>Ga0207927_1000719_pt1 | contig 13979 bp, 18 predicted proteins | sample NGESurdeep072012_2_FD_184456 | JGI IMG/M metagenome (GOLD analysis project Ga0207927, IMG submission 184456) | Arctic peat soil microbial communities from Barrow, Alaska - NGEE Surface sample 210-2 deep-072012 (SPAdes) | ecosystem: Environmental > Terrestrial > Soil > Wetlands > Peat ... | reverse complement strand
GGTGGACATCATCGGCGCCGGGGCGCTGGTGCTGCTGCGGACGATGGAACGGTTCGACTTCACCGAGGTGGTCGCGAGCGAGCACGACATCCTCGACGGGATAGCGTGGAGCATGCTCTGAGGCTTACTTCGCGAAGAGACAGTGCCAAGCGGCTCCGCCGCGCTGTATCCCTGAAAGCGCGTGGCTGCCTGCCATTCCCGCACCCCCCTATCAAGTCCACCCCTGAGGAAGATCGTTTCAAAGCGCTTCGCTGAAACCATCTTGCGGGTGGACTGGACAGCGGGACCCCGCGGGCACGGCGTGAGGGCAGCACGGCAGGTAAGGGGAACCTGCCTCGGCTAATCGCCACGCGCAACTACGCCGCCAGCCTCGGCCCACCGTGCGCCCTCGCCTGGTGACCGCAGATACAGCGGATGCACCAGCCGGCGTACCGCTGCTGGACGGCGTCACCACGCGGGTAGGCGTCGGCTGGGAGCACTAGGCGACAGGATCGGCACGACGCGGTCACGCCGCCACCTCTAGCGCGTCCATGAGCGCGCGCAGCGTCGAGATAGCGACGTAGGTGTCGTAGCGGATTCCACGGCCTCTGCGTGCGTCTTGGATGGCCAGGTCGATCGAGTGCCGGGCTTCGTACAGTGCGTCTGGTACTGCCAAACTGCGCGCCATGAGCTGGTCCTCCCATGTGGACTGGCTCTAGGTCCGGTCGGTGCTGTGAACATCGGCCGGACCGTCTCAACAGTGAGCGGTTGCTCGCCGTTTTCTAGCTACTGCGCGCTGCCACCAGCCGGCGCAGCGCGGCGACCAGTACGTCGGTGACCGTGCGCCCTTCGGCAGCGGCCGCCTCCTTAGCGGCCGCGTACAGGTCGTCGTCGACCCGAAAGGTCCGGGTGTGGGTGCTCATCGGCCCGTGACCCGGTAACGCCGCGCTCGGTTCTCGGTGTCGATCATCCGTTCCTCGGTGGTCCGTAGTGACCGTTGCCGGCGCAGTTCCACACGTTCGGCCGCCCGGTCACGGACGTAGGGAGTCGTCAGCAGTTCGTTGATCTGAAAGTCTGCCGTCCGCTCATGACGGGTCACCGCGACGCGGCCACCATCGCGAACTTGGCGCCGTGCTCGCCGGTCGTGCCTCCGGTGCCGCGCGTGTGGCTGACCATCATCCCGATGGCGACGGCAATGAAGCCGATCACGCCCGCGATGGACGCGCCCCAGGCCACCCAGCCCAGCAAGGTCATGAAGTGCTCGGACCCTGGGGGAGCGGCGCTGCTAGGGCTAGGCGCCACCATGACGGCGGCGTAGACGTGGTTCACGGTGAACCCTCCCTGAGCGGCGGCCGGTGGCGCTGGGTGGCGCCCGACTACCGGTCGCGCCGCTCAGTAGAAACGTTAAGTGTTCTCCGGTGTTCAGTCAACCGTTGCGAGAGTCTTACACGGTGACCTACGCTCTCTCGTATCTAGTCACCACGAACGAGAGGGCACCATGTGTTCATTGACGAGCACCTATGGGTCGCTCGCGGTAAGATCGCGGTCGATATGGACAACGAGCCGGAGTACGTCGACGCCAAGGAGGCCGCGCGGATCCTGCGCGTCACGGAGCAGACGATCCGGCGCGAGACTCGGAGCGGGAAGATCCCAGCAGTCAAGATCGGCCGAGAGTGGCGCTATCTCATGGACGACCTGCGGCAGCTCACGCGGCAGGAGCGGCCGCCGGCCGAGTAGTTCGCGCCGGCCGCTGTGAAGCCGGCGCCGGTCGTAGCCCTCGGGGTCGGGGCGTTCGTTCTTGCCTTCCCGTTGTCGCTCGCCATGGTCGGCTTGGGCGCCACGTCCGGCGGCGGGTCGACAGCCGCCGCATGTGGGGCGCCTGGCGCTGCCACCGGAGTCGAGGCCGTGAACGTCAACGCGGTCGCTGGCCTGAGCGCCGAGCAGCTCCACAATGCCGGCACGATCATCGCGGTCGGTCAGGCATTAGGACTCGACGTACGCGGCCAGACAATCGGCGTGATGGTCGCCCTTGGGGAATCCGGTCTGGTGAATGTCGACCAGGGCGACGCGGCCGGACCGGATAGTCGGGGCCTATTCCAGCAGCGCGCCGAAGGATGGGGCAGCTATAGCGACCGCATGGATCCCGCCATCGCCTCGCGCGGTTTCTATCAGGCGCTCCAGAGGGTGAATGGCTGGGAGGCGATGACCCCCACCGAAGCAGCTCATACCGTCCAGCGGAATGCAGATCCGCACTATTACACGCGGTACTTCGACGAGGCCGCCCAGGTCGTAGCCAACGCCACCGGCCAGCCCGCCGAGGCGGCCGCGGCGGTCACATGCACCACGGACACCGCGGTGGCGATCGTCAGCCCTGGCGGGACAGCGGCCGCGCAGGGCGCCGTCGCATGGGCCATGGCACGCCGCGGGACCCCGTACCAGTTCGGCGGCAGCGGCCCGGTCGGGCCTTGGGATTGTTCGGGGCTAGTCCAAGCGGCGTACGCCTCAGTTGGAGTAGCGCTCGCGCGGGACACCTACGGCCAGGTGCAACAGGGGGTCGCGGTGAACCGGGACCAGGTGCTGCCGGGGGATCTCTGGTTCCCCGAGCCAGGCCACGTCGAGCTTGTGATCTCGTCGACCCAGGCCGTCGAGTCGCCGCACACCGGAGCTGTCGTACAGGTCTCCCCGCTAGGTCCTGTCGGGCAGTTCCGAAGGGTTGCCACGTGACCTACAGACCACCCGCAAAGAGCACTCGCCGTTCCGATCATGGCCAGTGCTTCCAACCTCAGACAGTTGCATTGTCAATGTCAGAGATCAACTACGAAGGGCCCGGGCGATCATGCTAAAGGCCCGGACGATCTTGGACGTCGAATACTACCTGCGCAAAGCCAGGGGGTGCGGCGAGGACCGTACGGCCTACTACCTCGGACGGGAGGAGTCTGCCGGCCGGTGGGTCGGAGGCCGCGCGGAGGAGTTCGGACTGGTCGGTGAGATGCGCCGGGAGCGGGACCACGACACATTCCGTCGTCTCGTCACGGGCGGCATCCTGCCAGGGTCGGCGCACCGCGCCAGTAGCTACAGCCACAAGGTCCGCGGGTGGGATATCTGCACCAGCGCACCCAAGAGCGTCTCTCTCCTGTCGGCGTTAGGCGACCCGGCCGTGTCAGCGGCAGCCGTCGAATCGCACGAGGCGGCCACGGCGGCGGCGCTGGCCTACCTGGAGTCGGTCGTGAACGAGGTCCGCCGCGGTACCGATGGTGTCGACCGGGAGCCGGCGGTGCCGGGGTTCGTCGGGGCAGCGTTTCGTCACCGGGAGGCCAGGCCGTGCAAAGGATGCAGCCACGGAGACCCGCAGCTCCACACTCACACGGTCGTCGCAAACATTCAGCAGTCGGCTACGGACGGTAAGTGGTTCGCCATCGACGGAAAGGTGATCGGTCGCCATGAGAAGGTGGCCGGATATCTGTATCAGTCGGTGCCACGTCATGAGCTGACCGAACGGCTCGAGGTGAAATGGACGCCAGTCGTGAACGGCCTGGCCGAGATTGCCGGAATGAGGACGGCGTGGCTGGCGCATTTCAGCAAGCGGGTGACGGCGGCGGCGGAATGGCTCGCCGAGGCGAAGATAATCGACGCCGGGCCGGCAGCGTGGCAAAGGGCCGTTCTCGCCACGCGGCTACCGAAAGGCGAACGGCTCGACGAGGCGACGCTGCGGGAGAAGTGGGCGACCGAGGCCGAGGACGTCGGACTCACACCGGATGTACTGGCCGAAGCGATCGCACGTAGCGGCCAGCGAGTAGTCCGGGAGGCCGACTGGCAGGCGGTGACCGGCCGCATCCTCGGGGTCGACGGCCTGACTGCCGGCGAGGCTTCCTTCTGTCGCCTCGACGTACTCCGGGAGCTGGCGGCGGCCGCCGGAAGTGGCGCCACCGCCGCCGAGCTGGACGAGCGAGTGGCACGAGTGCTCGGATCGGAAGATGTCGTGCCAGTGCTCTACGGACGCGACCCGGTCACAGGTGGGCTGTTGCCAGGGCACAACCCGCGCGAGCCGCGGTACACCACGCGGGCGCAGCTCGACCTCGAGGCGGCGGTCCTCGTCGAGGGTATCGAGCGGCGACGGGGTGATGGCTCCGGGGTCGTCTCGGAGACGGTGGCAGACGCGGCCATAGCCGGAGGAACAGTCCGGCTGGGGGAGGACCAGGACCGGGCCGTCCGCGGCCTACTGGCCGACCGCAACGGGGTCGCCGTGCTGATCGCACCCGCTGGCGCCGGCAAGACGACGAGCCTCGCCGTAGCGCGGGTTGGCTGGGAGGCTGCCGGCTTGAAGGTCGAAGGGTGCGCACCCACTGCCAAGGCGGTCGCGGAGCTGGGCGACCGGGGTGGCATGCCGACCCACACGTGTGCTCAGGTACTGGCCTACGACCAGCGCAAGGCCGGGATGCCGGCGGGTGGGGTCATGGTCATCGACGAGGCCGGGATGCTTGGGACGCGGGACCTCGCTCGACTGCTCAAGGCTGCGGACAATGCACACACGAAAGTGATCCTGGTCGGCGACCCGAGCCAGCTACAGCCGATCTCGGCGGGTGGTCTGCTCCGGGGTATCGCGACGCAGGTCGGCGCTCAGGAGCTGACAGCGAACAGGCGGCAGCAGCAGAGACTGGACCGAGACGCACTGGCGAGGATGCGGGCCGGCGAGGGCGCCGCCGCCATCGACCGGCTGGTCGCCGAGGGCCGGGTCATGGTGGCCGACAGCCAGCCGGCGGCGTGGGCAGCGTGCACTGCCGACTGGTGGCGGGCGGCCCGCGACAACCCGACCCAGGCGCAGATGATCGCGCGGACGAACGAGGACGTACGGGCACTGAACCAGCACGCGCGGGAGATCGTGGCAGCAGAGGGTCGGCTGAGCGGGCCGGTGGCGAGTAACAGGTTCGGCGACTTTCAGGCCGGCGACCGGATCGAGTGCCGGAACACGCCACTAGGCCGGAAGCACGGGGTGGCTAACAGAGACGTCGGGGTGGTCCGCGCGGTCGAGGACGGCGGCCTGGTCGTGGACCTCGACCGGGAGGCGCAGGTCAGGCTACCGGCGGCGTACCTGCCACACGTCCAGCACGGTTACGCCGTTACCTGCCACGGCGTGCAGGGTGCCACCTATGACCAACACGTACGTCCTCGGCGCGGGGTCGCGCGAGTGGACGTACACCGCGTTGTCGCGACACAGGGTGGACACGCACATGTACCTGTCGAGTAGCCAGAGCGACGACGGAGAGCTAGACCTACCCCGGCAGCTACGGGACGCTCTAGGGACCGCACGGCGGGCGGCAGCGGGGTCCGAGGCGAAGCCAGCGGCCATCGAGCTAGCGCCGAGGACTCAGAGCGACGCCGACCTGCGCGCCGAGATCGAGCACACCGCCGAGACCCTGCGGACCAGGCCGGTGTATGCCAAGGCCATGCCGGACGCCGACGAGCGGCTAGCCAAACGCACCGAATGGGACGCCGAGCACGCGCCAGACCTTGCGCGCGGGGCCGCTGCCGGAGACGAGCTGCGCTGGCGTCAGCACGCGCGGACGGTGGCGGCTGAGGCCAAGGCGCCGGCTGTCAAGGCGCCGACGATCGAGCGGGTCGGCCCGGTGCTAGAACGGGTCAGCTAGGAAGCAGCCCTGAAGCTGTCCACAGAACAGTTTGCCGACGAATGGAGATCAAGATGAGCGAGGCAGCGTGGAAAGAGGTTGCGTTCGCACCGGCACCGGCCGGTTGGTACGCGGTGTTTGCCGAGAAGGAGGAAGGCCGTTCGGCGTATGCCGAGGAAGGCCGGCGTTACAACCTGCCGATTGCCGGCTGGCTGACTATGGAGGATGAGCAACACACCCGCCCGAATCGCACCGTCGCGGCCATTCCCACCCCCCAAGGCGTACTCGTGCCGGCAGATTCTTTTGGAGCCGCCATACCTCTGGTGGCCGCCCGCGGCCCAGGGCAGGACATGCCCGAATAGGGCGACGACGATGAGCGCCGCGTGGGTTGGCACCGGGTGCGGCCGCCCGCTGACGTTGGAACCAGGCGAAGAGCCGTGCTGCGGGGTCGGCGCCACGCGCAGGCCGGCCTACGCTGCCGGCGCAGCGTGGCTCGACGGCGGGTGGTGCCTGCCGGGCCGTCCGCAGCACCCTGGGGCGCTGGCGGCGTATGTCCGGTCCGGCCTACATCATCAGGAGAGACGACCATGGAACGCACTGCCATCGTCGGCGTGGCACTCACGGCTGCGGCGCTAACCAGTTGCGGCGGTTCCGCCACGCCACCATCCGTGGCCGCGCTCGGGCAGAAGCTCGACTGTTTCTCGACCCCCGAGATATCCCAGCCGACCGAGATGTTCGCCCGCGAAACGGCGACGTGCGACTTTCAGATGGACGACCAGTCGAGCCAGAAGGCGATCATCACCACCTTTGGCAGCTCAGACGCTCAAGCCAACTACACGAAGGCGGCGGCGGCGGCCGGTGGAGTCCGGGTCGACGGGAAGCTGTGGACTGTCGCCCTCGACGGACAGGTCGCCGGCGCGACCGCGCAGAAGCGGCTCGGAGGGACGTTGAAGTAGCCAGTAGGGCCACGCCGGTCTGGCCTGCGGGTCACACAAGATCGAATGGCTCTCGGGCGTACCGGGTAAGCCCCGGGCCTGCGCGGGCATTCACCCGGCCACGTGGGCAGCTTTCGTCGCTCTCGGCGCTCTCGCGTGGGTGGCGATTCTTGCCGCTCTCGCCTGCACAACTTGACGCCGACCCGGGGTCCGTGTCGAGTACGCCGCGACGAGACGGCGTCGGCCCGTTTCCGGATGAGCCGACCGCCACCCCGTTCCCGAACGCCAGGAGGTCCGCGGCTCTGGCGCCGGAAGTCTCGGCTACCTGCGGAGGTTGATCGTCCGCATGTTGGAATCACTGCCGCAGGTCTGATCGGCGAGACAGCCACCGATCTGCGCCGTCGCGACGGCCCGGCCGGGTGCGAACGCTCGGCCAGGGGACGCGACGACGGGGATCGAGATCACCTGATGAGCGCCAATGCATGCGACGTTCGCGTAACCCGTGCCCGAGGCGATCCGGCCGCCGACTTGCTCGGTGATGCCGATGTTGACGTAGGCATACTGCGTGGCGTTGCAGGAGACATCGACGGGGACCCACAGCGCGGCGCCACCGCCGACCAGGCGGCCGGGAGACTGCGCGACCGCGGACAGGTGCAGGCCGCCGGAGTCGTAGGCCAGCGCAGGGCCGGCGGTGCCGACCATCCCGGCGACCGCCGCTCCCGAGAGCGCCGTCCCCACCACAGCCGCCTTCGCCTTGGTTCTCATCACAGATTCCCCTCAAACGATGATGCTTGGCACCCTAGTCGCCAGAGTGAAATGGCCGATACGGGGGGTGACCGACTACCTCACTGTCCCCACGCCTGGCAGGGTCAGTGCTACGGGACCAGCCGCTGTTTGGCCAGCCGTTCGGCACGCTCCCGGCCTTCGGCGCTCACGGTTTCGAGCACAGACGGCGACAAGAGCGAGACCCAGGCGTTACGCGAGCAGCCCTGCGCCATCGACCAGGCTTGCCCAGCACTTGCCCACGCATCATGGGCTGATCTCAAACGCGCGACAGGGTCCGCGATCAAGGGCCTGCCGCACCCTTCCCAGGTCGCCCACACTGAGACCACAGGGCCAGCGGCAAGCTGTGGCGGGAGGACGGCATCCTCGGGCAGTCGCCGGACGAGGGGTTCCGCTGTCCAGCGATCGCGCGTGTCCTCTGGTCTACCAACGCTCACCACGACGATGTCTCCTCGCGCAGTCGAGGGTGTGCCTTGTCTGACTCGATCATGTGGTGTCGATCATCGCATTGCGCCCTGTCGCTGAACGTCAACGCCAGACTCGCGCGGCGGCGTCGACCTGTAGACGCAACGGCAGACGCGGGTGCACTGAATGCCACGGCACGCACTCGATCATGTGACAGGGCAGCATGCATGCGATCGGCAGGGCGATCACTGCCAGTTGCGCACTCGATCATGTGTCACCCATCGTGTCGTTGTAGGTCTCACGCACTGTCCGACTCGAGTATGCATGCACACTGCATGCAGTGATCAGGGTGCGTGCACTTGATCGAGTGCATCGAGTGCGAGTGCATCGAGTGCGCTTGTCGATCGTGTGTGTCAGTCATGGTCAACGTGTCGATGAGTCAGTGATCGACGACCAACGATCTGTCAACGATCAGACATCATCGAGTCAACACAACGATCAAGACGAGTGTGATCAAGACTTGATCGACTAAGGAAGGGCAAAGGAAGGCAGGCAAGGTGGGCGGTACCTACCTACCGACCCACCTACCTAGCCGCCCGAGGTCGAGGGTGGGGGTCCCATCCTGGGGTGGGTGGTGCATCGGGAGGGTGGCTCAGCGTCGGGGGTGGGGAGGGTGGCTCAGCGTGTGCAGAGGGTGGACCCTCCGCGATGGTGGGGGGTGGCAGTCGAAACTCTGTGATCTTGACGACTACTGACCCGACCAGCCTTGCTTTCTCTCCCCTGGCGCGCGCCATTGATGATCAAGCTCTGACCTGCGGTTATGTCCCTAGTTGACCATCTTGGCGCCTTGTCGGACAAGATCACGCTAGCTCGCGCTAGACCGGGCTATAACCACCCACCCACTGCCCGCCGGCCCAGCCGCCCCGCTCGGGCATCGGCGCAAGTGCCGGCGCACGCGTCGGCTCAGTCGCTCGACGACGACCCGATCGAGCTGGACCCATCGCGCGTACAGCGATCCGACCGCCGACGCGCCCGAGGCGGAGCACAAGGTCCACCCCGTCGCCCAGCGGCGCTCCCGCGATCGTGCCTCGCGCATCGCATTCGTGAGCGACCACTACCGAGCCGCCGGATGCGGTCACGTCGAATAGCCGCTGCGCAAAGGCCGAGACAGCATCCGCCCACGAGTGGTGGTCTATTCCGCCACAGGGGGCACCGAGGTCGCCGAGCTCGTCGAGCACGACCAGGCCGGGGGCGTAGGCCCGGATGGTGTCGAGCCAGCCCCCGAGGTCATCACCCGCTAGGGCAACGCGACCGGGGAGCACGCGCAGCCATTCGGTCGGCACTTCCCTGCCCGCGACCGCCTCGATCGTGTCGGCAATGTCGCGCTGCTCTTTGCTGGCGTCGAGGTAGACGACTCGGCGACGTTCGGCGTGGTGGCCGTTCCAGTCGGTCCCGGTGGCAACCGCGGCCGCCCATTCGCAGCACACCGTCGACCGGCCGGAGCCAGGGGTCCCGACCAACTGCACGACGGTGTCAGCGGGCAGGATGCCGTCGATCACCGGAGCCGGTGCGGGTAGCTCTACCGGAACCGGCGCGGGTGGCTCGACGGGCGCCTTAGCGCGTGCCTTAGTCATGCGGGCTTGCCCTTCGGTGAGTGCTCGGCGGAGTGCCGAGCGGGGGTTGTGGTGCGGGGGTGCCCGATACGAGCGGCTGTAGTCGAATCTGCGGGCCTGGCGCCTGCGGCCCCTTGTGAGACCGGCTAGGGCCAGTGCGAAGTCCCCAGGCGCACGCGGCGTCGAGCACGCCGAGCACAGCCGCTCGGCCGCCCTTGGCGCGGGTGTCGGCCAAGACCTGCGCGGCCGCCAGGGTGTCCCCATCGCGCAGTGCCTCGGCCACTCGGCGGCCCAGCTCGGCGATGCGGGTCACAGCGACACCGCGGCAAGGTGGCACCGGGCCAGGTGGGCCAGGTAGCGGGGCCGGCCGGCACCGTCGACGCATGGCTCGCCGGGGGTCGCTCGGCACGTCCGGCACTCGACCTCGCGCACTGCGGGCGGTTGCCTGGCGATCATTGCGCCGGTCACCGGGTCACGCCGCCATACCAGGGGCACCCGTCGTCGTGGCGCATGACCAGGTGCCAGATTCCGTACTTGTCGACCTCCGGCTCGCCGACGTAGGCGTCGCAGTCCGGGCACTCGGACTCGTCGGCGAACGCCTGCACCGCGTATGGCGCTGGCTTGATCTTGCGTCGGTTGCTCATGGCTGGCCCGGTCCGTACTGGCCGTTGGGGCGCAGTGCTCGATCCCAAAGTCCGTTTTCCGCTTCGGGCTGGGTGTGCTGCCCCGCCCACCCGCCCCCTCTATAAGGGGGGGCGGTTGGGGGCGGGTCATCAGCGGGCACCTGGGGTCCACCCGCCCCACCCGCCCCGACCCGCCCTGGGCTGCCCTGACGTGCAGTTATGCCATCGTCGGGGGCGGGTGTGGGGGCGGGTATGGCGGACCCGCCAAGATCAATCCGTGACGGACCCGCCCCAGGCGGGTTTTCGCGGTTCCTGCGGGCGGCGACGACTGCATCCAGCGTTTTATGGCTACCGATTTGGATGCCCATTTCCGCGAGTGCGGTGCGGCACTTGTCCCGACCTAGGTCTGTCGACACCGCCGCCCGGTCCAGCGCGTCGCAAGCGTCCAGCGCTTCCGTCGACAGGTTGGCCGCCGCGGTAGTCGCGACGTGCCGTAGCGGACTGAACTCGCGGCGCAGATCGATACGGTCGGCGCCATCCGGGGATCGGGTGGCCTGTCGCGTCAGGTGCAGCGTCCGCTCGGTCGCCTTCGTCAACAGCCAGACGGCGTCCACGTCACTTGACTTGGCCGACGACCCCCGCTGGCCGCGCTCCGCGTCCTTGCCGGAGTGGTCCAGCCGGAGTACGGCGATCTTCCGGCCTTTCAGGTGGACCAGTGCGTGTCGGTAGAGCGCGTTGAATGTGTCGGCGTCGTTCTCGTCACCATTGATCACCCGCGAAACCGTGTCGATGATCACAAGGTCGGCCCGGTGTTTCAGCGCGCAGGCCAGTAGGTGCCGACCGCCGTCCGGGCTGTCGAGTGCCGGCAGGTTGGGGAAGGACAGATAGGCCAGGTTCCCCAGGTCGGCCGGGCCGTAGCCGAGAGCAGACAGCCGGTCGCGCAGATCTTCCGGTGTGTTCTCTAGATCCACATACAGCACCCGCAGGGGCTCTCGCGCCGGGTTGCCGATAACCGACCGGCCGGCGGCCAGCGCGGCAGCAATCTCTAGCGCCAACAGTGACTTGCCAGCCTTCGCCGGGCTATACAGCGCGACGCTTCGCCCCCGAGCCAACAGGGGCTCGCACAGCCACTCGATCTCGTCGGGCGTGTTGTTCCATAGGTCGTGCCAGTTGATCGGCGCATACTGCGCGGCCAGCTCTTGCCACCACTCGGTCAGCTCTACGTCCGGGATCGGTGACTCGATCAGGTCGCCGAGCCCATGCCCGGACGCAATGTGGTCGGCAGCGTCCTTGCCCTCGGCCACATGCACCAGCCGCAGCGATCCCGCCTTGCAGGTCAGCTCGGCCAGCACATCGGCCAACCAACGCTCGCCGGCCGGGTCGCGGTCAGGGATGACGACGACGTGAGCGCCGGTCAGCGGCGCGGCGTCCACATTGCGGAAGTTGGCCGAGCCCATGGGCGCGGTCGTGGCGGTCGCTCCCAGCAACCGCACGGCGTCGGCGTCCTTTTCGCCCTCCACTAGATACACCGGCCGGCCGTCTCGCACCGCGGCGACGACTTCCGACAGCCGGTAGAGCGTGGGCCGTCCGTTCTTGTTGCCACTCTGCGGGAACTTGTGATCCGGCGTCCGGTGGACCTTCCGCCCGTCGTCGTAGCGGTAGTCCACGCCCCGGCGGTCGTCGTACAGATCGGCCATGCTCAGGTCCAGCGCGGCCATGACGTCGGCCGTCTGGCACCCGCCCCGGCAGATCAGTAGGGCTGACTGATCACCCTGACGGAAGCTCAGGGACGGGTCGCGGTCGTCGTGTGCCGGGCACTGGGCCAACCAGCGCGAGCCGGACTGCCGGGGGGCGCAATCGTGGGCACGGAGAGCGTCGACGATCCGATCCGTGGCACTCACGCCGCCACCGCCAGTAGCAGGCCGGTCAGCCATAGAGCGTCGCCGGCTGGTGCATCGTCGGCAACGAGGATCAGGCGCGGTAGCATGGCGGTGTCGCCGCTGCCCGCGTTGACGTTGGCCCCCGGGTTGCCCGCCCGGGGGTCGTCCTTTGTCATGGGGTAGGGGTGAGCAGCCCGGCCAGCCGCTCGCGCTGGTGCGCAGACAGCGGCGGGGCGGCGTCGATGGCCTCGCGGATCTTCTCTTCGACGCGGAGTGCTGCCAGTTGGTCGCGCGCTTCCCGTTCCCGCGCGGCATGTACGGCCCGTAGTTCCGGGGTATGGGCATCCCGCGCCCAGCGGCTACCCCGGGCCTGTTCCATGGCAAGAAACTGCTTTGGACTGCCCGCGCGTGATGGCATAGTTGGGCACGCCCCTTAGGGGGTCTCAGGGCGGGCCCGGGGTACCTTCTTGGCGGATGAGACTCCGGGTCCGCCGTTTATGATTGCGTTGTTAGGATGTTAGGACTGTTGCCCGACATCTTCCGGTTTAGGGGCGAAGTGGTTACACCTCGTTTAGTGCTCGTTTGCGTTACGAGATCTGGCGGCTAGTACGTCTCCTTTGGCGTGCCGGAATAATTCTCCCTTGCGTAGTGATCTCGTTCAGACCCTCCAGGTGATCTCAACGGTCGCCGGGTCGAAATGCTGCGCGCCCCGTCCCGCCGAATGCACGGTGACCGCGACCAGCGCCTCGACGACGGCGCTGCGGGCGTTTATGTCCAGCGCGGCCCATGCCTTCGCCACGTCCGCAGCGTTGACTAGTCGGTGTGCCGGGTGCGGCGTGGCAGGCGCAAGCGCTTCACCGATGGCGCGCAGCCGCTCCAGCAGGGGCGCGGCCCGGTCCTTCACCGCGGCGGCGTCGAGCACCCCATCGGCCACCAGCGTCGCCAGGTCGTCCCTGCGGGCGCGCAGCGCGGCGGACTCACGGCGGAGCGCCCCGGCGTCCTGCCCAGGGGGGGCGAGCAGGTCCAGTGCATCCGGTCGCGACAGCCGGCCCAGGATCACCCGCTCCACGAAGTCTTCGATCGGTGCCGCCTTGCGGACCAGGTGCGCCGCCCCGGAACAGCGAAGCGTCCGCCGTTTCGCACCGTTGGCGCCCTGCGCCCAGCCCGTGATGCACGGCGCCCCGCAGAGACCGCAGGTGGCAACGCCGGCCAGCAGGTAGCGCCGGGCGGTCCCGATCTCGGACCGGCGGGACGGGGCGCGCAGCACGGCCAGTACGCCGCGCCAGGTCTCCTCGTCGACGATCGGCGCCCAGGTGGCCGGCCCGACCTCCGCCCCCCGCAGTGCGGACAGCCCGGCGATTCGGGGACGGGTGAGCATTCGCCGCACCGCGTCGGGCGTCCAGGGGTCGTCGTTGGCCGTTCGGTGCCCGCGGGTGTTCCACTCCCGAGCGATGCCCCGCAGCGTGCCGCCGTCGAGTAGTTGACGACAGGCCCATCGCACCGCGTCGGCCTCGTCGGGACGGTGCGTGGTCCGGTCGGCCTCGAATCCGAACGGGCGCCGGCCGGCGAGGGGCAATCCAGCGGCGACACGTTGGGCGTTCGCCGCGACCTGTCGGGCCGCCTTGCGCTCCACTTCACCCGGCCCTACCGACGCGAGTATCCGGCCCAGTAGGCGCCCCTGGTCGGTCGACAGGTCCAGGTCGCCGGTCACGGTGGCGACGGGCAGCCCGAGGCCGATCACTACTTCCAGGTCGGCGACCCGGCGGGTCAATCGGTCCAAGTGGTAGACCACCACGCGGTCAAACCTCCCAGCGCGGGCGTCGGTTAGTAGTTGCTTGTACGCCGGCCGCTGCCCGGACGATGCGGACTTGTCGTTGTCGACGTAGTGCTCGACGACAGTCCAGCCGCGGGACCGGGCGAGCTGGTCGCAGAGCTTCCGCTGCCGGGCGACCGCGACTCCCTTGCCCGTAGGGTCCACACTCTGACGCAGGTAGACAGCGGCTCGGGTCATGGGGGCAGACTAGCGCATGCATGGCACTATCCTCGACGGCATTGCCTGGTCACTAGTGTGAGCGGTCGGCACTCGCTGCGGAACTGGCCGGAACACCGCGCCGTCCGCGGTCCAACCCGGCCGACC
>Ga0207927_1000714_pt1 | contig 14036 bp, 12 predicted proteins | sample NGESurdeep072012_2_FD_184456 | JGI IMG/M metagenome (GOLD analysis project Ga0207927, IMG submission 184456) | Arctic peat soil microbial communities from Barrow, Alaska - NGEE Surface sample 210-2 deep-072012 (SPAdes) | ecosystem: Environmental > Terrestrial > Soil > Wetlands > Peat ... | reverse complement strand
GGCCAGCTCGTAGTGCGCCGCCCGCCGTGATCGCATCAGCAGCTGGCGGACCGTCGGCGGGCGTCCGGGCACGTGCGTGGAGCGCCCGATGTCCCGGTTGTCGAAGCGGACGACGTGCAGTCCGCGCCCGGCCAGCTCGGTGCAGAAGTCCTCGTGCCAGGCGACCATCTGCGTGCCCAGGCCCATGATCAGGAGCACGGGGGGATCGCTCGCCTCGCCGAAGGTCTCGTAGCAGAGGGTGATGCCCCGGCCGACGTCGCAGAACTGCTCGGACACGATCACGCGACTCTAGCGTTCCCCGCCGCTAGGATCGGGGACACATGGCAGTCACGAGCCAGTCGAGCACCGCCGCCGCGGGCGAGGACGAGCAGACGCGCAAGCTCTCGATCGACACCATCCGCGGACTGTCGATGGACGCCGTGCAGAAGGCCAACTCCGGGCACCCGGGTACGGCGATGGCTCTCGCGCCCCTCGCGTACGTCATCTTCAGGCGCTTCCTGCGCGCCAACCCCGCCGGCATCGAGTGGCCCGATCGCGACCGTTTCATCCTCAGCTCGGGCCATGCGTGCGTGCTGCAGTACTCGCTCCTGCACCTCTGCGGCTACGACCTGGCACTCGAGGATCTGCAGCAGTTTCGCCAGTGGGGATCGCGCTGCCCCGGTCACCCTGAGCGCGGGCACACGCCGGGCATCGAGGTCACGACGGGCCCGCTCGGCCAGGGCTTTGCCAACGCGGTCGGCATGGCCATAGCGGAGCGCTTCCTCGCCGATCGCTTCAACCGGCCGGGCAGCGAGATCGTCGACCACCACGTCTATGCGATCTGCTCGGACGGCGACATGATGGAGGGGATCAGCCAGGAAGCGGCTTCGATCGCCGGCAACTTCGGCCTCGGCAAGCTCGTCGTCTGTTACGACGACAACCACATCACGATCGACGGCACGACCTCGATCTCCTTCGACGGCGAGAACCACGCCGACCGCCTGGCCGCGGACGGATGGCACGTGCAGCGGGTCGAGGACTCCGAGGACGTCGACGCGCTGGAGGCGGCGATCTCCGACGCACGCGAGGAACTCGAGCGCCCGTCGCTGGTGGTTGTGCGCTCTCACATCGCCTACCCGGCCCCCCACGCGGTCGACACGGCCAAGTCGCACGGCGGGCCGCTGGGCGAGGATGAGGTCAGGGCGACCAAGCAGGTGATGGGCTTCGATCCCGACCGCAGCTTCTGGGTGGACGACCGGGTCTACGAGCACATGTCCCTGAAGGACAGCGGCGCGGGCGCTGAGCGCGAGTGGCGCGGGCGCTTTGACCCCTGGCGGGAGGGCTTCCCGGAGATGGCCGAGGACTGGGATCGCGCGTGGAGCGGCGAGATGCGCGACGGCTGGCGCGAGGCGCTGCCGACGTTCGAGGCCGGCGAATCCGTCGCGACCCGCTCGGCCGGGCAGAAGGTGATGGCCGCCTTCGCCGAGTACGGCCCGACGATGATCGGCGGGGCGGCCGATCTGGTCGAGTCGACCAAGACCGTCTACGAGGGTGCCGGACAGTTCTCGCGCGTCCACGCCGGGCGCAACATCCCCTTCGGGATCCGCGAGCACGCGATGGGGGCGATCGTCAACGGCGCCGCCGCGCATGGAGGCATCGTCAAGCCCTACGGGTCGACCTTCCTGATCTTCTCCGACTACATGCGCGGCTCGGTCCGGCTCTCGGCTCTCATGTCGCTGCCGGTACTGTGGGTGTGGACCCACGACTCGGTCGGCGTCGGCGAGGACGGTCCGACCCATCAGCCGATCGAGCACTATGCCTCGCTGCGCGCGATCCCCAACCTGTGGGTGATGCGACCGGGCGACCCGAACGAGACCGTCGAGGCCTGGCGGGTCGCGCTCGAACGCCGCGACGGTCCCGTCGCCCTGCTGCTCTCGCGCCAGAACGTCGAGGTCCTCGACCGCTCCGTCGTCGCACCCGCGGCGATGCTCGGGCGGGGCGGCTACGTCCTGTGGGACTCCGCCTCCGAGGACCCTGAGCTGATCCTGATCGCGACCGGCGCCGAGGTGCCCCCGACGCTCGAGGCCGCACGGTCGCTCGCCGAGGGCGGCACCCGCGTGCGCGTCGTCTCGATGCCGTGCGTCGAGCTGTTCGAGGAGGAGTCCCTCGACTATCGCAACGAGGTGCTGCCGCCGTCGGTCACCGCCCGCCTGGCGATCGAGCCGGGCGCGACGCTCGGCTGGTGGAAGTGGGTCGGCAGCCAGGGCGACGTGCTCGGCCTGGACCGCTTCGGCGCCTCCGCGCCCGGCACGACCGTGCTCGAGAAGCTTGGCTTCAACGCCGAGGGCATCGCCGCCCGCGCACGGGCGATGCTCGACTCGCGACGATAAGGAGACGACCCCCCATGCCCTCCACTGCAGCCACCCCCCTCCAGCGCCTGTCGGCCCTCGGGCAGAGCGTCTGGGTCGACTTCCTCTCCCGTGAATCGATCCGTGGCGGTCATCTGCAGGAGCTGATCGACGACTACTCGGTCGTCGGCGCGACGTCGAATCCCTCGATCTTCGAAAAGGCGATGGGCTCGGGGGACGCCTATGACGAGCAGATCAACGAGCTGGCCGAGCAGGGCAGCGACGTCGAGGCGACCTTCTGGGCGCTCGCGCAGAGGGACATCGAAGAGGCCTGCGACGTGTTCCGCGCGACCTGGGACGGAGGCGAGGGCCACGACGGCTACGTCTCACTCGAGGTCGACCCGCGACTCGCCTACGACACGCTCGAGACTTTTCGCGAGGCGATGCGGCTTCACGACGAGGTCGACCGGCCCAACCTGATGGTCAAGATCCCGGCGACCAAGCCGGGGCTCGCTGCGATCGAGGACGTGATCTCCAAGGGGCGCTCGATCAACGTGACGCTGATCTTCTCGCTGCGCCGCTACGCCGAGGTCGCCGAGTCCTACGTCCGCGGCCTCGAGCGCCTGGTCGCCGAGGGCGGAGACCCGGGCAAGGTCGCCTCGGTCGCGAGCTTCTTCGTGTCGAGGATCGACACCGAGGCCGATCGGCGCCTCGATGAGATCGGTGGCGCCGATGAGCTCAAGGGCAAGCTCGCGATCGCCAACGCCAGGCTCGCCTACGCCCACTACCGCGAGATCTTCTCGGGCCCGCGCTGGGACTATCTGCTCGGCAAGGGCGCCACGCCCCAGCGGGTTCTGTGGGCCTCGACCTCGACCAAGAACCCCGACTACGCCGACACCCTCTATGTCGAGGAGCTGCTCGGAGCAGAGACGGTCGACACGATGCCCGAGGACACGATCAAGGCCTATCAGGACCACGGCGAGCCACAGTCGCGCCTGAGCACCGGTGTCGAGGAGGCGCAGCGCGTGCTCCGCCGGCTGGCCGACGCCGGCGTCGACTACGACGACGTCACCGACACCCTCGAGCGCGAGGGCGTCGGGAAATTCGCCGACGCGTTCGACGAGCTGATCAAGACGCTCGCCCAGAAGCGCGGCGAGCTCGCGACCGCCTGAGGCCCGACTAGGAGTAGGGGATGGGCACGAGCACGCGGATCAGCAGCGGTCCCGAGGGGAACGCGCGGGCGTGGACGGTGATGACCCGGAAGTCGCGTCCGCGGTAGTGGTAGATGCCGCTCGCGGGCACCTTCCCGGGTGACGGTCCGAGGCTGTTCTTGACCAGCCGCGACTGGCGCGGGCCCATGTACATGAGCACCGACAGGCCGGCCAGTCGTTTGGTCAGACGCAGGTAGCCCTCGTCGTCCTGGATCGAGAGCACGAAGCTGCCGATCTTCTGCCCGCCGAGGGTCAGCGGCGCGGTCACGGGCGCGAGCACGAACGGCCCGCCGTCGTCGACGAGCAGCCGCCCGGATGCGTCGCTCACGCGCAGGCGCACGATGTGCTGGTGCAGGAGCGCGGCGACCGCTGCCCGGGTGGCGGTCGGGTCGCGACGGGCGACCGCTTCGAGCAGCGGCGTGTTGGCCTGGACTCGACGGATCTGGGCCAGTGTCCTGTGCCCGCCCTCGGCACGGTAGATGAGATGGGCGACGCGGCTGAGCGTGTTGACGACCGTGTCCTGCGCGCTCGCGCCGCATAGTTCGTCGGTCGAGCGGACCGGGCGCAGCAGATAGACGCGCAGCGCACCCGACGGGTACGCCTTGGCGGGGAAGGACGTGTACTGGAAGACCGTGCTTCCCCGCTTGAGGGTGCCTTCATCAGATGTGGGGCCCGGCGTCAGTTCGGGCGAGCCTCCGATGCTCGCGCCGCCGGCGCGCAACACGACGCTGCCCTCGGCCACGCCGTTGCCCTCGGCGAGAAAGCCGCTGTCGGACCAGACGCTCGTCAGATACGTGCCGATCGCCTTGCCCGCCCGGTCGGTGATCGTGCCGTGGAGCGGCGTGAGGGCGGCGCCGCCGAGGTCGACGAGCACCTGGCTGCCGCGCGTCACGCGGAGGTTCGTCATGTGCCCGGATGCGAGCAGTTCGCGCGCTGCCGCCTGGGCCGCGACCGGATCGCCTTTGCTGACCGCTTCGCGCAGCGGCACTGAGGCCTGGATGGTGTGTTTGGCGGCGCCCGTGCGTTCGCTTGCGATGCCCTCGCCGTAGACCCGCTGCAGGACGCTGCCGAGCGTCGCGAGCACCGCCTGTGGGCATGTCCGGGAGGAGTCTTCGGCCGCCTGGCTGCCCTTGACCGCGGAGCCGCAGCCGACGAGCACGACGGCCACGGCCAGCAGGGCGCCGGCACGCGCGGCGAGTGGTCGCATGCTCACGTGGAGAACCATCGGGGTTGATCCTAAGGATTGGCTAACCGGGTCGTGAGACGGCTCCGATGCCGGGCGGGGCGGCGAGGCTCCGGTAGGGTTTCCCGATGCCGAGCGTCCTGATCACCGGCGCCTCCACCGGTATCGGGCGCGCAAGCGCGCTGCACCTCGCCGCCGGCGGCTGGACGGTCTTCGCGGGCGTCCGCGATCTGGGTGCGGGCGAGCGGCTCGTGGCCGAGGCGAGCGGCGGCCGCGTGATCCCATTGCAGCTCGAGGTCACCGATTCCGCCCAGATCGCCGAGGCGGCGGCCCGCGTCCAGGCCGAGTCGCCCGGCGGGGAGGCCCGCCTGGACGGCCTCGTCAACAACGCCGGCATCGGCATCGGCGGCCCGCTGGAGCTGATCTCAGCGGAGGATCTGCGCCGGCAGTTCGAGGTCAACGTGTTCGGCCAGGTGGCCGTCACCCAGGCGCTGCTGCCCGCCCTGCGCCGGGCGGGTGGGCGGATCGTGCTCGTCTCCTCGATCGGCGGCCGCGTGGCGACGGCCTTCACCGCCCCGTACGCCGCCTCCAAGCATGCGATCGAGGCGTTCGGCGACGCCCTGCGGGTCGAGCTGCGCACCTCGGGGGTGCGCGTGGCCCTGATCGAGCCGGGCTCGGTGGCGACGCCGATCTGGGACAAGAGCCGCGCGGAGGCCGACCGCGTCAGCATCCCCGATCACCTGAAGGCCGAGTACGGCAACGTGCCTGCGGCGATGGACAAGGTCATGCAGGACACGGGCCGCCGCGGAGTCCCGCCGGAGCAGGTCGCCGAGACGATCGAGCGGGCGCTTACGAGCACGCGGATGCGGGCGCGCTACGTCGTCGGGCGTGATGCCCGCGCGATGCTGATCGCCCGCCGGCTGCTGCCCGATCTCCTCTTCGATCGCGTGGCCCGCCGCGCGCTCGGCATCTGACCGCCGCTCACGGCGGCGGGTAGACGGCCAGCCACGCGAACAGGCTGCTCGTGGCGGCCTGCGTCTGCAGCATCCCCGGCCGGGCGTAGCGGGTGGGGATGCTGCCACCGCCCCACGAGCGAAGGAACAGCCCCTGGCCGTCGCGGGCGCTGCTCTGCACGTGACGGGCGTTTGCGGCGGCGAGCGCGTAGAGGCCGCTGTCCCCTTCGAGCGAGGAGAGCGCGAGCATCCACTGCAGGTAGATGGCGTCGTACTGCGGAGAGAAGTCGAGCGCCTGCCCGAAGCGCTGCACGGCGGTGGCCTTGAGGCGCACGGCGCGTTCGCATTCGCCCGGCACGCCCTGGAGGCGGCAGAGCACTGCCTGGGCATAGATCAGGGGCGCCTCGATGTAGTCGATCGGCGTCGCGCTGATGTCGCTGGCGGCGTAGAGGCGATCGGCGGCGCTGAACCCGCTCGAGTTGGCCCATGCGAGGAATCGGCGGGCCTGGGCGAGCGCGAAGGGCGAGCGCGTCTGCTGGTAGAGCAGCGTCGCCAGCAGGGTCGCGGAGGCGAGCGCCTCGCCGGCCTTGTAGGGGTGGCCGGTGTTCCACCAGATGCCGCCCGCGACCGCATCCCAGCCGACGGTCGCGATGTAGTGCAGCGCCCGCTGGGCGTCGGCGAGGTAGCGCTGCCGGCCGGTCGCCCTGTAGGCGTTGACGAATGCCAGCCCCCACCAGCCGTTGTCGTCGAACCACGTCTCGGTCGAGGCTTCACGGTCGCCGGGGTAGGGCGAGTAGCCGGGCAGCGGTCGCAGCCCGCGGTTGAGATAGCGCTCGGCGCCGGCCGCGAAACGTTCAACGGCGCGCCGGTTCTGCGAGGTCGGCGAGGCGATCGCGATTGCGTCGAGCGACTCGAACAGCGGCACGATGTCCCAGATCGTGGCGAGCGGGTAGCGGTCGCGGTCGCCGAGGCGCGCGTCATACCACCCTCGGCGCGTGTCGCGCCAGCGGCTCTGCGCGCGGGCGACGCCTTCCTGGGCGAGGGCCAGGTAATGCTGCTGTGCCGGGGCGAGCACGGGAAGGGGCGCTGCGAGGGCGGACGAGCCGACGCCGATCTGAAGGGCGCCGACGGCGAGGATCGCCGACACGGCCAGGCAGCACCGGGCTCGCGTGACGGCGCGCCGGGGCAGCTGGCGTTTGTGTGCGCGGGTGGGCATGGATACCGTTCTAGCGAGTCATGAGAACGCTGCGACGCCGACCGGACGAGAATGCGACGGGCCCCGAGGACGGGCGCGAGGACCCCGTGAGGGCGGATCGCTTCGCCTCCGCGCCGCTGCCGCCCTCCGAACGTCGCGCGTGGTTGATCGCGGGAGCGCTCGGAACGCTGGGCGTGCTCGTGCTCGTTGCGGCGCTCGCCGGCCTGTTCGGTCACACGACCGACGCGCGGCGCACGCCCCCGGCGCTCGTGCTCGTGGCCGCGACGCCATCTCCCTCGCCGTCGCTCGCGGCGGCGGCGCGGAGCAGGGCGCGCAAGCGGGCGCGCATCCAGGCGCGCCCGACGGCCTCCCAGCAGCTTGTGGATGCCCACCGCTTCGCGGCCGCCACGCAGACGCACATCGCCCGCGCGTGGATGGAAGGCTTCTACCCGATCTATGCGACCGCTCAGCGGACGTTCGGCGTCGACTGGCTGCTGCTGGCCTCGATCCACATGCAGGAGACGGCCTTCTCGACGGCGCCCGGCACCTACCACGGTCTGAACTTCGCGCACTGCTGCGCCGGGCCGATGCAGTTCAACGTGACCAACGGGCCGGTGAGCACGTGGAAGCTCCTCAGCAACTCCTACATCTACGGCCGCCGCCCGGCAGCCTATCTGCACATGAGTGCCGGCCACCCCTCGATCTACGACGACTTCGACGCGATCATGGCGGCCGCGCATCTGCTCTCGGCCGACGGCGCCGGCTACGCGCTGGACGCGTCGGCGTGGGGGGCGGCCTACGACTACTACGGCCACGACGCCACGGGCGTGACCTACGCCGATCAGGTCCTGGCGCGGGCGATCGGATGGTCCCAGCACGGATTCTGCATCAACTGCGGGGTCGACTCCGCGCTCACGGAAGCGGTCCACGCGGCCTACGGTGCGCCGGTGCTGGCGGCGCTGTCCGCGCCGGCGCCCGCCAAGGACGTGGCCGGCGTGGCCAGGTCCAAGGGCGGGCGCTGAGACGCGAGAGCTTGGGCTAGGCCGCGTCGGCCTGGAGGATCAGCTCGCCGGCAACCCGGTCGCTCGCCCGTCCGGTGCCACCGAGCAGGCGCCGCGAGAGCTGTGCACGACGGAAGTACAGCGGCGCGTCGTGCTCCCAGGTCGCGCCGATGCCGCCGTGCACGGAGATCATCGTGCGGGCGGCGTGGTCGAGGGCCCTACCGCCGACCGATCGCGCGGCGCTGGCGGCGAGCGGGAACTCCTGCGGCGCCCCGTTGCGCGCCCAGCCGGCGTAGTAGAGCAGCGAGCGGCCGTTCTCGAGCTGGCGCAGGACCTCGGTGAGGGAGTGCTTGACCGCCTGGTAGGAGCCGATCGCGCGTCCGAACGTGTGGCGCTCCTTGGCGTATGCGACCGACACCTCGAGCGCCGTCTCGACGCTGCCGAGCGACTCGGCGGCGATCAGCGACTGGGCGAGATGCCAGGCGCCCTCGAGGTCCTCGACGGGAGCGTCGAGGACGCTCGCGGGAGCGTCGCTGAGCGAGACGTGGCCGAGCGAGCGGGTCGAGTCATAGCGGGTGAGCGCCTCGACGGCGACTCCCTCCGCGTCGGACTCGATCGCCACGCCGACGGGCTTCCCCTCGAGGATCGCGACACCGACAAGCACGTCGGCGCCGGGAGCGTCGGGCACGAACGCCAGCGTGCCGCTGACGCGGGCCTTGCCCTCGCCATCGCTTCTGGCGGCCGGCGCGCCGGGGCGCGTGCTGCCGTGCTCCGGGTCGGCCGACCAGCCCTCGGCGATGTCGTCGGGCGGGCACACCGGCAGGTAGGCCGCTCGGCGATCGCCGCTGGCGAGTGCCTCGAGCAACGGGGCGCCGGCGGGCGAGGCGTTGAGGATGGCGCTGGCGGGCAGGTGGCCGAGCAGGCCGATGCCCGCGATGACCCGGCCGCACTCGCCCATGACGAGCATGGCGTCGAATGCGTCGAGGCCGGCGCCGCCGTGGTCCTCGTCGATCAGCAGGCCGGGCCAGCCGGCGTCCTTGGCGACTGGCCAGAGGTCGGGCATCGCGTTCTCGTCGCCGTCGAGCGCCTCGCGGGCGGCCTCCAGCGTCTTGAAGCGCGACAGCGCGCCGCGGGCGGCCTCGCGGAGGAATACCTGCTCGTCTGAGAGTGCGAGATTCATACCGCTGCCCCTTCCTTGGATCGGAGCTCGGAGAACGGGATGCCCTTGTCGAGCCGGGGCTCGGGGGGCAGGCCGAGCACGCGCTCGCCGATCGTGTTTCTGAGGATCTCCTCGGTGCCGCCGGCCGACTTGAGGCCGGGGAGGAAGGAGATCATGTAGGACCATTCGCTGTCCTCGAGCAGGGTGTCGGGCCCGAGCACGTCGGCGATCAGGTCGCCGGCGTTGATCGCGCCGCTGACGATCGTGACCTTCGCGAGGCCGGCCTCGGGGCCGGGGATCTGGCCCTTCTGGAGCGCGGTCAGCGTGCGGTAGCCGGTGAACCTGACGGCCAGCAGCTCGCTGGCGATCTCGCCGAGCTTGTGGCGCACCTCGGGGTCGCGGCGGGCGTGCTCGTCGCCGGCGATCGCGGCGGCGAAGCGGGTCGAGTTGTAGCCCATGCCCTCGCCGCCGAGCCCGATCGTGACCCGCTCGAACATGAGCGTGGTCAGGGCGGTACCCCAGCCGTTGCCGACGCCACCGACGACGGCGCCGGCGTCGACGGAGAGGTCGTCGAAGAAGACCTCGTTGAACTCGGCCTCGCCGGAGATCTGGCGAAGGCCGCGAACGGTCACGCCCTCGGCGTCGATCGGCACGACGAACATCGTGAGGCCCTTGTGCTTGGGCACGTCGGCGTCGGTGCGCGCGAGCAGCAGCCCGTAGGAGGCGAACTGGGCGTTGGTGGTCCACACCTTCTGTCCGCTCAGACGCCAGCTGCCGTCCTCCTGCAGGCGTGCGCGCGTCTGCACCGCCGCCAGATCGGAGCCGGCGGCCGGCTCGGAGAAGAGCTGACACCAGACCTCGTCGCCGTGGAGCATCGCTCCGAGGTAGCGGGTCTTCTGATCCTCGGAGCCGTGGGCGATGATCGTCGGCCCGAGCATGCCGACGCCGATCGCGTCGAGGATGCCCGGCACTTTGGCGCGGGCGATCTCCTGGTTGGCCATTACCTGCTCGATCGGGCCGAGGCCCTGTCCGCCGTACTCCTTGGGCCACGTCACGCCGGCCAGGCCGGCCTCGGCGAGCTTGCCCTGCCAGGCGCGTCGCGCGGCCAGGATCTCCGCCTCGTCCTCGAGCGCGCCAACGCCCTGGAGGACCGGCGCCTCGGCTTTGTGCTCCTCAAGCCAGGCCCGCGCCTGGGCGCGATAGGCGGCCTGATCGGGTGTGTCGTCGAGATCCACGGCTTCTCCTTTGGCTGACTGACCAGTCAATCTGTTTTGCGAAAGCTACTCCACGCGCGCCCGCGGCGTCGCATGCGCGGGCGATCCGCGAGCCGACGCGACGGCGGTCGAGCGCGTCAGGCGCCGGGCGGGATGGGCGGCTCGGGGACGGCCCGGAGGTGGTAGACGTCCTTGAAGCCGCGATCGAGCAGCTGACGGGCCTGGGTGCCCGGGTCGGGCGAGTTGAGCAGGACGGCACCGAGCCTGACGCCGTCACGTTCGGCGGTGGCCACGAGGCAGCGTCCGGCGGCGATCGTCCAGCCCGTCTTGAGGCCGGTTGTGCCGGGGTAGTGGTAGATGAGCAGGGGGTTGTTGTTGTAGAGGTAGAGCTTGCCGCCCTTGATGGGGAAGGGGATGACGGCGGAGTAGATGTGGGTGACCCGGGCGATCCGCGGCTGGGCGAGGTCGACGTGGGCGAGCATCGCGAGATCGGCGGCGCACGAGAAGTTGCCCTGGTCGAAGAAGCCGGACGGCGAGGAGTAGCGCGTGCAGTCCATGCCGAGGCCCGCGGCCTCCTGGTTCATACGCGCGACGAACTTGGGCACGCCGCCGGCGACGTGCTGGGCGAGGGCGATGGCGGCGTCGTTGCCGGACGGGAGCATGAGTCCGTAGAGCAGGCTCTCCAGGCGCACGTGATGCCCGACCGGCAGGACCCCGACCTTGGAGCCGCCCGAGGCGGCCGCTTCCTTGGTTACGAGCACCGCGTCGCTCGGCTGCGCCGACTTTACGGTCAGCAGGGCGGTCATCATCTTGGTCAGGCTCGCGATGCGCAGGCGGCGGTGGGCGTTTCGCTGCCACAGGACCTGGCCGGTGTCGAGGTTGAACAGCAGCCCGGCGCGTGGAGGCGCGTGGAAGAGGAGGTGGATCGGGTCCTGGCGGGGCGTCTGAAGTCCGGGCAGCGCGAGGGCCGGCTTGCCGAGGACGAGGCCCGCCGGCGAGAGCGCCGGGCCGGCCGGCTTGGGCGCGGGGTGGGTGGCCGGGGTGACTGCGGCGTGGGCGCGATGGTCCTTGGACCCGCCGGGCAGCCCGATGGCGGCGAGAGCGCCCGCGAGCACGAGAACGGCGGCCACGGCGGCGCCGATCACCCGTCGCCGACGACGGCGCTGGGCTGCCTGGGCGCGGCGCTCGCGGCTCTGACCGGGGGTGAGGAAGGGTGATGTGGTCATGTCAACGCGGCGGGTTGCGCAGGGCGCCGAAGATGCCGACACCGAGCATGACGAGGATGAAGATGGACAGCAGGCCTGCGACTGTAACCCCCTGTTCGGCCATCGCGCGCAGGGTGAGGACGCCGAATCCGAGGATGAACAGGAGCGCCGCGCCGAGAACCAGCAGGCGGCTCATCGCGGACGCCCGCGGGGGACGGACATGCCCATCAGTACACCGGCAGCCGCGGTCGGTTCGAACGTCCGCGGGCGAGGGCACGGATCGCGAGCAGGCCGAAGGCGAAGCCGCCGATATGGGCGAAGTAGGCGATGCCTTCGTTCGATTCGAGCCCACCCGCCCTCGCGACGCCGGCGAGGCCGAAGTAGAGCTGCTCGAGGAACCAGAAGCCGAGCAGCAGGAGCGCCGGGACCTCGATGATCGTGACGAAGAAGACGATGAACACGAGGCTGAGCACGCGGGCGCGGGGATAGAGCAGGATGTACCCGCCGAGGACCGCTGCTATCGCTCCTGAGGCGCCGAGCGTGGGCCCGGTCGCGCCGGGGTCGACGAGCACCTGGGCGCCGAGTGCGACGAGGCCGCCGAGCAGGTAGAAGGCGAGGAAGCGCGGCCGGCCGATCGTGTCCTCGACGGTCGGGCCGAAGATCGCGAGGAACAGCATGTTGCCGAAGATGTGCAGGAAGCTGCCGTGGAGGAACATCGACGTGAGGGCCGTCTCCCAGGCCGCGGGCTGCGCTTCGGGGCTGCCGCTGACGCCGGGCTGTCCCTGGCAGGCGATCGAGCTGAACGCGGTGCCTTCCTCCTCGACGCTCTGGACGAGGTGGCAATGCTCGCCGGGGTGCGTGAGCTCGTAGGGGATCGCGCCGTAGTGGACGGCGACCTTCTCGGAGGGGCCCCCGAAGAAGCTGCCGCCGTGGCGGATCGAGAGCAGGTAGGCGAGCACGTTGACAGCGACCAGCACGACCGTCACGATCGGGAACCGCGCGAGCGGGATGTTGTCTTTGACGGGGAACATCTCGGCGGCGCCCGGCCGGGCGAGGGCGGCTCAGAGCCTATCCCGGGAGCACGCGGCCGCCGGAGGGCCTATGCCCGGGCGGTGAGGGGGCCGACGCCGTCGCGCCGCTGCGGGACGTGCTGGTCGGCGTGGTAGGAGGAGCGCACCAGGGGGCCGGCGGCGACGTGGTCGAAGCCGAGCTCATAGGCGGCGCTCTCGAGCGCGGCGAACTCGTCGGGATGCCAGTAGCGCACGACGGGCAGGTGCCGGTCGGAGGGGCGCAGGTACTGCCCGACGGTCAGCACGCGGACGCCGCTCTGGCGCAGCGCGGCGAACGTCTCGACCATCTCCTCGTGCGTCTCTCCGAGACCCACCATGAGGCCGGACTTGGTCACGACCTCGCCCTCGCCGAGCTCGCCGGCGAGCCGCAGAACGCGGCAGGAGCGCTCGAACATCGAGCCGCGCCGGGCGATCGGGTAGAGCCGGGGGACGACCTCGACGTTGTGGTTGAAGACGTCGGGGCGCTCGGCGATGATCTTGGCCAGCGGCATCTCCTGGCCCTGGAAGTCGGGCGTGAGTACCTCGACCTGGCACCCGGGCGCCTGGCGGCGGACCTGGCGGATGACGCCGACAAAGGCCGAGGCGCCCTTGTCGGGGAGGTCGTCGCGGTCGACCGAGGTGATGACCGCGTGGCGCAGCCCCATGCGGGCGATCGAGCGCGCCACACGGGCCGGCTCGAGCGGGTCGTTCCACGTCGGCTTGCCGGTCTTGACGTTGCAGAACCCGCACCGGCGGGTGCACGTGTCGCCGAGGATCATGAACGTGGCGGTGCCGCGCTCCCAGCACTCGCCGACGTTCGGACAGGCGGCCTCCTGGCAGACGGTGTGGAGGTTCTCCTCGCGGATCAGCGCGGTCAGCTCGCGGTAGCGCTCGCCGCCGGGCGGCGGCACCTTGAACCACGGCGGCTTGCGCTCGCGCAGCGGCCGCACGTCGGAGCCGAGCACGCTCAGGACATCCATCCCGCCCGGGTTTGCACGGGATCGAGTCCCGCCCACCCCGCTCATGCGGGCACCGCCTCCAGGGGGCCGGCAGGGATATCTATGAGGGCTCGCTCCGCGAGCCGGGAGGGGTTCGCGGTGTCGATCCCGAGGCGCCACGGCGAGACGAGGCGCTGGCGGCGCCCGTGGACGGAGGCGAAGTGGAAGGCGACGCGCCGGCGCATGCACTCCAGGCCGGCGGCGCAGGCGGGCCCGAGCTCGGCCGCCAGCGAGGTCATCGTTACGTCCGGCAGCCCGCAGGCGATCACCCATGAGAACGGCTCGAGGTCGTTCTCGACGTTGACGGCGAACCCGTGGGTGCTGACGCCGCGCGAGACGTGAACGCCGATCGAGGCGATCTTGCGATCCTCGACCCACACGCCGGTGTAGTCGATGCCCTCGTCGTGACGTGAGCGGGCGCCGATGCCCTCCTCGCCCAGCGCGGCGACGATGGCGGCTTCCATCGCGCGCAGATGGCCGCCGATGTCGCCTATGCGCATGATCGGATAGCCGACGAGCTGGCCCGGCCCGTGGTAGGTCA
>Ga0207927_1000711_pt1 | contig 14070 bp, 15 predicted proteins | sample NGESurdeep072012_2_FD_184456 | JGI IMG/M metagenome (GOLD analysis project Ga0207927, IMG submission 184456) | Arctic peat soil microbial communities from Barrow, Alaska - NGEE Surface sample 210-2 deep-072012 (SPAdes) | ecosystem: Environmental > Terrestrial > Soil > Wetlands > Peat ... | reverse complement strand
GTCCTCACTCAATTTCGTCGCGGGCCAGACCGTGGCGAACCTGGTCATCAGCAAGATCGCCCCAGACGGCACAGTCAGCATCTACAACGGATCGGGCGGCACCGTCCAGCTCATCGCCGACGTCCAGGGCTACGAAAAGTAGATCTCCTGGGAAACCCACTGTGCCCAGCGACCCACCGCTGGGCAGCTTCCAGCGCTGGCGCACATACCAAGCGGCCGCACCGCCAGCTTGAGACCACTGGAGTTCTCAAGACGATCGGTTCGGACTCTGAATTCAGATTCAAAGCGGCAACTCGGATCACCAGGGCTGACGTTCCGCACTTCTCGCAGTCGATATAGCCCCCCACTTGGGGGGGTCAGGTGTAGATGCTTGCTGGGATGTTTAGGAGGTCCAGGACCTGCTGTTGTAGCGGTGTGAGTTGCGGCTGGAAGGTCTGCACGCTCTGGTCGCCGGTGTTGAGGTGGACCGTTTGACGTCGTTGAAGATGCCCAGGATGCGGGGAGCACTGGGCGCTGGGCAGTTGCGCAGTTCGGGGTAGAGCGAGATACCGGCGAGGCCTTGGGTTTTCATCGAGTTCCGGTGACCTCGCTGGGTGAGCGCATCGGCCAGCTTCACCGTCGACTTCGTCGTCCACCGAAGCGGCGACATCGGATCCCCCCGAGTCAACGGATCCACCAACGCGTCCAACGCCGCCCACACCCCCGGATCCTTACGCTCCGCCGCCGGACGCCCCGCGCCCTTGACCCGAACCCGCCCATCAGCGACCAGCCCCGCCTCCAACTCCGCCACACCCTTGCCGACCGTGTCCGCCGATGCCCCCATCGCCGCCGCCACCAGCTTGATCCCACCCCGGCCGAGCTAGCGAGCCCCCGCACCTGCCAACACCCGCCGCGCCCGCTCATCCAAAATAGGCGCCGCCTCTGCCAACACCCCCGCCAACGCGGCAGCGAACGCCGCACCGAAACCCGCCGACTTCCTGGCCACTGCAACAACATCCGTGATCTCCGCCACAGCAGAAGACTAGAGACCATTCACGCTCAAACACAGCTAACTCTCGCGTGAGCCCTTAGTCAGAAATCGGCGCGCCGACCGTTTCGGGTGAGGGACCAAGCGTCCTCGCCACCGTCGTCCTCGACCTCCTCGGGCGCCATCCTCTCGGGTGACAGCGAGTCGCGAAGCGGACCACCCAGGGGTGCCCCCACTGAGGCGGGAGCTGCGCCGTTCAGGTCAACGTGGCCATCCGGTGGCGGCGCTGTCCGGTCAAAGATCGGTTCGGCGTCGGGGACCTCCTCGCCGCGCATCAGGGCAAGCGTGGTCGGCAGATCGTCAAACCTGACCAGGACGTCGCGTGCCTTCGAGCCCTCGGAGGGACCGACGACGCCACGGGACTCCAGCAGATCCATCAGCCGACCGGCCTTTGCGAAGCCGACACGCAGCTTGCGCTGGAGCATCGAGGTCGAGCCGAACTGCGTGGTGATGACCAGCTCGGTGGCCTGCAACAGCAACTGCAGGTCATCGCCGATGTCGTCCTCGACCACCTGCGTGGCCGCGACCATGGTGACGTCTTCGCGATAGTGCGGCTTGAGCTGACCCTTGACGTGCTTGACGACGGCCTGGATCTCGGACTCGGTGACCCAGGCACCCTGCACCCGCATCGGCTTGGAGGAACCCATCGGCAGGAACAAGGCATCACCTTGACCGATGAGCTTCTCGGCACCGGGCTGGTCCAGAACGACCCTGGAGTCGGTGACCGAGGAGGTCGCGAACGCCATCCGGGACGGGATGTTGGCCTTGATCAGACCGGTAACGACATCGACGGAGGGGCGCTGCGTGGCCAGCACGAGGTGGATGCCGGCCGCCCGCGCAAGCTGAGTGATACGCACGATCGACTCCTCGACGTCACGCGGCGCGACAATCATCAGGTCGGCGAGCTCATCGACGATGATCAAGAGGTACGGGTAGGGAATGATGACCCGCTGGGAGCCGGGCAAAGGCTTGAGCGTGCCCGCCTTGACCGCCTTGTTGAAGTCGTCCACGTGCTTGAACCCGTACGTCGCGAGGTCGTCGTAGCGGGCATCCATCTCGCGAACCACCCACTGCAACGCCTCGGCGGCCTTCTTCGGGCTGGTGATGATGGGCGTGATGAGGTGCGGGATCCCCTCATAACCGGTCAGCTCCACCCGCTTGGGATCCACCAGGACCATGCGCACCTCATCCGGCGTCGAGCGCATCAGGATCGAGGTGATCATCGAGTTGACGAAGCTGGATTTGCCGGAACCGGTGGCGCCCGCCACGAGCAGGTGCGGCATCTTGGCGAGGTTGGCGATGACGTAACCACCCTCGACGTCCTTGCCGACGCCCACGACCATCGGGTGCTCGTTGCTGCGCGCCGTATGGCTGCGCAACACGTCCCCGAGGCTGACCTTCTCGCGGTCGGCGTTAGGGATCTCGATGCCGATCGCCGACTTGCCGGGGATCGGGCTCAGGATGCGAACGTCTGCCGAGGCAACGGCGTATGCGATGTTCCTGGAGAGCGCGGTGACACGTTCGACCTTGATACCCGGACCGAGCTCGACCTCATAGCGAGTGACCGTGGGCCCGCGGCTGAAGCCGGTGACCTGGGCGTCGACATCGAACTGGTCGAGCACCTCCGTCAGGGAGTCGACCACGGCGTCGTTCGCGACGCTGCGAGTCTTGTGTGGCCGACCGAGTTCGAGCAACGTATTCACGGGCAACGTGTAGGTGATGTCCCCGGCGAGCGCGAGCTGTTCCACGCGCTGTGGCATGGGGGTGGTCGGCGGGGGTTCGAGGATGGACTTGCCTCTGAGGGCACCTCCGGTCTGTGACGTCATGCCCGCGGCACTGCCCACACCGAAGTCCCCGGGTGCCCCTGCTTCAGTCGCGGTCGCTCCCGGTCCCAGGACGCCTGGCGCTGTGGGACGCTTCTCGCCGGGTCGGAACGACGCAGCGGCAAGCTTGGCGGCCTTGGCCTTCGCGACGATGGCAGCCTGCCGGAAAGCCTCGTCACCGTCGAACGGACCCGTGCCGATGGGTCCCGGCCGGCGGCGCAACTTGCGCTTGGCGCCCGGGACGACTGCCTCCATCTCACCGACCTCGTCCGCCACGGTGAGGCCGGCTCGCGGCTTGTGCAGCAACCGGTCGCGCAGCTCACCCAGACGGGTGGGAATCATCCGAACAGGTGTGGCCGTCATGACCAGAACTCCGAAGAACCCGACAAGCAGCAGAAGAGGGACGGCGCCCACAGTCCTGATGGCGGCAACAATCGGGCTCGAGGCAAGGAACCCGATCATGCCGCCGGCATCATTCATCTTGAGCGCGCCGTCGGGCGGGCTTGGCAGGCCGGCAGAGATGTGAACCAGGCCGGCTGCAGCGAAGGTCAACACAGTCGTGCCGATCGTGATCCGATTCGTCGACGCCTGGTTCTCCGGGGCACGCAACAGCCGGATGCCAAAAAACAGCAATGCGATCGGGGCCGCATAAGCAACCCGACCGAGGGTTCCGGCCACGACAGCATGGACGATGCCGCCAGTCGTACCCGTGAGCCCCCACCACTCGCTGGCTGCTACCAGAACGGCGAGTGCGAGCAGCAACAGGCCGATGCCGTCCCGACGGTGCTCCGGCTCGAGCTCGCCGGCGCTATTCCCGATCCGGCGCACAGTCCCTCCCGCAACGTGCGCAATACCCATCCAGGTGGCACGGATGGCCCTCACGGGCAGGGATGCACGCTTGTCCTTGGCTCGGTTAGGTCGGGGTGCTGGCTTCCGTCGTGCGGGTTTGCGCGGCGCCGGCTGGCCGCTGCGCCCCTTAGCCGGGGTGGACGGTTTGCCGCGTCCCCCGGACTTCGGACGCGGAACAGGGGTAGTCGTGCGAGTCGCCACGCTCGTCACGGTACGCGAAAGAAACCCGGGTATCACGCGTCACACGCGTGCTGGGCAGCCAAACCTGGGTTTGGCCAGTTGGCTATGCGTCAATCACGATGGGGATGATCATCGGCCGACGGCGCAACCGGCCACCGAGCCACGAACCCACTGTCCGGCGAATGATCTGCTGCACCTGGAACGAGTCGGTGACCCCGTTGCTGGCCGCGTCGGCCAGTGCCTGCTCGAGCATGGGAAGCACCTGATCGAAGACCTCCTGGTCCTCGGCAAAGCCGCGCGCCTGGATCTCAGGGCCGGCGGCGACCTTTCCCGTCGCCGCGTCGCGCACGACGATGACCGTCACGAAGCCCTCGTCGCGCAGGATGCGACGGTCTTTCAGCAGGGCCTCGGTGGTCTCGCCCACAGAGGACCCGTCGACGTAGACGTATCCACACGGCACGGCGCCGACGATTCCCGCCACCCCATTGTTGAGGTCAACGACCACACCGTCCTCGGCCAGGACGACATGGTTTCGCGGAACACCGGTCTGGACGGCAAGGGCGGCGTTGGCCACAAGGTGACGCCACTCGCCATGGACCGGCATGACGTTGCGCGGCCTGACGATGTTGTAGCAGTAGAGCAGCTCACCGGCGCTGGCGTGACCAGAGACATGAACCTGGGCATTGCCCTTGTGTACCACCTCGGCGCCCAGGCGCATCAGCCCGTTGATGATGCGGTACACGGCGTTCTCGTTGCCCGGGATCAGCGAGGACGCGAGCAGCACCGTGTCACCGTCACCAACCTCGATCTTGTGGTCCCGGTTGGCCATCCTTGAGAGCGCGGCCATCGGCTCACCCTGGGAGCCGGTGCAGATCAGGACGATCTTGTCGTCCGGGTAGTCAGTGAGCTTCTTGAGGTCGACCAGAACCCCCGGCGGCACCTTGAGATACCCCAACTCCTCGGCGATTCCCATGTTGCGCAGCATCGAGCGGCCGACCATGGCGACCTTGCGACCGTTGGCGTTGGCAGCGTCGAGTACCTGCTGGACGCGGTGAACGTGGGAGGAGAAGCAAGCCACGATGACCCGGCGGCTCGCGTTGCGGAACACGGTCTCGATGGCCGGAGCGATGTCTCGCTCGGCGGTCGTGAAACCCGGCACCTCGGCGTTGGTGGAGTCGGTCATGAAGAGGTCCACGCCCTCCTCGCCGAACCGGGCGAACGCCCGCAGGTCCGTTATTCGACCGTCCAGGGGCAGCTGGTCCATCTTGAAGTCGCCGGTGTGCAGGATCGTGCCACCGGGCGTCCTGACGAACACGGCGAGCGCGTCCGGGATCGAGTGGTTGACCGCCACGAACTCGCAGTCGAAGACACCCAGCCTCTCGCGCTGACCTTCGGTGACAGTCAAGGTGTAGGGCTTGATCTTGTGTTCCTTGAGCTTGGCCTCCACCATCGCCAGAGTCAGCGTCGAACCGATCAACGGGATATCGGCCTTGAGGCGAAGCAGGTAGGGCACAGCCCCGATGTGGTCCTCGTGGCCATGGGTGAGCACTATCGCCTCGACGTCGTCGAGGCGGTCGGTGATGTACTCGAAATCCGGCAGGATCAGGTCCACGCCGGGGTGGTGATCCTCGGGGAAGAGCACTCCGGCGTCGACGATCAGCAACCGCCCCGCGTACTCGATGACGGTCATGTTGCGACCGACCTCGCCCAGACCCCCGAGCGCCACGATGCGCACAGCGTTCTTTGCCAGCTCCGGCGGGGAGCTCAACTCGGGATGGGGGTGGCTCAATTCAGTCCTGACTGTTCGATACCTTCTCGCACGCGGGCGAGCTGGTCGTTGGTGGCCGAGATCAACGGGAGCCGCAACGTGTCCGAGGAGATGATGCCCCGGTCGTGCAGTGCGGCCTTGACCATGATCGGGCCTTGGGTGATGTGCATGACGGCGTTGACCACGGGAATCAGCTGCCGATGAATCTCGATGGCTCGCGCAAGGTTGCCCTGGCCGACGGCGGCGATCATCTCTGCGTACTGCTTGCCGGCCAGGTGGCCGACGACGCTGACGATGCCCACCGCGCCCTGGGTGAGGTGCGCGAGGTTCAGTGCGTCATCCCCGGAGTACCACAGCAGGTCGGTCTGCGACATGACCTCGCTGGCAGCGAACAGATCGCCCTTGGCGTCTTTGACGGCGACGATCCGGGGATGAAGCGCCATCCGCAACAGCGTCTCGGTGTGGATCGGTGTGCCGGTCCGTCCAGGGATGTCATAGACGATCACCGGCAGGTCGGTGGCATCAGCGACGGTGGTGAAGTGCGCGAGGAGCCCTTCCTGGGGTGGCTTGTTGTAGTACGGCGTCACGATCAGCAGACCGTGGGCGCCGGCCTTCGCGGCGGCCCGGGCACACTCGACCGTGTGGGCGGTGTTGTTGCTCCCGGCGCCGGCGATGATGCGGGCCCGGTGCCCCACGGCTTCAACGACAACCCGGACCAGATCGACCTTCTCGGAGTCCGTCGTGGTCGGCGACTCACCGGTGGTGCCGTTGACGACAAGTCCGTCGTGGCCGTTGTCCACGAGGTGCGCAGCCAGTGCAGCAGCGCCTTCCAGGTCAAGAGAGCCATCGGGTTTCATCGGGGTGACCATGGCAGTGAGGACTCGGCCGAACAGGGGCGCTTCAGACATGTGGCCACGATATCGCCCCCACCCACCAAGGTCCGAAACAAATGAGCGGAATCAGGATCCGGGGCAGTGCTACGTTTCATGTGTGCGCCAGTATCTGGACCTTCTCAGCCATGTCCTGGAGAACGGGACCGCCAAGGGCGACCGTACCGGCACAGGCACGCTGAGCGTCTTCGGCCATCAGATGCGCTTCGACCTCACGGCGGGGTTCCCGGCGACGACGACCAAGAAGCTGCACATGAAGTCGGTCATCGCAGAGCTGGTCTGGTTTCTGCGTGGCGATACCAACGTCGGGTGGCTACAGAAGCGCGGCGTGAAGATCTGGGATGAGTGGGCCGACGAAAACGGTGACCTCGGCCCCGTCTATGGGCACCAGTGGCGTTCCTGGTCCACCCCCGACGGACGCTCTGTCGACCAGATCGCCGCAGTGATCGAGTCGATCCGCACCAACCCGGACTCGCGCCGGCACATCGTCAGCGCCTGGAACGTCGCCGACATCGAGAGCATGGCCCTGCCGCCGTGCCACACCATGTTCCAGTTCTACGTTGCCGATGGCCGGCTCTCCTGTCAGCTCTACCAGCGCTCGGCCGACATATTCCTTGGTCTGCCGTTCAACATCGCGTCCTATGCCCTGCTGACCATGATGGTCGCGCAGGTCTGCGAGCTCGAGCCCGGCGACTTCGTGCACACCCTGGGTGACGCTCACCTCTACCTCAACCACCTTGACCAGGCACGGCTGCAGCTGAGCCGTGAGCCGCGGCCAGTGCCTCGGCTCCTGCTCAACCCCGAGCGCAAGGGAATCGACGAGTTCGTCGAGTCCGACCTCACGCTGGTGGGCTATGACCCCCACCCAGGTATCAAGGCCCCGATCGCCGTATGACGATCACCGTGCTGGCCGCTGTGGGTGCCAATCTCGCTATAGGGCGAGACGGCAAGATGCCGTGGCACCTGCCCGAGGACCTGGCACACTTCAAGGCCACCACGATGGGCCACGTCATGGTGATGGGACGCGAGACCTACGAGTCGATCGGTCGTGCGCTGCCAGGTCGGCGCACGATCGTGATCACCCATCAACAGGGCTGGCACGCCCCAAGCGTGGAGGTCGCCCACTCGCTGCCCGAGGCCCTGGCACTGGCCGGGCCGGCGGACGTATTCGTGGTCGGCGGCAGCGACGTCTATCGACAGGCCATGCCCTTCGCCGACCAGATGCTGCTGACCGAGATCGAGCAGTCACCCGAGGGCGACGCGTTCTTCCCCCCCTTCACAGCCGAGGACTGGCGCGAGACCGCACGCGAGGGCCATGACGGCTACGCGTTCGTCACCTACGAACGCATCCTGCGCTCGCCACGGGCACCGACGGGTCATCAGTCCTAGTCTGGCGCTTCGTCGACGTCGAACACCTCATGATGGACGTGGCGGCCCTGCACACCGACATCGGCCAGGAGCTCCCGGGCGCTTTCGACGAGCCCGGATGGACCGCACAGGTACCACTCGTCAACGGTCTGCACCGGAACGAGGGCCACGAGGATGCGTTCTAGGCGCTCGCGGTCGAGACGGCCACTGAACAGCTCGACGTCCGTAGCCTCCCGGGACAGGACGTGGATCAGGCGGAAGCGGTCGGGGTACTCGATCAACAGATCCTCGAGCTCCTGTCGGAACATGATCGAGCTTGTCTGCCGGTTGCCGAAGATGAGCGTCGCCCGTGACGCCGGCTCCTCGGCCAGGGCCGTCGAGAACAGTGACATCACCGGGGTGATACCCGACCCGGCCACGATGGCGACGTGAAGACGCATGCCCTCCGGTTGGGTGGCACAGGTGAACTCGCCCAAGGGAGTCATCACCTCGATCCGGTCACCTGCCCTGAGGTTGTCGTTGATCCAGTTGGACAGCAACCCGCCGCCGACCCGAGCCGCTGCGATTCGCAGCTCCTTGCGTGCCAACGCCTCGGCACGGGAGAGGCAGATCGAGTAGGACCGTCGGACGTCATGGCCGTCAACGTTCGCGCGCAGCGTGAGGTGCTGACCCGGTTCGAATGCGTACTCGGCGGCCAGCTCATCCGGAACAGTGATCGAGACGGCGACTGCGTCGTCCGTAAGTCGATCGACGCGGGCAACCGTCAGGGCGTGGAAGCGGCCTCGGCGCTGGGCCGGTTTGGTTATCAGGGACGCCATCAGATCGACGTGCACCCACCAGAGTCGTCGACATCCCCCGTCTCAGCGGCTTTCAACGGCTCGCCGGGGCCGATCACGTGGCTGCCATCCATCCGAGCAGTCTGCCGACCCGAGAAGCGCTCGCGCAACGTTGGACGCAGAAGTGCCCCCCGTGGATCGGATGGGAGGATAGCCGTGTGCCCCACGATCCCACCATCCCCGACGACCGCCAGGCATCCGACGCCCACGACCATGCGCACCCCCCCGCGACTGGTCCGGTCGCTGACGCCAGCGCCCGGATAGCCCGCCCGAACGACGCGTCAGCCGTCGGTCTGGTCCAGGCCGCCGTGTGGCGTGCTGCCTTTGGCACAGTCGTGCCGCAGGAGGTGGTCGACCAGTTCGACGCCGCAAGATTCGCACGTGTGTGGCGCGACTCCCTGAAGACTCCCCCGAGCCCTCGGCACGTGCTCCTCGTGGGCTGCGCCGGGGAGCAGGTCGTGGGCTTCGCCGCCGTGGGGCCCAGCATCGACCCGGACGCCAACGAGACCTCGGGCGAGGTGCTGACCCTGGGCGTCCACCCCGACGCCCGGCGCAGCGGTCACGGCTCGCGACTGCTTAACGCCGCGGTGGACACGTTGCGGGGCAGAGGATTCACGTCGATGGCGGTCTGGCTTCTCGCGCGTGATGAGGAAACCCGGGCGTTCCTGACGTCAGCAGGCCTCTCACCGGACGGTGCGTACCGCGACCGGGTCATCGACGTCGACGGGACCCCCGCCCGCGAGGTACGACTGACCGCCGACCTTTCCCAGCAGTGATCACGGACACCGTGCATGCGCCCCGCCTGGCTGACCAACGCCGAAAAGAAGTCATGCGCCAGTGCTTGTCAGTTGGCATCGCGACAGGGGCCTATGGCATCAGCTTCGGCGCCCTCTCTGTGGCGGCGGGCCTCAACCTCTGGCAGACGATCGCGCTATCGGCCCTGCTCTTCTCGGGCGCTTCGCAGTTCGCCATCGTGGGCGTCATCGCTGCCGGAGGCGCCGGCGCTGCGGCGGTTGCGACCTCAAGCCTGCTCGCTATGCGCAACGGCCTCTACGGTCTGCAGATGTCGCGGCTGCTCGGAGTCAGGGGCCTGCGCCGGGTGCCAGCAGCGCAGCTGACCATCGACGAGTCGACCGCCGTCGCCATCGCCCAGCCCGAGCCGGCCGCGCAGCGACTTGGCTTCTGGGGAACCGGACTCGCGGTGTACGTACTGTGGAATCTCTCGACCATCCTTGGCGCCGTAGTGGGTAACGCGCTCGGGGACCCCAAGCGGTTCGGTCTGGATGCCGCCGCGCCAGCCGCATTCTGCGCGCTGCTGTGGCCGCGGCTGAAGTCCGGTGATACTCGCGCGGTGGCCGCCGTCGCGGCTGTTATCGCCATCGTCGTGGCCCCTCACGCGCCGGCCGGCATACCCGTCCTGGTGGCCGCGCTGGCCGCCATCGTGGCTGGGCTGCTTCCCTCACGCGGGCCACGAGCAGAGGATGACCTCGACGACCCGGGCGCTTCACAGGACGAGGAGACCCTGACATGACACTCTGGACCACCGTCCTGCTTGCCAGCGGGTTGGCGTTCGCTCTGAAGTTCCTCGGCTACGTCGTGCCGCACCAGTTGCTGGACGGCGTGGTCGTATCGCGGGTGACCGCGATGTTGCCTGTCGCGCTGTTGTCAGCGCTCGTGGCGGTGCAGACGTTGACGGCTGCCGGAGGCGGGCTGACCGTGGATGCGCGCGCTGCCGGCCTCGCGGTCGCTGTCACCGCCCTCCTACTGCGGGCCCCGTTCCTGGTCGTCGTGATCCTGGCCGCAGCAACCGCCGCCACACTGAGGGCTCTCGGTTGGGGCTGACCAGCCGCAACTCCCGGGACCGTGCGAACGGACCTCCGGTCAACGGCTCCATAACACCGCAGCCAGGGCCAGCGCCGCCGGAACCGCCTGGATGAAGAAGATCCGCGTGTTGACGGTTTTGGCGCCATACAGCCCGGCGATGATCACACAGCCCAAGAAGAAGACCGAGGCCTGAAAGGCCACCGGGTCGGCCGCGATCAGGCTCCAGAGCAGCCCGGCGGCCAGGAAGCCGTTGTAGAGACCCTGGTTAGCTGCGAGGGCAGCGCTCTGGGCAGCGAACTCCCGGGTGGTCCCGAAGGTGGCGCGCCCGCGCGGGGTGTTCCACGCGAACATCTCCAGGAGGAGAAAGCCGAGGTGCAAGGCGGCCACGATGCCAACCAGGATCTGCGCGAGGAGGGTCATGCCCCGCGAGCATACCCAGTTGCCTCACGTGAGCCGGCGTCCTCTGGCAATGGCGGCGCACGGATCAGGCCAGTCCAAGGTAATTCTCGAGCCCAACGGTGAGTCCGGGGTGCTCGCCAACTTGTCGCACGCCCGCCATGACGCCAGGCATGAAGCTGACCCGGTCAAACGAGTCGTGCCGGATGGTCAGCAGCTCGCCGGCCGCACCGAGCAGGACCTCCTGATGGGCCACGAGACCGCGCAGCCGCAAAGCGTGCACCGGTATGCCGTCCACTCGGGCGCCGCGCGCACCGCCTGGATCAGAGGAGGTCGCATCCGGTACCTCGCCCAGCCCGGCATCCTGGCGGGCCCGGGCGATCAGCGAGGCGGTGCGGGCAGCGGTGCCCGACGGCGCATCGACCTTGTCGGGGTGGTGCAGCTCGACGATCTCGACAGACTCGTAGAACCGGGCGGCCTGCTCGGCAAACGACATCATCAGGATCGCCCCGATGGCGAAGTTCGGCGCGATCAGCACCCCGACCCCGGGCCTGTCCGCCAGCTGTGAGCTCACCCCAGCCAGCGCGTCCTGCGTCCAGCCTGTGGTGCCGACCACCACGTGCGTGCGACGGTCGATGCAGTGAGCGACGTTGGCGGCCGCGGAGCCCGGCACCGAGAACTCGACGACAACGTCCGCGCCACCGAGGTCGCCGAGGTCGTCGCCCAGGTCATATCGGCCCACCAGCTGGGTGTCCGACGCGGCCTCCACCGTGCGGCATACCGTCGACCCCATCCGTCCGGCTGCGCCGATGACAGAGACTTTGATGACATGGACCGTGATCGCTTCGCTCATCCGCACACACTAGTGAGCCAAGGTCAGGAAGCGCTCGACATCGGCGGCCTCGCGGTCAAGGTCAGCCAGAATCGGTGCCGCGATCCGGCCGAATGGCTCCAGGGTGACCCGACCATGAGGCATCCCCCAGGTGGCGACCGCGCGGCCGTCCACCAGGGCAAAGGGTCGAAAGATACCGTTCTTCGTCACGATCCTCTGGTTGTCTCCTAGGACCGGCGTGCGATCGACCCAACCGTGCAGCAACGGGTCGAACCCACCGAGCAGCCTGGGTCGGGGCCGGTCCTGCGGCACGTCTCGTCCAGCCAGGTCAACCAGACCACCTGGGCGCTCCACCAGGTCGGCTCCGGCCGCCCGCAGTCCGCTACGCGCGTCGCCAAGGGTGATACCGGCCCACTTGGCCAGGTCTCTTCCATCGGCGGGGCCGTGACCGGCCAGGAAGCGCCGGGCCAACCCGGATAGGTCGCTCTCGCGGTCGGCCGCCCTGGGTGGGTCGCCCAGCCATTCGCGGACCAGGACGAACGCCTGCTCGCCCCCAATGAGCGGCCGCGGACCGTCAGACCCCGCAGGGCGGACAGGAACAGGATGTGGACCAGCGCCTGTCCCGCGACGGGCACATCAGCCGCTGCCACGATCTCGCGCAGCTGTGCGCGGGTCCTCGGGCCGTCATTGGCTATGGCAGCCTCAATGGCGGCGACACCTCGATCAGCCTGAACAGCGAAACCCCTTCCTGTGCTAGCCGTCTGGCGTTACCGATAGACAGCTGCGCCGTGGTGAGCCGCTGAAGCCACCAGTAGTCCTGCGACCGGACGAGATGTAGGGTGCCGCGGTTCAGCCAGGTCACCACCAGCGTCCCTTTCTCCAGCTCACAGTCCACGTCAGCCGCGGTGAGCCCGGCAGTGCATGCCCTGACGGCGAGCCGCGCGGCGCGCATATCCTGCGCCTGAACCGCCAGCAGCCGGTCGACGACCTGGACGACACCGCCCGCTGGCGGGCCGACCAATTGCTGGGCTGCCAAACGCCGGTTGTCACGCTCGCGCTCCACGGACCTCACAATGGATACTCGGACCATGATCGTGACCCTAGCCAAGCTCATGCCCGCGGGCTTCGCACGCCTGGATCTTCTCGCGTGGTTCGGGTGAGCGGCGGCGCCCAGGTTCGGCTGATTCCACCGCTCGTCTACTTGGCTCCTTTCACACTGACGTGGGCACTGCAATGGTGGCGACCGTGGACGATTCCCGGTGACGCCGCGTTGAGCGTGGCGGGGCTCACCCTGGTCGCCGGCGGCATCGCCCTGATGGCCTGGTCGTTCGTCACGCTCAGGCAGGCGAACACGACCGTCATCCCGTGGGAGCAGGTCTCGGCCATTGTCACCACCGGGCCGTTCCGGTTCAGCCGCAACCCGATCTACCTCGCCGACGCGATCACCTATCTCGGTGGCAGCCTGGCCATCCACAGCGGGTGGCCTCTGCTGGTCCTGCCCGGCATTCTCCTGGTGATCCGGCGCAAGGTCATTGAGCGCGAAGAGCGTTACCTCACCGAGCTTTTCGGTGACCCGTACCGCAAGTACCAGCTCCGCGTCCGCCGCTGGGCCTGACCGGACTTCCGCAGTTCGTAGGCATATTCGGGGTTTCCGGAGGGTATTTAGCCTGGTCAGGGGCTTGAGGGGGTCCGGAATCAGCGAAATCGTGTAGGCACACGACTCGCGGCGTGTCGCTCGACACAGCGCACGACGACGTGATTTCGTGTAGGCATGTACCTGCGAGAAACGCGGCGGACGAACCGGGACGGGTCGGTGGTGTCCTACCTGCAGCTCGCACACAACGAGCGGCACCCGGACACGGGGACCCCGGTGGCGAAGGTGATCCACAACTTCGGTCGGGCCGACACAGTGGACCGCGACGCTCTGGCCCGGTTGGTGTCCTCGATCTCCCGGTTCCTGACCCCGGAGCAGGCCGTCGCCGCAGCGCAGGGGGTGCAGGTGGAGGTCCTGGACTCCCGCCGCATGGGTGGGGCCTGGACGCTGGACCGCCTCTGGGAACGCCTCGGGATCGGCGCGGCGATCCGCCGGGTCGCGACGCGTCGACGTTTGGACGGCGAAGCGGTCGAACGGGTCATCTTCGCCCTGGTCGCCCAGCGCGCCCTGGAGCCGGGCAGCAAGCTGGCCGCGACCGGGTGGGTCGGGCAGCGGGTCGCCATCGAGGGCTGCGAGGGGTTCAGCGATGACCAGGCCTACCGCGCGATGGACTTCCTGCTCGC
>Ga0207927_1000710_pt1 | contig 14092 bp, 11 predicted proteins | sample NGESurdeep072012_2_FD_184456 | JGI IMG/M metagenome (GOLD analysis project Ga0207927, IMG submission 184456) | Arctic peat soil microbial communities from Barrow, Alaska - NGEE Surface sample 210-2 deep-072012 (SPAdes) | ecosystem: Environmental > Terrestrial > Soil > Wetlands > Peat ... | reverse complement strand
CCCCGGTGCGCTACGCTCTGGCGGCCTTCGCTTTGACGGCCCCCGCATCAGCCGCCGCACTCTTGGCGGTATAGCGTGCCCGCAGCGGCTTCAGCACCGCGATCGCCAGCACCGCCGCGGCGATGTTCAGCGCGGCCGAGATCATAAACACCATGAACCAGCTGCCGGTGGCCTTCGCCAGTACATTGCCGTAGGGCACGAGGATGGCCGCGGTGCCCTTGGCGGTGTACATCAAGCCGGTATTGGTCGTGGCGAACTTGGCGCCGAAGGTATCGGTGATCGTGGATGGGAACAGGCTATAGATTTCGCCCCAGGCGAAAAATACCATGCCGCTCAGGATCACGAACAAGACCGGGTCGGTGCCGAGTTTCGCCAAAGCAAAGATCCCGACCCCTTCGAGCGCGAAGGCGATGAACATGGTGTACTCGCGGCCGATCTGATCGGACACCCAGCCGAAGAACGGCCGGGTCAGGCCGTTCAAAATGCGGTCGAGCGCGAGGGCAAAGGTCAGCGCCGGCATGGTGAGACCAATGAGGCTGACCGGTACCTCCGCAATCTTGAAATCCTTGGCAATGGGCGCCAGCTGCGCCACCGCCATCAGTCCGCCGGCCGCCATCATGACGAACATCAGGTACATCACCCAAAATATCGGCGACTTGACCATTTCGCCCGGAGTCGCTTGATAACGGCTGGCGCCGGGCGCGAGTTTCGTTGCATTCGCGGTCAAGCTCAGGGGCGCTGCGAGCAGGCCAAATCCGAAAACGACCACCACGATGCCCTGCATCAGGCCGAAGGTCAGAAACGTATGTTCGTAGCCGCCGCTCTTGATCATCGAGGCGATGGGGATGATGGTCAGCGCCGAGCCCGCGCCGAAGCCGGCTGCGGTAAAGCCCGCCGCGAGGCCCCGCCGGCCGGGAAACCATTTCACCGCATTGCCGATGCAAGTGCCGTACACACCGCCGGCGCCAATGCCGCCGATTGCCGCCGCGAAATAAAACATCGGCAGGGAGTCCGCGACCGAATTCATCGCCCAGGCAATCCCGCACAGTAGGCCGCCGATGACCACGATCCATCGCGGGCCAAACTTATCCACCAGGTAGCCTTCAACCGGCACCAGCCAGGTCTCAAGTAGCACGAATATGGTAAATGCCACCTGGATCGAGGCGCGGCCAAAGTGGTACTTGGCGTCGATTGGATTGACGAACAGCGTCCATCCGTATTGCAGATTGGCAATCATCGCCATGCAGATGATGCCGATGATCAGCTGAATCCACGGGTTCCCCAGCGGGGACGCGTTTGCCTGAGATGTGCTTGCCGGAATCGAAGTCGCGTTCATGTAGTAGTTCTCCTTAAGTCGCGTTGATCGAGAGCAAGTCGTGGATTATGCACGTGTTCTGGCGATCACCGCGACCACGTTACGGCACGGTGAGGTTGACAGCGATCGACGGCGCTTGAGGCCTAATCGGTGAAAATGCGGACGTCTCGAAAAAGACCCACACATAAGACCCCCCAAAAGGTCCGGACCGGGCGTCCGAACTTGTCATCAAACTTATCTTTCTTCTTGGTATACCATATATGAAGGCATTTCGGACTGTCAAGCAACGCAAGGACGGCGGAACTTGGGCGGCGGCGTCCAGGGCGGTATCGTCCGGCGGAACTTGGGCGGCGGCGGCGCGAAAGCCGATGAGTGAATCAGGAGGCGTTGAGTTGAACCCGCGCGTAAGGTTCATCAGTTATTCTTTCTTTTTTGGCCGACATTACCCGCCATGCGATATTTCGGGTCACGACTTCTTTAGTGAGGTTCAAAGGCAATGAGCAGCATCGCAAAACTGGTTCAACGCGTCGCGCCCGCGGCACCGCTCACCTTGGGCCCCCTGAACGCAACTAGTCTGCGTGATCAAGCCTACGCGCTGCTGAAGAATGCGATCGCGGACACCGACATATACGACCCGCAGCAGGAGCTGCGCCTCGACGAGCGGCAACTGACGACCGCGCTCGGCGTCAGCAGGACCCCCATCCGTGAAGCGCTGTCGCTTCTCGAGCAGGAAGGGTTCATTCGAACCGTGCCGCGGCGTGGCATCTACATCATTCGCAAGTCGAAACGCGAAATGATCGAGATGATCCAGATGTGGGCGGCGCTCGAGTCCATGGCGGCACGGCTCGCGACCCTGCACACATCGGATGCCGCCATTGCTGCGCTGCGGCACTTGTTTGACGAATTCCAGGACTCGCCGCCGTCCCTGCATCTGTGTGAGTATTCGGATGCGAACATCGCCTTCCATACGGCGGTCATCGCTCTCGGCGGGTCCGAGACCATCATCGACGCGACCCGCAATCTGCTCATTCATGTGCGTGCCATACGCCGGGCCACGATCGCGCAAAACGATCGCGCGGCCCGCTCGATCATCGATCACTTGAACATCATCGAGGCGCTCGAGGGGCGGGACACCGAGTTGGCCGAGCGGCTCACCCGCGAGCACACGCTCAACCTCGCGGCACACGTCGACCGCTACTGCGATTTCCTCGGCTGATTGTTTGCGGCATTCAGCGCCGCATCGTCTCGCCCCATACCCCGAGTGTCGGCACCCCGCCGCTGCCATCCTGGGCGGCACCGCCTCGATATCGGTCCAAATACCGCGGCCGATCGGCTGGCGCGACATCGCCGCCAAGCGCTCGCGGCGCCACCGCCCGCACCCCGGCCAAGGTGTCGGAATCAAGCACCGCGGCCAGGAACGGCACAGGATCCTTAAAGACCGGATTGCCGCCTTCGATGGTCAAGTAAATTCGTCCGCTCGCCCGCTCGGCGAAGTTGACTACGCGGAATGTCTCGACACAACGCCTCAGGAACCCCGTGTTGCGCTCGGCCGCGAGCAGCTCGCGATCCGGATAGAGTTCTTCGGGGCTGGTGGCATCGACCGACACGCGCCCGTAGCGGTCGATGGCCAGCATTTTGTTCACGTCGAGCACATTGACCGCGTCGTTGTCGCCGAAGACAACCGTCCGCGGCCGCTCTCCGAGAGGCACCGTATTGTCCAGGAACTCGAAATGGAACCGCTTGTCGCTGCGCCGAACCCAGGTGAACAGCACGTTGGGAATCCCGGTATATGCCTCCACGGCATGCGCCAGCGTGTCGTCCACCGCCTTATAGCGTCCGAACTCCAGACCTCGCTTCCAAGCTCGTTCCACCAGCTGCTCGGGCGGAGTGATCACGAAGAATAAATACACCTCTTGACCGAAGCGGGTCAGCAGATTGCTCCCCTCTTCGTCCGAATCCTGGGCGAAGCTGTCGAATCGGAATCGATCGATCAAAAGATGGGTCATGCGGCCGGATTGATTTTTTCGCGCCATATAGCGGTCCAATTTCCGGTCGACGATCTGCAGCTCATCCCCCGTAAACGCTCCGGCATATTTGTAGGCCGTACCGAGCATCGCATAATCGAGCAGCTGCTTGCGCCAGATGTCGGGGCTGATCAGCGCGAAATCGCTCCAGCGCATGCCGAGATCACCGGCGAGCTTCTTCTGTAACGGCCGCAGCGTGCTCTTGCCGGATGCGGAAGCGCCTTTGGTATTGATGACGACCGATCGATCTTGGCACGGCAACAGGCCATAACCCTCCTGCCGCGCCGCGCGCAGAAGGATGGGCTCGATGCTTTGGCCGACGGCGTCGCTGGCGAAGGTATTGCAGGCAAGGTCCCTCGCCAATTGCCCGATGAGATTTCGGGTGCCCCAGGCGTAGCCGCGGGCCGTGAACAATGCCGCCAGGACTCGAGCCAGCGAGTGGTACGCGAGCTTGTGCAGCTCGTCGGTCGCCGCCCTCGCGCGGCGCTCGCATTCGGCGATCTCCGCGGGGCCCCAGCCGCGCTCGCCGAGCGGAGCCGCCGCAGCGCGGCGCGGCTTGCTGCGAGCAAACAGCCGGCGTGCCGGCCGCTGCGACGTTGGCGCCGCGGCCGGTGCGGCTCCGGGCATTACCGCGGCGAGTGCGGCGTCGATGGCATCCGCCATTTCGGAGCGGGCCCGCTCGAACGCATGGGCGAGGAGCTCCTTTTCGGGATCAAGATAATGCGTGAGAATTTGTCCGGCAATCCGTCGGAAGTTGATACCAAGATCCCCTATGTGCGATCCGTCCGGCACCGCAAAATCGGCCGTGACTCGGATCAGCAGCTCGTGCAGAGCGAGTCTCTGCGGTTGAAACACCACCAGTTCGCTCAAGTCGAACCCGGTCAACGCGTGCAGCTCCTCGGCGGAGGCGATACTGGTAAGGACATTTTCGGGGCGAAATATCGTGCACAGCGGCAGCAACTCCCTCGGGATTTGCGACTGGACGCCGGGGTTCCACGGTCCGGCGGGATTCTGATCTCGGTCCATCGCGCCCTCCGGCAAAATATCCTCACGCAAAAAGCTTCCTCCCCCTGAGCTCATTAAGACACTATCCGATGAAATCCGCATCCGCCGCAATGCCTCGGCCGCGGCCCCGCGGGATACGCGGACAGGCCCCCCAAGCATTCATCTCGAGGCCCTGCGCTCAAATTGCGACCTCATTCGCCTTTCCAGCCGGGCATCGTGTGATGCAATCGGCAGGTTCGCGGTTGTACATAATTCAGAATGTTTCGAATGAATCGAAACGCTAGCGCTTCGCAGGCCGCGGGACCGGCGCAGTCCGCAGTCCCGGCGCAGTCCGCGACGCCGACCCTGCCTGCCGATGCCGCGCTCGGCCGGGCGCTGCTCTATAGCGCGCCGGTGGCAATCTATCACTCCGATATTCAAGGAAACTTAACCTACGCCAATCCGGAATACCGGCGGATTTTCGACTTGAGTCCCGAGCAGAGCACGGATGACTGGGCCCAAGGCGTGCATCCGGAGGATCGGGCACGCATGCAGAGCACGTGGGCCGACTTCTGCCGGCGACCGCGTCCGATGCAATTCGAATACCGCACCCTGTCCCGGGATGGCGCCGTGCGCTTCATCAGCGAGCAGGTGGCTCCCGCCCACGGGGCGTGCGGATTCGTCGGCACGATCAGCGATTTCACCGATCTCGTGACCGCACGGGGCGATTTGCGCAAAGCGGGGACCATATTCCGGAATACCTTCGATCAGGCACCGATCGGGATCGCCTACTCGGACCGCAACGGCGCGTTGCTGCGCTTTAACGCGGCTTTCTGCACGCTGCTCGGTTTCGCCGCTGACGAACTCGCGGCCAAGTCGGTCGGAGAATTGACCCATGCCGAGGATGTCGCGCTCGCCGCGGCGCAACTCGAGCGATTGTGGGACGGCGAAATCCCGTTCGTCGACATTGAGAAGCGCTACCGACGCAAGGACGGCAGCTATCTGTGGGTCCGCACGACCACAGCGCTTGTGCACGAGGACAGCAACACCGAGTGCTCGGTCGAATATTTGCGAGACATTTCCCAGCGCAAGGAGCTGTCGGCGGCGCTGCTCCAACAACAAACACTGCTCAAAGCGGTGATCAGCGAACTGCCCCTCGCGCTGGTGGCATGCGACGTCGCCGGGAATATCACCCACTATAACCACGCCGCGGTGGAGCTGTATTGCATTAAGTCGCAGCATGCATCCGCATCGGATCCGTATCCGCTCGAGGCAGATGTATTTCTTCCGGACGGCGTCACTCCCGTGCCAAGGAATGAGCGGCCATTGGCCCGGGCGCTGCACGGCGAGACCATCAACCACATCGAACTCGTGGTCGCGCCGCACGACTCGACGCCGCGGCGCACCACGTCCTCGAACGCCTGCCGGTTGGTCGGACCGGACGGACAAACGCTGGGCGCGGTGGCGGTGATTCAAGACACGACGGAACGCAAGCAACAGGATATGGAACTCGAGCGCGTGCACAAACAGCTGATGACGGCCTCGCGCGAGGCGGGAATGGCCGAAGTCGCGACCAACGTGCTGCACAATGTCGGCAATATCCTCAACAGCGTCAATATTTCGGCAAGTCTCGTGGCCGAGCGCCTGCGGCAATCGAAGGCGGCCGGCGTCTCGCGCTTGGCCGCTCTGCTGCTCGAGCAAGGCGCGCAAGTCGGACAGTTCATGACCGGCGATGAACGGGGCAAGCGCGTACCGGAATACCTTGCCGCGCTCGGCGAGCAGCTGCTGGCGGATCAGCGGCTGGCGCTTGAGGAACTCGCGGCGCTGCGCGATCACCTCGAACACATCAAGGACACCGTCGCCATGCAGCAAAGCTACGCCACGCTGTGCGGCGTGACGGAGGTGGTCGAGGTCGTCGACCTGGTGGAAGACAGCCTGCGGCTCAATGCCGGCGCCTTTGCGCGCCACGGCGTGACGCTGCAGCGCGAATTCGAAGCGGTGGCGCCGATCACCGTCGACAAACACAAGGTGCTGCAGATCCTCGTGAACCTGCTCCGCAACGCGAAATACGCGTGCGACGAATCGGGGCGTTCGGACAAATTCATCACCCTGCGCATCGAGAGCCTGGCGCACGGCGTGCGCATCTCGGTCATCGACAACGGCGTCGGCATAGCGGCGGAAAATATGGGGCGGCTGTTCAGCCACGGCTTCACCACGCGGCTGTCCGGTCACGGCTTCGGCCTGCACAGCGGCGCGCTCGCGGCTCAAGAACTCGGCGGCACCTTGCGTGCCGAGAGCGACGGCCCGGGCTGCGGCGCAGCGTTCATACTCGACCTGCCGCTCGTTCCTCCGGCATCTGCGCGCGCTTGAGCGCCGCGCGGCGCATGTTCAGCCGGTCTCGGCCTCGCTGCCGAGCTTGCGGCCGTCCGGGTACATCTGCAGACCCGGAACCTCGCCGTGAAGCAATTTTTGCCGCACGTCCTGCCAATACTCGACGGTCAACAAGTCGGCGTTTTCCTCGCGGAAACAGCGGCGCGCTTGACGGCTCATGAGCTGCATGCCGTGCTCGAGCTCTTCGGGCAAAAAGATGGTTCCTTCTTCGAAAAACCAATCCGGCACGCTTTCCTCGCCCGGTTCACGGTCGGAATTGGTGCGAATCTTGACCTCCGTCAATTTCTCGACGGCATCGTAATCGAACAGAAATATCCGGCCGTAGCGGCCCACGCCGTAATTTCGCGAATCCAAGTCCTTGTTGAAGATATTGGTGGCGGCATTGTTGCGAATGCAATGACCGAGACTGATGATCACCTCGCGGGTCTGCTGTTCGTCGGCGGTCTGCAAATAGACCGGCAGCGGGATGATTTTCATTTGCACGATGAGCGTGCGTAAATACACGCCGTCTTGATCCACGTGCACGCAGCCGGCCGCCTGCTCGCACAGCTCCTCGAGCAGCGCCGGATCGAACATCGCCCGGTCCAACCGCAATTTGAAGTACATCACGCTGTCGAGCATGCTGCCGGCGCGATTGATCTCATGCACGATTCGGTACTTGTCCACGACCGTCGCAACGCCCGGGAACTCCCCCCATTTGTATGAGGTGGTGGGGCGATCGCGAATAACCTTTAAATGGTAGGCGCATGCCTCGAAGGTGAACCCGAACGCCACCGTGCCCGCCGCACCGGGCGATCGCACGAACCGTTCGCCGCTGCGCCGCATCTGTTCGCCGATCTCGTTCAGAATGGCGACCTTGCCGACGTGATTGAATCCGATGGTCGAATAGTGATGCCCCAGCGGGCGCCGCGGCATCAGGCTGTATAGGAACACGCACGTCTGGTAGTAAAGCCGCGTGGTGACGTGAAAATTGGCGAGTGCGGAACTGAAAAGATCGTGGATGTCCGAGACGCGATGCAATAGGGCGTCGGCGTAGATGCCCTCGGGGCTGTTCTTGAGCGCGACCACGAACGGCACGATGCTGCTGTCGGCGAGAACCCACCGGCCGACGACGAAGGCGGTCCGATCGCGAAAGAAACCGGCATCCACCACCTCGAGCGCCGTAGGCGCCGGCACATCCGGCGCACCGTACAGCAAGCGCTCCAGGCGTTTGACGATTCGATGCGAGTCGCCCTTCAAATCCCTGAAGGGAACGGAAAATCCGGGCACCCGCAACGCACTTGCCACCAGCTCGGCATCGATGCGGCCTTGCACCGGCAGACGCCGATGAACCGCCGCCATCGAGAGAGCCCGCAGCTTGCTCGGAGGCGGAAAGGAGTAGGCGACCGGGCGCCAGATTTCATGATTGATATTGCGCCGAATCGAATGCGCATAGCTGAACGCGATGTCCGCCTCGTAGCGGTCGGCGATCATCGCGACGAACAATTTGTCGAGCGCGTCCCAGATCTTCGAGTCGTCGGCGAGAGCGGGGAATGCGGCGAGCACCCTGAGTCCGTGTTCCGCGACGTAGCGGCTGTAGAGCCCCAGGCGCTCCTTGCTGATCCGGATCGATAAATGCGGATCCATGGTTTCGAAGGCGCATTTGGCGCGATAGGGGTATTCGCACAACAGGCCGTAAAATTCGTCGAAAATGATCAGCAACAGCCGTGCCGCGGCCTCGATGCGTTCGCCGACATCGCCGCAGGCGCGAAGGCGGGCGTACGCCGCGTCGACCATGGAATCGCCCGCGATCGGCACGGATTTGAGTGGTGCTTGGGTCATGAATCGGATTATCCCCCCAGTTCAGCTATCAGCGTTATCCTATAGCCGCGGCTGGTGCGAAGCGACCAGAGCGCAGCGCGCTTTTGTATATCGTAGGGCGGTTAAATCTACAGATATTTCGTAAGCTTCGTCGCTCGAGTCCAGGAGGAAAAACATATGTTGACGTACTGGCGAGGCTCGGTGCTAACGGCTTTGCTTCTCGCGGTCCTGCCGGTCATGAGCATGGCGCAGGTGGGAGTGGAGATTTCAGTCAACGTGCCGCCTCCGGAGCTGCCGATTTATGACCAACCGCCAATTCCGGGTGACGGCTATCTGTGGACTCCCGGGTACTGGGCTTGGAGCGATGACGACCAGGATTATTACTGGGTGCCGGGCACGTGGGTTCTGGCTCCGCAGCCGGGTTTCCTTTGGACTCCGGGCTATTGGGTTTTTAGGGGTGGCGTCTTCTTCTGGAATATTGGCTATTGGGGTCCCCAAGTTGGCTTCTACGGCGGTGTGAATTACGGTCACGGGTATGGCGGCCGCGGCTACGAGGGGGGTTATTGGCAGGGCAACCGTCTCTATTACAACCGGTCGGTAACCAATATCAGCAATACGAACATCACCAACGTCTATAACAAGACGGTCATCAATAACGTCACGGTGAATCGAGTAAGCTACAACGGCGGCAGCGGCGGGGTACGAGCCGAACCAACTGCGGCCGAGACGGCCGCCGCTCATGAGCGCCACCTCCCGGCCTTACCGGCCCAGCAGCAGCACGTGCAAGCCGCACACAGCAATCCCGCCTTGCGCGCCAGCTCGAACCACGGCGAACCGCCGGTCGCTGCAACCCCGCGGCCGGGCGCATTTTCGGGTGCGGGTGTGGTACCCGCGAAACACCCCGGTACCATGAGCGTCGTTCCGATGAGCGCGCCGGCAGAACACCCGACGCAACCTCGCCCCAGGCCTCAGCAACAGCAGCACCAGCAGCCGCAGCCTCAGGAGCAGCAGCCTCAGCACCAACAGCGCCAGCCGCAGCCTCAGGAGCAGCAGCCTCAGCACCAACAGCGCCAGCCGCAGCCTCAGGAGCAGCAGCCTCAGCAGCAACATGCTCCCGAGCATCCTCCGGAGCACTAGCGTGACCGCAGTTAACCACAACGTTTCGGCCCACCGATTCACTACCGAAGTCGAGGGTCAGCATGCGGTGCTCGACTATACGATTTCCGGTGATGTCATGACCATCACTCACACGGACGTGCCGCGTGCGATCGGCGGCCGCGGCGTTGCCGGGGAATTGATGCGCGCGGCCGTGAGCGCCGCTCGGAATGCCGGATGGCAGGTGATTCCGGTCTGCTCCTATGCGGCCGCCTATATGGCCAGGCACCCGAAGGACGACGACCAAAGGCATCAAGATGACTTGTTGGACGAGGCGCTTGACGAATCATATCCGGCAAGCGATCCACCGTCGGTCGGCCGCAGTTCCTGAGTTTTGGCATAGAGAAATTCCGATGGGCATTCGATGTGTGCCGCTACTCTGCATGGTCTCATTGATCGCGGCGCCCGCCGCACTCGGGGCACGGGCGGGGGCCGTGTATCGCTGGACCAAGTAGGACTGCCAAGCGCCGGTCAATCGGCACCCAGCGCCTGGTCCAGCGCGGCGACCAGCGGCCCCAATTTCGGTGGATTCGCCTCGATTGACGGCTTGACTCCGCGCTGCATCAGCGCGCGGCTGCAGACCGGGCCGATCGATGCGACCACGAGGCCGTTCAACAAATCGGCGAGCTGGCCGGCTCGGCCCGATCGCGCCGCGACGGCCTCGAGATTTTGCACCTGTACCGCGCTGGTGAACACCACCGCATCGACTCGCGATGTCGCCAGCGCCTCGAGCAGATCCTCGAGAGGCCGGGTGTCCGCGGGCAGCGCCCAACGGTAGGTCGCGAGCTCCTGCACCGTGGCGCCGCGTGCCGCCAACCCCTCGGATAGAAGGCGATTCGCCTCCCCGTAACGCTGCACCAGGACTCGCGCCCCCTCGAGCGCGATGCCCGCCACCGCCTCCAGCACTTTCTCGGTCGTGAATGGTGAGGCCGCGCGGATATCAATGCGCACCCCGCGCGTGTTCAATTCGCCCACCGGCTTCGGACCGCGGACGACCACCACCGCGAGCGCGAGCAGCCGCAGGATTTCGGCGGTCGCTCCCAAGGAGTCGGTGGCCTGAAATAGCGCGCGGGTACCCACTCCCGTTTGAAAAATCGCCATCTTGAAAGGATCGGTACCCCACCCCCTCAACAAACCGAGCACCGCCTGCGGCTCGACATCCGGCACTTCTTCCAAGGCCGGCGCCAGCAGCGGGATTGCGCCGCGGCGCGCGATCAACTCGGCCAAGTGCTCACCGGTGCGCGTTTCGAGTATGGCCACGACTTTGGATTTCATCGCATTCATCCTCCGCCGATGAGTCCCGCGGTCACATTGATGGCGAATCCCAGGATCGACGCGTTGAACAGAAACGAAATCAGTTCGTGAGCGACCACGACTTTGCGGATCGATCCGCGCGTGGTCAGCACATCCGCGGTCTGGCAAGCCGCGGCGATGGTGAATGAAAAGTACGCGAAGTCCCAGAACACCGGCATGTCGGTCTCCGGAAACCGCAGCGGACGATGCTGTTGATCGGCGCTGTAGAACATGTCGGCGTAGTAAGTCGTGAAAATCGTGGGCAACAGCAGCCAGGAGTCGATCAAGGTCGCCGTCGCCAGCGCGAAGTGCGCGATCCGTTCGGTGCCTGCCACATGCCTGATGGTCGCCAGCGGCTCGACGATGGCGACCATGCTCAACAGCGCCGCCAGCGTGACCAGGACCAAAATGAAGGTCGCCGATGAATCCTCCTCGACGTAGCGCGAACAAATCTGTTCGGCCGTCAAGCTTGTCATCCACAGATAAATCAACACCAGGAACAAAGCCACGCCGCAATTCCAGCTCACCAGTACTCGACTGATCAGCGACCATTGCGCCGGGAGAAGGAAAAAAACCGCGTCGCCAACGATTACGGCGATCCACAGTCTGCGGTGAAAGCGCAACAGTTTATGCATGAGTCACGGGTCGCTCAAAACCGGGGTCACTCAAAACCGCAAAAAATAAGGTATCGCCGCGAGGGCCACGCCGATCGCGATCAGTGCGCCCACATGCGGAATGAAGTAGGGGTAGATCATCAACGCCACCCCGCACACCAACGGCACGACGGCCCGCTGTTTCCTGCCGTACAGAAAAAATCCGAGCCCGATCGAGCTGAACAGCAATCCCCAGAGCAGTATCGATGCGTTCATTGGCGCGGTTCGCAGCCGCCGCCGGGCCGGCGGCTATTTGCTTTCTTTCGCGACCAGCCACTTCACCAACTCGATCACCTCATCGGGGCCCCCGGCGGACTGCACATGCAGCCGGTACTTGCCGTTGACGACGATGGTCGGCGTGCGGTCGATGCCATAGGCCTTGATCAGATCCTCGGCGCTGCGCACCTTGAGATCGATCGAGAACGATTTCGCGGTGCTCAAGAATTTCTCCACCGGCACGCCGGCATGCCGATTATAGAAACGCGCGAGATCCTCGATCGTCGGCAGGCGTTCCTTGAGGCGGCCCGACACGGGATCGATCACGGCCAATTCATTGGTGTGCCAAACCGCATCGAACATCGCATCGTGCCACTGTTCGGCGATGCCGAGCGCTTGCGCCGTGCAGAACGCAAGCTGAAATACCGGCCAGTCTTCGCTTGAATTGAAGGAGGCGGGAATGTAATCGACGACGGCGTTGGCGGGAAGGCTCCGGACCAGCTTGTTCATGGTCGGCAGGAACACGTTACAGGCCGGACACGCATAGGAGAAGATCTCGGTCACTTGGACCTTGCCGCGCGGCAGCGCCAGCGGGCGAGGCGGCACGATCAGGAAGTAATTCTTCCCCTCGGTCCAGACCGGCGCGGCCGGCGTCGCCGCAGCCAGCGTGAATGCCAGCGATAAGGCCGCCAGGCCTAGGCCAAATGTCTTCATCCCACTGATCTCCACGCCGCCGGGTCTTAAGGGCAAGGTTCACAAAGCGGCACTTCTGGACAATTCTAAACAATCCGCGGCGCGATATTCGCTTAATGTTCACGTTGCATCGTCCCCCCATTTAACCTTGGGGACCGCTCGGGTGCCGATGCGGCAGCCGCACTCTGCGATCCGGTAGTGCCGCCGCGCGGAAGACCGTACAGTACGCGCGTTGTGCAGGGTGCGGACCTTTAACCGGTGGTGAACTCGTGATCAATGACAAAGACGATCTAGGCGCTTCGGCCCAGCCGGGCGGCGCACGTGCCTTTATTCGAAAGCACCCGATTCCATTGATTCTCCTGGCAGCCATCCTGCTGTCGGCGGTGCTCATCGCCAGACACTTCAGCCACAAGCCGCAAGCGGCAGCGGGCGGCGCAGGCGTTGGATCCGGCGGCCAGGGCGGCCCGGTCCCGGTTTCGGTGGGCACCGCCTCGTATGGCGACATCCAGTTACGCGTACCGGCATTGGGTACGGTTACGCCTCTCGCCACGGTGACGGTGAGAACCCAAATCAGCGGCATACTGCAAAAGATCGCCTTTACCGAAGGCCAGCTCGTGCACCAGGGGGACCTGCTGGCGCTGATAGATCCCCGTCCCTACGAGGCCGCCGTACAGCAAATGCAAGGCAACCTGCGCCGCGACCAAGCACTGCTCGCGGACGCGAAATTGGACCTGCAGCGCTACGAGGGGCTGGTCAAAGAAGACTCGATCGCCGTGCAACAGCTCGATACCCAGCGTGCGCTCGTCAACCAATACGCGGGGACCATCGAATCGGACGAGGGCCAGCTGAAGACCGCGCAAGTGAATTTGGCATACACGCGCATCGCATCGCCGCTCAGCGGGCGGGTCGGATTGCGCCAGGTCGATCAAGGAAATTACGTCACGCCGGGCGATGCCAACGGCATCGTCGTGATCAATCAGGTGCAGCCCATTACGGTAATATTCCCGATTCCCGAAGACAATGTACCGGCGCTCGTGCGCCGTTTGCGCGATGGAGCCACGCTGACGGTGGAAGCCTACGATCGCACCAACAGCGCGAAACTTGCCGAGGGCAAGCTCCTGACGCTCGACAATGCGATCGATACCACCACCGGCACGGTCAAATTGCGGGCGCAGTTCGACAACGCCGACCTCGCGCTGTTTCCGAACCAGTTCGTGAACGTACAGCTCCTCCAGGAACTCTTGCAGCACCAAATCGTCATTCCCAACTCGGCGGTGCGCCGGGGCGCCCCGAACGGCGTGGTGACGACCTTCGTCTATGTCGTGAATTCCGACCATACGGTCGCGGTGCGGCCGGTCACGCTCGGCGTCGTCGACAGCGAGCGCGTCGCGGTAAGCTCGGGACTCAATGCCGGCGAGATCGTCGTGACCGAAGGCGGCGATAGGCTGCGTGACGGCGCCCAGGTGCTGCTGCCGCAAGCGGCCGCGGCAAGCCCCGCATCCGCCCTGAAGCCCCCCGGTACGCGCGGCGCAGGGCCGAAGGACCCGCACCGCCCGCGAGCGCACAAC
>Ga0207927_1000708_pt1 | contig 14111 bp, 14 predicted proteins | sample NGESurdeep072012_2_FD_184456 | JGI IMG/M metagenome (GOLD analysis project Ga0207927, IMG submission 184456) | Arctic peat soil microbial communities from Barrow, Alaska - NGEE Surface sample 210-2 deep-072012 (SPAdes) | ecosystem: Environmental > Terrestrial > Soil > Wetlands > Peat ... | reverse complement strand
GCCACCATGCCCTCCACCACCACGCCCTCCACCACCACGCCGTGGCGCATCATCCCAGCCGGCCGCGCTCCTCAGTCGCCGGCGGCTTCTGCCCGGACGTCGAACTGCGCCCCAGCTCCGAAGATCTCGAACGCGTTCGCCAAGCGACCGTATGCCTGGTCAACCGCGAACGGACCGACCGCGGCGAGGCGGCTCTGCACTTCGACTCCCATCTCGAAGCGGCCGCCCAGGGCCACAGCGAAAGCATGGCCGCGGGTGACTACTTCGAACACGTCGGACCCGGAGGTCAGACGCCTCTCGACCGCATGCGGGCGGCCGGCTACATGTCGAGCTCGCAGGCCGGCTTCGAAGTCGGCGAGAACATCGCGTGGGGTACCGGCTCGCTGTCGACGCCCCGGGCGATCGTCGCCGCCTGGATGGCCTCGCCGGGCCACCGCGCCAACATCCTCGACTCCCATTTCCGCGACAGCGCCGTCGGCGTCGCGCCGCGGGGCCTGGCGTCCCTGTCACACGGTCAGCCCGGCGGCATGTACACGCAGGACTTCGGCGTCATCGTCGGCGGCTGATCCCCGCGGGCGCCCGTCGGCCTGCCACCTGCCGTCGCGAGGCGCTCGGATAACCTCCGCGGCACTCAACACGACAAGGAGAAGCGACAGCTATGGGAGTACTCGACGGCAAGTCGGCCATCGTCACGGGCTCGGCCCGAGGCATCGGCCGCGCGACTGCAGAACTGCTCGTGGCGCAGGGCGCCCAGGTTCTGATCAACGACCTCGACGGCGACGTCGCCGAGCAGGCGGCCGGTGAGATCGCCGGCGAGACCGCTACCTTCGCGGGCGACCTGACAAAGCCGGGCGTGCCAGATCAGCTCGTCCAGAAGGCCATCGACTCGTTCGGCAAGATCGACATCATCGTCAACAACGCCGGCTACACGCTCGACGCGCCGATCCACAAGATGTCCGACGAGCACTTCCAGGCGATGATCGACATCCACACCGTCGTCCCCTTCCGCGTCATCCGCGCCGCCGCCCCGCACCTGCGCGAGCCGGCCAAGAAGGAGCGCGATGAAGGCAAGGAGGTGTTCCGAAAGATCGTCAACATCTCCTCCACCTCGGGCACGTTCGGCAACGCCGGTCAGGCCAACTACTCGGCCGGCAAGGCAGCCGTCGTCGGCCTCACCAAAACGGTCGCCAAGGAGTGGGGCCAGTTCAAGGTCAACGTCAACGCGGTTGCCTTCGGCTTCATCGACACCCGCCTCACGCAGGCCAAGGTCGACGAGAACACGATGGAGAAGGACGGCGAGAAGATCCAGCTCGGGATCCCCGAGCAGATGCGCCAGATGGCCTCGATGCTCATTCCCCTCGGCCGTCCCGCCACACCCGAGGAGGCCGCAGGCGGTGTCTTCTTCCTGTGCTCGCCCTGGTCCAACTACGTCCACGGGCAGACCCTCCACGTGACCGGCGGCCTGTTCGGAGGCATGACCGGCTGACGGTCCCCTCTGCGGTCCGGCTGCTGCCGGCCCCGCTCGCCGGAGGTGTGTGACTCAGCGACCGGCGGGCGGACCGCCGAGGTCGAGCAGGCAGCCCGAGAAGTAGGCGCCCGCCGGCGAGGCGAGGTAGGCCGTCAGGGTCGCCACCTCGGGGGCCGTCGTGTCCTCGCCGGGCGCGAGCGCGACGGTCGTGATCCGGTGGCGCGACCACTCGATCGATAGCGTCCGCGCGAGGTTCTCGAGGCCCGCCCTCGTGGCCTGTGCGTGGGCGCCCGCGCTGACGGTCGGCGCGAGGTAGACGACCCGTCCGGCCGTCTCGCGCGCGAGATAGACCCGGTTGACGACCGCTCTGGTGGCACGCCACGCGCCGTCGAGGCAGCCCATCAACCCGGCTCGAGTGTCGCCGCCCGCAGCCGCGAACAGTGCCGCGCCGTCGAGCACCAGAACGTCGATCGCCCCCAGCGCGGAGACGATCGACTCGACCTCCTCCTCGACAGCGCTCTCCTCGACCGGGGCGCCGTCCTCGGCCACCACGCACAGACCCGCCGTTCTCGCCCCCAGGGCCCCGCAGCGCTCGCCGACGGCCTCCCCCAGCGAGCCCCCGGCCGCCACCCGGCCCGGACCGGCGATCGCGATCCCGACTCCGTCGAGCACACCCGACCGCAGCAGCTGTTGTTCCCCGGAAGCCGACATGTCGCCGCCGCGCAGACTAGTCGCCGCGAGTCGCACTCGTCGCCGCTTCCCGTCGGCTCGCGCCGCGAGGACCTCGAGACCGCGCTCCTGTCGGGGCTCAGATGACGCCAGGCGGCCCTGTCTCGTGGGGTGCGACCGCCGCCGGCTCCGTGCCCGTCGCGAGCCCCTTCAGGTCGAAGTAGAGGACCGCCGAGGCGAGCGAGCCGAACGGCGCAGTGAGGACTCCCACGACGACCCTCACCACGATCCCGGCACCGGTTCCGGCGGACGCCGCGGCGGCGGAGATCGCCGTCGAGACGACAGCCACGAGCACGAACAGCACGAACAGCACGGCGAACACCTGCCAGCCACTTCCGCGCACCAGCTCCCGGCTGCGCGAGAGCGAGCTCAGGCCCGGCGCCCGCTCGAGCACGATGACGGGCACGAAGACAGCCCAGATCGTGATCAGGATCAGGCCGGGCACGAGCAGCAGGAAGAAGCCGATCACGATCGCCACGCCCGCGACGATTGCGACGAGGATCAGTTGGCCCACGAATGGGGCGGCGGCCCGCAGCAGCTGCCCGGCGCTCGAGTCGCGACGACCGTCCTGGACGTCGGCCACGAGCTCGACGACCATGGCGGTGAACAACATGCCCGCCACGATTCCGATCACCTCGGCGACGAGCAGGCCGAGCAACGTGCCGCCGGAGATCAGCAGCGCGGCCACGATGCCGGTGACCACGAAGACGACAGCCGCCGCCGGCATCAACACGGGGGCCTGGTCGACGTAGATCGACCACACCCGCCGGATCACGCCGCCGACGTCAAGCCGCTGCTGCATCGTTCGCCTCCTCGGCTCGGCCCGGTCCCATGGAGGGGAACCCTAGGCGACGACGGCGACGGCTCCCGACGGCGCCGGTGAAGGGGTCAGGCGACCGCGGTGCCCTCGGGCGCGGGCCGCTCGACGCGGCGCTGCTCGCGGATGCGCCTGAGGATGCCCCTGCGGCCGTGTTCTTCCAGGCCGCCGTAAAGGCGGCGTATCTCGATCAGGATTTCATCGGCGACGGCCTGCTGCTGCTCGCGGGTCGGGTCGGGGATCGGATCCCAGCGCAGCGCGTCGCCGTACTGGATCGTGATCTTGGGGAACTGGAGTCGCTTCCAGTTGCGAATCCGCGAGGAGCCGTAGATCGCGATCGGCACGACCGGCGCACCCGTCTCGAGCGCGAGGCGTCCGATCCCGCGCTTGGCCTGTTCGGCCACCTTGCCCGTCCGCGAGCGTCCTCCCTCGCAGTACATCGTGATCGCGCCCTCGCGCGCGAGGATCGCCCGCGCCGTGATGAACGTGTCGTCGTCGCGCGCACCGCGGCGCACGGGGAAGACGCCGCCGTGGGTGTAGATGAACTGCATCGGGCCTTTGAAGAGCTGTGACTTGGCCATGAAGCGGACCTTGCGGCGGATGTAGCAGCCCATCAGGAAGTGGTCCATGAACGAGAAATGGTTGGGCGCGAGGATGACCGCGCCGCGTCCCGGCACCTTCTCGGTGGAGATCGCGCGGGCGCGTAGGAACGTGTACCCGTACAGCGACGTCAGCACGCGGACCAGCTCATAGGCCGAGTCGGGTTCCCTCGTCCGCGCGCGCTCGTGGAAGCGGTCGAAGTGCTCCTTGGGGCGCGGGTCTGCGTAGACCTGCTCGCGCATCGGCGCCAGCTCGCTCATGTGTCAGCTCCACCTCCCACGGCCCCCAAGATTACGCCGATCGTCACCCGCGCCGCACCCTCACGTCGACCGCCTCCCCGGCCCACGACGAGCCAGGTACGCGCGCGTGAAGTCGATTAGCTGGCGTCCACGGTGGGCGAAGCCCGACAGCGTCCGCCCGCTCGCACGGTGGGAGAGGTCGAGCTCGATCTCGACGACCCGGTGCCCGGCCCGGACGGCGTCGATCGTCATCCCGATCTCCATGCCGTAGCCGGCGGCGAACGGCAGCACGTCGCTCAGCGTCGCCCCGCTCAGCGCCCGCTGACCAGAGATCGGCGCGCTCGCCTCAAAGCCGCAGCGCCGCGCGATCGCCCACCGCGCGAAGCCGAGCGCCAGGCCGACGCCGCCGCCCACCCGGCGTGCGAACGCGGCGACCGCGAGATCCGCCTCGCCCGCGCGCACGGCCTCGGCCAGCGGAGCGAGCTGTGCAGCCGAGGCGGCAAGGTCTGCGTCGCACAGCACGAACACCGGAGCCGGCTCGTCGCCGGCGCCCAGCTCCACCTCACGCAGCGCCTCGCGGGCGGCGAGTGTCATCGCGGCACCCTTGCCGATGACGCGCTCGCTGCGCACCACCCGGGCTCCTAGCGAGCGCGCCAGCGCGGCCGTCTCGTCGGTGGAGCCGTCGTCGGCGACCCACACGCGGGCGCCCGCGAAAGCGGCGGCCAGCCCGTCGAGCGTCGCCGCGATCCTGTCGGCCTCATCGTAGGCCGCCACGATCACGTGGATGGCCGTCGCCGCCGGTCGGTCGGGAGGGGTATCTATTGTCCCGGTCCAGTGGTGGCGAGCGGACGACGGAGGATCGAATGACGGACGTAGAGGCTCATATAACCGGCACGGTATGGAAAATCGAGTGCGCCGTCGGCGACACCATCGAGGAGGGCGACACGGTGGCGATCCTCGAGTCGATGAAGATGGAGATGCCCGTCGAGGCCGAGGACGCCGGAACGGTCAAGGAAATCCTCTGCCAGGAGGGCCAGGCGGTCAACGAGGGTGACACCCTCGTCGTGCTCGACTAGCAACCGCGCCGCCTCGTGCCGCGCGCGGCACGAGCGCCGCGCCGGGCCTAGCCGAGCCGCGCTCGGCTAGCCTGTCGCCCGTGTCGCCCAGCGCCCCCCCTCGCGAGCTGGCCGACGGCAAGCTCCTGATCGACGAGCCCGCCGCCGGCGTGGTCCGCATCACGATCTCCAACCCGGCCAAGCGCAACGCGCTCGACCATCCCATCCTCGACGCGATCAGCTCCACGCTCATCGAGCTCGCCCAGCCGGGCTCCGAGGCTCGCTGCGTGATCGTGACCGGAGCGCACGGCATGTTCTCGGCCGGGTACGACATCGGCGAGATTCCCGCCGAGGAGTTCGAGGAGCGCGCCGAGAAGCTCGTGGCCCACCCCTTCACCGAAGCGATCGACGCGCTCGAAGCATTCCCCTACCCGACCGTTGCGATGCTGCCCGGCCACACGATCGGCGGCGGCCTCGAGCTGGCCCTCTCATGCGACCTGCGCGTCGCCCAGGACGACATCAAGCTCGGCATGCCTCCGGCCAAGCTCGGCCTCGTCTACTCCCACACCGGCCTGCGCCGCTTCATCGACGCCATCGGCGTGCCGCGCACGCGCGAGCTGTTCCTACTCGGCAAATACATCGACGCGCCGAGCGGTCTCGCATGGGGCCTCGTCAACCGGCTCGCGCCCGCCGCCGAGCTGGAGGCGCTCGCGCTCGAGATCGCCGCGGAGCTGGCCGGCAACGCGCCACTCGCCCAGACGGGCAACAAGCGCGTGATCGCCGAGCTGCTGCTCGCCGAGAGCGAACTGCCCAGCGACGTCGAGGCCGAGCTGATCGAGCTGCGCCAGGCGTCCTTCGCCTCCCAGGACATACGCGAGGGCATGCGCGCCTTCGCCGAGAAGCGACCCCCCCGCTGGCGGGGCGAATAGGCGTCCGGGCCACCTCATAACTTGTGGCGCATGACGCCGCTGATCACTCGCGATGAGGCCCTCCGGCTCGGCGAGATCGACGATCACACAGAGATCGAAGCGCTGATCCAGCGCGCCTGGGAAGCGCGGGTCGAGCGCTTCGCCGACTCGACCGACATGTGCTCGCTCGTCAACGCCAAGTCCGGCGGGTGCGCCGAGGACTGCGGTTTCTGCGCGCAATCTCGTTTCGCCGACGCCGAGACGCCGATGCACGCGATGATGGAGCCCGAGCAGATCCTCGAGCATGCGCGCGCCGCCGAGGCCGCCGGGGCACACCGCTTCTGCATGGTCACCCAGGGCCAGGGTCTCTCCAAGCGCGACTTCCAGAAGTACCTCGAGGGCGTCCGGCTAGTCTCCGAGCAGACCAACCTCAAGCGCTGCGCGTCGGTCGGGCACATCTCGGCCGAGCGCGCCCGTGCCCTTCGCGACGCCGGCATCCAGCGTGTCCACCACAACGTCGAGACCGCCCACAGCTACTACGGCGAGGTCACCAGCACCGTCCGGTACGAGGGCCGCCTGCGGACGATCGACGCGGTCAAGGAGGCGGGCCTGGAGACCTGCGTCGGCGGCATCCTCAATCTCGGCGAGACCCGCGGCCAGCGTGTCGAGATGGCGTTCGAGCTCGCGGCGATCGACCCGACGAGCGTGCCGATCAACATGCTCAACCCGCGTCCCGGAACCAAGTTCGGCGACCGCGAGTACATGGACCCGTGGGAGGCCGTCAAGTGGATCGCCATCTTCCGGCTGATCCTGCCCGAAGCGCTCTTCCGCCTCTGTGGCGGCCGCGTCGAGAACCTCGGCGAGCTCCAACAGCTCGCCGTCCAGGCGGGCATCAACGGCGTGATGATGGGCAACTTTCTGACGACCCTCGGCAACGAGCCCGAGACCGACCGGGCGATGTTCGAGGAGCTCGGTCTCAACGTCGCCCGCCAGCCCGACAACGCCGCCAACCCCCGCCCCGACAATCGCTCGGGCTGGCTGGCCGGCGAGACGCCGGACGTGGTCGAGGAGCTCCTGTACGACGAGCCGAGCGAGCAGCCGGTCGACCTCGGAGTCCGGCTGTGGGATCCCTCGACCCAACTGCGCTTTCGCGCCAAGCGCGTCGTGCCGCCACGGCCCGACGGCGCGCCCAATCGGGTCCCGGTCGGCTGAGCGCGCTACGGGCATGAGCGAGATCGCAGAGAGACTGGCCGACCTCGAGCATCTCGGTCTCTCGCGTCGCCTGCGCCTGATCAGCGGCCCCCAGGGCCCGACGGTTCTGCTGGAGGGCAAGCCGGTCCTGCTGCTGTGCTCCAACAACTACCTGGGGCTGGCCGATCACCCGAAGGTCCGTGAAGCGGCCGCCGACGCGGCGACCCGCTGGGGCGTCGGCGCCGGCTCGTCGCGACTGGTCTCCGGGACGATGACGATCCACGGCCGCCTCGAGGAGCGCCTGGCGGCGTTCGAGGGCACCGAGTCCTGCGTCCTGTTCGGCTCCGGCTACCTCGCCAACCTCGGCGTCCTCGGCGCCCTCGCCGGCCCCGGCGAGACGATCTTCTCCGACGAGCTCAACCACGCGTCGATCATCGACGGCTGCCGTCTCTCGCGTGCCGATGTCGTCGTCTACCGGCACCGCGACGTCGAGCACCTCGACTGGAGCATGCGCAAGGCCGGCGCCGGGCGCGACGGGCGGGCTCGACGGGTCATCGTCAGCGACTCGGTCTTCTCGATGGACGGCGACGTCGCGCCGCTGCTCGACCTGGTCGAGCTCGCACACCGTCACGGGGCGCGGACGGTCATCGACGAGGCCCACGCCACGGGCAACCTCGGACCCGACGGGCGGGGCGCTGTAGCCGAGGCCGGCCTCGACGGAGAGGTCGACGTGATCGTCGGGACGCTCGGCAAGGCCCTCGGGTCATACGGCGCCTACGCGTGCGCGAGCGATGAGATGGTCCGCTACCTCATCAACACGGCGCGCTCGCTGATCTTCTCCACCGCCCCGCCACCGCCCGCCGTCGCCGGAGCCCTGGCCGCGCTCGATCTCCTGCGCGAACGCCCCCACCGGGTGCAGCGCCTTCGCTCCAACGCGCGCGTTCTGCGCCAGGCGCTCGCGGCCGAGGGCTTCCCGGTCGCGGACACCGAGATGCACATCGTTCCCCTGATCGTCGGCGAGGAGCGCCAGGCGATGCGCCTCTGCCAGGAGGCAATCGAGGGCGGCGTGTTCGCGCAGGCGATCCGCCCCCCGACGGTTGCCGACGGGACATCCCGGCTGCGACTGACCGCGATGGCCTCCCACACCGCCGGCGAGCTGCGTTCGGCGGCCGCCCTGCTCGGCCGGATCGCCCACAGGATCGGCCTCGACCCGGGGTCGATGGCTGCCGGGCACCCGGAGCGCCTGGCCGCGCGCGAGGAGGCCTGGCAGGAGGCCGATTTCGCGGGGGAGATATCCGCGAGCCGCCGCGCCGATGGACCCTTCGACGGCGAACGGGCCACAGGTGCGCCGTTCGACATCGAGCGCGACCTCTCCGGCGCGCGCGCCGCCTGACGGCGAGCTCCGGGTCCTTGGACGGCCTGTTCGTCACGGCGACCGACACGGGCGTCGGCAAGAGCGTCCTGAGCGCCTGCCTGCTCGCGAGCATGGCAGCCGAGGGCCTCTCGGTGCGGGCCTTCAAGCCCGTCGTGACCGGTATCGAGGAGCCAGCCGAGGGCGCCTGGCCCGCCGATCACGAGCTGCTCGCGCGCGCCGCGGGCCAGAGCCCAGGCGAGGTCTCCCCGCTGCTCTTCGGTCCCGCCACCTCGCCACACCTCGCCGCCGAGATGGCCGGCGAGACGATCGACCCGGCCGCCGTGATCGGCCACGCGCGGGCGGCCGGTGAGGGCGCGACGCTCATCGCCGAGGGGGTCGGCGGCCTGCTCGTCCCGCTGACAGCGGCCTACTCGATCTGCGATCTCGCCTGCGATCTCGGCCTTCCCGTCGTGATCGCCGCGAGGCCGGGCCTCGGCACGATCAACCACACGCTCCTCACGTTGCGCGCGGCACGCGAGGCGGGCCTCGACGTACGCGCCGTCGTCCTCACGCCATGGGCGGATCCCGACGCCATCGAGCTCTCGAACCGCGAGACCATCGCCGCACTCGGCGAGGTCGAGGTCGCCTGCCTTCCGTTCATACCGCGTCCGCTCACCGCGGACCTGGCCGCCGCCGGCTCCACGCTCCCGTGGCCGCGCTGGCTCGCCGCGTGAACGCGACGGACCCGACGACCGCCACGTCGCTGATCGTGATGCTCAAATCGACGAGCCCACCGCCTCCGGGGCACCGCCAAGCCCGCGACGGTCCTCTCGCGGACACTGACGATCCGCCCGGCCAAGCGGAAACACAAACGCAGGCACTGGGCCCGTCAAGCCTCGCTAGGCGGTAGCGGCCGTGGAGGCGCTCGCCGCGAGGAGCATCGCCTCGGCCACTTCGGCCAGGTCGGCCGCACCGATGATGTACGGAGGCATCGCATAGATCAGCTCGCGGAACGGCCGCAGCCACACGCCCGCCCCGACGGCCGCCGCGGTGGCGGCGGCGATGTCGACCGGCCGGTCGAGCTCGATCACACCGATCGCGCCGAGAATCCGCACGTCGCGCACCCCGGTCATCCCGCGCGCGGGCTCGAGGCCTGCCCTCAGACCCGCCTCGATCGCCGCGACCCGCTCGCGCCAGCCGCCGTCATCGAGCAGCTCCAGCGACGCCAGCGCCACTGCGCAGGCGAGCGGGTTGGCCATGAACGTGGGCCCATGCATCAGGCCACCGCCCTCGCCCGAGGACACGGCCTCGGCGATCTCGGCCGTGCAGAGCGTCGCCGCCATCGTCATGTAACCGCCGGTGAGGGCCTTGCCGACGCACATCACGTCGGGCGCGACCCCGGCGTGCTCGCAGGCGAACATCGCGCCCGTGCGGCCGAAGCCGGTGGCGATCTCGTCGAGCACCAGCGGAATGTCGTGCGCGTCGCACACTGCGCGCATGTGGGCGACGCACTCGGGAGCGTGGAAGCGCATCCCCCCGGCTCCCTGGACGACCGGCTCGACGATCACGCCGGCGAGCTCCTGCGAGTGCTCCTGGGCGAGCTCACTCACCTGCCGCGCCCAGTCCTCCTGCAGCCCTGCGTGGAAGCCGTCGGGCGGACGGTCGGCGAAGACGTGCTCGGCCAGCACGCCCGAGAACAGGCTGTGCATGCCGCTCACCGGGTCACAGACCGCCATCGCTCCGGCGGTGTCGCCGTGGTATCCGCCCCGTACTGTCAGCAGGCGTGTCCGCTCCATGCGCCCCCGTGCATGCTGGTACTGCAGGCACAGCTTGATCGCGACCTCGACCGACACCGAGCCCGAGTCGGCCAGGAACACGCGCTCGAGACCAGCCGGAGCCATCGTCGTCAGGCGCTCTGCCAGGCGGATGGCCGGCTCGTGCGTAAGCCCGCCGAACATCACGTGGGCCACGCGACCGAGCTGATCGGTCACGGCAGCGTCGAGGCGGGGATTGCGGTAGCCGTGGATGGCGCACCACCAGGAGGCCATCCCGTCGATCAGCTCGCGCCCGTCGGCCAGGCGCAGGCGCACGCCCTCGGCCGACACGACCGGCAACGGCTCGAGCGCCGACGGCAGCGCCCCATAGGGGTGCCAGACACGCTCACGATCGAGCGCGAGCAGCCGGCGCCAGTCCTCCGGCACATCTGACCCGCGCTCGCTCAGCACTCGGGCGAGTGCCAACGCCGAGCCGGGCGGCCCATACAGCCGACTAGTCCTCGTAGAGGACGAAGTCGCGCTTGCGCGCCCCGCAGACCGGACAGAACCACGTGTCGGGGATCGCGTCGAACGGCGTTCCAGCCGGTATGCCCCCGTCCGGGTCGCCCTCGTCGGGGTCATAGATGTAGCCGCAGGATTCGCAGATCCAGCGCTGGAGGGTCTCGGTCGCGTTCATGCGCCAAAGACTACCGGCCGGTATGGTCAGCCGATGCCCGCACGCCTCGACAGCGAGCGCCCCGGGCCGGGCGAGGAGCTCAACGCCGGTCCGCCGGTCCGCCCCCGCCAGGCGGCCACCGTCATTCTGCTGCGCGGGGGCTCAGAGACACTCGAGGTGCTGCTCGTCAGGCGCACGCCCAAGGCACGCTTTATGGGCGGCGTGTGGGTGTTCCCGGGCGGCGCGGTCGACGCCGAGGAGGGCGACGGCGATGAGGCCCACCGCGCCGCAGCTGTGCGCGAGCTCGCCGAGGAGGCCGCCATCACACTCGCCGACCCGGCCGAGCTGGTCAAGTTCTCCCAATGGATCACGCCCGCCGAGGTGCAGATCCGCTTCGACACCCACTTCTTCCTCGCGCCCCTGCCCGACGGCCAGCAGCCGCGGGTCGACGGAGAGGAGTGCATCGACCTGGCGTGGTTCACACCCGCGCAGGCTCTGGCGGCACACGGCGCCGAGGAGATCGTGCTGGTCTTCCCGACGATCAAGCACCTCGAGCAGCTGTCGGACTTCGCCACGGTCGAGGAGCTGCTGAGCTATTCGCGCGGACGCGAGGTCCTTCCCATCCAGCCGAAGGTCGTGCTCGAGGGAGAGGTCGCCCGCATCCTGTTGCCCGGCGAGCCCGGCTACTAGCTCCGGCGGGCGCGCCCGCCGATCAGCTCTGATCCTGCTGTGCCGAGATCACGTGGGTGACGGCGTTGATCAGCGCCAGGTGGGTGAGGGCCTGCGGATAGTTGCCGAGGTGGCGGCCCGAGGAAGCTTCGAGCTCCTCGGCGTAGAGCTCGAGCGAGGATGAGTAGGAGAGCAGCCGCTCGCACAGGTGTTCTGCGTCGCGGTGCTGCCCGATCTCCGAGAGCGCCGAGACCAGCCAGAAGGAGCAGATCAGGAACGTGCCCTCCTCGCCCTTGAGCCCGTCGTCGGTCGTGTCCGTGCGGTAGCGCAGGACCAGGCCACCGTCGGTCAGCTCGTCGCGGATCGCCATCACCGTCGCGCGCACCCGTTCGTCCTCTGGACCCAGGAAGCGCACCAGCGGGACGAGCAGGTTGGAGGCGTCGAGGGCGTCGGTGTCGTAGTGCTGGCGGAAGACCCCTCGATCGTCGACGCCGCGGTCGAGGATCTCCTCGCGGATCTCCTCCGCCACCGCCTGCCACTTCTCGGCATTGTCTGAGAGCCCTCGCCGTTCGGCCAGGCGCGCGCCACGGTCCATCGCCACCCAGCACATCAGCTTGGATGAGACGTAGTGCTGCGGCTCGCCGCGCGCCTCCCAGATCCCCTGGTCGGGTTCCCGCCATGCGGCCTCGGCGCAGCGGACCTGGTCCTCCAACACCGGCCACAGCCGCTCGGGGATGTGGTCGCGCTTCTTGGAGTGGAGGTACACGGAGTCGAGCACCGCGCCGAACACGTCGTTCTGACGCTGGTCGAAGGCGCCATTGCCGATACGTACCGGCCGCGCACCTTCGTAGCCGCCGAGGTGGTCGAGCGTCGACTCGGTCAGCTCCTTGCGGCCCCGGATCCCGTACATGATCTGCAGCGACCCGTCCTCGTTGCGCTCCATATCGGCGACGTACTGGACGAAGTCGTCCGCCTCCCAGTTGAGCCCGAGCGCGTGCAGCGCCCACAGCGTGAACGAGGCGTCGCGCATCCAGCAGAAGCGGTAGTCCCAGTTGCGTTCGCCTCCCGGCGTCTCCGGCAGCGAGGTCGTCGGGGCCGCCACCAGCGCGCCTGTCGGCATGAAGGTCAGGCCCTTGAGAACGAGGGCCGAGCGCTGGAGGTGAAAGCGCCACGGATGGTCGGGGTAGGTCCCTTCAGCCAGCCAGCTGCGCCAGAAATGGCTTGTCCGGTCAAGGTGGCCCTCTGCCTCCTCGACCGTATGCGGACCGCCCAGCTCCTCAGTCCACGACAATGCGCAGAAGCGCTTCTCCCCTTCGTTCATCGTGTGCCGGCCGTGCGTGCGGTTGCCCTCGATGCCCATATGGATGTCGCTGAACAGCCGGAACGCCGTCTCGCCGTCGGTCGCGTCCATCATGCATACGCCCTCCTCGCCGCCGTCGGCGACGCTCCAGTTCGCCGGCGTCGCGCCGTAGTCGAGCATCGGCTCGCACACCACCTCGACCTGGACCTGGCCCTGGACGCATTCGATCATCCGCACGATCAGGTGGTCGGCGTCATAGTCGGTCGGCGGCCTCGTGTGGCTCGAGCCGCGCTCGTTGTCATGCCAGTCGCCGATCGTCAGCGCATCGACGACCCGCAGCCACCCCTGCGGCGTCATCCATGTCGTCTCGATCACGTTGGTCCCCGGTATGTAGCGCCGGCCCGCCGGGACATAGACGCCGTAGGGCCCCACCCGCCAACTGCCGGCCCCGCGATCCAGCAGCGCTCCGAACACCGACGGCGAGTCGAAGTACGGCAGGCACATCCACTCGATCGAGCCGTCCGAGGCGACCAGCGCGCCTGTGTGGCAGTCCGACAGGAAGCCGTAGTCGGCGATCGGCGGGAAGGGCGAGTCCAGCGAGCTCGCCCGCGAGCCGGCCCCGGCGGGCATCGGGCGCACGGCGGCGGTCTCCGCGGCGACTGCCGGCTCGGGCGCGCTCACCATTCGGTCCGCTCGAACTTGGGCCGCTCCACGCCCGTGGGCAGGACCTGCTCCTCCTCGAGCTTGTCCAGGTGCGCGGCCAGCGTGGCGGTGGCGAGCTGGCGCAGCTGCTCGGGCACCTCCGACCAGACCGCGTCGAGCAGTTCGGCGATCGTGCGCCGGCCTTCGCCCAGAGCCACGATCAGGTGGTTTTCCCGGTCGATTCGATGCGCTACGTACTCTTCGAGCTTGGTGTGCGCGTCCCACACCGCGGGTCCGTGGCCGGGGCAGAGCACGTTGAAGTCTTCGCGCAGACGCAGGCGGGTGAGCGACAGCAGGTAGCCGGACATGGCGCCGCGGTAGGGGCTGATGAACACGCTCCCGTCGCCGAGCACGGCGTCGCCGGTGAAGCAGGCCCCCTCGGCGATCAGCGCGTAGTGGTCAGCCGCGTGGCCGGGAGTGGAGACAGCCTCGAACGGGCCGAAGCGCACCTCCTCGCCGAGCCGCACGTCAGCCGCTCCGCGCCCGGCCGCGAGCGGAGCGGGATGATGATCGAGCAGCGCGCCGACGGCCTCCGAATGGTCGCGATGATCGTGGGTGAGCACCACGCCGCCGAGCCCGCCGCGGGCGTCGATCGCGGCGAGCAGGCGCGTGAGATGCTCCCCGATCAGCGGCCCCGGATCGACGATCC
>Ga0207927_1000706_pt1 | contig 14142 bp, 9 predicted proteins | sample NGESurdeep072012_2_FD_184456 | JGI IMG/M metagenome (GOLD analysis project Ga0207927, IMG submission 184456) | Arctic peat soil microbial communities from Barrow, Alaska - NGEE Surface sample 210-2 deep-072012 (SPAdes) | ecosystem: Environmental > Terrestrial > Soil > Wetlands > Peat ... | reverse complement strand
TGGGCATCACGCTCGAGCGGCTGCCGCAGCCGGTTGTCGCCTTCGATCCAGTGGTATTCGAAGCGGCCGATGTCGCACATCCAGTAGCCGTTGACGTCGTGGTTGAAGCGCGGCGTGAACCGGATCAACTGCGCGCCCTTGGCCCACTCCGGCTTCGCCTTGATCCACGCCGTCGTGTTGCAGCCCTTCGAGCACTGCGTGCAGATCGTGTCGGCCGCGATCGGGTTGTCCCACGGCCGCGACTTGAACCGGTAGTCTCTCGTCGTGATCGCGCCGACCGGGCAGACATCCATCAGGTTCCCGGAGATGAGCGAGTGGACACCCTCCTCCTGAAACGTCGCGATCTCGCTGCCGTATCCGCGATCGATGATGTTGATCTGCGCGTCGCCGTCGATGTCGCGCATGAAGCGCACGCAGCGCGTGCACAGGATGCAGCGCTGTCTGTTGAGCATCAAGGTCGGCCCGAAGTCGACGTCGCCCTTCACGCCCTCGCCGTCGAACACCCGCCGCGGAAATTCCATGCGGCTTTGATCCGGCCCGAACGTGTAGGAAAAATCCTGCAGCGGGCACTCGCCGCCCTTGTCGCACACCGGGCAGTCGAGCGGATGGTTGACGAGCAGAAACTCGAACACGCCGGCGCGCGCCGCCACTACCTCCGGCGTCCGCGTCTCGATCACCATCCCCTCGGCGCAGACCGTCGAGCACGACGTCTGCAGCTTCGGCATCTTCTCGATCTTGACGATGCAGACGCGGCAGGAGCCGTCGATGCTGATGCCGGGGTGATAACAATAGTACGGCACGTGAATGCCATTCTCGAGCGCCGCCTGGAGAACGGTCTTGCCCTTCTCGACGGTGATCTGGCGGCCGTCGATCGTCAGCGAAACGGTGTCCATAACCTTCCGATAATAGCGGATCAGCTCAGTTCCTGACGACCTGGGCCATGGTCCCGTCATCAGTGTTGATATCCACGCCGCGCAGCGTCCCCGCGAGCGCGACGCGCACGTCGACGGTCCGGTCGGTCACCGGCACGATGACCTCGACCGGCGGCTTGCCGGCGTATCGCAGCGTGACGGTCAGCGGAAAGTCGAACAGCTCGCCGATCTGCTCGACGTGCAGCACGATGGCGTCGCCGTCCACCCGGTGGCTGAACTTCACCGTCGGCAGCGTCGCCCCGTAGATCCACCGTTCGAAGAACCGCCCGAGCGATCGGTTCGACTCGGCTTCCATCGCGAGCCGGAAATCCTCGGTGCCGGCCTTGCTGAACCGCGCCGTCCGGTAGAAGCGGCGCACGCCGCGGAAAAACGCGTCGTCGCCCACCAGCCGCCGCAGCATGTGCAGGACCGCCGCGCTCTTGTTGTACACGAGCGCGCTGAAGACTTTGCTGTCGCCGCGGATGTGGCCGAGGCGGTAGCCGAGATAGATGGGCCCTTGCGGCGATGCGCTCATGCCCCATTGGCGAAGCTGGCGCATGACGCCGGCGAATGTCTGGTTGCCGCGATGATGCTGCGCGTAGAGCGCCGCGAAGTACTGCGCGAACCCTTCGCTCAGCCAGCGTTCGTGATAGTTGCGCCAGCCGACCGCCTGCCCCCACCACTGATGCGCGAGCTCGTGCGCCACGAAGAACTCCGGGTAGTTGGCGAACACTTCGGGGTCGTTGCGCGACTGCATGGGCACCAGCGTCATCGGCTGATTGAGCGCCGCGAAGTAGGCCGGACTATGGCCTCCGGGCCGTATGCTTTCGACGAGCGCGAGCGTGAAGGCCGGGTACGGATAATCGTCGAGGAGCGAGGCGTAGAAGCTCGCGATATCAGCGGCGCGGTCGGCGAGCTCACGGCCGTACCGCGCCTCGCGCGGGTTCGTGTCGACCGCGAGCGTGAGCGTGCGGTTCGGCAGCACGACCGTCGCCGTCGCGCTCTGCGTGAAGTGGCTGACGAGGAACGCGAGGTAGCGCAGCGGCTGCGTCGCGGTGAAGACGTACACCTTCCGCGGCGTGGCATCGGTGGCGGTGACGGGCACCGGCGATACGGAAGTCAGCTCGCCGCTCGCCACGCATTCGAGCGACGCCGGGATCGTGAGCCGGATCGTCGCCGTGGCGTAATCGGTCACGCCGGACTGCGGATACCAGTAGCTGTTGTTCGTGTACAAGTAGCTCGGCTCGGGCGGAATGAGCGGCTCCTCGTCCTGCGCCTCCTGGCGGTCCTGCGGCAGCGCCACGGTCTCCCGATCCGGCGGCTCCGGCGGCAGACGTCCCGCGTAGGCGATGGTCAAGGTCAGCTCGGCGTCGCGCTCGATCATCTTCGGCAGGTTGACGACGATGCTGTGTTGGTTGCGGACGCGGATGCTGAACAGCCGGCCGAACTGATCGCTGACGACCGAGAACACCGCCAGCGGATCGGCGAGCCGCAGCGTCACCGAGGCGAGCGCCTCGCGCACCTTGAGATGCACGCGCGCGCGGCCGTTGAGCCACGCGCGGTCAGGCGCGACGAAGAGGTCGATGTCGTAGTCGAGGACGTCGTAGTCGACGCCGTCGTCCTCGTCGAAAAATCGGCCGCGCTGCGCGAGCCTCTGGGCCGACGTGTAGAGGGCGATGTTGCGGTGCAGCTTGCGGTTGAAGAGCGTGATGTCTTCCGGTTCGGAGGCCGAGCGCGCGTAGGTGAGCGTGCCATAGGGCCGCGTATGGATCTCGGCGAGAAAATCGCCGCTTGACGGCACGAGCGACCACGACTCGTCGCTCAGATCCCCGAGATCGAGGCCGAACGACTTCGGCGCGTCCTCGCGAAAGATCGCGTCGGCGCGGCCGAACGTCCGCGGATCGACCGCACGCGGCGTGAGATGGCCGCTCGCGACGCCCGTGTCGAAGTCGTCCGGGTCGATGCGGACAAACAGGGCATTCGCGTGCGACGTGAGCGTGCGGGAGCCGCAGTAAATCTTCAACTGCGTCTGCTCGGTCTCCGGCGCGGGATGGAACCGCACATCGGCGTCGCCGAGCAGCACGAGCCCGGTGACGCCGTGGTCGGTTTCCGAGACAAACACCGATCCGCTCCGGAGCGTGAGCTCCAGATCCTCGGCGGCGATCGTCAAATCGCGCGCGTCGTACTGCTTGGCGGGATTGAGCGAGAGGCGGTACAGGTCGTCGACGCCGCTCAGCCGCTGCTGGGCGTCGATCCGCCACGGCTGGCTTCGCTCGGTATGAATGACGTCGAGCTGCCATGTGACCTCGCGGGCGCGGCCGCCGAATTCGACGAACGCGTCGACGGTCAGGCGATACGCGGTGCCCGGGGCCGGCGTGCGCAGCCCCTGGCGGTCGCGTTCCTGGATCACCACGCGCGTGGCGTCCGGCATGATCTCGGCGTCGCCGAAGCTGCGCGCGCTGATGCGGTCGGCCGTGTCCGACACGAGCACCATGTAGCGGCTGGTCAGTCCTGACTGGACCGCCTGTTCGAGCTGCTGGAGGAGGACGCGGACGCCCTCGTCTGCATTGTCTTGCGCCAACGCCGTGCCACGCAGCTCGGCGCGATTGGCGGACAGCGCCAGCGCACACGCCACGAGTGCGACGAGGAGGCGTTTCACAAAGAGCTCGGGTGACGGACCCTTCTATTAGACACCGGCCGGAGCCGGAGCGATCGATCGGCGAAGCAGCAGAATCGTGAGGTCGTCGGCGAGACGCGTGTCGGCCGTGTGCGCTTCGACGGCGCGGACGACCGCGGCGCCGATGGCGGAAATGTCGCTGTGGCGGTTGACGACGAGCGCGGATTCAAGTCCTTGTTCGTCGAATGGCTGGCCGGCCGGGTTTTCCGCTTCGGTGATCCCGTCGCTGTAGACGGCGAGCAGCTCCTCCGGCTGGAGCACGGTGTGTCCCGTGGCGTAGGTGGACTGGCCGAACATGCCCAGCGCCATGCCGCCTTCGCTCAGGCGATCGATCGCGTCGCCCGCGCGCAGAACGATGGGCGGCATGTGGCCGGCGTTGACGTAGGTCAGCTCGCCGGACCGCGGGTCGTACACGCCGTAGAAGAGCGTGATGAAGCGCGTCCCCGGCGCGTGGCGCGACACCTGCACGTTGAGGCGCGTGACGAGCTCGGCCGGCTCGAGCCGCTCGTCGACGAGCGTCCGCATCATCGCGAGGAGCAGCGCCATGAGCAGCGCCGCGGGGCTGCCTTTGCCGGCCACGTCGCCGACCGCCACGATCAGCCGGCCGTCCTCGAGCGGCAGGATGTCGTAGAAATCGCCGCCGACCGTGTTGGCGGGGCGGCTCAGCCCCACCGTTTCGACGCCCGGCGCGCTGAACAGCCCGCTCGGCAGCATCGCCTGCTGAATCTCGCGTGCGATCTCGAGGTCGTTTTTCAGCGAGAGACGATCGGCGACCTCGAGCAGCACCAGAAGATTCATCAGCGCGAACGCGATCAGGAACGATCCGGTGCCCTCGGGGAGAACCAGCCCCGGCACGATGACGGTCACCCGGCCGATCGGCGCCTCGAGCAGCCGCGTGCTGCGAAACAGATCGAACACGCCGAGCGCCGCGAACAGCAGCGACGCGCCGTAGACGACGCGGCGCGCCGGCGAGAGCTTCATCGAGAAGGCGAGGAACAACAGCTTCGCGTGCGCCAGCGTCCGGCGGTGCCACGGCAGCTTGTCGAGGCCGGTGACGTCGATGTGCCGCGTGAAGAAGCGGTACGCCTCGCGCGTGTCGCGTGTGAAGAGGCGTTGCAGATCTTCGGCCTTGAGATCGCGCGTGTAGGTTTCGACGAAGGTGGGCAGCCGGCGGCGGCGCATCCCGGGGGTCGGATTCACTAGATGAGCCCGAGTTCGCGTCCCACTTTCGCAAAGACGTCGAGCGCGAACTGTAAGTCGTCCCGCGTGTGCGTGGCGGTCACAATCGTGCGCACCCTCGCCTTGTCGCGCGCCACGGTCGGGAACGCGATGCCCTGCGCGAAGACACCTTCCTGAAACAGCCGATCCGACAGCTTCATCGCGAGCGCGCCGTCACCGGCGATGACCGGCGTGATCGGACTCTCGCTCAGGCCGGTGTTGAAGCCGAGCGCGCGCAGACCCGCCTTGAAGAATCTCGTGTTGTCCCAGAGCCGGTCGATGATCTGCGGCTCCTGCTCGAGCACGTCGATCGCGGCGATGCAGGCGGCGGCCGTGGCGGGTGGGTGCGACGTCGAGAAGAGAAACGGCCGCGCGCGATGATAGAGGAACTCGATGAGCGCCCGGCTGCCCGCGACGTAGCCGCCCAGCGCGCCGACGGCTTTCGAGAGCGTCCCGACCTGAATGTCCACCCGGCCGTGCAGGCCAAAGTGGTCAATCGTCCCGCGGCCGTTCTTCCCGAACACCCCGCTCGCATGCGCATCGTCGACCATCATGATGCAGCCGAATTCCTCGGCGAGCGTGCAGAGGTCGGGGATCGCGCCGACGTCGCCGTCCATGCTGAAGACGCCGTCGGTGATGAGGAGCTTGCGCTGCGACGCCGGCAGATCCTGCAGAATCCTGCGCGCGGCGGCGACGTCCTTGTGCGGGAACACCTTGATCGCCGCGCGGCTCAAGCGCGCGCCGTCGATGATGCTCGCGTGATTCAGCTCGTCGGAGATGACGACGTCCTCTTTCGTGAGGACGGCGGCGACCGTGCCGGCGTTGGCGGCGAAGCCGCTCTGGAAGACGACGACCGCTTCGGTGTTCTTGAACACGGCGAGCCGCCGTTCGAGCTCCATGTGAATCGCCATGGTGCCGGCGATGCTGCGCACCGAGCCCGACCCGACGCCGAGATCGCGCGTCGCCGCGAGCGCCGCGTCGCGCAGCCGCGGATGGGTCGTCAAGCCCAGGTAGTTATTAGACGAGAGGTTGACGACCTGGCGATGATCGAACGTCGTCTTCGGTTTCTGCTCGCCTTCGAGGATGCGCAGGTGGCGGTAGAGCCCCTGCTGCTTGAGCGCGTCGAGCTCGATGGAGAGGTAAGCCAGCGGATCGCTTCGCATATAGCCGTCAGTATACGACCCTCGGTGGCTGGTGGCTGGTGGCTAGGGAAGCGCGAAGACGCGATCGTCGCCGAACGAGGCGATCTCCCGTGCTCCATGCGCGCGCAGCCAGTTGCTGACCTGGCCGCCTCGGCCGTCGGCGTAACCCGCCTCATGCACGATGGCGTGCGTCACGCCCGACGCGACGAGGGCACGCCACGCGGGCTCGGGTCGGCGAAGCGCGTCCTTGAGGCTTTCGGCGAGCAACCCGTATTCGTCCGGCGCGCCGCCGCTGTAGCCGTTCGCGAGCCGATGCCAATGCGCGGTCGAGTAAAACATGTAGCGGACTTCGAACGCCACCTCGCCGAACGGCAGCTCCACGAGCGAGGCGGACGAGGGAAGCGTGGCGACAAACCGGTACACCGGAGGCACGTCGTTGCCGGTCGTGACGAAATCTGGAAGCGGCGCGAGTCCGCGCTGCTTGTAGTCGGTTGAATTGCCGTTGAGCGGCAACGGCACGGCGGCGGATTCGACGATGACCAGGAGCGCCGCGAGGATCAGCATGCGCCGCCCGTGGCGGAGCCTGCCGATCGCCACGGCGCCGCACGCGACGAGCGACGCCAGTCCGAGCGCGACAATCATGCCGAAGCGCGCGGGCACGCGCAGGCCGTCGAATCCAGGGACGAAGCGGTAGAAGACCGCGTACAGATTCGTCTCCTCGACCAGCTTGTCGCGCGAATAAATGTGCGGCCCGAACGACATCACGACGGCAAAGAGCGTCAACAGCGCGAGGATGCCGGCCGGCGATGACTTCCACGCGCGGACGGTGGCGCGCGCGCGCGCGGACACCGCCATCAACGCCACCGAAAGGCCGCCGACGAACCAGAGCACGCGATCGAGGTTCGTGATCTTCAGGAACGGCAGCCGCAGCGTCCAGCCACAGAGGATCGCGACGAGGACGACCGACGCCGCGGCGAGCATCCACCCTAAGGCCTTTTGCACGCGCCCTACACCGTGGCGCGTTCTCGCTTCGCGCCACGCGGCGACGACCGCGATCGCGGCGAGCGCGAAAATCGTCAAGCCGGGAAAGAGCGCGTTCTCGGCTTTCGGCCACGCGTCCATCACGCCGCCCCACAGGCGCAGGTTCGGATCCGCGGTGAGGTACGCGTACACGTCCGCCGAGAAATGATCCGTCTCCCCGAGGGAGCGCGCCGTGAAGCCGAGGTGCCTCAGCTTGACGTACGGCAGGACGAACGGGAGCGTCGCGAGCACGACCGCCGCCGCGGCGACGGCCACGCGCGCCGCGGTTCGCGCGTCCCGCCACAGCCGCCGCGTCGTCAACTCCCAGGCGAGATAGAAGCCGAGGACGGGGCTGAAGAAGATCAGGTAGTAGCTGCACGAGAGGTTCTGGGCGAGCCACGCGGCCGAGGCGCCCACGAGCGGCCGGGTGCGCCGCGTGTCGAAGAAGCGGCGAAAGCCGAAGAGCGCGAACGGCATCCACGCCGACGACAGCACTTGAAGATGCGGAATCGATCCGATGCGGTACGGCGCGAACGCGTAGGCGAGGCCCGCCAGAAACGCGGCGTAGCGGTTGCCGGTGAGCTCGCGCGTGAACAGAAACATGCCGAGGCCGGAGAGGACGAACGTCGAGAGGAACAGCAGGTTGTAGCAGAGCACCGGGTTGTGCGTGAGCGCCCACACCGGCAGGATCTGCACCGCCTGCATCGTCAAATGGTCGGAGTAGGCGAGCGCGAGGGGATGCGGATAGTAGATGTTGGCGTTCCAGTACTCGGCGAGCGCGCTCAGGTGGCCGCTGAGCGCGCGCAGGAGATGGTCGGCGTCCCAGGCGAGAATCCAACAGTTGAGGAGCGGATCGCCGAGGTCGCCGGGCAGATCGCGCGCCAGGCCGCGGGCGAGCGGCCACGTCAGGGCGACGGCGAGCGCGGCGTAGCCCAGCGTCACCCTGGCGAGGACGCTCGCACCGCCTCCCTGCGTACGGGCCGCGGAATCAGTCGGCACTGACGATGTGGTTGTCGGCGCCTGTGCTCATGTCCTCGACGATCACCGACAGAATCGCCGCGGTCGGGATGGCGAGGATCGCTCCGACGATGCCCCAGAGCGCCCCGCCGATGAGCAGGGCGACCATCACCGTGACGGGGCTGACGCCGACGCGCCTCTCCATGATCTTCGGCACGAGAATGTTCGCCTCGAGCTGGTGGAGCACGAGGAAGTAAATGCCGACTTCCAGCGCGAGCTTCGGCGACGAGGTGAACGCCACGGCGACCGCGGCCGTGCCGCCGATGATCGGGCCGACAATAGGAACCGTTTCACCGATCGCGGCGATGAGGGCGACGACGTAAAAAAAAGGCTCGCCCATGATCCCGAGGCCGATCGCCGCGAACGTGCCCATCACCCCAGCGAGAAGCATCTGCGCGCGCAGCCAGGCGCTCACCTTCGACACGACCTCACGCGACGCCGTCGTGACGTGCGCGCGGTGCGCCTCGTTGAGGAAGCCCACGAAGTACTTGAAGAGCGGCTCGGCCTCGATGAGCAGGTAGAAGCTCAGAATCAGAATCGTGATGATGCCGAAGATGCCGCCGCCGACCGTCCACACCGCGAACAGGACGGTGCCGACGGCGTTGCCGCCGGTGCCGGCCGGCGCGTTCTGGACGGCTTCCTGGAGGCTGATCGAGTGCGTCAGGAGCTTGTTTTTGATCAGCACGGCCTGCAGCTTCTTGAACTCCTGCGGCAGCTTGCCCCACAGCGTGCTCGCCTGATCGATGAGCGGCGGGACGACGATCACGCCGACCAGCACCACCACGCCGATGATCGCGAGATAAATCACGAGGATCGCCAGGACGCGCGGCACGCGGCGTTTGGTCTTGCCCTTGCGCCGCTCGATCACGCGCACAAGCGGCGAAAATCCCATAGCGATGAGCGCGCTGACGTAGATGAGCATCAGCGCTTCGCGCGCCGCGTACAGCGTGGCGACGATCAGCACAACGGCCGCCACCGTGAGGACGGTGCGGACCATGCGCTGCGTGAACTCGCGATTAGAGATCACGGCAGATAGCTGCGCGTGAAGTCGGACATTAACTTATAGATGTCGCGCAGTTCGGCCGGCGGGGCGAGAAAGACGATGCGCAGGAAACCGTCCTCGGCGGGCAGGCCGAACCCTGATCCGTAGACGCACAGGACGCCCGTTTCGCGCAGGAGCGCGAGCACGTAGTCCTCGTCGGTGCGGCCGGGCGGCAGCGCGATTTTGGGCATGGCGTAAAAGGCGCCGGCCGGCGCGACGCAGGTGACGCCGGGTATCGCCCGCAGGCTCTCGACGGTGAGCGCGGCGCGTTCTTTGAGCGCGGCGCGAAACGAGGCTTGATGCGATCGATCGCCCGTCAGGGCGGCGGTGACCGCGTACTGCATCGGCACCGTGCTGCAGAGCCGGCCGTCGGCGAGTTTCTTGATCGCGGCGACGACCGGGCCCAGCCGCGGCGAGCGGCCGGCCGCCATCCAGCCGGTGCGCCACCCTGGCGCGAGGTAGGCTTTCGACAAACTCGAGAACGCGATGATCGGCGCGTCCGGATCGAGGCTCCCGATCGGCGCGACCGGGCCGTCATAGCCGAGATCGCCGTACACCTCGTCGGCGAGCACGGCGAGGCCATGTCGTTCGGCGATGTCGAGCAGGGCCCGGCGCGTGGCGGTCGAATACAACGCGCCGGTGGGGTTATTCGGGTCGATCACGACGAGCGCGCACGTGGACGGCGTCACGAGGCTCTCGAGATGATCGAGATCCGGCATCCACCCTCGCGCGGGGTCGGTGCGGTAGTAGCGGGCGCGCGCGCCGATCTTGGCGAGCACGGCCGTGTAGAGCGGATAGGTCGGCATCGGCACGAGCACTTCGCCATCGGGATCGACCATCGCCGTCAGCGCGAGCTCGATCCCTTCGGAGGTGCCGGCCGTGATGAAGACGCGATCGGCGTCAACCGGAAAGCCGCGCGTCGTGAACTCCCCGGCGACCGCGGCGCGCGCCGACGCCAGGCCCTGCGACGGCCCGTAGCCGTTGTGGCCGTCGCGTATCGCGCGCTCGACGGCGTCAATCAGGTGCGGCGGCGTCTTGAAGCCGAAGGCGATCGGGTCGCCGATATTGAGGTAGCGCACGCGCACGCCGGTGGCCTCAACCCGTTGCGCTTCGGCGATGATGTTGCGGATGGCGTAGGTGAAGCTGTTGACGCGCTTGGCGACGGCGATCGGTGTCGTTGAGGTTCTTGTGAGGGCCACGGCCGCATCTTACCGCGAGAGCACACCGCAACTTTTACACGGCGTCCACCCCGCAGACTCTCGCCGATCGTGAACTTCTTACACTCCGCAGCTCATCAATTCGCCCGTTGCGCGGGGTCTGTTCAAGAATAAGTACTTATCCGTCAGATATTTAACATGATGGCAGCGTTCTTGGACTACCCGGTCTCGGAATGACTCGTTCGAGACTCATCGTGCGAATGGGCGTTGTCGTGGCGGCCTTGGCGGCATTGCCGCTCGGCTCGTCCATTACTCGCGCCGCGGGCCAACAGCCCACGGCCACGTTCACGTCGAGCGTCGATCTCGTGCGGATCAGCGCCGTGGTTCGCGACCGGAAAGGCCGGTTCGTTCAGGACTTGTCGGTGCGCGATTTTGAAGTACTCGACGGCGGGCAGACGCGGCCCATCACCGATTTTCGGACCGACTCGTCCGGCGTCAGCGTCGCCCTGCTCTTCGATGTCAGCGGGAGCATGGAAGCGGGGCTCCCGAGCGCGCGCGAGGCGGCCGAGCACGTGTTGAGCTGGCTCGATCCGGCGCGCGACGAAGCGGCGATCTTCACCTTCGACACGCAGCTGCGGGAGATCACGCCGTTTACCGCCGGGCTGAACGCCTTGCCGGCGTCGATGTCGTCGGTCGTGCCGTTCGGCGCCACCTCGCTCAACGACGCGATCGCGCGGACCGCGGAGCGCGTGGGGACGCGCGAAGGGCGCCGGCGGGCGGTGGTCGTGCTGACCGATGGCAACGACAACGCGAGCCGGATGCCGCCGGCCGCCGTGTCGGATGTCGCGAGCGCGATCGACGTGCCGGTCTACATCTTCGGCGTCGTCGCGTCGATCGACAACCCGTCGGCCGATATGCGGACGCCGGCTGCCGAGCACTCGCCGCTCGCGGGGCCGCTGGCCGATCTCGCGTCGAAAACGGGCGGCCACGTGTTCGTGGCGAGCACGATTGCCGATCGCAGCGTTGCCGCGCGGCAGATCATCGACGAGCTGCGGCATCAGTACCTACTGGCGTTCGAATCGAGTGGAAAGCCGGGCTGGCATCCGCTCGTGGTCCGCGCGCGCGACAAGGACCTCACGGTACGGGCCCGGAGCGGCTATGTGGCGGGGCAGTTACATCCCAATTCGGATTAGGAGGAACGATCATGCGTCAGTTTATTTTGGCGATTCCAATCGCAGCGCTCGTGCTCGGTGGCTCGACGGCGTGCGCGACGAAGAAGTTCGTGCGCACGAGCGTCGGCGAAGTGAACGACAAGGCCGACTCGATCGGGAAGGCGGTCGAGGAGACGCAGGAGCGGACGCGGCAGAACGAAGGCAGGATTGCCGCGGTCGATCAGAAGGCGGATCAGGCGGCGCAGTCGGCGCAGCAGGCCAACAACGCCGCCGGCGAAGCGCGCAACGCGGCCGACGCGGCGGCGAGCAAGGCCGACGCGGTCGACAAGGCGTCCAAGCGCCTCGTCTACGAAGTGGTGCTGAGCGAAGACCAGGGCAACTTCAAGTTCGGCAAGACGGCGCTGCCCGACGAGGCGAAGGCGAAGCTCGACGACATGATTGCGCAGCTCAAGGCCGACCCCAAGGGTGCGTATTTCGAGATCGAAGGGTACACCGACAGCGTGGGCGACAAGAAGATGAACGAGCGAATCGGCCTCGAGCGCGCTGACGCGGTGAAGCGGTATCTCTACGAGCAGCACCAGGTTCCGCTGCACAAGATGAACGCGATCAGCTACGGCGAGGAGAAGCCGATCGCACCGAACACGACCAAGGCCGGCCGCGCGCAGAACCGCCGGGTCGTCATCAAGGTGTTGGCGTAGCAGACAACGATCGACGCAGAACTCGCGGAACCCGCAGAGAGACGTTTCTCTGCGAGTTCCGCGTTGATCGTCGTGCCCATGGGCGGTTCTGTTAAGCTGCTTCCATGGCGACTCGTACAGAGCTCAATCTTCGTCTTGCGAACAGTCCGGGCGCGCTGGCGGGCGTCTGCCGTCTGCTCTCCGACGAGCGCGTGAACGTGCTCGCGATGGCGCTCGAAGGAGGCGGCCAGCTCCGGATGGTCGTGGACAACCACGTGCACGCCGGCGCGGTGCTGCGCGAACATCATCACCAGGTCACCGAGCGTGACGTGATCCTGCTCTCCATTCCCAACGGCCCGGGCTCGCTCGCGCCGGCGCTGCGGCTCGTCGCGGACGCGGGTGTCAACGTCGAGTACGCGTACGGCAGCGGTCCCGACGGGTCGCCGACCGCGGCGATCGTCCTCGGCGTCGCCGATGCGCAGCGGGCGGCTGCGGCGGCGGGGGTCTGACGTGCGCTTGTACGATTGGCGAATCGTCGTGTTCACGCATCACGCTTGGGAAACACCACCTTCCGCCAGCCTCCCGCCACGAGCGCGCTCACGTTGGTGATGGCCGCCGGCCACTCCCACGCGTTTTGATACGCCATGTAGCGCGGTACCCAATCCGGGTGGAACTTCTCCTTGTAGAAGCGCAGCCCTTGAAAGTTGTACCAGTTCTCGCCGTGCTGAAAGAGCATGTTGGCGAGCCGTTCGCGCGCGTGCGCGCCTTGGAAACGGCCGACGCTGGCGAGCGGCGCCATGCCGAGGTTGAAGCGCGCAAAGCCCTGCTCCTTGCCGTAGACAAAGAGCGACACGAACAGAAAGTCCATCACGCTCGCCCCTTCGGCGCGGTAGCGCATCAGGTCGACCGACAGCTCCTCGCGATGCGGGCTGCGCAGCAGGTTGGCGAACGCGAGCATCCGCCCGTCGGCGTTTTCGACGACGGCGCACGGGAAGCGCTGCAGATATTCCTCGTCGAAGAATCCGATCGAGAACTGCCGCTCGCGCTGCCCCTTGGCGCTCAGCCACTCATCCGAGATCTCGCGCAGCGCCGGCAGTGCCGCGCCGATCTCGAACGGCGCGAGGACGCGCAGTTTCAGGCGGTCGCGCTCGCCGCGCCGCAGAATCTGTCGGAACAGCTTGCCGTCGTGCCCCTCGAACATCACGTGATCGAGGCGCACGAGCGCCTCTTCGCCCAGCTTGAAGAACGCGTATCCGCGATCGTGCAGCGGCGGAATCCATTCGAGTGAAATCTGATAGAAGAGCGGCCGGCGATCGATTTCCGCCGCGTGGGCAAAGAGCGCCGTGAGGAGCTCCTCGCGTTCGTCGGCCGTCGCGACGATCGGGTCGGCGAAGACGACGAGGTAGGGGCCGATCGTGCGATAGAGACAATATCCGCGGTCTCCGAAGCGGAACACCGCTTTGTCGCCGTTGGCGACCATCAGCCCCGAGGTGCCGTGCCCGATGGCGGCGTGCAGCTCCAGCGTGCGATCGATCTCGTCTTTCCCGAGCCTCGTGAAGCGGACGTGCACGCGCAGCAGCAGGTACAGCGCGCCGGCCGACACCGCGATCGCCAGCGTCCCGGCGGTGCGCAGATAGCGCGCGCGTTCGAAGCGGTAGCCGAAATATTTCATGCGGTCGAGCGACTGCGGCGTCAGACGGAACGTAAACGCGCCGAAGCCGAGAAACAGGAACAGCGCCAGGGCCGCGATCGCGGCGTCGCGGCCGGTGAACCACTCGCCGCCCGCCGTGCGATCGAAGAGCGGCGCCTGCGACCACGCGGCAACCGCGAGCCCGCCGAGAATCAGCGCCTCTTCGTAGTCGAGGCCTTTGAGCACCGCCGACACCGCCGCCAGGATCAGCACGATGATCGTCGCGCCGAGCGCCGCGCGGTAGCCCTTCGCCAGGCCGCGCGCCAGAATGAGCAGCATCACGCCGGTCAGCGCCGCCGCCACGTGGCTGACCTCGACGATCGGCAGCGGCACGATCTGCTCGAGCATGGCGAGGCGCGGATCGAGCGAGCGCGTCGCCGTGCTGAGGAGGACGAGCGCGCCGCCGGCGCGACGCTGGC
>Ga0207927_1000703_pt1 | contig 14177 bp, 9 predicted proteins | sample NGESurdeep072012_2_FD_184456 | JGI IMG/M metagenome (GOLD analysis project Ga0207927, IMG submission 184456) | Arctic peat soil microbial communities from Barrow, Alaska - NGEE Surface sample 210-2 deep-072012 (SPAdes) | ecosystem: Environmental > Terrestrial > Soil > Wetlands > Peat ... | reverse complement strand
TCCGGCGTGACCGCCCAATGCGGCAGGAAATTCAACCAGACCAACACGGCGCCCGCCATGGCGCCCAGCAATTGCGCGACGGCGAAGGGCGCCAGAAGCGAAAAATCGCCGGTCTTCACGGCGAACCCCAGAGTCACGGCCGGATTGAGGTGCGCGTCCGGACTGCCGCAAGCGATGGCGGTGAACACGCCCGCCATCACCGCGAAGGCCCATCCCGCGGTGATCGCCAGCCAGCCGGCGCCTTCGGCCTTGCTTCGCTTGAGAAGCATGTTGGCCACCGCCCCGTTACCCATCAGAATGAGGACCATCGTCCCCATGAACTCACCGAATAATTTGGATGTCATTGGCTCCTCGTGCACTTCTTACAGCCAGTCGAACGACCGCGTGACCGCCTTCTTCCAAAACCCGTACAATTCCTGGCGCCGGTCCGATTCCATTTGCGGCTTCCAGGTATGGTCGACGCTCCAGCGCGCGCGCAGGTCGTCGAGTCCCGCGAAAAACCCGACGGCGAGTCCGGCGGCGTAGGCGGCGCCCAAGGCGGTAGTTTCCTGCACCGCGGGCCGCACTACCGGCCGGTCCAGAATATCCGCCTGGAACTGCATGAGCAGATCGTTGGACACCATGCCGCCATCGGTGCGCAGAACGTCGAGCGGGATGCCGGAGTCCTTTTCCATGGCCTCCACCACCTCGCGCGTCTGAAATGCCGTGGCTTCGAGCACGGCGCGCGCCAGGTGACCTTTGTTGGTGTAGCGCGTCAGGCCCACGATGACGCCGCGCGCATTGTCCTTCCAATAGGGCGCGTAGAGGCCGCTGAAGGCGGGCACGAAATAGACGCCGCCGTTATCCTTCACGGTGCGCGCCAGCACCTCGATATCGCCGCTCTTTTCGATCAGCCCGAAGTTGTCGCGGACCCACTGTACCAGGGCGCCGGTGATGGCCACGCTGCCTTCGAGCGCGTACACCGCGGGCTGCCCGGCGAACCGGTACGCCACGGTGGTCAACATGCCGTGCTGCGAAGGCACCGGTTTGGCGCCGGTATTCATCAGCAGGAAACAGCCGGTGCCGTAGGTATTCTTGGCCTCGCCCGGATGGAAGCAGGTCTGGCCCACCAGCGCCGCCTGCTGGTCGCCGAGGATGCCGGCCACCGGCACGGATTTCACGCAGTCGAGGGCAGCCTCGCCGTACACTTCGCTGCTCGACGCGATGCGCGGCAGGATGGCCCGCGGAATGCGGAAGGCGTCGAGCAGCTCATCGTCCCAGTCGAGCGTTTCCAGATTCATCAACTGGGTACGGCTGGCATTGGTGCAATCGGTTCGATGCAGCCCGCCGGTAAGATTCCACAACACGAAGGTATCGATGTTGCCGAAGAGGAGGTCGCCCGATTCGGCGCGGGCGCGGGCGCCGGGGACGTTGTCCAGAATCCAGCGGATTTTGAGCGCGCTGAAGTAGGTGGCGAGCGGCAGGCCGGTCTTGGCGCGGAAGCGGTCGGGACCGCCGTGGCGCGCCAGTTCCGCCACCGCATCGGCGGTGCGGGTATCCTGCCAGACCAGGGCGTTGTACACGGGGGCGCCGCTGCGGCGGTCCCAGACGACGGTGGTTTCGCGCTGGTTGGTGATGCCGATGGCGGCAAGGTCGCTCGGGACGAGAGCGCGCTGCTCCAGCGCTTGGGCGATCACCTCGCGACAGCGGCGCCAGATCTCATTGGCGTCGTGCTCCACCCACCCGGGCTGGGGATAGATCTGCTCATGTTCCTTCTGGGCGACCGAAACGATGCGGCCGGAGCGGTCGAACACGATGAATCGCGTGCTGGTGGTGCCCTGGTCGATGGCGCCAATATAGTTGGCCATGAAGTGAATCCTTTGACTGAGGATGACTTTCCAAGATAGCACTCCACGCGAACCCGGGGACAGACCCGACGTTCCCCGGTTTTAATGCCCGAGGGACACCGAGAAACTCGGGGAACGTCGGGTCTGTCCCCGGGTTTAGCGCAACTTGTTCCGGCGATGGGAGTTTATTCACTCAAGAGGGAAAACGATGCGCAACCGAGTAGGACTTGCGCTGGCTTGTGCGCTTGGTCTGGCGGTAGCGCCGGGAATCTCCGCCTACGCCAAAAACAAGCACGCCGACCCAGCCCGCCAGTTTCAGAAGCAGCTTGCCGGCGATGAAAAGATCCTCCAGGCGCTCAACCGCCTGACCTGGGGCCCGCGTCCCGGCGACATCCAGGAAGTGAAGTCGATGGGCCTCAAGAAGTGGATCGACGGGCAACTCCACCCGGAGGATATCACTGAGAACGCGGTGTTGGCGGCGAAGCTGAAGACGCTGGACACGCTCAACATGTCGGGCGCCGAACTGGTGCGCAACTACCCGACGCCGCAGATGGTCCGGCAGATGGTCAACGGGCAGCTTCCCTTCCCTACGGATCCGGACCGCAAGCTGATGCTGACCAAACTGATGGAGAGGTTTGAGCAGCGGCAGGCCAAGGGTGGGGACGCGGCAGCCGCGCCCAACGCGATGAATGGGAAAGCGCTGAGCGACCTGCTCAGCCCACAGCAACTCCGATCCCTCCGCCAGGGCACCGTGCAGCAGCGCCTCGAAGCCTTCCAGACGATCCCCAAGGAAAAGCAGGACGATGCGATCGGCGCGATGCCGCAGGGACTCCGCCAGGGGCTGTTCGCCATCGCGCCGCCCGAACTGCGCCGCCGCTTTGAAATGGCGAATGGTCCGCAACAGATGGTCGCGCGGGATCTCTCCGAAGGCAAGCTGCTGCGCGCCGTCTACAGCAACCGGCAACTGGACGAAGTGCTGGTGGATTTCTGGTTCAACCACTTCAACGTCTATCTGGACAAGGGCGCCGACCGCTACCTGGTTACCGAATACGAACGCGACGTCATCCGCCCGCACGTCCTGGGCAAATTCAAAGAGCTGCTGGAAGCCACTGCCAAAAGCCCGGCGATGCTGTTCTACCTGGACAACTGGCAATCGGTTGGGCCCGATGCCCCGCAGGCGCGCGGCAAGCAGGGCGCCGGCGGCCAGAAAGCCGGACCCAGAGGGCACCCCGGCCTCAACGAGAATTACGGCAGGGAACTGCTGGAACTGCACACGCTCGGCGTGGACGGCGGCTACACCCAGGCGGACGTCACCGAAGCCGCGCGCTGCTTCACCGGCTGGACCATCCTGCAACCGCAGCGCGGCGGCGAGTTCGCCTTCAACAAGCGGGTGCACGATGAGGGCGAGAAGACCGTCCTGGGCGTCAGGATTCCGGCCGGCGGCGGCATGAGCGACGGCGAAAAGGTGCTCGATCTGGTGGCGCACCACCCCTCCACCGCGCGCTTCATTTCGCAAAAGCTGGCGATGCGTTTCGTGGCCGACGAACCGCCGGCTGCGCTGGTGGACCGTATGGCCGAGACTTTCCGCAAGACTGACGGCGATCTGCGCGCCGTGATGAAGACCATGCTGGAAAGCAAGGAATTCTTCAGTCAAGGCGCCTACCGCGGCAAGCTGAAGAGCCCGTTGGAAGTGGTGGCGAGCGCCGTGCGCGCGGTCTCTGGCGAAGTGGATTACGCCTGGGCGCTGGCCAACCAGGTGGCGCAGTTGGGCCAACCCCTGTACCGCAAGCAGGAGCCCACCGGCTATGCAAACTCCAGTAAGGAGTGGCTCAATTCCGGCGGCCTGCTGGCGCGCATGAATTTCGCCCTGCAACTGGCCGATAATAAAGTGCCGGGCGTGAAAGTGGACGCGCACCAGGCGGCGCGGCCGGACGATCCCGTTGGCGGTATCGCCCTGGGTTCGCCGGAGTTTCAGAAGAGGTAACCATGCCCACTCGCCGATTCTTCCTACGCAATTCCGCCCTCGCCATGGTGGGCGCGGGCGCGGCGCCCCGATGGCTGGAGCGCGCCCTGTACGCCGCCGGCGGCGCGAGAGCGCGGCAGAAAATCCTGGTGGCGATCTTCCAGCGCGGCGCTGCCGACGGTCTCAATGTGGTGGTGCCGCACGGCGAGAAGGCATACTACGATCTGCGCCCGACCATTGCCATCCCGCGCCCCACCAGCGACCCGGGCAAGAAGGACGACGCCGCTCTCGACCTGGACGGCTTCTTCGGACTGCACCCGTCGCTAGCACCGCTCAAGCCGTTGTTCGACCAGCAGCAGTTGGCCATCGTCGATGCGGTGGGTTCCCCGGACCCGACGCGATCCCACTTCGACGCGCAGGACTACATGGAATCCGGCACGCCCGGCCGCAAGGCCACCGAGGACGGCTGGATGAATCGCGCGCTGCCCCCCTCCACGGGCAACGCCGCGGGCAAAGTGTCGCCGGTGCGCGCGGTGGCGCTGGGGCCGGTGCTGCCGCGAACCATGCGGGGCAGCGTGCCGGCGGTGGCGATGCAAACCATCGAGAGCTTCCAGGTGCGCAACGCGGAGGCCGCCAAGCAGTTCGAGCAGATGTACACCGCGTCGAAGGACCCTCTCATTCAGGCAGCCGGCCGGGAAACGTTCGAGGCGGTGGCCATGCTGCAAGCCATCCAGCGCCAGCCGTACACCCCTGCCGCCGGCGCCGATTATCCGCGCGGGCGATTTGGGCAGAGCCTGCAGCAGATCGCCCAATTGATCAAGAGCGATGTGGGCCTGGAGATGGCGTTCGCCGATATCGGCGGCTGGGACCATCACGTCAACGAACTCGGTCCGCGCGCTAGCGTTGGCGTGCTGGCCAACCTGCTGCGCGAATACGGGCAGGCGTTGAGCGCCTTCTGGAAGGACATGGGCGACCGCATGAGCGACGTGGTGGTGGTCACGATGAGCGAATTCGGGCGCACGGCCAAGGAGAACGGCAATCGCGGCACGGATCACGGGCACGCCAACAGCATGTTCGTGATGGGCGGCGGCGTCAAAGGCGGCAAGGTTTATGGCAAATGGCCGGGCCTGGAGAAAGAGCAGCTCTACGAGGGCCGCGACCTGGCGCTGACCACCGACTTCCGCGACGTCCTGGGCGAACTGGTTTCGCGCCACCTGGGCAATCGGTCGTTGAAGATTGTGTTCCCGGGGTACGATCCGAAAGTGGTCGGGCTGGTGTAGGCGGGTTTCGGGCGGGCAGGCTGCTTGACAGAGCCGCGCCCGCCCGGTAAAGCCTACTTCCACTCCCAGATTTTGGTGTGCGTTTTCCCGTCGGGGGCGACTTCGTATTCAAAGACGCCACCCACGCTGTTCAATCGCGCCAGTTTCTGGGATGCCGTCCGATAGTACAGGATGCCCCGATAGCTGACCGCACCGCCAGGCCCGAACTTCCCTATGCCCGAGCCTTTCCAGGAGATCAATTCGCCATCCGCGGTAGTCATGGCCCCTGCGCCATCCCCGTAGATGGCGCCATCGGCCCTGACGACGGACGAATAGGTTCCAAATCCGTTGACTGCTGTTCCCAGCATGTTTCCGTTCTCCTCAAACGAAACCTCTACCTTGAGAGGGTCACTTGAGAGCACTCTCCTCACGATTCTTTTTCCGGTGGTCTCACCGATCAAATCCCCTAACATGATGTTGCCTCCTCTTAGAGTGTGTGAAGCCCCCGTGCCGGTTGACTCGGGATCTCCATTATGCCTTTTGGGCGCATACTAGTGTACTAACAATTCGGCTTCTTCGGTTGGAGGTATTTTCGGCCGGCGGCTGTAACTATTGGGCGGCGTTGTGGCTTCGCCGCTGGCGGGAATTGGCCCTCTGGTGAGGTGGCTCGCGGCGGTCACCAACCGCCGTGGCGCAAAGGGTCTGTTAGGCTGGAAGCACCTGAGTGCCAGAATGAGAGTCCCGCTGTTGCCAAGCTTCGCGGCGCTTGCCGTGCTCGCGACCGCTGCCCCGCGGGAGGCGCCGTTCAGCTTCGCACCGGAGAAACCGAATGCCAGGCTCTGATCGCGAGGAGGTCGAGGCGGCGGTGGCAGTACCTGGAACGCCGGCCGGACGCTTCCGCTGGACCATTTGCGCGCTGCTGTTTTTCGCCACGACCGTGAATTATGCCGATCGGCAGATCCTGGGCATCCTGGCGCCCACGCTGCAACGGGAGATCGGCTGGTCGGAGGCGCAGTACGGGTTGATCGTCACGGCCTTCCAGGGGGCATACGCCATCGGCCTGCTCGGCATGGGCCGCTTGATCGATCGTGTGGGGACGCGTCTGGGCTACTCTCTGGCGTTGGGCTGGTGGAGCATTGCCGCCATGATGCATGCACTCGCGGCGTCGGCGTTGGGCTTCGGCTGCGCACGCTTCCTGCTGGGGCTCGGCGAGGCTGGCAATTTCCCCGCGGCCATCAAGACCGTGGCGGAGTGGTTCCCCAAGCACGAACGGGCGTTGGCCACGGGTGTTTTCAATTCCGGATCGAACGCGGGCGCCATCCTGGCGCCGCTCCTGGTGCCGTGGCTGACGCTCGAATTCGGCTGGCGATGGGCATTCGCCGGTCTCGGCGGCGCGGGGTTGGTCTGGATTGTGGCGTGGGTCCTGATTTACCGCGAGCCGGCGCGGCACGCGAGGTTGAGCCGCGCGGAACTCGACTACATCTCTAGCGAGCCTGCCGAATCCGCCGAGCACATCCCTTGGCGCGTGTTGATTGCCAACCGGCCCGTTTGGGGACTCCTCCTCGCCCGCTTCCTCACCGACCCGGTGTGGTGGTTTTATCTCTACTGGGGGCCGAAGTTCCTGAATTCCCAGTTCGGGTGGAAACTCGACCAGATCGGCCTGCCGGTAGCGGCCATGTACCTGGTCTCGAGTGCCGGGGGCATCTTCGGCGGTTGGTTCTACTCGCTGCTGACGGAGCACGGCCGCGGCAACAACGCCGCGCGCAAGTTGGCCATGCTGGCGTGCGCCCTGATGGTTTTGCCGATTGTGCTGGCTCCGCGGGTTGCGAGCCCCTGGCTGGCGACCGGACTCATCTCTCTCGCCATGGCGGGCCACTGTGGCTGGGCGGCGAACATTTTCACCATCGTTTCCGATATCTTCCCGAAGCGGGCGGTCAGTTCGGTGGTCGGGATCTGCGGATTCGGAGGGGCAACGGGCGGCATGCTGGTTTCGAGCGCGGTGGGTTTCGTGCTGCAGGCGACCGGCAGCTACCTCACCATCTTCGCCCTCGCCAGTTTCTCCTACCTGGTGGGCTTGAGCATCATCCATCTGATGTCCCCCCGCCTGGAGAGGGTCAACCTGGAGGTCCGCGGCACGTGACGAAAACGAGCAGCAGAGAGCGCGTACTTTGCACCCTCGGTCATCGGCAGCCGGACCGGATTCCGGTGGATTTCGGCGGCACGTTCGTCTCCGGCATCCACGTGAGCTGCGTGCTCGCGCTGCGCGACTATTTCGGGCTGGAAAAGAAGCCGGTGAAGGTCATCGACCCCGGGCAGTTTCTCGGCGCAATCGACGAAGACCTCAAGCTCGCGATGGGCATCGACACGGAGGGCGTGATCCGGCGCATGACGCGTTTCGGATTCCCCGCCGAAGACTGGAAGCCGTTCCGTATGTACGATGGCGCGGAGGTGCTGGTGCCCGGCCAGTTCAACGTCACCATCGACGAGCGCGGCGACACCCTGATGCACCCGCTGGGCGACCGCGGGAACCCGCCGAGCGCCCGCATGCCCAACGGCGGTTATTTCTTCGACGCCATCATCCGCCAGCAGCCGATTGACGAAGACCACCTCAACCCGGCCGACAACCTGGAAGAATACGCTCCGCTCGCCGAAGAGGAACTGGCCCACCTGGAGCGCGAAGCGCGCCGCGCGGCCGGCACGGGGCGTTGCGTGGTGGCGAATTTCGGCGGCACTTCCTTCGGCGATATCGCGCTGGTTCCGGGAGTCGGCCTGCCCCATCCGAAGGGAATCCGCGACATTACGGAATGGTACATGTCCACGCGCGCACGAAGGGATTACGTGCACGCCGTGTTCAGGGGCCAATGCCAGATCGCGCTGGCGAACCTGGAGCGCATCGCGGCGCGATTGGGCGATCTGGTGGACGTGGTGAATGTCTGCGGGACGGATTTCGGCACGCAGAATTCGTCGTTCTGCTCGGTAGCGACCTTCCGCGAGTTGTGGATGCCCTATTACCGCGAGGTCAACAATTGGGTCCACAAGAACACGCGATGGAAGACGTTCAAGCATTCCTGCGGCGCGGTGGAGAAATTCGTCCCGTCATTTCTGGAGGCCGGCTTCGACATTCTCAACCCCGTGCAGTGCTCCGCCGCAGGGATGGAGGCGGAAGCCCTGAAGCAGAAATATGGGAGGGATCTGGTGTTCTGGGGCGGCGGGGTGGACACCCAGCACGTGCTGCCGTTTGGCACGCCGGACGAGGTGCGCGAGCAGGTGCTCGGGCGGTGCGAAGCGTTCCATAAGGACGGCGGCTTCGTGTTCAACACGGTTCACAATATCCAGGCGCGCACCCCGGTGGAGAACATCGTCGCCATGATTCGAGCGGTCGAGAGCTTCAACGGAGGGCGGGCGGAGTGACACTCGGCGGAGCCCCTGGTAGACCGCAGCCCTGAGAAGGCGGCGACGGTTCGATCCCGTCCCTGGCCACCACCTTCAGCCAGCTCTCTTCAGGCCCTCACGGATGGCCTGTTTGAGCACGGTCTGGTAGCCGACGCCAGTCTTTTTGGCGATCTGCTGCGCCTGTTCGAGGTCGGCGATCGGGACGCGGATTGAAATGGCGCGAGTGGCGTTTTGCTTGGCCTGTTCCATGAGCTGGTGCAACACTCTCGGATCGGTCTTCAAGACCTTCGATCCGGCCGAGCGAATCACCTTCCCATCCTTGAGCGCACGGGCAAACTCGCGCTGCGTCTGCCGGCGGCCTTGCGGGGTTGCGTACCAGCCGGCTTCCTCGGCGCCGGACTTGAATTTCGGGACGTCAGTCGATGTGCGGGGCATAATTCCTCCTGTCGGCAGCGTTCATTTCGTAGGCAGTGACGGTGCGGAACAATTTCCGGCGGACCGTGAAAACGATGACCAGATAGCGGCCGGATGCTGTTCTGCCGAAAAGCTTCCAGCGATTCTCGCCATGAATGGCATTAGGGTGTGCCAGCGTGGCGATATGACCCACGTTAGCGCCGTCCAATCGAAGCCTACGATCTTGTCCAGCACGCGCTAAGTATATACGGCCTGTGTATATACACGCAAACGATAGGTGGCGTCCGTTCCAAAACTAAAACCGTGGCGGCGTGACAGTCGCCGGAGCCGGCGCCAGTTCGAAGCGGTCGATGCGCGCGCCCGGCGTCCGGCCGACGATGCGCACCGTGTGGCTCCCCGCACCCAGGTATAGCGGGACCGCCAGCTTTTCGACGGTCCAGGAACCGAGCGGCCCATCCTTGGAAGGGCGCAGCGTTAGGTCCCGCATGTTGGCCTCGTCCACCAGGATGGTGAAGCCGCCCGCGCGCTGGGGCCACCAGCAGACCGCGCTCAGCAGATACGCGCCGTCCGCCGGAATTTCAATGCGGTAGGTGGCGCTGGCGGCTGGGGAGACGAAATCGCGGGCGCCGGTGATGCTCTCGCCCTCGGGTCTGGCTGCGGCCGCGGCAACCCCCACGTACTTGCCCTGGGATGCCGCGGCGTCCGCGCCGACTGCCAGGGGCGGAGTAATGGACGCCGCCGCTTCGGCTTCCACTTGAACCGACCGGGCGGCTCGAACCGGCTGCGCGGCGGCGGCCGGCGGAAGCGTGTTGCCGCGCCCCAACAACCCGTTGGTGTACTCCAACCATTCGTGCAGACCCTGGAGATCATACGTTGAGCCGGGCCGCAGCGGCTTGGCCTCGCGAGCGATGCCGATGTCCGCCTCCACGTCGGGCAGGTAGCGCTTCCAATCGAACTGGCCGAAGAGCCAGACCTCGTGCGGCAGGTAGTGGTTTTCGGTGGCCGCAACCACGCCACGCCAGGCCTTCAGCGCCAGTTCCAGGTGCGCCACGGCCTGCTTCTGCTCCTGCGCGCCCGCTCCGAACACCCAGCGGGCAAGGTGCGCGGCGCCGCGTAGTTTTTCGGCGTAGTAGATGCCGAGGTTGCCGTAAGCCATCAGGTCCGCTTCGGTGCAGGCAAACTCCTTGGCGCCCCGCTCGGCTCCCCGCTCCATATGGCTGCGCGCCCGCGCGGTCAACTGCAACGCGCGGGCGCCGTACTGCTCCAAGCGGTCCGCCACTTCGAGCGGGCCCACCTTCTTCGAACCCGCCACGAATTCCGGGATGTTCGCCATCTCCCCGCCGATGGTGTTGTTGAAGATGTACGTGCGGACGTCGTGGTACATGGCGGCGCGGCGGTAGTTGACCCGGGGCTGTTCGTAAGCGGTATTCCAACTCCCGATCGAGCCTTCCGGATACCAGTCGCCGTTCATGTAGTTCCAGTGGTAGGAGGTGATCAGCGGGGCGATCTTGCCGGACTGGTGCATGGCCTCATAGACGTCGTCACCGGCCGCTCCGAAGCGCCGCCGGAAATGGCCCAGCCATGTGGCATCCCCCTCGGCGGCGTTGTACCCCACGCGTCCCCAGAGCATGTAGCGGAACCAGTGCTTCTCGAACATGTATTGCCAGTCCAGGTGCGCTTTGGATGCCTCCGTGTGAATGCGGTCCGGACCGGGCACGTCCACCTCCGAGCCCTCCACGAAGCCGGCTGTATCCGGACCCGCCATGTGGCGCACGGTTTCGCGGACGAAATCGGGGTCGCCCCAGCGGAGGATGAACAGGTCGTCGTTGCGCAAGTGCCAGAGCAGGCGGTAGCGGCCGTGCGCCAGCGCCACCCATTTCGGATCGAGCACATGCGGCTCCGCCGACGAGTACATGTGCTCGCCGTTGAACTTGATATCCAGGTACACGGGGCCGGGATAATTGGCGGATGCCAGCATGGCCGCGAGGGGCTCCGGTTCCGCCTGCCAGTAGCGCAGGATGAACGGCACCGGCCGAGCCACCTGCTTCAGCGCCGCGAAGTAGGTGTCGGCAATCCAGTCCATTTTCTGCTTCGCGGTCATGACGTCCATGCGCTCTCCGGCGGTGGTGCCCAGGCCGGTGAGCATGGGATAGGTGGCGAATAGCGCCTGGATTGCCTCGCGCTGGTAATCGCGGACCAGAGGCGAGTCGAAGCCGGCCGCCGGTACGTGGTGCTGCTGGGCGAAGGCGCGCGACACATGGATGTTCCAGGTGACCAGGTACGTGTCCAGGCCCCGGTCGGCGGCCAGTTGGAAGAGTTGGCGGAAGAACGCGATGTTGCGGTCCAGCTCGGCCGCGGGCACGTCCGTCGCCTCCGGATACTTGGGGACGCGCACCATGAGGCCATACGGATGGGCGCTCCAGAAGGTGATGGCGTTGTAGCGGTTGCGCGCCGCCATGTCGAGGAACTTCCGCCAGTAATCCATGCTCCAGAACCACTTGTTGTTGGCCAGGTCCTCCTCGGACAGATAGCCAGTGCCGGGCAAAGGAACATTGAACTTCAGGGCGCGGAGGGAGAGTGTCGGCTGCACCTCTTTGTCGCGCACCTTGCCGTTGAGTTCCAATTGCTCGGCGAAATCGAGCGCGCCATACATGGCGCCGCGCGCGTCGCCGCCCGTGACCGCATAACCGTTGTCAGCCGCGCGGATGCGAAAGGATTCCGGCTTGAGATCCCGGCTCACGGAAATGACGACACGTCCGAGGGAAAGCCCGCCGGCGGCGCTGCGAATCGCGGCGGCGCCGAATTCGCTCATGGGACCGGGAACCTCACTGGCCACTTCAGTCGCGGCAGTTGCGGTGAATGCCAGCATCAAACACCAGATGCATGCGACCGGAATCGAGCGTCTCATGGGTACCTCCGGGGTAGCTGAATCCAGGGTACCCGATCTCCTCTCAGCGGTGCGGCCCGAGCGAGCCTTCGAGCGCAATCCTCACCAACTGGCTGCGGGTCCGAACCCCCGTCTTTTGAAACAACTGCTGAAGTGTCGCCTTGACCGCGCCATCGCTGACGCCGAGTCGGGCACCGATCTCCTTATTGGTGAGGCCCTCGAATATGCCACGCAGGACCTGCTGCTCGCGTTGGGTCAACAGCGGGCTGACTGTCTCCTCCTCTCGTTGGTCAACCCGATCGGCCATGAGCTGAATCACCTTCGGATCGACCCAAATCTCACCACCCATGATCAACCGGACGGCCTTGGCCAGCGTGCCCGGAGAATTGTGTTTGAGGAAGATGCCCGACGCTCCGAGACGCAGCGCGGTCGACGATTCCTTGGCCGTCATTCCGGCCGTGACCATCAAGACCTTTCCTAAATAGCCGGCGCGACGAGCTGAGGATAGGAAGTGACTCCCGTGATCCTCGCCGAGATCGTAATCCAGGAGAACCATATCGACCGGCTCACGGCCCACTGTATCGAGAGCTTCGGCAGTTGTCCCGCAGCACGTTACTACTTCCAAGTCCGGCTCCAACGCTAAAAGCCGGCTCAGTCCGTCTCGAAACAGAATGTGGTCATCGACCAACAACAGCCGTATTCGTTCCATTCCCGCCTATCCGTTCCTGCTGCAATTCGCCGGAACCGGCCATGGCCAGTTCGATGACAAAGGAACACCCTGGCATCGACGGGTCGTGCCTGAGCTCGCCGCGGAACGACCGTACAAAAGCGCGCGATATATATAATCCCAGACCGGTTGATTCGGCGCCCTGCTGGAACGGCTGAAAGAGCTTTGGGATCGAGCCGATCCCCGGCCCCGTATCCGTGACTCTGACCGATACGACGCCTTGTCCCACGGATGCCGAAACGTCGATTCGCTTTACGTCCGCATCCCGCAGGGCTCGCTCACTATTCTGCGTAAGGTTCAACAGAACCTGCAATAGCCTATGGCGGTCGGCCCAGACAGGAGGGAGTTCCTTAGCGATATCCCAGTGCACGGCAATGTCCGCTTCGTGGCAACAAGGTTCGAGTACGATTCGAAGATCGTCCAGCGCTTCGGACAGGTCGATCACACCGGTCTGGGACTTGCTCGAGCTTTGCGTCAGTTCCATGGAGGCAATCCGGTTGAGGGTTTCAACCAGAGAGCCGAGCGCCTCGAAATCCTGATTACCGCTCAGTACTCCACTGCGAACCAGGTTTTCGTGCATGATCGTGATCGCGCCGCAAACGTTGCGGACTTCATGCGAGACCGCTGCTACCAGAATTCGCGAGCCGGCCAGCAGTTGCTCCAGATTCGACTCTTCGCGGTCTCGCAAGTCCTCCGAGGCATCTACCACCATTGCGGCCAGCCTCGGCCCTAATGCCGTACTGTACGTGGAGAAGAACACGTTGGCCAGGAAGACTTCTCCGTTTCCCCGCTCGCCGCGGCATTGCATTTCGGTGCGGAAGGTTTGGCGCGGCTCCGACGGAGACACGCGCCCCAGGGCCGGGATGTATTGGCGGATCGATCTCCCGGGAAGTTCTCCCTGCCCCAGTCCTAATAGCCGGTACGCCGCCGGATTCGCCCGCAGAATCAGGAAGTCCGCGCCCATCGTCAGAATTGCCGCGGGACTGCTCTCAATCAGGAATTCGAGTTGCTCTTCCGCTTCGCGCCGGGCGGTCACCTCCAACTCGACCCGGTGGCGGTCTTCGGCCTCTCGCCGGCTGCGCTTTGTCACCTCGCATGAGAACAGACCGCAACCAGCCAAGGCCGCAAAGACCAGAATGTCCTGTGGGAGGGAGGTCGCGAGCGCAAAAGGGAAAGGATCGAAGAAATCGGAGAGAACCGTGCACAGGAGCGCCGTGAGTACGACCTGCCCCCGCGACAGGACCGTACCAGCCAGGAGAATAGGCAAGAGGTAGAGGAACGCAAAAGCGAAGTTGAGGTCTACCCGCCAATCGATCGCCGCGATGAAATAATCTCCCGGCGGCATCCCTTGCACGGTGAAGAGCCCGCCCGGCCGCAGGCGCCACAGCGAAAAGAACCGCGACCCCTCGTACCAGCGATCCCGATCAGAAGAGAAGATCAGCGCGGCGCCGCGTGTGACCGACCGGCCGGCCGCGTCGGTCACGGTGCCGTCAACCGTGGTCACCTGATTCGTGAGAGTGACATCGACGTCCTTCAGTGATTGCTCCCTGGTGCCGAACGGCAGCGGCGTGTCGGCGACGTCGACGCCGTTCGCGATCACCGATTTCATCGCCCAGCCGGCGGGCATGCCCAACGCCCGCAGACGGCCGAGGCCATTCGCGTACTTGATCTCGAACGTCCCGTCCCGTCGGACGTCGGTCTGCGGCGG
>Ga0207927_1000699_pt1 | contig 14227 bp, 15 predicted proteins | sample NGESurdeep072012_2_FD_184456 | JGI IMG/M metagenome (GOLD analysis project Ga0207927, IMG submission 184456) | Arctic peat soil microbial communities from Barrow, Alaska - NGEE Surface sample 210-2 deep-072012 (SPAdes) | ecosystem: Environmental > Terrestrial > Soil > Wetlands > Peat ... | reverse complement strand
GCGCTGTCATTGAATGACCGATGGGCCCGTTTCTACGCGCCCCACATCGGATCGGCCGAGAACTCAACGGTGAGCCACAGATCGTGGGGCAACTGGTCGAGGCGGGCGGCGAGGGCCTTTCGGACTTGGTCGGAACGTAAGACCGTCCACGTCGGTTCCACGACGAATTCGATTTCGACGTAGAACTTGCGACCGATCTTGGTCATGCGAAGGTGTTGATCGGTGAGACCGAACTGCGCGGCGACCTCGTCGACGGCGAGTCGCGCGGGTCCCCGCAGTTCGAGGTCGGGACTACCCTCGACGAGTTCGATGAAGGTCGTGCGAATCATCCGCACCGGAGGAACGACGAACAAGAGGCACGCCGCGATGACGAGCGACGGATCGACGTACTTCGCTCCCGGTGACCACGACGTACCGACGATCAGGCGCGCGAAGATGAACGCGACGAGCATGCCCATGCCGAGCACGCCGCCCGCGAGCCACTGCGTCGCCTCGGCGCGCACCAACTCCGAGGTTCGCGCGGTCGGTCGGAGCCACCACCACAGGCCAGTCGGCAGCACCAGGGCGAAGACCGCGTACGCGACGCTCCAGCCCGTCGGCAATCGACTGCCCCCGTGAACGATCGTGAGCACCGCGTTGAAGCCGGCGTACGAGCACGTGGCGAGCAGGGCGACACCCTCGACACCGATGATCAAGGGGATGAGGGCTTCTCGCCCGAATGGATACCGACTCGTCGGACCGCTCGCGACGAGGAACGATACCCTCATCGCCATCCACGAAAGCCCGATGCCCAGGAACGTGTAGAACCCGTCGAAGAGAATGATCTGCGATCCGGTCCCGACACCGATGGCGATGCCCACGACGGCGAGGACGAATCCGCAGAGAACAGAAAGGCCCAACGAACGTCGCTCGACGAGGAACTCATCACGAGGCATTGACGTCACCGTGGTACTCCTCTCGAGACGGTTCCACTATTACTCATCGTCAGAGTGCTCGGGCGGTTGGCTCTGGGGCGCAAACGTGTCATTGCCCCGCGACAGTGAATGATCGCACTGCCGTCAGCGTGAATGATGACGTTGACGGTAGAGGTCGCGGAACTGGCAGACGCTGGTCGCCAAGACGCGTCATGAGGACATTGGATGTTGAAGTTCATGTGGACAAACCAAGAGCGGTGAAAAGGTGTACTACCAACCCGTCGGGGAGCATCCGTTCTGATCGGGTACGCGTCCGCTGGTCACCTTCATGCCGATGAGAATCTGCTGGTCTCGCGTCGCCTGACCGGCGAGGGGTGCGTAACGCGCGCCACCGTAGGCGTTCCACGTGGCGTTCATGAAGCCGATGCCCGAGTAGGCCGGCCCCGTCATGGCCCAATTGCCGCCGACTTCACAGATGGCGACTTGCTGCCATTCGGCTCGCAATTGCACGATGCTGACGCGCACTGACGCGGCCGCGACAGCCAGATTATGTCGAGTGGCGACTGCGTCGAGATGAGCCCTCTGTAGAGCCGCTCGCCCGGCGGCCTCGGAATGGCGCTGAGAGGCGGTGAGCGTCACTTTGATCGGCTGGGTCGACGGCGTCGAGCTGTCTGCACCGACTGGCAGCGCCAATGGGGCCGCAGCGATGCCTAAAATCAGCAATACCAACAAGATCCTGCGCACTGTCTCTCTCCTGGTTCTACGCGCACGCTCCGAAACGTCAAGCAACCCAGTAGGTGCTGATGTATGGCTCGAACCGTGGCGAGTTAATGAAGACACCCAATGAAGGGCACGTCTGTTGGTCACATGTATCCACATTGGGGTGGGTGACAACGAAGCAGATTGATCTGCCGTGGGCCATCTTAATTGAGCCGCCTGATCCAGGTAACTGAGAAACGCTGACAAATCCACTTAAGAACCCCATGATCAGGGATTATCAATTTTCATCCGGGCTGAATTACTTCAACCCGAGCGACGCACATGTCAACGATTTACCGGAATCTTCTCCGACACGCGTTACGGGAATTGGCCGCGAAAGTGCAGGACCATTTTGGAAGCTGGAGCGTCAGCGACGACGCCGACGTCGTTCCTGGAGTCGCGCGGTGACGGGCGCTAGTGAGGAATCGATCGTCGGCTTCCAGGAGAGCCTGATTGAGCATCCGCGCGTTGGAAGAAGTCGCCATCCGCCGGTCGGTGAAACCCACGCTCGGATTCGGATGTTGATGAGTTTGAAAGCGATCACGACGGAGCCGCGATCGTGTAACGCACCGAAGTGTCAATGAACGCCAATCACCCATCGCAGGACGGGGTGGCGGACTGTCGATTGCGTCAAGACAATGCAGAGGTCAACGTTGTCCCCTACGGCGTTCGCTGGAACTAACTACGTACCTTGGTACGAGACGGCGCGTTGTGGTGGCTGCGCGATGTCATGTTGGGGAAGTCCATGGTGGCGACCGGAAGCGATGAACCGCGGGTCACTTCAAACGTGCGCGGGGCCTTGTTGTGTCGAGCGATGAAGTACGTGGCGGCGCTGCCAGTCACGATACCCAGGAAGATCCACGTCGTACCGAAGAAGACCGTGGGTCGAATGCTTCGCTCAATCCAGAACCAGGCGAGGAAGAAGTAACCGACGCTCATTGTCGCGAACGTCCACCGATATTTCTCTGCGTCATTCGGGTTACGTTTCATACCAAAATGCTACCGACGTCTTTGTACATTTTGCGGACTTGTGCGATCGTTGATGAACAATTGTTACTACCTTGTGAATCGTCCACGATGACAATACGCATGCGGCTTTACGTCCATCGAAACACCACTACACCGTGGCCGTTGCTTTGTGAACTAACTGCATATGCTGTCCGCTATTTCTGACTGAGCGCCACGAGTTCTCCAGTGGGCATTCCGACGGGCGATCGACGCGGTCGCTTCGCGTCAATTGAGTCCGCAGCATTCCGATCCGTCGCACCGCGTCCCGTTCAATTCTCGTCGTCACGCAGCGGATGTCTCGACGCCCTCACGACGGCGCGACGACATCCGATAGTTTCGATCCGTGAGTCGCAAACAGTCACTTGCCGATATTGGCTTTCGGGTGTTGAATCGTTTCCACCGAAGTGTCATCGGCGCGAGCCGAGGGCGGATTGGTCGGTCGGCCTTTGGAATGACCGTCGTCGAGTTGCACGCAACGGGTCGGACATCGGGCCTGCCTCGTTCGACGATCCTGACTGCACCGGTGGTCGACGGAGATCGAATCGTGCTGGTTGCCTCGAAGGGGGGCGATGACCGCAATCCTGAGTGGTTCGCCAACGTCCTTGCCAACCCCGACGTCGAGCTGTCCATCGAGGGACAGCGCCGGGCGATGCGGGCGCGCGTGGCAACCGATGACGAGAGAGACGAGCTCTGGCCCCAGGTGATTCGCGCCTACAAGGGTTACGGGGGCTACCGGGAGCGCACCTCACGCGTGATCCCGATGATCATCTGCGAACCTCGCCCAACGCAGGGGTGACGGGCAGCTCGATCGGGCTTTCGGCCCTCTGAACACGGTCCGTGGCAGTCCCGCCGAGCGCGAAGGGCGAACGGGCGCGACGGCGACCGCACTGACGGTCAAAGGAGGCGCGTCAACCGGGACCTTTTCCTTTAGAACGTGCTTGGCCCGCTCGGTAATAATCAAGTGCGACAACGCATTTTCAAGGAGATTTCAGTGGCCATTAACGTGACGCCCATTCCGGGGCTCAGTTCGGAGATCAATGACTTGCGTCGGCGCACCGCTGACCTCGTCAACAACGAGATACTGCCCAATGAAGCGGAGTTGTGGCGTTCGCGGCGCAACGCCGATATGTCGCACGACGATCGAGAGGCGAGTCGACGCCAGAGCTTCGCGTTGCGTGAACAGGTCAAGGCCAAGGTCTTTGAGGCCGGGTTGTGGGCGCCGCACCTCCCAAAGGAGTACGGCGGCGCGGGACTGGACTTCCTGTCACTGGCCTACATGTACGAGATCCTTGCTTACGGCGTCGGCGCCGCGTCCCTGTTCGGTATCGCCGCGCCGAATTCGGGCAACGCCAGCATTCTGGTGAAGTACGGAACCGAGGAACAGAAGCGCAAATGGCTGTTGCCGCTCATCGCTGGGGAGATGGAGTCCGGGTTCTCGATGACCGAGCCCGATCACGCCGGATCCGACCCGCACTCCATCGTGACCGAAGCGGTCCGCGACGGGGACCACTGGGTGATCAACGGTCACAAGTGGTTCACGTCGAACGGCATCGACGCCAACTTCTTCATCGTCATGTGTCGAGCGGTTGATCCCACTGGGGAGTACGCGGCCTCTGGGCGCATGACCCAGATCATCGTTCCTTCCGACACGGCGGGCGTCAACATCATTCGCAACATCGGCATCTTCGGTCACCCCAATTCCGACCACTGCGAGATCAAGTACGAGAACGTGCGCGTCCCGATAGAGAACACGCTTGGACTCGTCGGTCAGGGTCATCAGGCCGCCCAGGACCGACTCGGTGCCGGACGTGTCTATCACTGCATGAACTCCATTGGCATGATGTGGCGGGCCTTTGACTTGATGGTGGAGCGAACGCTCGTGCGAGAGGTCCACGGCGGACTGTTGAAGGACAAGCAGTTCGTTCAAGGTTTCATCGCCGAGAGTTACATGGACCTGCAGTCCGCGCGACTGATGACGATCAACGCCGCCGAGAAGGTTGCCAACGGCGATCCCGACGCGCGCACGGCAATCTCGGCGATCAAGGTCTTCGTGCCGGCCGCCTTCCATCGCGTCGTGGACCGCGCGATCCAGGTGTGGGGCGGCGCGGGCGTGAGCAATGATCTGCCGCTCTCCCAGATGTACCTGACCGCGCGGGTCCTGCGTCTCGCCGACGGGCCTGACGAGGTCCACAAGATCCTCATGGCGAAGAACATCCTGCATCGTTACGAGGACGGCATCGGCTGGAACTTCGGTACGTGAGTTCGCTCTCCCTCATCGAGATGCGGCGACGAGTCTCACGTACTTCGCTGTGGTGAGGTGACCTTCTGCCCTAGTGGCGCGGCCGAGTATCGGTGCAGAATCGTTTCGTAGGCACCGATGCGGACGGAGAAGGGTCGTGCAATCCAGTCACCGATCGATTGACACGTGGGTCGGCCGTGAGCACTGAACGCGTAGCCCCCGAAACGGTTCGCCCCGGTGACGCCGCGGTGCTCGACCGTGACGGTCTCGACACGCTGATCGAGCGATTGCGGGCACTCGGTTACGAGACGAGGGGACCGGTCGTACGTGACGGTGCCGTCGTGCCCGGTCCGATCAGCGGGACGAGTGATCTGCCGGTCGGTGTGACCGACGACCAGGGTCCCGGACGGTACCGCCTGTCCACGGCGCCGCACGCGCGGCTCTTCGACTGGGCGGTCGGCCCCGGATCGTGGAAAGCGGAGTTCTTTCCCGCGCAACAAGAACTCTGGCGCACGGAAACCCGGGAGGGGTCCGTTGACTTCATCGAGCCGGTACTGGACGCGTCAGCACTGGCGATCATTGGCATGCGTCCGTGCGAGGTCGCGTCGCTTGCGGTGTTGGACCGGGTGCTGACGGGCGGCTCGTACCTCGATCCGCGCTACGCCCGACGGCGCGAGGGTACGTTCATCGCCGTCGTCGAGTGCGCGAGTCCCGCCGCCACCTGCTTCTGCGCGTCGATGGCGAGTGGACCTTCGATCGACGCCGGATTCGATCTCGCGCTTACTGAACTCGACGACGATCAGGGCCACCGGTTCGTCGTACGCGCGGGCACACTCGCTGGCGCGGAAGTGCTGTCGTCGATCGACCACGCGGCGGCGAGCGCCGAGGATCTCCGTGCGCGAGCGCGCGTTCTCGACGGCGCGACGGCGCGGATGGGGCGCCACCTCGACACCGAGGGCCTGGCCGGATTGCTGGCTCGCAACATCGAGCATCCGAGGTGGGCCGACGTTGGCGATCGGTGCCTCTCGTGCGCCAACTGCACGCTGGTGTGTCCGACCTGCTTCTGCTCGGACGTGCGCGACACGAGTGACCTTGACGGAACGGTCGTGCGGCGTCGGGAATGGTCGTCGTGTTTCGACCTCGATCATTCCTATCTGCACGGGGGCGCCGTCAGGAAGTCAACGTCGTCGCGCTATCGCCAGTGGATGACCCACAAGCTCTCAACCTGGTGGGACCAGTTCGACACGACGGGTTGCGTGGGATGTGGTCGGTGCATCGCCTGGTGTCCGGTCGGTATCGACATCACCGAGGAAGCGGCCGCGATCGCCCGGTCCGACAACGGATCGTCGACTCGCGTGCGGGTACGCGGGGTCGCGACGTGAGCACCTCCATCGCCCAACTCGTGCGAGCCCACCCCTTCACGGCCGGACTTGACGACCGGTACGTCGCACTCATTGAAGGTTGCTCGCGCAACGTCGCGTTCGCGCCGGGCGATCTTCTTTGTCGCGAGGGCGAGAGCGCCGACACCTTCTACCTCCTTCGTCGGGGGTTCGTCTCGATCGACGTGCACGCGCCCGGGCGCGCCCCGATCGTCATCGAGACGGTCGGTCCGGGTTCGGTCGTGGGTTGGAGTTGGCTCGTCGCTCCGTACCGGTGGACCTTCGACGTCCGGGCGAAGGACCCCGTCGGCGCCGTCGCGGTCGACGGCGCCTGTCTTCGCCAGAAGGTTCTCGACGATCCGGCGTTGGGCTACGCGCTGCTCTCGAGGGTCACCGCCGAGTTGCTGGCGCGCCTGCAGGCGACGCGGATGCGGCTCCTCGACCTCTACGGGGGTCCCGGTGAGCACTGACGCCGCGCGAGCGGTGGACACGGTGGCGGCGTCACCGACGGTCCGCCCGATGACGCCCATCGCCCATCGCGTCATCGCGAAGCGGCGTGAGACGAACGATGTCGTCACGCTGTGCCTCGAACCCGTCGACGGACCGCGCATGGACTTTCTCCCTGGTCAGTTCAACATGCTGAGCGCCCTTGGCGTCGGTGAAGTGGCGATCTCGTTGAGCGGCGCACCGAGCGAGTTGGGGCCGCTGCGCCATTCCGTGCGCGACGTCGGCGCGGTCTCTCGCGCGTTGTGCCAGCGCGAGCTGGGTGACGTCGTGGGCGTGCGTGGCCCCTTTGGCACCGACTGGCGCGTCACGTCGCGAGGCGACGACGAACGCGACACCGTGGTCGTCGCCGGCGGTATTGGCCTCGCGCCCCTTCGCGGGGCCGTGGGCGAACTCGTCGCGGCGCGTGCCGAGGGCGGTGGCAGGGTCTTTGTCCTGGTCGGCGCGCGCGATCCGTCACAGATCGTTTTCGGCGAGGACCTGGCGGCGTGGGCCCGCGACGGCGCGACGGTGCTGGTCAGTGTCGACCGTCCTTCGTCGCAGTGGCACGGTCACGTCGGCCTCGTGACCACGTTGCTCGCCGACGCCGGCTTCGATCCCGTCAACACGCGAGCATTGCTCTGCGGGCCTGAGATCATGATGCGCTTCACGGCGCGCGCGCTCGTCGACCTGGGCGTCGACGCCGAGCAGATCCTTGTCTCGCTCGAGCGCAACATGCAGTGTGGCCTCGGCTGGTGTGGCCACTGTCAATTGGGTTCGCTGCTGCTCTGTCGCGACGGACCCGTCGTGCCCTACGCCGGCATCGTGGACGGGCTGATGAACGAGCGCGAGCGATGAACGCGGTCGTCGATGCCCGTGCGACCCTCGCGGTATGGAAGTTCGCCTCCTGCGACGGTTGTCAGCTGAGTCTGCTCGATTGCGAAGCCGAGTTGCTGGCGCTCGCGGGCGTGGTGAACATCGCGCACTTCACCGAGATGTCGCGGGCGAGCGTCGCCGGACCGTACGACATCTCGCTCGTCGAAGGTTCGATCACGACGCCCGACGACGTTGAGCGGATTCTGGAGGTGCGAGCGAACTCGCGCATGCTCATCTCGATTGGCGCCTGCGCGACGAGCGGCGGTATCCAGGCGCTTCGCAACTTCGCGCGCGCCGGGAGTTACGCGAATGTCGTCTACGCCCACCCCGAGTATCTGGCGACGCTCGACGAATCGACGCCGATCGCGGCGCACGTGCGCGTCGACTACGAGTTGCACGGCTGTCCGGTCGACCGCTCGCAGTTGCTCGAAGTGCTCGTCGCGACGCTCGTCGGACGGCGCCCCGTCATAACGGGGCACTCGGTGTGCCAGGAGTGCAAGTCTCGCTCGACGGTCTGCCTGCTCGTGAGTCGATCGGTTCCCTGCCTGGGTCCCGTGACGAGAGCGGGCTGTGGCGCCCTGTGTCCTTCTCTCGACCGCGGCTGCTTTGGCTGCTTCGGTCCGAGTGAGAGCGCTAACGTGTCGTCGCTCGCTCAGCGGCTGCGTTCGCTCGGCACCTCCGACGCCGAACTGACGCGCCTGCTCCAGACGTTCAATGCCGCCGCTCCCGCGTTTCGCGACGAGGCCGTGCGGGTGGCGTCGACCGCGGTGACGCTTGACCAGTCGCCACGTCGAGCAGAGGGAGGTGACCGGTCGTGAGTCACGGTTCGAAATCCGTCCGCACCATCAGCGCCGAAGGTCTCGCGCGCGTCGAGGGTGAGGGCTCGCTGCGCGTGCGCGTGCACGACGGACTCGTCACCGACGTCGCCCTCGAGATCTTTGAACCGCCGCGCTACTTCGAAGCGTTGCTCCTGGGTCGTCACTTCAGCGAAGCGCCCGACATCACCGCGAGGATCTGTGGCATCTGTCCGGTCGCCTATCAGATGTCGGCCTGTCTGGCGATGGAGGACGCCTGCGGCGTCGACGTGGGCGAACGGATTAGCGCGCTCCGGCGTCTCCTCTACTGCGGCGAGTGGATCCAGAGCCACGCGCTGCACGTGTACCTTCTGCACGCCCCGGACTTCCTCGGCTGCGCCGACGCGGTCGAACTGGCCGAGCGCGACGCCAGCACGGTGCAGCGTGGTCTCGACCTCAAGCGCGTGGGCAACATGATCATCGAGGCCGTCGGGGGCCGGTCGATCCATCCGGTCAACGTCCGCGTCGGCGGCTTCTACCGAGCGCCCGACCCGTCGGCGATCGCCCGGCTCTTCGAACCGCTGCGTCGCGCGCGCGACGCGGCGTTGGCGACCGTGTCGTGGGTATCGGGTTTCGAGTTCCCTGAGGTCGAGGGCCAGTACCGTTTCGTCGCCCTCCGCTCTCCTGGCCGCTACGCGATCGACGACGGGCGCCCGGGATCGTCGGGTGGGCTCGACCTTTCTCCCGCGCAGTTCTCCGATCTGGTGGTCGAAGAGCACGTGGAGCGCTCGACGGCCCTGCAGGCGACCCTCGGCGGTAACGATCACTACCTCACGGGTCCGCTCGCTCGTTACGCGCTCAACGCCTCGATGCTGCCGGACGTGGCGCGTGAGGCTGCGCGCGCGGCGGGTCTGGGCGACGTGTGCGTGAACCCCTTCAAGAGCATCATCGTGCGCGCGGTCGAACTGGTCTTCGCCTGTGACGAGGCACTGCGGCTCGTCGAAGCGTACGAGCCACCCGCGGCGCCGTCCGTGGACGTGGCGCCGAGGGCCAGTGTCGGCACCGGAGCGACCGAAGCGCCACGCGGGTTGTTGTTGCATCAGTACGAGATCGACGCCGAGGGGACCATTCTGCGCGCGCGCATCGTGCCGCCGACGTCCCAGAACCAACTGACCATCGAGGACGACCTTCGTCGCGTCGTCGAAGGTGGGCTGGAACTCGACGACGACGACCTCCAGTGGCGGTGCGAGCAGGCGGTGCGTAATCACGATCCTTGCATCTCGTGCGCCGCGCACTTCCTGGATCTCTCGGTGGTGCGCTCATGACGCGCGACGATTCGCCCAGGGTCATCGTGGCGGGCTTTGGCAGTGCGGACCGCGGTGATGACGGCGTCGGACCGCTGGTCGCCGCGCGCGTGGCGACGATCTCGTCCGCGACGCGCGACGTCGGTCCGCTCAGCGAGCCGCTCGACCTGCTCGACTACTGCGACGGGGTGGACCTCGTCGTCGTCGTGGACGCGGTGCGCTCGAACGCGAAACCCGGAACGGTCCGCGTCGTCGAGATGAACGTCGAGGCGGGCGTTGACGAGAGCGAGGTCGACACGCTCGTCGACGGCGTCACGAGCACCCACGGCATTGGCCTGGCCGGCGTCCTTCGCCTCGCCCGAGCCGTTGGTCGCGCGCCGACCCGACTCGTGGTCGTGGGCGTCGAGGGTGAAGAGTTCGCGCTGGGTCACGAACTCAGTCCCTCGGTGCGCGCAGCCGTCCCGGAGGCGGTCCGTCTGGTTCTCCAACTCATAGCGGAGGTGAACGTATGTGCATGAGTCGTTTGTACCGAGTTCGTCGTGTCGTCGACGAGAAGGTGCTGGAGGTGGAGGACACCGAGGGCACGATCTCTCGCGCCTCGCTGCTCGCGTTCGACGGCGCGCCGCCGAGCCCGGGGGAGTGGGTCGTCGCGCACAGCGGCTACGTGCTCGATCGAGTCGACCAGGTCGAGGGCGACGAGGTCGCCGCGCAGATCCGCGTGGGACTCGCCCTGATCAGCACGTCGGGCGAGGAGGTCGTCTCGTGAGCACTCTACGTCCCGTACGTCGAGCGACGCCCGGCATTCTCGTCGCCGGCGTCACCGCGATGATCAGCGGCGTGTCGGTCTACGTGAACAGCTTCGGCGTTCGTTCCTACAGCTCGCCCGCGGTCTACACCACGGCTAAGAATCTCGTGGCGACGATGGCGTTGGTCGTCGTCACGACGCTCGCCTTCTCGCTCCGACACCGACGTCCCGGCTCGGCGCAGGACCGGTTCGTGGGCGCACCGCGGGCCGGCAACGAACGGCGTCTCGGGGTGCGTCAGTGGCTCGGTCTCTCCTACGTCGGCGTGATCGGCGGCGGCCTCGCGTTCGTACTGTTCTTCAACGGACTGGCCATCAGTCAGCCCGCGTCGGCCGCGTTCTGGCGCGACTCGCTGGTCCTGTGGGTCGCGGTGCTCGCGGTCGTGTTCCTTCGCGAGCGGCTGCGCTGGTGGAACGTGGCGGCGATGGTGCTGCTCGTCGCCGGTGAGATTGTCGTGACCGGTGGCGTCGGCCAGCTCGGTGCGAACCGCGGCGAACTGTTCGTCGTCGCGTCGAGCGTGCTGTGGGCCGGCGAGGTCGTGGTCGCGCGACGTCTGCTCACGAGCCTGGCGCCGGCGACACTGTCGATCGTGCGGATGGGCGTCGGTGCGCTGACCCTGGTTGTCTATCTCGGCGTCACCGGTTCGCTCTCGATGCTCGTCTCACTCAGCGCGCACCAGATGACGTGGGCGCTGTGGACGGGGATGCTGCTCGCCGCGTACGTCGCGACGTGGATGAGTGCCCTGGCCCGGGCCCGTGCCCTCGACGTCACCTCGATACTGGTGGCGAGTGCACTGATCACGTGGTCCCTGCAACTCGTCGCCGGTACGGTGGTGCCGGCGCCGAACTCGCTCGGCTTGGTCCTCATCGCCCTCGGAGCGGGTCTGCTCGTGTGGGCGGCGCGTCGGCGACCCGATGGGTCACTGTCGACGAACACGATCGGTGTTCGTCCGTGAGCACGGTGACGAGTCGCCGTGACGTGGACGCGTCATCGGGCCCGGCACTCTTCGCGCGCTACGCGTACCCGCCGAACTCATTGGGCTACTGCGGACCGAACGATCCGCAGAGCCTGCTCGAAGCGGCCTCGACGGGCGGACACGAGCGGCACCTCTCGCACCTGGCGCGTCAGTTCGACGGCGCCTGGCCCTACCTCGAGCTGATCGCCGGTTGCAATGCAATCGAGGATCCTCTCGACCAGCGGGTCGTCGAGGCGTACTGGGTCGGTAATCGCCTCACGCGACGCGTGGCCCCGTCACTGCTCGCGGCGTCGCTCGACGAGAGGTTCGCTCGTCGAGCGGGTCGCCGCTTCGAACCTTGCGCCACCGCCGCGTTTCTCGGAGGTGTCGCCCAGCACAGTTTCCACGTGTTCGCGGTCTACCCGTGGCTCGGTCTGCTGCGCGCCGGGAACGAGGGCGCGCCGTTCGAGGTCCTCGACCGCTGTCGCATCCGCTGGGGGCGCGTGCAAGTGGTCGAAGGTGATCTCGTCACGGTGGCGAGCCGCTCGCTCGCCTTCGCGGGATCGCGACTCACGTTGGGCCCCGAGCGGGTCGAACAGGTGCGCGCCAGTCTCGACGGCGTCGGTTTCGTGAGCGATTTGGCCCCCGGCGACGTGGTGTCGCTGCACTGGGACTGGGTCTGCGACAAATTGACGAGTCACTCATTGGCGTGGTTGCGCGCCTGCACGCGCCAAAACCTCGACGCCGTGAACGCGTTGGCGGCGCCGGGACCGGCGTCGATCTGTGACGCGAACACCTGATTCGCGTCGTCGGGACACAGCGTTGGTCAGGCCAGGATGAACTCGTTGACCGCGAAGGCGAACCCCTCATCGTTGTTGGACCGGGTGACGTGCGTGGCCGCGCTTCGCACGTCGTCGGTCGCGTTGCCCATCGCGACGCTGAGTCGCGAGACGCGGAACATCGAGACGTCGTTCTGCATGTCGCCGATCGTGGCGATCTCGCTGGTGGGCACGTCGTAACGCTCCGATAGGAACTCGACGACGCTGCCCTTGGTCGCGAGTGGATGGGTCACGTCGAGGTAGTACGTCTGGGAACGGGTCGCGACGACCGCCCCGGCGTACTCGTTGGCGACCACCTCACCGGTCGCGGCGACCGCGAACGGGTCGGCACTGACGCCGACGATCTTGATCACGTCATCGCTCAGGGCGCTGAAGTCGCTGACCTGCGTCGGTTCGAGGTCGGTGACGATCGCTTCGTGTTCGACGTACGGTCCCCGGCGGTCGAGGACGAACCAGTCCTGACCTCGGTAGACCCAGACCGACAGGTCGCGCGAGAGGAGACGCTCGATAACCGCTGCGGTGACGTGCGCGTCGATCGGTCGTTGCCGGATCACGCGCAGGTCGACGTCGACCACGAGACCACCGTTCAGGGCGCCGAGCGGCGTGTCGAGCTCCAGCGGCTCGATGAACATCGACAGACCCCGGGGCGGTCGTGCACTGGTGATGGCGAAGATGATCCCCGCGTCGCGCAGCCGTCGCACCGCGTCGATCGTGCTCGCGGTCGGCATCTTGTCCGAGGGGACCAGCGTGCCGTCGACGTCGGAGAGCAGGAGCCGGATGCGGGCGTCGGGCATCAGGGAAGGCACCAGGAGTTGGGGGCGACCACGCGTTCGATCGACGCGGGTCCCCACGAACCCTTGGCGTACGTCTCGACCGCCATGGGGTGTTCGAGCAGTGGCGCGGCGACCTGCCAGAGCCGTTCGATGCCGTCCGAGCGCGTGAACAGCGCCCGGTTGCCGAGCATCGCCTCGAGGATCAGGTGCTCGTACGCGGCGAGACCGTGCGCGGCCTGGAAGGAGTCCTGGTAGTGAAACGTCATCTCGGCCGCGCCGAGGTGCATTTGCGGCCCCGGTTCCTTGGCGAGAAAGTGCGCGTGGATCGAACCGGGATCGGCGAAGTCGACGACGATCTTGTTGCCCCGCCACTCGGGGGAGTGACGGCCGACGGGGAAGAGGCGCATGACCGGCTCGTCGAAGCCAATGGTGATGACCTGGCGACTCTGGGCGAGGCACTTGCCGGTGCGCAGGTAGAAGGGCACGCCCTTCCAGCGCGTGTTCTCCACTTCGGCGCGCAGCGCCACGAAGGTCTCGGTCTGGGAGTCCTTCGCGACGCCCGGCTCGTCGCGGTAGCCCTCGTACTGACCCCGCACCACCTGGGTCGGGTCGATCGGGCGGATCGTCTCGAAGACCTTGTGCACCTCGTCGCGCAGTGGACGCGCCTCGAGCGACGTGGGCTGCTCCATGGCGATGAAGCCCAGCACCTGGAAGAGATGGCTCACCACCATGTCGCGGAACGCTCCCGTCTCTTCGTAGAAGGAGCCTCGACCTTCGACCGACAAGGTCTCGGGCACGTCGATCTGGACGAAGCACACGTGGTCGCGGTTCCACAGCGGCTCGAAGAGCCGGTTCGCGAAGCGCAACGCCAGAATGTTCTCGATGGACTCCTTGCCGAGGAAGTGGTCGATACGAAAGATCTGGGTCTCGTCGAAGTTCTCGATCAACGTGTCGTTGAGCGCGATCGCCGAGGCGAGGTCGACGCCGAAGGGCTTCTCGCAGATGACGCGCGCGTTCTCGTTGAGGCCCGTCGATCCGAGGAGTTCGACCAGCGTTACCACGGCGTCGGGCGGCACCGAAAGGTGAAAGAGCCGCCGGACG
>Ga0207927_1000696_pt1 | contig 14234 bp, 10 predicted proteins | sample NGESurdeep072012_2_FD_184456 | JGI IMG/M metagenome (GOLD analysis project Ga0207927, IMG submission 184456) | Arctic peat soil microbial communities from Barrow, Alaska - NGEE Surface sample 210-2 deep-072012 (SPAdes) | ecosystem: Environmental > Terrestrial > Soil > Wetlands > Peat ... | reverse complement strand
CCCGCCGGTGGAGCTCCTGTTCATCGACTCGCTGCACGAGCGCGAGCCCGCGGCGGCGGCCTTCCGTGCGTGGCAGGGCGCGCTCGCGGCGGGCGCGGTGGTGGTCTTCCACGACTACGGCCATCCGGCCTACCCGGGGGTGGCCGAGGCGGTGTCCGATCTGGGACTGGAGGGGCGCCGCAGCGGCGGGCAGTTCGTCTGGCGGGCGCCCGCGCGCTAGAGCACCAGGGCGATCATCGACCCGCGAGCCAGCAGGCGCGTGCCCCCGGCCAGGCGGTCCGGGGGCACGGCCCTGCAGGATCTGGGGTCTCAGGTGGCGGTGATGTAGCCGGCCATGTAGCCCGCGTGCTGCATCGCCCAGCCGTTGGCCACGTCGTCACAGGGGATCACGCAGAACCAGGAGAAGCGTCCCTTTTCCTTGACGACGATCTGGTAGGTGTGCAGCCCGGGCTTGACGACGATGTTCACGCCGAGCACCGGTGAGGTGATGCTGTGTTCGCCTTCGTCGGTGTTGTCGATCTTGAGGTCGAGCGTTTGCCCCACCTTCACCGCGAATTCGGTCTTGGTGTACGCGTCGTGCTTGATTTTGTCGGGGCCGAGCTTCGAGCCGGGAATGATCTGGAGGCTGATGACCTCTGGTGGCAGCGCGGCTGCGGCCTTCGAGCTGGCACCCGTGGCGGTGGCAGCGGTGGCGATCCCCGAGGTGACCGTGACCGTGTTGTGTTCGCTGCTCTGGCTGAGCGCGATGATCGACATCAGCAGGGCCGCGAAGATCCCGAGGCCCGCGAACACCTCGATGACTGTCTTACCGGTCTTGACGACCGTGTCGTCGAACTCTGCCTGATCTCGAACCTCAGTCTCTTTGTCTGGTACCTCGACGTGCATCTCATCACCCGCCTTCTTGTTGCTGCTTCGCCTGTATGTACAGCCACAGCCAACACCGTCGCCGGACCTGCGCCATCCGCGCCCGCCCGCCGGTCGGCTGCGGGTTTACACGCAGTCGCACTAGGCAGGTAGAAACCCGCAATCCCCACGTGGTGGCACGCGGATGGCCGCTCGCGCGCAGGGCGCTTGAGTGTTCCCATGACCGATCGGGCCGACCCTCCAGCGGGGGCACTGCTGTGCTTCGACGGCTCGAGCGACGCCGCCCACGCGATCACCGTGGCCGGCGCGCTGCTCGGCTCGCGTGTGGTCACCGTCGTGACGGTATGGGAGCCGGTCGCCGTGTGGGCGCCCTACGATCCGGCGGCGCTGATGAGCGCCGGCGTCTCGCGCTTGGCCTCCGAGGATCTGGGCTTGGACGAGATCGCCGAAGACATCGCACGGGAGACCCTCGCGCGGGGCGTGCGCCTGGCGGGCGAGGTGGGCTTTCAGGCGAGCGGGAAGCTCGCGAGCGGCAAGGCGTGGCGTGCGATCTGCGAGGCGGCGAAGGAGATCGATGCGAGCTCGATCGTGGTGGGCGCGCGTGGGCTCTCGCGCGTGCAGTCGGCTCTGCTCGGCAGCGTCTCGGGCGCTGTGGTGAACCACGCCGGACGTCCCGTGCTCGTCGTCCCGGTCGCCGGCGATCCCTCCTGACCGGGGGCCGGCACGGTCGCGACGGGGTAGCCTTGGCGATGTGGCGGGCCAGGAGCACAACGGCAGGGCGGCGACGTTGGGCGCAAGTCGCGATGCTCGCCTGAAGGCTCGCGCCTGGGACTCGCCCGAGCGGGATCTTCGCTCGCTCTACTACAAGCACTTCGGGGACCGCCGCAAGGAGCGCCAGCTGTTCTCGACGGGAGCCTTCTTCGTGACATTTGCGAGCGTGCGCGCGATCACGCACGCGATCCGCGCTCAGCGGGGGCCGTTCAAGAACATCACGGCCGACGGGCGCCACATCCATCACATGACGTTTGGCATAACGGGCCTGCTGGGCGTCGGCTATCTGTGGCTGCTCGAGGTGGGCACCAACGAGCAACGACGCTCATCGCGCGTGACCTCGTCGGTCTACGGCGCCAGCGCGGCCCTCACCCTGGACGAGTTCGCCCTGTGGCTGAACCTCGAGGACGACTACTGGACCAAGCAGGGTCGCGAGAGCATCGACGTCGTGGTGATGTTCGGCTCGCTGCTGACGCTGAGCGTGCTCGGTAAGGGCTTCTTCGCGGAGCTCCTGCGTCCGCTGGCCGGGCGCGGGTGTCGATAGCAGGCGGCGAGCGGCTGCGGCCGTGTGAGCGATCTTGCAAGGGCGACCGGGCGCATGGCTACAGTCAACGACCATGTCCCGCCCATCTCCCCATCGCGGGGTGGCGCTTCTCTCCCTCGCTCTGATCGCCCTGCTCGCCGGCTGCGGCTCGTCCTCGCCGTCGGGCAACGGCGTGGCGTCGAAGACGCCCACGCAGATCGTGGCCGCCGCGAAAGCGGCGGCGGCCGGGGCGGCCACCGTGCACGTGGCGGGCACGATCGTCGACGAAGGCAAGCCGATCTCGCTGAACATGGAACTGGAGGCGGGCAAGGGCGGCAAGGGGACGATCGCCCTCGAAGGGCTCAGCATCCAGCTCGTCCAGATCAATGGGACCGTTTACATCAATGGAAGCGATGCCTTCTATCGCCACGTCGCCGGCGCAGCGGCCGCGCAACTGCTGCGGGGCAAATGGCTGAAGGCGCCCGCCAGCGGCGGCAACTTCTCCTCGCTCGCATCGCTGACCGACTTGAGCAAGCTGATCGACACCACCCTGGCGGGGCACGGAGCGCTGACGGGGGCGGGCACCAGGACGGTGAACGGACAGAAGGCCGTGGGCGTGACCGACAAGGCCAAGGGCGGGACTCTGTACGTTGCCAGCACCGGCGCCGCCTATCCGCTCGAGATCGCCAAAAGCGGCCCCAGCGGCGGCTCGATCGTGTTCGACCGCTGGAACAAGCCGGTCACGTTGGTCGCCCCGGCCGGCGCGATCAACATCAATCAACTGCAAAGCGGTCACTGAGCCAAGCCGCGCTGCTCGGCCATTTGTCCATGCGCGCTGAGACCGCGTCAAGCCAGCACCCGCAAGCGTCGAACCCCATGTTGAATCGCGACGCGAACCTGGGACCGGACAAGGATGCGAGAGTTCTCAGTGAATGGTGCAATCCAAGCAAGCCTGCTACAGAACCCTGCCGAGCGCGGGGGTGCACGTCGTCCCGTCGGCAGCGAGAAGCTCGGGCACGAGCGGACCACTGGAATCGGAGCGTACGTGCGTAAACTGGGTGACGTGGGCACAGGGCACCGCAGGCGGTTCTCCACGGGCGGCCGGTCCCCACAGGGGGGCTCGAAGCGCGGTCACTCGCCGCTGAGTCTGCTGTGGTGGGCACTGCTGTGTGTCACTGCTGCCGTAGGTGCCATCATCGCCGGCGCATCGGTGCTCGTGGTGGCCTGTGGGCTGGTGCTCGCCTGCGCCGCGGCGGGGCTCGGCTGGCGCGTCGGCGAGAACGGACGGGTGGCGCTCGAGGGTGAGATCGAGAGCAGGACCTCGGATCTCAAACGCGCGCTCTCCGAGCTCGAGATCGCCCAGGCCGAGACCGTCCAGCGCCTTTCGATGGCGGTCGAGTTCCGCGACGAGGACACCGGGGCGCACATCGAGCGCATCGGGCGCTTCTCGGTGCTGCTGGCCGAACACATCGGCATGGAACCGGAGTTCTGCGAGCGCCTGAAGCACGCCGCACCCCTTCACGACGTGGGCAAGGTGGCGATCCCCGATGCGATCCTGCTGAAGCCGGGCCCGCTCACGCCGGAGGAGCGCGCGATCGTCGAGACGCACGCCGAGGAGGGCCACAGGCTCGTGCGCGGCTCCTCCTCCTCGATCCTCGACATGGCGGCCACGATCGCGCTGAGCCATCAGGAGAAGTGGGACGGCAGCGGCTATCCGCGTGGCCTGAAGGGCGAGACGATTCCGATCGAGGGCAGGATCGTGGCCGTGGCCGACGTGTTCGACGCGCTCACCAGCGATCGCGTGTACCGCAAGGCCTTCTCGGTGGACGAGGCTGTGCAGATGATGCGCGAACAGCGCGGGCGCCACTTCGACCCGGTGCTCCTGGACGCCTTCATGGAAGTGCTGGGACGCTCCGGCCCGGATGCGCGCGAGCAGCTGCGCTCCGACCCGGCGGCGCTCGTGGAGAGCACCCTGGAGACCTTCGCCAACGCCCTGGAACGCGGCGACGCCGAGATGGCCGAGGGCGCGATCGCGACCGCGATCGAGGACGGCATAACGCCCACCATCCTGCACGCAGAGGTCATCGGCCCGACGCTCAGGCGCATCGACGTGCTCTCGGAGGCGGGACAGCTCGACGCGGATCGCGAGCACCGAGCCAACACGATCACCCGGCGCGTGCTGGCCACGCTCTACCGCTACATGACAAGCGGCACCGAGCCCACTCGCCAGCGTGTCCTGCTCGCGGGCGTGGAGGGCGATCAGCACACCCTTGGCCTGCAGATGGTCCACGACCAGCTGGCGGCGGCCGGCTTCCAGACGGTCTTCGACACGGACCTCTCGGCAGAGCGGCTGCTGGCGATGGTCGAGAGCCAATCTCCCGACCTGATCGTGATCGGCGCCACGGTGGCGCGCGAGGCCGAGCCGGTGGAGATCGCGTTGCGCGAGCTGCGCGCCAGCCACCCCCACATCCCGGTCGTGCTCAGCGGGCCGGCGGTCGGCGGGAGCCTGCCGCGGGAGCGCGAAGGCACGAGGGTGCTCGAGCGCATCGACCAATCGGTCGAGGCTGTCGAGGATCTGCTGGCGCCCGCCGCCTCGGGCGCATCGGTATAGATTTAGCCGCATGGCGTCCAGCGCGATCGTGACCGGCGGCGCCGGCTTCATCGGCTCACACGTGGTCGACGCCCTGCTCTCGGACGGCTACTCGGTGACCGTCGTCGACGACCTCTCCGCAGGCGATCCCGCGCGCGTGGCCAAGCAGGCCGACCTGCGCGTGCTCGACATCGTCGAGCTGCCCGCGCTGAAGGCCCTCGTCGCCGAGATCCAGCCGCGGGCCATCTTCCACCTGGCGGCCCAGGCGAGCGTAGTGGCCTCGGTGGAGGATCCCGGACGCGACTGCGAAGTCAACGTCAGGGGCACGCTCAACGTGGTGGAGGCCGCGGGCGAATGCGGCGCCTCGGTCGTGTTCACGTCGACCGGCGGCGCGCTCTACGGCGATGAGGCCCAGATGCCCACCCCAGAGGACCGGATCCCGGCGCCGCTGTCTCCCTACGGCGCATCGAAGTGGGCGGCTGAGGCGTACGTCAAGACATGGTCGCTGTCCTCTGGCATCCCGCATGCGGTGTGCAGGCTGGGCAACGTGTACGGTCCGCGCCAGAGCCCCCACGGCGAGGCGGGGGTGGTGGCGATCTTCACCCACCACCTGTACACGGACAAGGCGCCCAAGCTCTACGGTCACGGCAAGCCCACGCGCGACTACGTGTACGTGGGCGACGTGGTCAACGCGCTGCTCTCGGCGTCTGGACGCTCGGGCACGTACAACATCGCCACCCAGGTGGAGACGGACGTGGCCACCGTGTGGAGCGAGCTGAGCAAGGCGGCTGGCAAGCAGATCGAGCCCGAGCTGGCCGACCTGCGCCCGGGCGAGCTCGAGCACAGCTGCCTGGACGCGAGCCTCGCCGAGCGCGAGCTGGGGTGGCGCGCGGAGGTTCCGATCGGCGAGGGCCTGCGCCGGACCTACGAGGCGCTCGTGGCCGAATTCGAGAGTAAGTAGGGCCCGCCCGCCGCCATCGGCGGTCTGCAGCAGACAGCGCAAGCGCATCGGACAGGCGTGCAATTAGCGCGGCAGGGCTCCCGGGACGGCGCCGGTCGGTCGAGGGATTCCCATGAGCCTCTCTCGCTCCCGCGGGATCCGGCCTCCTGTCCTGGCCGTGTTGGCGCTCTGCGGCTCGGCCTCGTCGGCGATCGCGATCGCGAGCGCGCCCGGGGGCGTGCAGGCGCCCTCCGCGTCCGCGGCTGGAGGCAGCGAGTACGGCGTGGTCACGCGCGTCGCGCCGACGTCGCATCCCGTGCTCAGTGCTCTCACCGCGCCGTCCAGCGCGATCGCAGGGCCACCCCCGAAGGTGATGCTTCGGCTCGACGAGAAGGGCGTGGGCACGGTCTATCTGCAGGTAAAAATCATCAGCCTCGCCACCCACCACTCCGTGGTGGTGGCCACCATGGGCTGGTCGCACACGGCCCGCACGCTCGCCGTAGCCTGGCCTGCCGATGCACAGCTCTCGCCCGGAAGCTATGAGATAACGGTGAGCGCGCACGATCACCGCGGCGCCACCCTCCTGCGCCTGGCCCACAGCTCGGGCCAAGCCACGCTCACCGTGAAGGCGCCGCCGGCTCCCAGTGCGCCGGTTTCGCCGGCCCCGCTCGCGACGAGCGAACCGGGCGTTCCCACGCCCGCCCAGACCGTGGCCGACGGAGCCGCCTTCCCCGTGGCCGGAGCCCACAGCTTCGGCGGTCCCGAAAACCGCTTCGGGGCGGCCCGCGAAGGGCATGTCCACCAGGGCCAGGACGTGCTCACGGCCGAAGGCACGCCCGTGCTGGCCCCGATGGCTGGGACGATCGAATCCACCAGCTACCAGCCTGGCGGTGCCGGCTACTACGCCGTGGAGCACACGAGCGTGGGCCTGGACTTCATGTTCGCGCACTGCGAGGCCAACTCGTTCGCGGTGGGCGCCGGGCAGGCCGTAACGGCGGGGCAGGCGCTCTGCAAGGCGGGCCAGACGGGCGACGCCACGGCCCCGCACCTGCACTTCGAGATGTGGGTGGGAGGCTGGCAGGCCAGCGGCGGTCACCCGATCGATCCGCTGCCCTACCTCGAAGCCTGGGAACACGGCTAATCGAGCCACAGCCCGCCGGCGGGTCTCCCGGCGGGCCCGGAGAGCAGGTAGGATCGACCGTTGCGGCGAGATAGCTCAGTTGGTAGAGCACACGACTGAAAATCGTGGTGTCCCCGGTTCGAGTCCGGGTCTCGCCATGTCGCTTGTTGCCTGCTCAGGGGTGCTTTTTCGAGATCTGCGAGCCGCGTTTGTGGGTCTGAGATTCTCCCCTTTTTCGTCCCGGTGCCTTTTCGGTGCCTTTTCAGGCGCTCGCGGGGCAGGAGTCCCGCTCTTGAGCTGGCTGCGGGCGTCGCGGATCAGCCGGTCGAAGTTGGTGCCGTGGCTGCGCTTGGCTCGCTGCTCGAGCTGGGCGTAGACGTCCATCGTCATCTTCGAGTCGGCGTGTCCGACCTGGCTCATGACCCACTTGACGTCGAAGTTGTTTGCCAGGAGGGCGATCGAGATGTAGGTGCGCCGCAGGGTGTGGGGGGTCGTGTGGGGGAGTGGCGGCAGGCCGCTCGCTTGCAGCTGCTCGCTGGCGTGTGTGGCGGCGTCGGCGACGATCTCTGCGACTCGCTGGCGTGCCATGCGTCCTCCGCGTAGGTTGGGCACGAGATGAGCCTCGGGGCCGGTCGGGGCGCCGATGCGTTGGAGCCGGTCGATGTGCTCGACGATCGCCTCGGCGAGGTCCGGGCTCATCTGCACCTCGCGGATGCCCGTCTCGGTCTTCGCGTCAGGGATGCGGAAGCGAGCGGCCACGCGCCATGCGGAACGCTTCCCGAAGGCGTCGTCGCGAGACTCATTTACAACCAGAGCGGGAACTACATCGACTTCGGGACCACGGGCCGCGCCTACCACATCGCCGACCGGTACGGCAACAAGCTGACCGCGGGCTTCAAAGAAGGCTCCAGCGCGATCGCGACATGGACCGACACCCAGGGCCGCAAATTCGAATCCAGCGTCCTCTCGAGCAGCCCGACGTTCTACACCGAAGTCAAAGACGTCACCGGCGAACGCCACATCAACTACGGCTATGAAGGCGAAGGCACCAGCGCCCAGCTAACGAGCTACACCGACGCCGTCGGCACCAAAACCTACTACCACTACGACGCCGAAGGCGATCTGAACAAGATCACCACACCGAAGGGGAACGTCGTCAAGCTCGTCTACGACACATCCCACCGGATCAAGGAAATCATCAGGACCACGAACAGCGAACACACCACGGGACCCACTACCAAGTTCACATACTACGAAGTAGGTTCCGCGCCGTCGCCGTGCACGAGCACCCAGAAGGCGACAGTCGTAAAGGACCCCGACTGGACGGCCGCGAAAGCTCACGAAACGACCTACTGCTCGAACATTCTCGACGAGGTCGAAAAGACCGTCAACGCCGAAGGCCAGGAAGCACAGGCTACATTCGATCCGTTCGGCAATGCGCTCTCATCGATGGCACCGGCCCGCGAAACCGGGGGAAGTCCTGGGGTCACGAGCACGGTGTACGGCGAAGCCGGCCAAAACCTGAACTGCGAAATCACAGGGACAACCGGGCTGCCGAAGACAGAATGCCCAACGGGTGCACTCTCGCAGGGCTACTCAACCAGAAACAAGTACACCGACGCGACCTACCTCTACCAGCCCAGCGAAACGATCTCCGAACGTCAAAAGGCGGCGACGAACTGCTACTGGGGAGGGAGCAACACGTGCACCGTGCCAGAAGGCGAATCCGGTCCTAACGGAGCGCTCAAGCAGCAGACCGACCCACTCTCAAGCCAGAACAAGCTGAACTACAGCTACAACACCAACGGCACGATCTCGAGCTCGACCGACGCGCTCGGCCACAAGACCACCTACGAATACGACACCAACGGCAACCTCAAGACGATCATCCCCCCGTCAGGATCGGGTCTCGGCAAGGAGACGATCACCGTCGATGCAGACAGTCGCCCGCACATCATCACTCAGTGCCTCGTGGAATCCGGCGGCTCGTGCACCTCGAGCCAGACCGCGACGCTCACCTACGGCAAACTCGACCGGCTGCTCGAAGCGGTCGACACCGGGCCAGGAGCGACCAAGACCTTCAAATACACCTATGACGTGGACGGGAACCTCGAAACACGCGAAGACCCAACCGGGACCACAAGCTTCAGCTATGACTCCCTGAACCGTCTCACCGCAGAATGGCTGCCCGGCAGCACGGATAACGAATACTCCTACGATGAAGCATCGAATCTCCTCAGTTTCGGCGAAACGACAGGGACCGTCCACTACTTTTACAACGGTCTGAACAAGATGTATGCGATGTATTTGCCGGGCGGAAACTGCTCCGGTACCCCCTCGAAATGCACCGAAGCCTCCTACGACGGCGACGGCACCCTCACCAAGGTCAAATACGCATCCGGTGCGACTCTCAACTACAGCGTCGATCCGACGACGGGGCGCCCGACCGCGATCACGCTCAAGAACCCGGGCGGAGAAACGCTGCTCAGCCACGCCTACACCTACACCAGCAGCGGGAACGACACCCCCCTGATATTCAAGGACGTCTACTCACAGCCCGGGACCGCGACCAACACCACCGAATACGAATACGACGCGCTCGACCGGCTCGTCGAAGCCGCCACCACCGGCACCAACAAATCACGCTACCAGTACACCCTCGACGGCGCCGGCAACCGCACAAGCCAGCAAGTCAACACCAGCGAATCAACCGGCGGCCCAACCACCTACTACCGGTACAACACGGGCAACGAGCTGGAATGCCGCATGAAAACCAACGAAGCCTGCTCCAAATCCAGCAGCAGCGAGATCTCCGGCTACAGCTACGACGGCGCCGGCAACGAGACCGCCATCACCGGCTACAACGACCCCGCCAGCACCACCTTCACCTACAACAACCTAAGCCAGCTCAAGACACTCACACCACCATCCGAAAGCGCCAAGACCACCACCTACCTCGGATCAGGCCAAAGCAACCTCACCGGCCTCGGCACCACCACTCTCCAAAACAGCCTCCTCGGCACAATTAAGCAAACCAGCGAATCCGAAACCAGCTACTACGCCCGCACCCCCAGCGCACTCATGGTCGCAGAGATCCTGCCCAGCAGCAGCGAATACAACCCCATCTACGACTCAAACGGAGACATCATCGGGCTGCTCAACAGCAGCGGCGCGCTCGTACAGACCCTCCGCTACGGGCCATACGGCGAGAATGCTAACGCAGCTGGCAGCCTAGCCTACGGTGCGATAAGTGACGCGTTTCTATTCCAGGGCGGCTACCACCTGGTCGGGGGCAATGCGGGGGCCGGGAGCCTCCCTAACGATCTGTATCACTATGGGGAACGCTTCTATGACCCCACGTCAGGGAGATGGAGCCAGCCGGATCCCCTGAATCAAGGTCATAACCCGAGGCAGCTGGGGCGCTACAGCTTTGCAGCAGACGATCCGGTCAATCAGGTAGACCCAGGGGGGGAGGTCTCAAGAGCAGCGTGTTGGGCGACGATTATCCTTCTCTCGTGCGGTGGGGAAGCCGACGAGAACTTTCGCGCTTCACCGTTTCGGTACTCAGCGGGGAAGTCCGCCTACGAGGAGCGCCCCACCGTCGAGGAGCCAAAGCCCGATCCGTTCGAGGGTGACGCTGGCGATGAGTCAGGCGCGGATGGCGACTTTTTTGACGTCCTGCCGTAGCCAGCGCTGGTCGCTACCGCAGGCATCCGAGTGGGTTAGTATGTCCGCGGAGAGCGGCTAACGATGACACAAAGCGGAGAGCGCGAGAGCGGCCAGGATCGCCCGGAGGACTCAGAGACACAACCCGCGGGTGAGCGTCCCCACCCAGCAGAGGCGTTGCTGGCAGAGGGGGACGCGCTCGCCGGTCGTGCTCAGTACGAACCGGCCGTCGCGGCCTACAGACGCCTCGTCGATGAGTACGGCGAGGCTGAGCAGAAGGAGATACAAAGATACGTCGGGGTCGCGCTTGCCAGAATGGGGGCTGCGCTTGTCCAGTTGGATCGCTTTGAGGCGGCGAGCGCCGCATTTGACGCGTTGGGTATTCGGGTAGGGAGGATGGCTTCGGCGGCGTCGAGCGATCGGATGCGTGTGTGGATCGCGCGCAGACTGTACGACCGGGCGGCTTCGTTGTTCGATGAGGGGCGCCTAACGGAGTCGATGGCCGCTACCGACGCGCTGCTCGCGCGATTCGAGCAGGATCCCCCGCCGCGACGAGCCGATCTCGTTGTAAGAGCGATTATCCTCAGGGCCCGCGCGCTGTTCGTGTCGGCACGCCAAGGGCAAGCTATCTCTTTGCTCGACCAAGCAGCGGCGCGCTACGGTCGCGGAGAGGAGGTGAGAGAGCAGGCCGCGGTCGCCCATGCGTTGTGCACGATGGCAGAGTTTCTCGATCGCGAGGGGGAGGACGAGCGCGCGCTTGGCATCTACGACTCACTTCTCACGCGCTTCGGAAGCGCCTGTCCGCCTGAGCTCAACCATTGGCTGGCGGTTGCGCTGCATGGCAAGATCTTCGTGTTGCGCGCAGCACGTCGCTACGAGGAGGCCGTTACGGCGGCCGACGAGATCATTGAGCGCTTCAGTCGCGAAGCCCCCGAGGTCCAACCATACGTTGTAGTCGACGCGCTCGCAGGTAAGGCATGGTTCCTGAGGGAGCTCGGCAAAACGACCGAGGCCCTCCATACTTACGATGAGCTGATCAGGTGCTACCGACAGCGGCCTGATCCGCATGTTCGTCGCCAGGTGGCCACCGCGTTCGAGCTGCGAGCGCTAGCGTTACTCGAACTGGGTCACGCGCAAGATGCGATCGGAGCGGTAGACGAGTTTCGCCAGTGGTTCGACGAAACGACCGACTCAGGGGTGGGGGGCCACCTCGCCGGTGCCCTAAACACGATGCGTATCGCTCTCGACGAACTCGGACGGTCAGACGATGCGAATAACGTGGATGAGGAGATGATCAGCCGCTTCGCGGATACGCCTGAGCCCCAGGTCCAAGAGCTGGTGGCTCGGGCGCTCGGCCGCAAGGCGTCGACATTGCGGCGCAACGAGCGGAACGTGGAGGCACTCGCAGTGTGGAGCGAGCTTATTGACCGCTACGGCAACACCGAAGGGACCATGCTTCGTGAGCTGCTGACCCAGGCTATGACACAGAAGGCAGAACTTCTGGCACAGCACGGACAGCATGACGAAGCAATTGTGCTAAGCGAGTCGCTGTCGGCGCAAGTGAGCACCGGTAGTGATGGCGAGCAACAACCTTTGCTTGTCGCTAGGGCACTCGCAGCCAAGGGCATGGCTCTGGCAGACGCGGACCGTAGCGAAGAGGCTCTCGTGGCGTTTGATGAGCTCATCTCAAGCTTCGCTGACGCGCCTGACCCCGGGATCCGGGAGCAGGTCGCGCTCGCGCTCAGTAACAAGTCAGGGCTGCTGGCCGGACTTGGTGACGACGAGGGAGCCAAAGCGGCGTATAACGAGATGCTCAAGAGCTTTAGCGAGGCCGCCTTGACGGCTCTCGACACCGTCAGCGCGGCAGCGGCAGCGGGCGCGGGCACGTTGCGGGGCCGTGAGCAGCTCGTTGCGGCTCAGCACTTGAAGGGCCGAGTTCTTCGTGATCTTGGCCGTCAAGGCGAGGCGCTTTCCACATTTGACGAGCTCATAAAGTGCTTTGGGGACGACGAGGCACCCAGCATTCGGGAGAGGGTAAGGACCGTGCGCGAATCTTCGGCTCAGATCAGGCACGACGAGGAAGATACTTAGGGCGCTTTACGGTAAGGCCCGGCAGATCGGTGACACGCAAATGGTCGTCACACGAGACCCTCAAAAGGGGGAATAGCGGCCACGCCATCGAGTGGACCCTGGCTTTGCGGACAAGCTAATCTGACCCGGTTTTCTTGGAGTCGGCGGTTTGGACTCAGGCGATGATCTGTCGTTGTTGGTTGGGATTGTCATGCTGCTAGGTGGCGCAGCGACCAGGTGGTCGAAGCACGACGCTGAGCCAGGCAAATAATGCCCATCGCCGACTGCGGCATGGTCTGTTATCTGTGAGGACATGCAACGGATGCCGAACTTGGGGGGCGCCGACTGAGTAAGTTCCGTAAAGCTGGAGCGCGGCTCGTCCCGAGCCTGTGGGGTGCATAAACCCGATCGTGGCTGTTGACGCGACGGTATTGGGCTGTTCGGCGTGTCGTAGTCTCGCTGGCTCTGTCGATCGGGGGAGGGACTGGTGCTTGCGTCGTTGGTGTATGTGTTCGTGGGGCGTGTGATGGCGCTCGTGCTCGTGTGCTTTCGCTCATCCGAGCACAAGGAGCTGGAGATCATGGTCCTGCGCCATGAGATTGCGGTGCTGCGTCGGCAGGTATCGCGGCCGGCGCTGCAGCCCGCGGACCGCGCTTTCTTGGCGGCGGCGAGCCGGCTGCTGCCCCGAGAGCGCTGGCAGATGTTCTTCGTGACCCCGGAAACGCTGCTGGCGTGGCATCGCCGGCTCGTGGCTCGCCGCTGGAGCTACCCGGGACGCCGTCCCGGGCGCCCGAGGGTCAGCCGGGAGGTTCGCGAGCTGATCCTACGGCTCGCGCGAGAGAACCGTAGGTGGGGGTACCGCCGGATCGCCGGTGAGCTGATCGGGCTCGGGATCCAGATCTCCGCGACGAGCGTGCGCAACATCCTGATCGGCGCCGGGATCGGACCGGCCGGCCAGCGCGCCGGGGTCTCCTGGCGCGAGTTCATCCGAAGCCAAGCACAGAGCATGATCGCGTGCGACTTCTTCACCGTCGAGACGATCACCCTGCGGCGGATCTACGTTCTGTTCTTCATCGAGCTCTCGACTAGGCGCGTGCACCTCGCGGGCCTGAGCGAGAACCCCGATGGGGCCTGGACGGCGCAGCAGGCGAGGAACCTCGTGCTCTCGCTCCCAGAGCGCGACAGACCCCTGGGTTTCCTGATCCGTGACAACGACGGCAAGTTCACGAGCGCCTTCGATACCGTCTTCAACACCGAGGGCATCCGGGTCATCCACACTCCAGTCCGTGCACCGAGGGCAAACGCGACCTGCGAGCGATTCATCGGCACGATCCGACGGGAGTGCCTCGACTGGCTGCTGATCGCCAACCGCAGGCACCTGCAGCATGTCCTACGAGAGTTCGTCGGCCATTACAACAGCCACAGGCCCCATCGAGCGCTCGAACTCGCCCCTCCCGAACCACGGCACCCACCACCAACAGCGGCAAGACCGCCAGCGACCGCGATCCACAGACACGACCGGCTCGGCGGCCTCATCCACGAGTACCTCGCCGCCTGAGAACGACGGCCGATCGAATAAATGCACCCCACAATGTGAAGCAGGTCCCTGGTCGCAAGACCGATGTCAAGGACGCCGAATGGCTGTGTCAGCTCGCGGAGGCCGGCCTGTTGAAAGCGAGCTTCGTGCCGC
>Ga0207927_1000693_pt1 | contig 14254 bp, 11 predicted proteins | sample NGESurdeep072012_2_FD_184456 | JGI IMG/M metagenome (GOLD analysis project Ga0207927, IMG submission 184456) | Arctic peat soil microbial communities from Barrow, Alaska - NGEE Surface sample 210-2 deep-072012 (SPAdes) | ecosystem: Environmental > Terrestrial > Soil > Wetlands > Peat ... | reverse complement strand
CGCCCATTTTATGCGCCCTTCAGAGCATCGAACAGGACGCCAATTTCGCCGCAAACGCCAAACAACTGATTCTGTTCGACTTCTAACCGGACAGCAGTGTATCTAAATCTAAGCTGGCGAATCAATACGTATACGAGTTAGTCACCCAGATAAGTGGATTGACCAGGAGCCGTGGATGTTCACCAAGAAGCCGTCTGACATTCCTTCATCGGAGATCACCCCCAAGGGCCTGTATCTGAACCGGCGCAATTTTATCGCTGGTGCTGGTGCATTGGCCGGAGCTGTGCTCGTTGGGTCCAAGTTGAGCAACATGCTAGCGCCCTCTGAAACGGTCATTGCGGGCACCAAGCTCGATTACAGCAAGAGTTCCTACAGCACAACCGAGAAGGAAACCCCGTTTAACGACATTACGCACTACAACAATTACTACGAGTTCAGCACCGACAAATACGAGCCTGCAGAGCTAGCCAAGAACTTCAATCCGCGCCCTTGGACCGTCAAGGTCGAGGGGCTGGTCAACAAGCCCAAGACTTTCGATATCGACACGTTGCTCAAGATACATCTCGAAGAGCGCATTTATCGCATGCGTTGCGTCGAAGGTTGGTCCATGGTGATTCCCTGGATCGGATTTCCCCTAAGCGCTTTACTCAGTCAGGTGGAACCCAACTCCAAGGCCAAGTATGTACAGTTCACCTCGCTCGACGATCCCAAGCGATTTCCCGGCCAGCAACGCGCCGTGCTCGACTGGCCGTACGTTGAGGGCTTACGCATGGATGAGGCCATGCACCCACTTACCATCCTGGCCGTAGGTCTTTACGGCGAGACCCTTCCCAATCAGGATGGCGCACCGGTTCGACTGGTCGTCCCCTGGAAGTACGGCTTCAAGGGCATTAAGGCAATCGTGAACATCAAGCTGGTCGAGAAGCAGCCTATCTCGACCTGGACTAAAGCAGGCCCTAACGAGTACGGGTTCTATTCCAACGTGAATCCCAATGTCGATCATCCGCGTTGGAGTCAGGCGAAAGAGCGCCGCATCGGAGAATTCCTGAAGCGGCCCACGCTGATGTACAACGGCTACGGTGACCAGGTCGCCTACATGTACAACGGGATGGACCTGAAGAAGAACTTCTGAAGGATGATCGGTTGAAAGCGAAATATCTTAAGCCGTTCGTGTTCCTCGCCTGCCTCGTGCCCATGGGCCGGCTGGCGTGGAAGGCCTACAACTCCGCGCTGGGCGCCAACCCCATCCAGGTCATTACTTGGTCAACTGGCACATGCACGCTTGTATTCCTGATGGTGACGCTCTCCGTCACGCCACTTCGCAAACTGACGAAACAATATTGGCTTATCCAATATCGCCGGATGTTTGGACTGTTCGCGTTTTTCTACGGCTGCCTGCACTTTCTCACCTACATCTGGCTCGACCAGTTTTTCGACCTGCATAGCGTCGCGAAAGACGTGGTGAAGAGACCCTTCATTACAGTTGGATTCACCGCCTTTGTCCTGCTGATTCCCCTCGCACTCACCTCGACGCAGCGCGCCATCCGCTGGTTGGGCAAGCGCTGGCAAAAACTTCACCGGCTCATTTACGTCACTGCAATCCTTGGAGTGGTGCACTACAAATGGCTGGTCAAGAAGGACGTGCGCGTGCCGCTCATCTACGCCGCCATTCTCGGCGTTCTCTTGCTCTATCGCGTAGTCGTGTGGGCGATCGAGCGAAAGACGCTCCAACGGCGCAAGGCAGCCCCAACCACCCGCATCGACAGCACCACCGTAGCGGCTGACTAGACGCGGTTCGTCTTAACGGCAAATCGAATTGCGATATCATCTTGATGGTCTGCACGCCCGCTCGGTAGACCGCCTTCACCATGGATGAACGCCGGTTCCACCAATTGCTGCGCCGCGCCATAGCCATCCCCGTGGCTCTGCTGATATTGCTCGCGGTCGTTCTGGTGATTGAGATCCTTACCCTGACGGGATCGTTGCGCCTGGTTGACCACGCCGACTTGGTCATCACCAACGCCCGCCAGGCGATGCGCTACATGGTTGACATGGAGTCCAGCGCCCGGGGCTTCGAACTAACCGGAGACGAAAGGTTTCTGGAGCTCTTTCGGAGCTCCGAGGTACAACTGCCCGCCAGCATCGATGCCTTGGCCCAATTAACCAGCGACAACCCGTTACAACAGTCGCGGGTTCACGACATTCGCAATCTAGATCAACATTGGATTAGCTGGGCGGAACACGAGATCGCTACGCATGCCAAGAAGCGGCCTACGGAAGACGAGCTACTGCAAGGTGACGCCCTTATGGAAGAAATCCGCAACCGTCAGAGGGAAATTGTCGCTGAGGAAGAACGACTGCTGCAATCGCGCACCCGCCGAGCCACCTACTTAAGCCGGGTGGTTCTGGTTACCGCAGTCGGACTGTCCATCATGGTGGCAGGTTTGCTCTTCACCCTGACACGCCGCGAATTGCGCCAGCTCTCCGACACGTATGAAAGACACCTCCAGACCGAAGAGGAAAAAAACCGGCTGTTGGCGGAAAGCCGCGAGCGGTTCCAGATCACCCTCAACAGCTTGGGTGATGCGGTCATTGCCACCGACGCCGCCGGCCGGGTGACGTACATCAACCCGGTGGCGCAGCGCCTCACAGGTTGGGACGATTACATGCAGGCCAAAGGCCGCCCTCTCGGTGAAGTGGCTCGACTCTTCGATGAACGCTCCCGCAATGAACTGACCGCCCCAGTTGACATCGTGCGCCGTGCCGAAAAGGTCGTGGGCCTTTCCAATCACGTACTCCTTATCAGCCGCTCGGGAGCGGAGTATCCCATCGACATGAACGGCGCCCCCATCATGAACGATCGCGGACAACTGGAAGGAGTAGTACTGGTCTTCCGCGACGTTACCCAGCGTCGTCAAACTGAGCAGACCCTTCGCGCCAGCGATCGCCTTACCCAGGTGGGAAGGTTGGCCGCCACCATCGCTCACGAAATCCGCAACCCGTTAGATACGGTTTCCAACCTGATCTTTCTTCTGCGGCACGAATCCTACCCAAATCCTGAAACCAGTAATTATCTGGAGCTGGCCAGCGAGGAACTGGCGCGCATCACCCAGATCACCGGTCAATTGCTGACCTTTCACCGTGAGGCCCAGTGTCCAGTCCAGGTCCACCTCACCAAGGTCATGGAGAGCGTGCTCACTTTGTATGCTCCGCAGCTCACCATGGCAGGCATTACCGTCACATCTCGATTTGACACGCTTCTCCCTGTGCGTGGATTTCCAGGTGAGTTGCGCCAGGTTTTCGCTAACCTCGTCGGCAATGCGATCCATAGCATGCCGAACGGAGGAAGGCTTCTCCTGCACGTTTACGAATCGAGTCTGGCATCAGACCATGAGCGCAAGGGAGTCAGGGTGACAGTGCTCGACAATGGCCAGGGCATCCCGCCGGGAGTTAGAAAGAACCTGTTCGCTCCGTTTTACACCACTAAAGGCGAAGGAGGGACGGGACTCGGTCTGTGGGTCACGCGCGGAATCATCGAGAAACACGAGGGCACTATCCACTTCATCAGTACCGTTCGACCAGGCAGAACGGGCACGGCGTTCTCGGTCTTCCTGCCCTTCGAGCAGTTGTCTGGAAAGCTCGACTTGCCCAAACCGTCGCCTCTCTCCTAGTTCAATAAGTTCGCAACAAAAAGCCGGGCGCGTTGGCCCGGCTATCCGTTTAGCAAAATCTCGCGCTACTGGATGTCGAAGTTCTCCTGGTGCAGCAGAGGATCGCTCTTGACTAGGATCGTCTTACCCGTTAGGTCTTCCATCTCGGTAATCAGGTTGCCATTGTTGGCCTTCAGGACTTTCGCGACTTCCGGATGTACCCGCAGCGTGATGTCGGTGCGCTCGTGTTCGTGGACCATCTTGCGCATCTCGATGTAGATCTCGTTGCATACCGTTGGGACCGACTTCACAAAGCCTGCGCCAACGCAATACGGGCAAGACTCGCCCAGGGTGCGCTCCAGCGACTGTTTGACGCGCTTGCGGGTGATCGCCACCAAACCAAAATCGTTGAACTGGAGTACCTTCGACGGGGCACGGTCGGATCGCAGCGCCTCTTCCAGCGCCTGCATCACCTTCTGCCGGTTCCGGCGTTCGTCCATGTCGATGAAGTCGATCACGATGATGCCGCCCAGGTCGCGCAGCCGGATCTGCCGCACGATCTCCTTAATGGCATCGACGTTCGTCTTCACGATGGTGTCTTCCAGACGCTGCGTCTTGCCGACAAACTTGCCGGTATTGACGTCGATTGCCACCAGCGCTTCCGTCTGGTTGATCACGATCGACCCGCCGCTCTTCAGCCATACCTTCGACTTCAGCGCGTTGTTGATCTCATCCTGGATGCCAAAGTGCTCATAGATCGGCGCCGTTTTGGTGTACAGCTTGATGCGCCTGACCAGCGATGGCTGGAAGCGTTGCGCGAAGCGTATGACACGCTCGTACTCGTCCTCCGTGTCCACCCAGATCTGCGAGAAGTCGGCGTTGACCTGGTCGCGCAGCACACGCTCCACCAGGTTGAGGTCGTGATAGATCAGCGCCGGTGACTTGCTGTTTTCGGCGCGGTTTTTGATCTCCGCCCACAAGTGCTTCAGGAACCGAATGTCAGCTCGCAGCTCGTCTTCCTTGATGTTGGCCGCAGCCGTGCGAACAATGAACCCGCCAAGACCGTTCTCGCGTTCGCTGGTGACGATACGCTTCAGGCGCTGGCGCTCTTCCTCGGAATTAATCTTGCGCGACACGCCTACGTGGTTCACCGTCGGCATGTACACCAGGAACCGCCCCGGCAGCGCGATGTGGCTGGTGATGCGAGCGCCTTTCTTGCCAATCGGCTCCTTGGCGATCTGCACCAGGATTTCCTGCCCTTCCTTCAGCAGGTCCGAGATCAGCGGCTGCGGACGGTGGGAGTGCGGACTGGTGCGGACATTGTTGCGGCGTCCTCCGCCGCGGCGGCCACGGTCGTTACGGCGATTGAATCCCTGGCGCTCACTCTGCCGCTGCTGGTAGCCGGCGGTCGGCGGTGCTGCTCTCAATTCTGCCTGGCCATTCGTCCCTTCGTCGCCCGTCTCTTCCTCTTCGTCCTCTTCAACTTCCTCTTCGCCTGCAGCGTAACGGGTCTCGCCACGCTCTTCGGCGGCTACGACTTCGTCTTCGTCCACGTCAGCGACCTTGGGAATCCAACGATCCGAATAGCCGTCGCTGCTGTCGAGCGTCTCCTCCTCCATCTCGAGTTCAAGATCGCCGGCCACCTCGCTCAGCGCCTCGATGTTTTCGGGCATGGGATGGAACTCCATCTCATCGTCTTCTAGCGTCTCGTGCTCCAGCGTGCGTCCTTCAGGAGCCTCGGAAGGCGCACTGTGCTGCTGGAATCCGGAAGTAAATTGCGACGTGGCTTGGGAATCCGGTCGCAAGTGTTCTTCCTCGACCACGTCAGGCACAATATCGATCGTCCCGTATTCAGACGGTTCGATGTGCGAATGCTGTTGCGGAGCATCGCTGACTGAAATCGCCGCGGCCTCTTCGTGCGCCGGATAGCCCGGCACATCGATGGGCTGGACCTCAGGGTCGGAGACCACGAATGACGTGGCGTGTGTCTGCTCCTGCACGGTCGAGGCGATTTCGTCGTCAATATTGCCCGACTCTTGCTGCTCTGCCGGCGGTTGGATCACTTCCTCGGCCTCTGCGATAGCCACTTCTTCCACGGGCTGCGCTTCGACGGGTGCGGTGAAATCTTCGACAGGCAGCGGCGCTACGGTCTCCAGCGGCTCGCTATGCGTCTCTATTTCTTCTGCCGCAACAACGACCTCGGCTGCGGGCTGTTGGGGCAGGTTACGGTATTTGGAGATCGACTCTCCGGGCAGCACCATCGGCGTGTATCCCGGAGGCGGGCCAAAATCTGAGCGCGAACGCGTATCCCCGCGCGAGTTGGAGCGGCTGTCTTGACGAGCCTGGTAGCGCGAATCCGGTCGCGGTTCGGGGCGATGTTCTACCGGAGCTTCCTCCACCGGCTCAACCGCTTCGATAGGCTGCTCTTCGGCCTTGGCGACGTCAACCTTCGGCTCCGTGCGTTCAGGACGATCGTCGCGTCCACCGCGGCGGCCTCCCCGGCGACGGCGGCCACGCCAACGACGTGCGCCTTCCCCGGACTTCTGATCTTCAGCGGAAGAAGCCGAACTCTCTTCGACTTCGCTGTCGTCATCCGTTTCGACGGGCGCAACGCCTTCCACCGCAGCCAGGAATTCTGCTTCTTCGTCGACTGGAGGTTCGGCAATCGCAGCCTGCGCTCCGGCGTTCTGCGACTGCTGGCTCAGGTTGACAGTAGTGTGTGGCGCGGGAATATCCCCAAACTCCTCGGAATCCTCTTCATCGCTCAATTCCAGAAAGTCAGAAACGTACAGGAAGGCATCTCGTTCCAGTCCGATTTCGACGAATGCAGACTGCATTCCCGGAAGTACGCGCGTGACACGGCCTTTGTAAATGGATCCTGCGAGGGTGTATTCGTTGTCCCGCTCGAAAAATACTTCGGCAAGCTGATCATCCTCCACCAGGGCCACTTTGGTTTCGTGGGGTGTGGATGAGACGTAAAGTTCTTTGTTCATGGACGCTCCGGTGGACCGGCGCGCGCGCTCAGGAGGCGAACAAGGAAGTAATCGACGGTGTGATCAGGCCGCGGACGCGCACGGGCACTCGCCCGGCCGTGTTCCCAGCCTGATGTTGGCTACAGCAATCTTTGGAATCGTCTGCACCGTAATTAGGAAAGCCGTTGAAAGTTTGTGACCACACCTTCCGACCGCGGAAGGGGTCGTTACCCGCTTCTTACGACTTACCTTGCAATCCTGTCCGGCCTTTTCACTTGCGGCCGATACCTGCCCTCATACGTGAGGGCGTTCGTAAAATTTTTGGTCACTCTTCGAAGACCCGAATCCTTGTTTCGGAAAGTCTCCCCGGCGAGTGAAACCGGTTGCTGCCGACCCGCGTCGCATTGGCGCGTGATCTGACGAACAGCAAAACTCGTTGTTGCTCAGTTCACGAACCGGCGCATGCGGACGTTCATCACGATCCCCAGCGCCAGGAACATAAACAGTACCGACGATCCCCCGTAACTCATTAATGGTAAGGGGATTCCCGTGACCGGCATGAACCCAACTACCATGCCTACATTGACCAGGATATGGAAAGCTAAAACCGCCACCACACCCATGACCACGAAGGCACCAGCCCGGTCAGGGGCCGTCTGAGCGTTCTGAATCAAACGCATCAGCACGATAAAGTATAGCAGCAGTAGGCCCATAGCGCCGATGAATCCATGTTCCTCGGCATAGGCGGCAAAAATGAAGTCGGTATGGGGAACCGGCAGGAACTGGCCCTGCGTCTGGCTTCCCTGGGCAGTTCCTTTGCCGAAAATCCCGCCTGACCCCACCGCCACCAGAGACTGAATCAACTGGTATCCCTTGTGCTGGGGATCGGCTTCCGGCTCGATAAACGTGGTCAAACGGTCACGCTGGTAAGGCTTAAGGACGTGCCACGCGACCGGAGCCAACAGCGTGGCAATCAGCACAATCACCAGCCCGTGCTTGGCCTTCATTCCACCCAGGAACAGGCCCATGATCGCGATGGGCAGATAGGTCAAGGCCGTCCCCAAGTCGGGTTGCGCCAGCACCATCAGCATTGGGATACCCACCAAGGCCCCGGCCTTCACAATGTCCTGCGTGTCGCACTCGCCCTTGTTGTCGGCGAAATACTTGGCCATGGCCAAGATCAACACCAGTTTCACCCACTCCGACGGCTGGAAGTGGAACGATCCAAGTTTCACCCAGCGGCGTGCGCCAAGATACTTCTGCCCGAAAAGCTCCACCGCCAGCAACGATGCGATCGACACGATGTAGAACACCGGCACGCGCTCAATTAAGGCCTGGTAGCTGACGATGCTCATGGCAAACATCAGGCCCACACCGCCCAGCACCCAGTAGATCTGCTTGATGTGCACGCCCATAAACTTGGTATTGAGCGTCGCGCTGTAAATCTCCACCACGCCCAGCGCACAGATCAGCAGCACCAACGCCAGCAACACCCAGTCGAAGTCGCGATACGAGACGTAACGGCTCATGGTTGGGCCCCACGAACAGCAGTCGCAGCAGGCGCAATCGCGGGCTTAGCGGCTGGTTTCTTGGGATTCGGCTCGGTCGCAGGCTGCGCATCAGGCGCGGCCTCTTGTCGCAACGGAGGCTGCGTCGGCTGCGCTTGCGGAGGAGTCTCCGGTTCAGGACTGGCCATCTCAGGGTGCGATTCCGTCGCCTGTAAATCCGACCCCGGCGCGGGCCCGCCGTTCTGCGACATGCCCGGAGCTGCGGCTACCGGCTTTGTCTTGGCATCGAGTGGCACCGTGAAGTGCCCGCCCTGCAACTTATTGTCGCCGGGCTTGGCATCACCGTCATGCCAGACGGCCGCCACCTCAGCCTGATTGCCAGCCGCAGCCTTCGCAACCTGCGTCTGCCGGTTGCGCTGCTTCTCCACGTACGCTTTGATCACTTTGGTCGCCACCGCCGCCGCCAGGGCTCCGTGCTCGCCCCCTTCAAACAAGCAGGCCACTACGATTTCGGGATTGCGCCGGGGGCTCACGCCGACGAACCATCCGTTGTCCTTGTAAAGATCCTTCTCGCTGGCTCCCATCTTCTTCTTGAGGTCGTTGGAAACCGTCTGCGCGCTCCCCGTCTTACCAGCGATGTCGATCCCCGGGACCGCTGCCCGTCCTGCCGTTCCTATTCCCGACACGACCTGCGCCATCGCGTCCGTGATGGTCACCCAATTCTTCTCGTCGATCGGAATCCTGGTTTCGTCGTTGTATTTTGACACCTGCTTGAATTCCGGCGGAAACTGTTCAGGGAACGCGATGTGGGGACGCCGCAGCGCTCCACCTGTGGTGATTGCGCCAGCCGCCCGGGCGAGTTGAATCGGCGTCGTAGCCACCGCGCCCTGTCCAATCCCCACTGATATCGTCTCGCCGGCGTACCATTTCTGTTTGTAGTTCTTGATCTTCCACTCTTCTGACGGCATCACTCCCGAGACTTCCTGTGGCAGATCGACTCCCGTTTTCTGTCCCAGACCAAGCATGGTGGCGTACTTGGCAATGCGGCTGATGCCCAGCTTTTCCGCCAGCGTGTAGAAGTACGAATCGCAAGACTGGTAAATCGCCTTGGTGATATTCACGCTTCCATGAGTGCTGTGCCTGGCCGCAATCCAGCACTTGAAATAGCGCCCGTAAAAGCTCTTGCCGCCGCCGCAACTCACCACCAGGTCCTGCGCAATCCCTTCTTGCATGCCGGCCGTCGCCATGATGATTTTGAACACCGAACCCGGTGCCAGTTGCGCCTGGATGGCTTTGTTGAGCAGTGGTTTGCCGGGATCGGTCATCAGGCGGTTCCACTCGTCGCGGGAAACTCGCACCGCAAACGCGTTGGGATCGAACGCCGGACGGCTGACCATCGCCAGGATTTCTCCGGTGCGCGGATCCATGGCCACAATCGCTCCCGGTTTACCTTCCAGCGCCTGTTCGGCGGCGATCTGCAGATCGAGATCAATCGTTAGCTTGAGTTGTTTGCCCGGAATCGCCGGCACATCGCTCAACGTGCCGACTTCCTTGCCTCGGCTGTTGACCAGTACCTGGCGCGAGCCGTTCTTGCCCATCAAGACATCGTTGTAGTATTGCTCGACTCCCGACATGCCCACCACGTCGCCCGGGTTATAGAGCTCCCACTGCGGCTGGGTCAGCATCTCTTCGCTCACCTGCCCGACATAGCCGATCACGTGCGCCATGAAGCCACCTTTGGGATACAAGCGGCGATGCACGGTGATAATGTCGAGTTCCGGTAAATCAGCACGGTGAGATTCGATGAACGCCAGCTCGTCGGGAGTGATGTCGTCTTTCAAAAACATCGGTTGATAGCCCGGAACCGCCGCCATGCGCTTCAATCGCGTCCGCAGTTCGTCGGGAGGAATGTGCAGCCCCTCGGCAATTTTCTCCGCATCGATCTCGAGATTGCGGTTCTGATCGCGCAATAGCAGAACGGAGAACGAAGGATAGTTGTCAACGATGATGCGGCCTTCACGGTCGAGCAGCTTGCCGCGCGGCGCCAGGATGGGAACTTGCTTGATGCGGTTCTGTTCGGCCAGCGAGTTGTAGTAATCGCTGCGCGCGACCTGCAGCCTCCACAAGCCGAATGCGAGGAACAGAAAGATCGCCAGCAGCGCATACTGCACTGCCGTCAGCCGGAATGGCGAAACTTTTTCCTCGCGACCAAACATCTGTAACTACATCTCTCGAATCGGGACCGTCAACAGTTGCAATGTCTTGCAACTAACTTCAATTCACCCGCGCCTTTGCTCTTTATGTTGCGCGGTGGCGCACTAGCCAAATTGTCGTCCGGCAATACTCACGCAGGTGGGGGAATAGCGCAAGTCCCTTTCTCTATTCTAATCTGAGTCGCCGCCGGGTGGATTTCAAAAAAATATCAAGGTGCGGTCATTGAGTGCTTTGGGAAAGGAGCGTCTGGGTAGCCGTGACGCTAATGTTCATCGCTGCTTGAAGCGGTCCAGCAGATTGAAGACCAAAACCCCCACTACGGCGTTGGCCAGGGCAGAGATGGCCACGTGGCTCCAACTCCATTGCAGCGCCTGCCGCAGCAGCCCATGTCCCACTCCGTAGTACAACGCCTGGTGGATGACAAAGAAGCCATAGACGATCAGAAATCGCGATCCCGGGTTGTCGATGTCGATCTTCACCCCGAGCGATGACGCCAGGTATCCGATAATCGTGTCGGTGATCCCGTACATCCCGATGGGATGGGCCGGGCCGCCCAGCACGTCCTGCATAAGGCCGATGATCGCGCCCGTCACACAGCCGCTGATTGGATTGCGCCGCGCCACGGCAAAGAAAATCACCACCATCATCGGCAAATCGATGATCGGCAGCCAGCGTATCTTGGTCGGCAGAAATGCCTGGATGAAGATCGCCACCAGCGGAATCAGGATGGTGGCAAGCCAACTGAACTCGTAAACAGAAACCTGCTCCCTTGAGGTAAAGCTCCCGCGAAATGGCATGGATCGTGTGCTCATTGCGGATTCGCTCCCGCGGGGGGCGGAATTGCTGGTTTCGGCTTGCTGGCGTCCGGCGTAACCGTCAAGGATGGCTTACGCACTGGCTTCGTTGTCGTTGCGTCGGTGGTGCTACCGTTGGCGGGCTTCGTCGTCTGCGTCGGAGCCGGCTTAGTCGTGTTTGGAGCGGCCGCAGCTCCAGGTTTCGCCGAGCTGGCCGCCGGATTTACAGGGTTGGGAGTCGTCGCCGCCCCCGGCTTCGCGCCGGCTGCGCCTGCCGGACCGTTCGGTTGCGCGGGATTGGTAGCGCCACTCGCAGTCCCTGCCGCGTTCCCCGCAGCATCGACGGCCTGCGTGGCCGGCACTCCGGGCAATCGCTCACTGAGGATGTCCGAGGCGCGAATTGGTCCCAGGTCCGTCGCATCGGGCAGTTTTTCCTGGATCTTGGTTACCACCAGCACCTCTTCCAGCCGGTCGAGACGGGCCGATGGAATTACCCGAATGTTGAGGAACAAGTCTTTGCCGGGCTCAACGGAAGCCACCGTCCCTATCGGAAGTCCCTTGGGGAAGATGCGATCGCCGCCGCTGGTTATGACTTCCTCGCCCAGTTTTACCGGTTCATCGCTCATGATGTACTGCAGCGTGGTTGTGCCATTAGCGGCGCCCTTCAGGATTCCCTGCAGCCGTAGTGCCTTCAGTGCCGCTCCAACGCCGCTTAGCTGATCGTTGATCGGCAACACCTGAGAAGAGCCGGGAAATACCTGCACGATCTTGCCCACGATGCCGGTCGGTGTTATCACCGCCATATCAGCTTTGATGCCGTCACTGGAACCCTTGTCAATGTAGAGGACGCGCGACTGCTCGCTGCCGCTGGTGCCGATTACCTGCGCCGCAACGGTGCTTTCAACGTATTGTTCCTTGAACGCCAGCAGCGTCTGGATACGGCGCGCCATCGTGGCGTCTTCGTTCAGCCGGGCCTGCTCCAGTTTCATGCGGTCGATTTCGGCACGCAGTTGCTGATTTTCCTGGTCCACGTGCCGCAGATAAATGTAGCCATTCCACTTGTCGTGCGCCCATTTCTGAGTGTGCACAATGGCTTCCTCAAAGGGAGTCACAGCGGCGGTCGCCCAAACGCGGATCAGGCGGGTTTCGCCTTCCGCAGTCGGGCGCCGCACCTGCATCGCGAGCGCAATAATCTGGGCGAACAAGATGGCCGCCAGCACGATCAGGTTCTTATAGCGGCCGAGAAATGTGTCCATAACGGGACCGGCACCCGCAAGCCGGCATGTGAATCATTGTCGCACCTGAGCAGGTGGGAGTGTAGCAAGGCGGCACGCATAGTAAGTGTCCGCCGCGTAATCAGCTACTTATTCGCCGGCGCCGCGATGCCGAGGAAAACCAGAATCGCGCGATTGAGCCGTAACACATCATGATCCGCCAGACGTCCAATCTTCTCCCGAAGCTTCGACTTCTGAACGCACGTGATCTTATCTACCATCAGTCGGCAACCAGCACGCAGACCATTTTCCACGTCTGGCTGGACGATGAGACGAAACAGTGGCGCCTCAGCTGGGTTCGCGGTGAAAGGGCAGATCGTAATGGACTTTGTGCCATCGAAACGATCATCCTGAACGATTGCCGCTGGACGCGGTTTCCCCGTATAGTCCTTGCCCCCCGCAACAGTCCAAATCTCGCCGCGCTTCACTTATCGTCCCAAGCGGAGATCGAGTCAATAAAGTCCTGATCTTCCTTCTCCTGGGCACTGCGGGCAACGGCGCGAGACTGGCCGTGTGCCTCCTTCGCGAAGGCCGGTGAGCTCACGTCGGGCACCCAAATCTGGATAGGCCGCAGCCCTTGCTGGCGTAGGCGCTCACGATGTGCACGAACCTTCTCGCGAGACGACCTTGTCGAAGTCCGAGTTACCATAACCATCCACCCTAGTTACATGTAACCTATCACAGGTTGGCCGGCCCGCTCAAGAAGCGCCAATTCGCACGGTCGATTGACAACCTGCAACCGTCCCTAGTCGATCGAAATCTTGCGCAGCAGCTTGAAGTCGCTCAACATTTTTCCCGTGCCCAACACCACGCTGCACAGTGGATCGTCGGCAATCGAAACCGGCAAGCCAGTTTCTTCGCGAATTCGCTTGTCGAGATTCTTCAGCAACGCCCCACCGCCAGTCAGCACGATGCCGCGATCGCTGATATCAGCCGACAACTCGGGAGGCGTGCGCTCCAGCGCCACGCGAATCGCATTCATGATGGTCGAAACACACTCGGCCACTGCTTCGCGGATTTCGCTGTCGTCAATGGTAATCGTCTTGGGCACGCCCTCGATCAGATTGCGGCCCTTGATTTCCATGGTCAGCGGCTTCTCCAGCGGGTAAGCGGAGCCAATTTCAACCTTGATCTGCTCGGCCGTGCGTTCGCCAATCAGCAGGTTGTACTTGCGCTTCATGAAATTCATGATGGCTTCGTCCATCTGATTGCCCGCCATGCGGACGGAGCGCGAATACACGATGCCGCTCAGAGAAATCACCGCGATATCAGTGGTGCCGCCGCCGATGTCCACCACCATGTTGCCGCTGGGCTCCGTGATCGGCAGACCCGCGCCAATAGCGGCTACCATCGCCTGCTCGACGAGATGCACTTCGCTGGCCTTGGCACGATAAGCGGAGTCCATGACCGCGCGCTTTTCCACCTGCGTGATCTCCGAGGGAACCCCGATCACGATGCGCGGATGCACCAGCATCTTGCGGTTATGCGCCTTCTGGATGAAGTAGTTCAACATCTTCTCGGTGACTTTGAAGTCCGCGATGACGCCATCCTTCATGGGCTTGATGGCGACGATGTTGCCGGGTGTCCGGCCAAGCATTTCCTTGGCCTCTTTGCCCACCGCTTCTACTTCTCCAGTGTTCTTGTTGATGGCGACGATGGAGGGCTCGTTGACCACAATGCCCTTGCCGCGGGCGTACACCAGGGTGTTGGCCGTTCCCAGATCGATGGCCAAATCGCTCGAGAACATGCTGAACAGCGAACGCAAGTTGCCGAAGCGTGAGGGACGATTATGAAAACCGTTGGATGACATTACGACTGCTTCTTTCTATGAGGACCGTATGA
>Ga0207927_1000689_pt1 | contig 14268 bp, 12 predicted proteins | sample NGESurdeep072012_2_FD_184456 | JGI IMG/M metagenome (GOLD analysis project Ga0207927, IMG submission 184456) | Arctic peat soil microbial communities from Barrow, Alaska - NGEE Surface sample 210-2 deep-072012 (SPAdes) | ecosystem: Environmental > Terrestrial > Soil > Wetlands > Peat ... | reverse complement strand
CGGTGATGAGAGACAACGTCAACAACGAACCCACGATGGCAATCGCTGAGATTATGGGCTTGGGCACAAAGTCGGGCAGCGGGGCGGCGTTCAACAGCAGGCAGATTCCAACCCCTACAACGTAACCAATAGTGCCGCTAAGTATCGTTAATGCCACGGACTCGCTAAAGAACTGCTTGAGGATGTCGCCTTTGGTGGCGCCAACGGCTTTCAAGATGCCGATCTCGCGGGTGCGCTCGGTTACGGCCACCAGCATGATGTTCATGACGCCGATGCCGCCGAGAGCGAGCGTGGTGACGGCCACACATCCAAAGAAAATGGTGATGACAGCGAAAATGCGGGCCAGAACTTTGGCGAATTCCATGGTGTCCCAGATAAAGAGTGCGTCCTTATCGGTTTCCTCGAAGTGGTGCATGCGTCCCAGGACCCGGCGGACCTGCAGCACCGCTGCGTCGTGCGATTCCGGATCGGCGACTTCCATCACAATGTCGGAAACATAGCCCTTGTTGATGACTTCTCCCTTGGCGGGCGGAGGCGGATAATCGCGGGCCATGGCGGAGTAAGGGACGTAAATCTTGTCGTTGTCGGGACCGCTGTAATTGGAGTTTTGCTTCTTCTCCGCCAATACCGCGATTACGGTGTAGGGGTAGCGTGCCATGTTTATCGTCGCGCCAACGGCGGGCTGGCCAGGGAAAAGCTGCCGAGCGGCGTTGGACCCTAGTATCACGACGCGCCGCGCTTCGGCTTCGTCGTCGTCGGTCATCAAGCGGCCTTCGGACAAAATCAGAGAACGAAAATCCTGATAGGACGGCCAGATTCCAGAGACCTGACGGGCGGCGGAGTTGAACTGGCTGACTTCGGTCACCGTGCGCTGCAGCTCAGGGCTGACGGCCTTGATGAAATAGCACTCTTTCTTGATGAGGCGGGCATCGTCGATGTTGAGAACGATCTGGCGGCCAGCCGCGAGTCCACCAACCTGAGAACTCGTCCGGCCTCCCCATATGATGACCAGGTCCTTGCCGAGCGTCTCCATCCTTTTCTTCTGATCTTTGCTGAAGCCAAGGCCCAAACCTACCAGCAGAATGACGGACGCAATTCCCCAGATGATCCCGAACATAGTCAGGAAACTGCGCATTTTGTGGGCGCGCAACGTCGCTAACGTTTGTTTCAAGATGTCGAGTAAGTTCATAAATCATGTCCCGGCAGCATTTGGGGCCCGGCCCAAAATACTTTGAGCCTTCATGATTTACATACGCGAAAGCGGAGAACGAAGTTCCCGATTCGTGGGGGTGCATGTCTTTGTTGGTACGTACGGCGGTTTCTGTTGGCTGGGACGCAAATACGCGACACAAGCGCGGCGCTCAAAAATTACTCGGCGCGAAGCGGCGAATTGGTATACATTTTATGACGTTTGCCTAGCTCAATTAGCTCAGGTCGATGTGGGACTAAAGTGTTATTCGCTTTCTGCTTCTGCAACGCAAGCACGACTTCTCAAACCGCTGGCGATATCACCGTCAGAGAACTTTCGAGGATTTCCATGTTTCGTACTCCCCTGCTGAAAATTGCTCTTCTTATTTCGCTCGCGTGTGCGGCTGCGGCTCCTGTGTGGGCGCAGTGGACAACGCCAACCATCGATGGCCACATCAACAGTGGCGAATACGGACCGAACAACCAGCTCAACAATGCCGGCAATACCGGGCAGACCTGGTATATGACGTGGGACGCGACCAACCTTTATGTTGGCATTGCTAACGCCAATGTCTATGAGGGCCTCGTCCTTTACGTGGCAGATCCAAACAACAATGCCAATGGCAACCTTACTGGTTTCAATTACGACGGAGTGAATTTTTCGTCACTGCCGTTCCGAGCGACGTTTGTGACGTATGTCAAGAATGGATACCGGGAGTATCGCAATTCCAATGGCGGCGGCGGTTGGACATCGCAGACGGCCTATTACGGTCAGTACGCCGATGATGGCGGCGGCACACGCGAAGTCGCCATCCCCTGGAGCGCTCTTACCGGCGGAGGAATTCCCTCGTCATTTGTATTTTTCGGGTATCTGGTTTCCAGCGGCGGGTACGTGTACGGCCAGGCGCCATCCGACAATAACATCGGCGGCTTCGTCGGCCTGAATGCCACCGCTACGCAGTACTTCGCAGTCGTGAACACCGGCAACGGCACCAGCACGCCGCCGTTCTCCATGGAGCAGCCGGCAGGCTTCAGCACCCAGGACAAGGCGGGCTTCTACCACAACACTTTCGATCCGTTCTATCGCGATCAGGAAGGCGCAGTGCCGGAGAACGCGCAAGTCACGCTGCGATTCCGCACGCTGCACTCCAGCGGTATCTGGAGCTTGACCGCACGCGCCTATATTTTCGATACGGCGTCAGGCACAACGACTGGCCCTGTCGACACCGGAATGCCGTTCGAGCAGAACATCACCATCAACGGGACGCAGTACGACGTCTGGAAGACAACGCTCACGATGCCGTCGTCCACCAGCGTTTACTACTACAAGTTCCACATTTACCGGGGTCCGGCCAACAGTCCGACCAACGGCTGGTACAGCGACGACTACCTCGACGACCACGATAACGTTCACAAGGATGGAACCGGCGCGGCTAGCGACGGCGAACCCTTCCCATCGTTCCAGTTCACCGTCTTTGATCCCAACTTCCAGACACCGGCGTGGCTGCAGAATGCCAACGTTTATCACATTCTGCCGGACCGCTTCCGCAACGGCGACCAGACCAACGACTACTGCCGTACTGGATCGAGCACGGGATGTCCCACGTTTTACGGCACCGATCCCAACACCGTGATCCATTACGACATTTGGAACACGCAGATGTGCGATCCGCGTAACAGCCAATCGTCCTGCTACAACAACTTCACCCAGTTCTATAACGGCGATCTGAAGGGTGTGCAGAATGAGCTCGACTATATTCAGTCACTCGGGTTTGACACCATCTACATGAACCCGATCTTCATGGCGCGCTCTTACCACCGCTACGACACCGACCAGTATCTGCATATCGATCCAGCGCTGGGTGGCGATGCGGCGTTCACCGCGCTGCAAGCTGAGATGAACCGTCGCGGGATGAAAGTGATTCTGGATGGCGTGTTCAATCACTCGTCCTCGGACGGGCTCTATTTTGACCGCTACCATCGCTATCCGACAGATGGCGCTTGCGAGTCGCTCAGTTCCGTGTGGCGGAGCTGGATTCACTTCAACGACAACAATGTTCCGTGCAATTCGTCGGACTACACCGGCTGGTTCGGCTTCGACAGCCTGCCAACCTTCGATCACACAAATCCAGCAGTGAAAGACTTCTTCTACCGCGCCCCGGGCAATGTCACGCAGTACTGGTACAGCCAGGGCGCAAACGGCTGGCGCTTCGATGTCGCCGATGATGGCAACTTCGGCCACCCTTGGTGGAACGACTACCGCACCTACGCCAAGAGCTACAACAGCAACGGACCACTGATCGGCGAAATCTGGCCGAACGCCAGTCAATGGCTGGCGGGCGATCAGATGGACTCGGTGATGAACTACCGCTTCCGCAAGAACATCACGGGTTTCGTGCGTAACGCGGACTGGAGCGACGACAACAATAACGGCACCAACAACATTCCCGGGCTCACGCCCAGTTTGTTCGACCATGCGATTCGCGCGGTGCGCGATGATTATCCGCCGCAGGCCACCGCAGCCATGCTCAACCTGCTGGATTCGCACGACGTGAATCGCGCGCTCTACGTAATGACGGAAACGGGCGATACGGGACTGGTCCAAGCCAAGCAACGGCTGAAGTTGGCGGCACTCTTCCAGTTCACCTACATTGGCGCACCGATGGTGTATTACGGCGACGAGGTTGCCGTGAACTCGCCTTCGCAGACCAGCAGCGGCAACGGGCCAATCGGCGATCCTTATACCCGGCCGCCTTATCCATGGCTCGATCAAGCGGGCGACCCGACTATTTACGGTCCTCCCGACACCAACATGCAGGCGTTCTACACCAAGCTGGCGCACATTCGAAAGCTCTACCAGGTACTGCGCCAGGGCAGCTTCGTTACGCTGCTGACCGGCGACACTCAGGAGCAGAATACCGCTCCCAACACCTATGCATTCGCCCGTACCATGCAGGGTCAAGATGCGGTGGTGGTGGCACTCAACAACGGACCAGCCAGCAACCAGGCGTCGATTCCCGTGACGGGGATCTATACGGATGGAACCTCACTGTACGACGTCCTGGGCGGCGGCAGCTACACCGTCAGTTCTGGAGCAGTGCAAGTCACGCTGCCGGCGCGGACAGGTGTGCTTCTGGTGCGGGGACCCATTCGCAACAACTCGCAATCTGTAGGAGCGGCGATCACCTTCAGCCCCACGCTTAACGGCAGCGGTTGGACCAACTCCCCCGTGACTGTCGAATTGCGTGCGAACGATAGCGGCAGCGGAATCGACCAGCTTCGCTACTGGATCGACGATGGCCCGGTCAATGTCGCTGAAGGCAATTCGGCCGCGCTGCCGATTTCAGCCGAGGGCTCTTACGTTGTGGGACTGCGCGCAATTGACAACGCTGGATACGTCAGCCGTCAGGCTAGTCAGATCGTGAGAATCGATCTACACGCTCCGGCGGTCGCAGTGACGGGCGTACGGCAGGAGGCAACATACACAGGTAGCGCTCCCGCCGCAGGTTGCACTACCACCGACGCGCTCTCTGGCGTCGCCACCAATGCAACCGTGTCCATCAGCGGAGGGAATGGTCGATTCACAGCGACCTGTTCCGGCGGCAAGGACAATGCCGGCAACGTTGCTCAACCCGTAAGCGTCACCTATTTCGTCGTAGCTGGTTCGACGAATCACTAACTCTAACTGCCACGAGAATGCCGCCCTTCGGGGCGGCATTTTTTTGACGTTGCGCGATGGACCCCGCAAAAACTAAGCGAGGCCGCCGTGGCGTGCGAGTTTGAGGGCTTCGATGGCCGCACCACGCGCACCCGCAGTATCGCCGTTGGGCATCACGTGAATTGGAATCCCAACTTGCTCCTCACGCTGCGTAGGCATGCCGGCACGGATTTCGTCGATGAACCAGCGCTGAAATTCCACTCCAGTTTCGAGCGCGCCGCCACCGACGATCAAGGCATCGGGGTCGAAGGTATTGATCATCTCGTCGAAGAACAGACCGAGTCCGTGGGCTTGTACACGGAAGACATCCCTCGACAGCGGATCGCCTTTTTCCGCCATGCCGCGCACCAGCTTGGCCGCTGTGTGAAGATCGACCTTGCCCAGTTCGTGACCGGGATAGCGCGGCAGGAAATACGGCAGAAGCGTGCGTTCGATCGCGGTCAACGAGCACACTGATTCGAGATCGCCAGTGCGACCGCAATTACATTCCGGCTTCATGCCCGGAGTGCCGGCGATGCTCTGGTAGGGAATCAGCACGTGGCCAAGTTCGCCACCGAATCCGTTCTTACCTTTCACCACATTGCCATCGATGATGATGCCGCCGCCGTTGCCGGTTCCGATGACAATCGAGACCGACGTCTCTTTACTGTTGGGTCCGAAGATTGCGTAGTGTCCCCATAGCGCGCCCGCATTGGCATCGTTCAGATACAACACCGGTTTGCCGAGTTTATGCGCCAGACCTTCGCGGATATCGAACCCTGCCCACTTGGCGTGCACGAAGTTGGTGGAGCCGCGTGCACTGAGCACACCCGAGGCACTCGCTGGACCGGGTGTGTCGAGGCCGACAGCAACGATGTCAGAAACCGCGATGCCAGCTTTGTCAGCGGCGATCTTCAGACCATCGGCGATCTGCTGCAGGCAGATGTCCGGCCCCTGTTTCGCCAGCGCGGGATGCTCACACAGACCCTCGATGAGAAACTTCCCCTGCTGGTCCACGATCGTATAGTTGACGGCGGTTCCGCCAAGATCCACTCCGGCCACTACTTCCACGGGATTGTCCTCTTCAGTATGGCGTTGACGAACGCACCAGATTAGCAGATGGGAAGGAGGTTCTACGTGCCACATTCCAATAGCATTCCGCCCCGCTAATCCGCGATTCACGGCAATGAAGGCAGAACGTCTACCATCGAATGGTAGAATCTCTACCATCATGGCGAAAGAACTCTCTGAACGCAGGGAACTGCTGCAAGGCACGTTGGACATGCTTGTCCTACGGACGCTGGTATCGGGTGCTGCGCATGGACACGAAATCGCAAAGCACATTCAGCGCACTAGCGACGACGTGCTGCAGGTCGAGCACGGATCGCTCTATCCGGCCTTGCATCGCTTGGAGCGGCGCGGCTGGGTGGTGTCGAAGTGGGAGACGCCCAAGGACCGCAATCGGGAATTCAAGTACTACCGGCTGACGGCTGCGGGAAAGAAGCAGTTGATCGCGGAGCAGTCGAAGTGGAAGCAACTGGCAGACGCCATCGCCCGCGTAATGGGCGCGGTAACGGAGGGCTAGATGCGCATCGGGAATGTTGTTGCCTGGTGGTCGAAGCGCGGCCAAACGCGAGAGGAAGATCTCGCTCGCGAGTTGCAAGCTGATCTCGAACTGGAAGCAGAAGAGCAAAAGGACGCGGGTGTGCCTCTGGAAGAGGCCTCGTACCGTGCCCTTCGAGCGCTGGGAACGCCACGCTGGTGAAGGAAGACGTGCGCAAGGCGTGGGGTGGGCAGTGGATCGAGCAAGGCTGGCAGGACTTTCGCTACGGCCTTCGTGGACTACTGCGGAACTTGGGGTTTACCACCGTAGCCGCGCTGTCCCTGGCACTGGGTATCGGCGGCAACACCGCGGTATTCACGCTGGTCAATGCCTTCCTGTTGCAGCCACTGCCCTACAGTGAGCCTCGCCAATTGGTCGAGGTCACGGGCGTCTATCCGAAAGGCGCAATCGTCGCTTTGCAACAAGACAGTCGATCGATGGACATCGCCGCCTACACACCTGATTTGGAAATCAACCTGAAGGCGCAGGGCGAGGCGCAGCGACTGGTGGGCAGCGCGGTCTCGGCCAATCTATTTTCCGTGCTGGGTGTAGGCGCCGAAGTGGGACGCACCCTGCGAACGGGAGACGATCAGCCCGGGCAAGATGGCGTGGTGATGCTGAGTGACGCTTTGTGGCGCAAGAACTTTGGAGCCGATTCGGGGATAGTAGGTCGGCTGGTTACGGTGGATGGCGCGACGCGGCGGGTCATTGGCGTGATGCCTTCGAATTTCGCATTTCCGTCGAGCAGCGTGCGGTTGTGGACGCCCCTGCACATGGATCCGGCCAACTCGTTCGAGTTCTGGAATACGGGTTTCATTCCGCTGGTGGCTAGACTGCGTCCGGACGCAGCTATGCAGCAGGCGCGAGGCGAAATCCGCCCGCTGGTTGCACACGCGATCGCGGCGTTTCCCCTATCCCATGCCCAATAGCTGGAACGCGGATGCGACAGTCGTTCCGCTGCAGGAATTTCTGGTGAGTGGCGTCCGCAGCAAGCTGATCGTATTGCAATGTGCGGTCGGGCTGGTGTTGCTGATCGCCTGCGCTAATGTCGCCAGCCTGTTGCTGGCGCGCGCGGCGGTCCGCCAAAAGGAAATGGCGCTGCGGGCCGCACTGGGAGCGGCGCGCGGCAGAATCATCCAGCAACTCTTGACGGAGAGCGTAGTGCTTGGACTAGTAGGCGCTGCCGCCGGTCTCGCGCTGGCCTACGGAACGCTTGCAGTGTTGAAGTCAGCATTGCCGATGAACACGCCAGGCTGGCAGGAGGCGCGAATCAATCCGCAGGTGCTCGGATTCGTGACCCTGCTGGCAATTCTCAGCGGACTGGCGTTTGGATTGATTCCTGCGATCACGGGATCGAGAACCAATCTTGCGACGACGATGAGAGCAGGAGGGCGCCGTTCGACGTCCACTGCAGGTGTGCGATTTCGCGGAGGGTTGATCGCGACTGAAGTCGCTCTGGCCGTAGTGCTCGCGGTCAGCGCGGGGTTGCTGGTCAAGAGCCTCTGGATGCTGGCGCAGGTGAATCCGGGCTTCATCCCACAACACATCTTGACCGTGTGCGTCTCGCCCGATCAGTCGTTCTGTCGCGAGCGCTCGCGATGCGTTGCTCTGTACACCCAGTTGTTGCAAAGGACCCAGGAAATCACCGGCGTTACGGATGTGGCCGCGACCAACGTCCTGCCGTTGAGCGGAGAAGTCCCCTCCATTCCGGTGGAGACCGAGGGACATCCGATTGCTCCGGGCGCGTTCGCACCTATGTTGTGGGCAGGAGCGGTGACTCCCGAGTACTTTCGCGTAATGGGAATTCCCGTGCTGGAAGGCCGGGCGATTCATGAATCCGACGGCGAGAACACCGAACTTGTCGCAGTCGTGAGTTCAGCCACGGCAAAGCGTTTCTGGCCAGGAGAAAATCCCATCGGCAAACATCTTCGACCGGTGTGGGGCCAGCAACCATGGCGAACGGTAGTTGGCGTGGTGGGCGACGTGCGCCAGTATCACGTAGATACGAGTCTTCCCGACTGGATTGGCGGGGTGGTTTACCTGCCATACCCGCAGGCGCTCGGCAACGACCGTCAACTGCCATCGTCGATGACGCTGCTGGTGCGGAGTGTAGTCGACCCGCAGCGGGTCGCGAATGAGATCCGCAGCCTGGTGGCGCAGTTGAATCCGAATGTCCCCGTCAGCGACGTGCAAAGCATGGAAGCGGTGGTGACTTCTTCGAGTTCGCAGACGCGTTCCCTGATGTGGATCTTCGTGTGCTTCGCGGGAGCGGCTGTGCTACTGGCGGCGATCGGGACGTATGGCGTCATCTCGTTCTCAACTTCGCAAAGGCTGTACGAAATGGGAGTGCGAATCGCACTGGGGGCGACCCGAGGAAACTTGTTTGGACTGGTGATCAAGCTGAGCCTGCGGTTAGTGCTGACAGGGCTGGGAGTGGGAATCGTCCTGGCATTCGTACTTACGCGAATGTTGGCCAGCTTTCTTTACGGGGTCAGCACCACCGATCCGCTGACTTTTCTGGCCGTTGCCGTTTTACTGGTGGGAGTGGCAATTGTGGCTGGCTTGGTTCCAGCCCGCAAAGCTGCGCATGTCGATCCGGTCACGGCGCTACGAGCCGAATAGCACTTCCCAATTTGGTCCGCCGGGCCCGTCGTCACAAATTGTTGACATTCTTGGGCATGAAAGCGTCTAAGCTAATCCGGCAGGCCGCGGTGCACGTACTACTTTTTGTGCACCTTTGGGTTTCAGGCTGGGTCTATACTTATAGGTAGAAAATGTCCACCCCGGTTTTGACCAAGGCGGAGACTGAGAAGCCCCCGACCGTCGAGCAGAAACATGATATCCTGCCAACGCTTTTCGGCGAAGGACAGGGACTCTACCCGCAGCGCAAGGACACTTTCGTCTATTCGTTTATCCTGCACATGATCGCGGCTGGCCTGCTGATCTGGTCGGGACACTGGGTTGTGACCCACACGGACGAGATCAAGCAGCAGGTAGTGGGATTGGTGACGGACGTCAGCCCGTACCTGCCTCTGCCCGTGTCGAAGACGCGTGCAGGCGGTGGCGGTGGCGGCGGCGATCGCGACAAACTGAACGCCCCCAAGGGTGCGTTGCCCAAGCTTTCCAAAGACCAGATTGTGCCGCCCGCGATCGTGGTGCGCAACGACAATCCTAAACTTGTCGTGGAGCCCACGGTGGTGGTGCCGCCTGAACTCAAGCTTCCTACGGTTGGGGCGCTGGGCGATCCACTGTCGAAGGTGATCGGTCCGCCGTCTAACGGCACCGGATATGGCGGCGGCATTGGAAGCGGTAGCGGCGGCGGCGTCGGTTCTGGGACCGGGCCGGGAGTTGGTCCGGGACACGGCGGGGGCTATGGTGGCGGAGCCTATCGTGTAGGCGGTGGAGTAAGCGCCCCGAAGGCGCTGTATGCGCCCGATCCGGAGTATTCGGAAGAAGCTCGCAAGGCCAAATATCAGGGAACCGTGGTGCTCTGGCTGGTGGTGAGCGCCGATGGACGACCGCAGCAGATTCGCATTCAGCGCGCGCTCGGCATGGGCCTGGATGAGAAGGCCATCGAGGCCGTCAAGCTGTGGAAGTTTGAGCCCGCCCGCAAGGATGGCCAGGCCGTTCCCGTGATGATCAACGTGGAAGTCAACTTCCGGCTGTACTAGTTTCCTGCTCAGCGCAGCATTACATTTCCCGCTCGAATCGCAGCGCGCAGCTGTTGTACAATCGCTGCGCGTTTGGTGGTCACCCCCGGGACCCAACCCAATCCAATCTGAAAAGGGGATGTCTCATGCTGCAACGCAAGATTTCGTTAGTACTCGCCCTAGCCATGCTGGCCGTGCCTGTCATGGCCCAGGAAACAAAGCAGCCGAGCGCGGCGCAGGCTGCCCAGCAGCAGAAAATGACGGACTGCAACGCGCAGGCCAAAACTAAAAACCTGGCGGGCGACGAGCGCAAGAAGTTCATGTCGTCCTGCCTGAGCGCTAAGCCGGCTACTGCCACCAGCGGCAATTCGCAGCAGCAGAAGATGAAAGACTGCAATGCGCAGGCGACTGCGAAGAGCTTGAAGGGCGACGAGCGCAAGACGTTTATGTCGACTTGCCTAAGCGGCTCGACCAAGTAACCCTCGCCACGGACGAAAGAATTGCGGCCTAGCCCCTAGAAACAGAATGTAATGTGCACACAGAGCAGAGTCGCGTGCGGCTCCTCTTTTTTGTGTCCGCTGGAATGCTGAAACAAACGCGACCGACATGGGCGCGTCGCGTTTGTCGTTGTGCCGAGGTTTCCATGCGGCAGTTCAGTTTGAATGCAGCGCACTAGCTCCGAAACTTCTTGGCGAGCGGCGCGACTTTCTCTTTTGCCGCGTCGGCCCAGTCTGACGCCTTGCCGGCCAGGTCGGAGCCTTTGTCCACCCAGTCGCCAGCCTGCTCGCTCCAGTCTCCCACCCGATCGCGGAGGTCGTCGGCGGTGCGCTTCAAGCTGCGGCGCATTTGCTTGCCGGTCTTGGGTGTCATTAGCGAGGCGGCGATGGCTCCAGCCGCGAAGCCGACCACCAGAAGAGCCAGCCCGATGACCATCGTGTTACTGCCAGAAGTGCGGTATTCACCTTCGCTTACAACCTCATCGATTTCGTCGCTCATGTAAAACTCCTCTAGTAAATGATGTTACCGCGAATTGAAGACGCTTGGCGGTGCGACGGCGACGATTTCACAAATCACCTCCCACCCATGTAAAATCAAGTGTTTACCTGTTGGGCCCGCGCTTCGCGCAGGCGCTCCCCCAAGTCATAGAGGAGTTTTACGAATGGCGATTCCAGCCACACAAATGCGTCCCGGCATGGTCATCAAGCACAATAATGACCTGCACACGGTGTTCAGCGTGGAGCACCGCACTCCGGGCAACCTTCGCGCTTTCATCCAGGCAAAGCTGCGTAACCTGCGCACCGGAGCCATGTTCGAGCATCGTTTCCGTTCGGGCGACGCCATCGATAAGATCACCGTTGACCAGGTCCAGATGGAGTACCTCTACCAGGACGGCGAAAATCACGTGTTCATGAATACGGAGAATTACGAGCAACTCCACCTGGGCAAGGACGTGCTCGGCGATGCGGTCGACTACCTGATCCCGAACCTGCAGATCTCGGTCGAGTTTTTTGACGACAAGCCGGTGGGTGTGGAGTTGCCTCAGACGGTCGAGCTCACCATCCTCGAAACCGAGCCGGGATTGAAGTCGGCGACCGCCAGCAGCGTGACCAAGCCGGCCAAGACCGAAACCGGGTTGGTCGTGTATGTGCCACCATTCATCAACGAAGGCGACAAGATTCGCGTTGACACCTCTGACGGTGCCTACCTCTCGCGGGCCTGAGATCGCCAGTCTGGGCTGTTCTCTTGCGGGGAGGCGCGGGCATCAGGATTTCTCGTTTTAGGGCCATCGCGCTACAATTCACACGCTGAGTTCACTGGCCGGGACACAGCCAGTTTCCCCATTGACTGTGTTCGTCGGCGCCGGGTTGGCGTTCGACGACGCATTGTAGAAGAAAGGTTACTCCCATGAAAAAGTTAATGCTCGTTGTACTGTGCCTTACCGTGGCGCTTCCGGTGCTTGCCCAAAGCAAAGTGGACAAGCGTTTATCCGAGTCAACCGCGGTGCTTAACACTCTTCTCACCAAGCCCGACGGGATAAGCAAGACTCTTCTCAACAAGGCGGATTGCGTCCTGGTTTATCCCGCAGTAAGGAAGGTAGCTGTCGGCGTCGGTGGAACTTACGGACGAGGTGTGCTCGTCTGTCGCTCGGGTAAGGAAATGAATGGCCCGTGGGGCTCGCCGATCATGTACACCCTGGACACAGGAAGCCTGGGAGTGCAGTTAGGCAGTACATCAACCGATTACGTAATGCTGGTCATGACCCAGAGAGGGGCGGATAAGATCCTGTCGGGCAAGTTGAAGCTGGGCGCAGATGCATCCGCCGCCGCAGGCCCGAACGCCGCGCAGGCCAGCGGCTTTAACGATCCGAATGTGGACGTCCTGACCTATTCGCAGGCAAAAGGATTATTTGCGGGCGCATCGTTGGGTAGTGCGGCCATAGGGGCTGACGACGACGCCAATGAAAAACTCTATGGCAAACCGATTGATGCTTTGGAGCTTGTGCGTGGCGATGCCGCTGTGCCGGCCGCGGCGAAACCGCTGGTGGACTTGCTGAATACCACGTCGCCTAAACACATGTAATTGCGATTGTCGCTGCAAGGGCGGCAAACTGAACGCTTGAAGTTCTGGTCCCTGCAATCAATGCGGGGACCAGGCTTAGACCGGAATTCGGATTTACCTGCCCCGCCCGACCCTATATACTTATCGAGGGATTGCGGCGCCCTGTTTTTGATTGTCTGAGCACAGGGCGTGGGACACGGTCCCATCTGCCCCAAGGCAGTCCGGCAACGGCTGACTGCGGCCTTCCCATCTTAAGTACCCCCGCGCGACTGCATCGCCGGGACATCATGGAGGAACCATAATGAAACGGTGGTTTGCTGTCGTACTATGTACCTGTCTTGCGTTGCCCCTTATCGCGCAAGAGAAAGAAACCTCACGGCTGAAAGAGTCGTATGACGTCCTGAAGGCAGTTGCCGGCATGCCGGACAAGGGCATTCCACGCGATCTGCTGAACAAAGCGGAATGCGTAATCGTGGTTCCCGCGGTGAAGAAGGCGGCGTTCATTGTCGGCGCCAGCTATGGCCGCGGTGTCATGACTTGCCGCTCGGGCGCGGAGTTTAAGGGCCTGTGGACGGCCCCGGCGTTCTACGCGATCGAGGGCGGAAGCTTCGGTTTGCAGGCTGGCGGTCAGGCAACCGATTATGTCCTGCTGATTATGAATGAGCAGGGCGCCAAATCGGTATTGACGAGCAAAGTAAAACTCGGCGGCGATGCCTCGGTGGCGGCCGGTCCGGTGGGACGTGCCACCTCGGCTGAGACCGACATCGTCATGAAGGCGGAGATTCTTTCCTGGTCGCGGAATCGCGGCGTATTCGCTGGAGTTTCCCTGGCGGGTTCGACTCTGCGTTCCGATGACGACGCCAACAAGAACCTGTATGGCAAGGAACTCAATGCCACGCAGATTTTGCGGGAGAACGCGGTGAAAACGCCGGCTGCCGGCAAGCCGCTGGTGTCCTACCTCAACAAGATCTCACCTAAACACATGTAGTCGTTGTGATTGGGTGGATAGGGAACCGGTTCGACGGGGCGCGGCTGCGGTCGCGCCCTTGTTATTTTCCGGATGCGTGTTTCGACCATTCTTTGCGCCTCCCCGAGCGCTTCAAAGCGCAATGGATTGATTCGCGCCCGTGCGATTGCGCGCTCTGCATTACAATCTTCTTTCGCGCAATTACAATTGGAGTCAACGCGGATTGTCTATCGCGATCTCGATTTGTTTTTTGCTAATTACCAGTTACTCATTACCAGTCGCCTTCCATGCCTGACACCGAAACCCGCTGCTTCATTGTTACCGGACGCGTACAAGGCGTCGGCTTCCGCTGGTTCGTCGAACGAGAAGCCGCACAGTTGAGCATCACGGGCTGGGTGCGCAATCGCGAAAACGGCAGCGTCGAAGTCATGGCCACCGGCACCCGCGAACAATTGGCCGCCCTGTATGGCCGGCTGCGCGAAGGTCCGCGCGCCGCCCGCGTGGACGATGTCGCGGCGTCACCTGCGCCGTTTCTGGACGCGAAATCATTTGGCATTGAAGGAGTGTGGTAGCCCATGTCTGCCCAGCCGCAGAACTGCGACGA
>Ga0207927_1000688_pt1 | contig 14286 bp, 12 predicted proteins | sample NGESurdeep072012_2_FD_184456 | JGI IMG/M metagenome (GOLD analysis project Ga0207927, IMG submission 184456) | Arctic peat soil microbial communities from Barrow, Alaska - NGEE Surface sample 210-2 deep-072012 (SPAdes) | ecosystem: Environmental > Terrestrial > Soil > Wetlands > Peat ... | reverse complement strand
GGTACTCGGCACGTACCAGATGTGGATGGCAGGAAGCCCTGAGACGCTGTCGGGCGGTCCGAGTGATTACACCGTCGGAATGTCCTTCCCCATGTGGTTGTCTGTGGACTTCTCCGGCGCCGGCTATGGTACTTTGCTCACCCAACTGATGCTTACCGACGTATTCGGTGGCACGGGTGGGGCGCCATCATTTGAAGGCACCTTCGCAAACGCGACCGTGTCTGGTCCTGCTATTCCTGGATTCCCCAACGGCGTTAGCGGGAGTATCGACTTCACAGTTCGACTTCAGGGGGGGGGACCCAGCATCTCGACGCTGGGCAGCGGCGCTACGGTCAACGGCTTTCTCTCCAGCGGCGAGCTCGTGCCCTCTCCGGAACCGTCGAGCCTAGCCTTGATGGGGACGGGCATTCTGGGCTTGGCTGGCGTGATCCGGCGTAAGATCAAGATCTAGTAGCTACTCTCATTTCCTCCTTGGATAAAGGGGCCGAAGCGAACTTGCTCGGCCCTTTTTTTGTTTTTTGTTCCGCCCGCAACCGAGTTGGGTCTACGTGCGTCTCGCGACGCCGTCGGCCCCCGACGGCTCAGCTGGATCAAAAGCTGCCTTGTGTGAACCGCCCACGGAACGGTGAATCCTTGGTTCTCACGCACGGAATTCAAGCACCACTAAAGATGTATATAAGATTTTCCGTTAAGTGCCATTCATACCGCCTTACTTTGCAGGTAGTCTTTCCCCGTTTCACTGCGGTGCATTTTACGAGGGGCCTACAGGGACTGGCCGTTTGACCTTGTCCTCGGGTGAATCGCAGCTTGAGGGATGTCCCCTATGCGCTACGCTTCCAGGCTTGGGCGACCGGGCGAGAACTTGTACGTACTACCGGCGCGAACAAATCAACATGTTCGCCACGATCATGAGACCGAGGAACTCAGCGCCTTCCGCGGCTTCCTGCTGGCCGCCTCTGCGTCGGTATTGTTGTGGGGCGGTCTGCTCGCAGCGTACTGGCTGTTAGTCTGGAGAAAGTAGCCTCCACCTCACGCCTATTTCTCTCGAACCTCTCCCTCACACTCATCGTTGTGCCATTCACGCGCGGTGTCTGCTCCGTCGGTGTCGTGTAACGCGTCAGCGTGCTGCAATTAGCGCGACTGACGCCAAGGCGCCAACGATACCGACGCTCTGCCACTTCGATATCTGTTCCTTTAGCAACGCCCGCGCCAGGATCACAGTACTCGCCGGATAGAGTGACGCGAGCACGGCGGCAACGTCGAGGCGTCCGTGACGGGTGGCCGCGATGAACAGTGCGTTGCCCGCGGAGTCGCAAAGTCCCGACAGCAGCATGGGCCACAGCACGGTTCGCAACGGCAGCGGGTCTCGCGGCGATACAGCGACCAGCGCCAGCATCAGAGTGGTGGAAACCACGCGCGCGGCCACGAGCGGCCAGAATACGCCGTGATGGCCGGCCTGCTTGCCGGCTACCAGAAACAATCCGAACATCACGCCGGCCAATATTGCCAACCCGAGGCCGCGGTGTGAGTCGACGTACTCATTCGGGCGCGCCACCAGCCAGATGCTGACCAGCGCGAGCGCGAAACCGAACAACTGAACCCGGTCGGGCATCCCTTCGGTGCGAAAGCCAACCAGTACCGGCAACACTCCGGTGATGACGGAAGCCACCGGTGCGACTACTGCCATTCGTCCGATGGCGAGGGCTTTATAAAGCGCGGCAATGCCAAAGGCGCCCGCAACACCGGCGAATGCTCCCCACCACAGGTCAGCACGCGGTGGGATGGCTTCTGCGCTGAGCCACGCCATCGCCAGCATGGCAATCAGTCCGCAGCCATGCGCGACTGCAACCACGCGGAATACACTGGCGCGCTTGGCGGCCAGTCCGCCGCAAAAGTCTCCCCCGCCCCAGGAGGCGGCCGCCACAAGACTCAATCCTGATGCTTCGACACTTGCAAAGTTCATCGCTGCTTACCATACACGGACAGGAGCGATGAGTCGTCGACCGATGAAGGAGCCGTCGATTCTTGTCGGCACCGATCCCAGCAGAATCGCCCAACTTGGGTGGTCGCCAGCCGGATTTTTCGTGGCATCCAAAGCATCTCAGCGATCGGCCCCTAGCCTGTAAGTACCGCCACCTTAGTAACTTCCAGCAATTTGGATTTTCACACCTATATTCCAAAAAACATATCTCTCGTCCTCGGGTTAATTTATAATTCTGGAAGCTATTCATAGGCCAAGGGTTACGGGTTTTCTGGATGACCCCCATCGTGGCATCGAAGTTGCACACAAGTAACGGGTTCACAGATTCGGTCGAACGCGGACCGCGCGTGAATCACACGCCCGAACCGATGGCCAGAGAACTTCAGTCGCGATTGCTCGCCTTGTTGCTAACGCTCCTCAGCGTTGCCGCCATCGTTTTTGCCGCCATCAATTTCCAAAAGGATCGCGAGTACTTCACGCCATACGATGGCGTGTGGTGGGTGGAGGATGGCGAGCACCTTCGGGCCGAGCGCGTGGATGTGAATGGCCCGGGTGAAAAGGCGGGCGTTAAGAAGGGCGACTGGCTGGTCGCGGTAGATGGCCGCAACATCACCAATGTCGCCAGCGTGGAGCAACAGTTATACCGGACAGGTATCTGGTCTAAAGCCACGTATTCTCTGGTGCGCCAGGGAATCCCGGTGGAAGCTCCACTCATTCTGGCTCCTGCAGACCGTTCGCTTTACCTGGGTTTGCGGTTGATTGCGCTGGTGTACCTGGGAATCGGCTTGTACGTCCTGCTGCGACGCTGGACCGCACCCAAGAGCGCGCACTTCTACGTGTTCTGCCTGGTGTCGTTTATTTTCTACTCCTTCCACTACACCGGCAAACTCAACGACTTTGACTGGATCATCTACTGGTCGAATGTGGTGGCGTGGCTGTTGCAGCCGGCCCTGTTCCTGCATTTCTCACTGACCTTCCCCGAACGCAAAACGCTACTGACCGGACGACGCTGGTTGATTCCCCTGGTGTACCTGCCGGGAGCGCTGATCCTGGCCATGCAGATCGTCTCCCTCAAGTGGCTGCAGCCCAGTGAGACACTGCGTTTCAATCTCGACCGTCTGCAGATGGTCTATCTTGCTGCCTATTTCGTGACTGCGACCTTTGTGCTGTGGCACAGCTACCGTCACGCGGGTTCCGCCATCCTGCGGCAGCAGATGAAGTGGGTAACGCGCGGCACCATTCTCGCGGTCGCTCCATTCACGATTTTCTACGTCATTCCCTACCTGAGTGGCAGCGTTCCGACCACGGGAATGCGGTTCTCCGTGTTGTCGCTGGTATTCCTGCCGCTGACGTTTGGGTACGCGATTTTCCGCTACCGGCTGATGGACGTCGATTTGATCTTCAAGCGCGGCATGGCCTACACCATCGCAGCCGGTGCGATTACTGCGGCCTACTTCGCAGCCGTTGGCGTGGCTTCGGAACTCTTCCACAAGAGCTTCCCCAGCGCGGGTCCGGTTGGGTTGGTGATTGCGATTGCTGTCACCGCGCTGCTGTTCGACCCTTTCAAGAACTGGGTACAGGATTATCTCGACAAGTTTTTCTACAAGAAACGTTACGACTATCGGAAGACGCTGATCGAGTTTGGCCGCGACTTGAACTCTGAAACTGACCTCGACAACATGCTCACCTCGATTGTCGATCGCCTGTCGCGGACCCTGATGGTCGATCGGCTGGCGGTCTTTTTGTCGAATCCCGATCGCCCCGAACAGTTCACGTTGGCAAAATCGTTCGGCATCGCCAACACCGGCGGCCTCGACCTCGACTTCCTGCATGTGGAGCGCCCGGAATGGGCAGCCGGACATTTGTTCTTCGACAATACCGGCCAGGCCGTGCGCGAGACGCCCGCAGCCCGGGATGCGATCCGCAGGCTCGAGCTGAACTACTACATTCCCTGCACCGTGATGAACCGTATGATTGCCGTGCTTGGGCTCGGCAAGACGGCCGAAGGCGACTTCCTCTCCAGCGAGGATGTGCAGTTGCTCGAAACCCTCGCCGGCTACATCGGAATCGCGCTGCAGAATGCTCGCCTCTACAAATCGCTGGAAACCAAGGCCGCGCAGTACGAGCGTTTGAAGGAGTTCAACGAGAACATCGTTGAATCGATCAGCGTCGGCGTGCTGGCTGTCGATCTAGAGGACCGCGTCGAGTCGTGGAACTCGCAGATGGAAGTGATGTACGCTTCATCTCGCACAGAGGTACTCGGCCGTTCGCTGCGCGATGTCTTCCCGCCAGCGTTTCTCGAGGAGTACTACCGCGTGCGCCAGAGTTCGGGAATCCACAACCTCTACAAATTCCGGCTGGGCACCACCGCGGGCGACACTCGCGTCACCAACATTGCCATCGCGCCGCTGGTCAGTAAAGACTTCTCTGTCGTGGGACGCCTCATCATCGTAGACGACATTACCGAACGCATCGAGTTGGAATCGCAACTCACGCAGGCCGAAAAGCTCTCTTCGATTGGACTTCTCGCAGCGGGAGTCGCGCACGAGGTGAATACGCCACTGGCTGTAATCTCGTCGTATGCCCAGATGCTGGCTAAGCAGGTAAGCGGGGAGCCCAAGAAGGCGGAGTTGCTGGACAAGATCACGCGGCAGACCTTCCGCGCCTCGGAGATCGTCAACAGCCTGCTGAATTTCTCGCGCACCTCGAGCTCAGAGTTCAACAACGTAGACCTGAATCGCGTCATCCACGATACTCTGACGCTGCTCGAGCACCAGTTCAAGACCGCGCGCATCAAGATCGTTCCAGACCTGCATCCGCAGTTGCCGCCGATCCTCGGCAACACTGGAAAACTGCAACAGGTCTTCCTGAATTTGTTCCTCAACGCCAAGGACGCCATGCCCGCCGGGGGTACCCTGACCATCACCACGGGCAACGGACATAACGTCCACGTCACGGTGGCCGACACCGGCAGCGGCATCGCCCAGGAACATATTCACCGCATCTACGATCCGTTCTTCACCACCAAGAACAAGGTGAAGACCGGCCACAGCGGCGGTACCGGACTGGGGCTTTCGGTGACTTACGGAATCATTCAGGAACATGCAGGCAAGATCCGGGTGGAGAGTTCGCCCGGCCAAGGCACGACGTTCACCATGGAATTCCCAATGGTAAGAAAGGTCGTCAATGCCTGAGGCCACCGTCACCCGGCCCGCCGCGGCGCGGGAGGAAACCGTTTCGCTCGGCTCAGTGCTCATCATCGACGATGAAGCCGCCATACGCGAGTCGCTGCAGACCCTGCTGGAGTTGGAAGGCTACGAAGTCGACACTGCCAACGATGGCACCGAAGGATTGGCGCGTCTAGCCGACCGCCCCTATGACCTTGTGTTGCTCGACTTCGCCATGCCCGAGCGCAACGGTATTGAAATTCTCCAGGACATTCGCGAGCGCGACTCCGAGTTGGCGATCATCATGATCACCGCGTACGGCACCGTGGAGAATGCGGTGAACGCCATGCAGGCGGGGGCGACCAACTTCATCCAGAAGCCCTGGGACAATGAGAAGTTGCTGGCCGACGTTGGCGCTGCCGTGGGCCGCCGCCGCGCTGAAGCGGAGGTCATCCAACTCAAACGGGCGCTGAAACAGCGCTACAACTTCGAGCACATCATCGGCAAGAGCGATCCTATGCTGCGCATCTTCGACCTGGTAGCGCAGGTGGCGCCCAGCCGGTCGACGGTGCTGCTGCAGGGCGAGAGCGGAACTGGCAAAGAGCTGATTGCGAAAGCCGTCCACATGAACTCGACGCGCCGGGACTATGCATTCGTTCCGGTAAATACCGGCTCGATGCCTGCGGACTTACTGGAGTCCACGCTCTTCGGCCACGTGAAGGGTGCTTTTACCAGCGCGATTGCCAGCAAGAAGGGCTTGTTCGAAATGGCCGACCGCGGAACGCTGTTCCTCGACGAGATCGGCACCATGGGTCTGGATACCCAGTCCAAGATCCTGCGCGTGCTGCAAGACCGCAAGTTCATGCACCTGGGGGGCGTCAGCGAAATCCAAGTGGACGTGCGCATCATTGCTGCCACCAATGTCGACTTGCGGCAGCAGGTGAAAGAAGGCAAGTTCCGCGAGGACCTCTTCTACCGCTTGAATGTGATCACCATCGACCTGCCACCGTTGCGGCAACGCAAGAACGACATTCCCTTGCTCGCGGAACACTTCGCCCGGAAATTTGCCCAGGAGAACGGAAAAACACAGTTGCACATCGCGCCGGAAGCCATGCGTCCGCTAATGGACTATGACTGGCCTGGCAATGTCCGCGAACTGGAGAACGTGATTGAGCGCGCGGTGGTGTTGGCCAATGGACCGAGCCTCACTGTCGATCTGCTTCCCGACAACATGGTGGGGCGCGGCAGCAAGCTGGCGTTGATGGACCATCGTCCGGATGCCTCGCTGTTCGAGATCATGGAAGACTGCGAACGCCGCATCATCAGCGACATGCTGGAAAAAAGCGGCTGGAACCAGACCGACGCAGCCGACCGTTTTCACATCCCGCTCTCCACGCTGAATCAGAAGATCAAGCGCCTGAATATCGAGATCAAGAAGAAAGGCCGCGAGTAGCAGCAACGCGGTGAGGCTAGTGGTTCACATTTGCCTGCCGTTGGTGAATGTGAGGTCGCGTCCATGCCAGAAATCAAACAACCCGAACCGTGGCTGCGGGGCACGCTTACCGATACGCCCGCAGTGTTGCGGGCCGTACTGCACGCGCTCCAGGCGGCGGAAGAAGACCTTGTCTCACGGTGTGAGACTCTGACAAACGAGGAGATCAACGCGCGTCCGTCGGGGTTGCCATCGGTGGCGTTTCACCTGAAGCATATAGCGGGCAGCCTCGATCGACTGCTTACCTACGCGGAAGGACGCGATCTGACCGACCAACAAATGCTGGCGTTGAAGTCCGAAGCCAATCCAGCACCCGCGACAGACCAGCTATTCCTCGAGTTCTCTGCGGCACTGAAGACCAGTGCCGATCGGGTAAGACGCATCAAGCCGGAAGAACTTGAACAGCCACGAACCGTAGGCAGACGTCGCCTGCCCACTACGCTTGCTGGCCTTCTGGTCCATGTCGCCGACCACACTCAGCGCCATGTCGGACAGGCAATCACCACCGCCAGAATTGTGCAGGCGAAGCAGTAAACTTATGCAGCCTTCACTTGAGTGAGAAAGCCAGCGCAAGTGCGCGGCCCTATTCTTGACCCAGACCGAAGTCTGAATTCAATCTCAGGGGCGGCGCTGAGAGTCCGGTCGCAATCAGCCGGACGTTCATCAGAACGCGCACCATACCCGACACTGTCGAGCAGGAGGAACCGGCGCGTCGCAGGGTTCAGTTACGCGCTCTTCGCTGTAACCAACTCAAATGAACTACACTTGTAACAGGCGCAGCGAGAATTTGGCTGCTGCCTGTTTTCTTCTATGTCGAAGTGGCTCACATTCTGCATAGCGCTGGTCTGTCTGGTTTGTGTCGTCGTAATTTGTGTTGCGCCCGATTTGGACTTGCCCGACACTGTCCTGAGGGCCAAGCACCTGTCCGTGCTCCTGCTGCTTGCCGCTTTAGCTCTAGCTCCGCTTTACGCGAGACAGCCGTTGGCTTTGATACGCAGGTCGAGCTGTGGCTTGGCGCCGCCTCCAACGTCTCATTTTGAGTGGTTTCTCCCGAAACCAGAGCACAACTCCGTGTTTCTCTGCTAGCAGATTGCACGTCTTATTGCCCACGCCGAACATCTAATCGCCATCCGCTTCGTCTACCTTGAAGATAAGAGCCAGGAGAAATAGTGAAGACATCTGAAGTACTGCAAGCATGGGGCAGCATTCTATCCGGTCGAGCTCCCTCGATTTCGATCGAACTCACGCGCGAATGCCCCTTACGTTGCCCCGGGTGCTATGCCTATGAGGAAGGGCACTTGGGCTTGCCCGGTGTCACGCTCCGTCAACTTGCCGACTACAAAGGCAACGCCCTGGTGGAAGGCGTCCTGCGCCTGGTTGAGGAGCACAAGCCGCTGCATGTGTCCCTCGTAGGTGGAGATCCGCTGGTGCGTTTTCGCGAACTCGAAGAACTGCTACCTGAGCTGGATCGTCGTGGCATCCACGTGCAGGTCGTAACCAGCGCCTTCCGTCCGATTCCGGCGCACTGGAGCGCTCTGTCCCTGCTAAACGTCGTGGTTTCCGTCGATGGCCTGCAACCGGAACATGATGTGCGGCGCAAGCCCGCAACCTACGAACGCATCCTCAAGAACATCGCGGACAGCAAGGTCACGATTCACTGTACAGTCACCGGGCAGATGATGGAGCGGCCGGACTATATCGAAGACTTTGTCCGATTTTGGAGCGAGCGGCAGGAGACGAAGCGAATCTGGTTCAGCCTCTTCACTCCCCAGCTAGGGGCCGCGGCCCCAGAAATCCTGACGCCCGATGAGCGCAAACGGTTCATCGATGAACTGCTGCGGTTGCGGGTTGCATATCCCTTGATCGATATGCAGAAGGCCATGATCGAGGAGTTTCATAATCCGCCGGCATCGCCCGAGGATTGCATCTTTGCCCGAACCACGCTCACTGTATCGGCAGACTTAAAGACGCGGATCACGCCATGTCAGTTTGGCGGCACTCCTGACTGCTCACAGTGCGGCTGCATCGCAAGTATGGCGCTGGCGACAGTTGGAAATTATCGGGTGATGCCCGGCGTTACAGCCGGACAGCTCTTCGCCGTCTCCGAACTGATCGGCAAAGGCGTGAGCAAACTTCGATCGCCGCGCGCCGCCGGAGAGTTCGTCGTCTCTCCAGATACTGCGGACGATCAAGAGGCTGCATAATCGGGCATCACGCTGAGGTGTCGCCTCTTCCTGCTGTTATCGCGGACGAATGTCGGCCAGCGCCCACTCAATGTGATCGACTTCCTCGCGAATCACCCGGATCGCCTGCTGATGCGCGGGATACGGTACTGGCGGAATGGCCGCCACTGCGTGACGAATCTTGTAGTTTCGGTCCCAGACCTGGTCGATTTTCGCTGAAGTCAACATGCGGTGCTGGTAGATCCTCTTCGCCAGCTTCATGACAATCCACGCGAACGCCAGCCCAAACATCATTTCGATGGGAAGCCGATCGGTGGCTCCATCGAAATCGAAGAACAAGAGCCGATAGACCGCTTCGCCAAGCCCCAGAGACGCGAAGATCACCGCCATGCCAACCAAGCCCAGAGTCAGGCGGTCAGCCGGACGAAGCTCCAAAGACGTTTGATTAATGCCACGGTTTTGCACGAGTGCATTGCCCCCACGGTAAGGTGTGATGGTGCTGGGTACTATTGTGCAATAAGCGGCGGACTTTGTGCAGTGCGAAAAGCAATTATGCTCTCCTGGCAAGCTGCGCTGCGGCTTTGGGCTCGTACGCGCAGCAGGGCTCCTCGGCAAACATGTCGCCGGTCATGGCGAAGGAGCGGGCCCGGGAACCGCCACAGATCTCGCGGTATTCGCAGACCCCGCACTTCCCTTGCAGGTTTTTGCTGTCGCGCAGCGAGCGGAACAGCGGCGAGTCGCGATAAATCTCGGCCAATGAGTCCCGCCGCACATTCCCTCCCGAGACTGGAAGAAAGCCGCTGGGAAACACCTCCCCGAGGTGAGAGATAAAGACGAAGCCCTTGCCGTCGTTGATGCCCCGTGGGGCGCGGCCTATGCCGTCCGCTGTTTCCTGGCCAGAGGCACTCTGCGAATATTGCGGCGTGCGGGAATAAGCCTGGGCCGGCTGCTGCCCTATCCGCCTGGCCTCGGTGCGACGCTGTAACAGATACCGGCGATAATGCTGAGCCTCAGTGCTTTTGATGTCGAATAGCACCCGCTGGGATGTCTGGTGAAGCTTCTCGAAGACCTGCTCAAACTCTGCAGCAGAGATCAGGTCGATGTCGGCTCCGCGTCCGGTGGGCACGAGAAAAAAGACACTCCACAACGTGATGTCGAGTTTCTCGAGCAGCGCGATCGTGTCGTCCAGCATCGTCAGGTTATGGCGCGTGATCGTCGTATTGATCTGAACTGGCAGGCCGATTTCTCGGGCCCAGCGCACGGCATTGATCGTCCATTCATAGGAGCCGGTCACGCGGCGAAAGGCATCATGAATCGGAGCCGTGGGGCCGTCGAGCGAGACTGCCAGTCGCGCCAATCCACATTCCTTGAGGCGCACGATACTGCCGCGCGTCAACAACGGAGTGGCGCTAGGCGTCAGCGAGATTCGCACATTGTGGTCGGAGGCGTACTTCACCAACTCGAAGATGTCGGGACGTTTCAGCGGGTCTCCGCCCGTCAGCACGAAAACCTGGATTTCCATGGCCGCAATCTCGTCGATGAGGCGTTTTGCCTCAGTAGTGCTCAATTCCAGTGGACTTGGCATGGGCTGGGCACAGGCGCGACAGTGTACGCAAGCCAAGTCGCAAGCCTGGGTAGTCTCCCAGATCGCAACGAATGGGCGCTCGTCGAAGTTGGTGTCGGGGTACATGGCATCTCCGATTTCCCAAAATGGGCTTTACCAGCACTACATTGGCAGGGCCTACGAGGCCGGTATGTGACTTTAATCACGATTTAATGAAATATCGGGAAGTCGCTGCGTTTGTTCCAGATACGGACACAAATCACATCGCGACGTGAGCTATGTCACAGCCTCACCGTTCCTGATCGACCAGAATCATAGCCAGCAAGGAAGCGAACCAAAGGGCCGAAGCTTCCTGGGAGGGCGGTAATGTCCGAAGACAAACGAGACGTGTTGGAAGTCCTGCGCTACGAGCTCAACTTCATCGAGCAAGGGGGCTATGGAAATTGGTATAGCACGCCTTGGGGACCAGCTTCCATCTTCCAGGATTCCCTGACCTGTCCCAACCATGGAGATCCTTCCCGTCCTCATGCTTGCCATGAGTGCCTGCTGTACGACTTTGTGCCGGAACAGTACCGCACTGAGGATGTTCCCTGTCACTATATTGCATTGAATAAACAGGGAGATACCATCGCCCAGCCTCCGCCATCGGAAGAAGAGTTGCGGGAAAACGTAAAACATTGGCTCAAGCGCACCATTGCGCTGATTGAGGCCGATCGGGCGAAAAACAACGGCGGGGCATCCACGCCACGAGTACCGGAAGCAAGCGCCCAGCGATCAGTTCCAAAATGAAACAACTTCGGCAATAAAGGGCCCTATCGCGCGTTATTGTCGCTCGCGAGCGGGTAAAATTCCGAGCAAGCCACTGATTATTGGAGTTCAACATGCAACGGGCGTTTACCTCACTTAACCCGCAAGAAGCTCTTCACGTCGCCATCTTCATCGAAGAACGCAATGCCGGCATCTATCACCGCTTCGCTGAGATGTTTACCGAGTTTCGCGATCCCGAGTCGCTGGAGATCGCCAGCGTCTTCTGGGACATGGCAGTCGAGGAAAAACGCCACAGCGGGATTCTGCAGGGGAAGTACCAGGAGCGTTATGGCAACGCCAGTTGCTCACTCACCGAAGAGAGCCTGCAGGAAATGATCGAAGTGCCAAAGCTGGAAGACGCGGACTTGTTCGCTGCCGCGCCGACCTCGCAGAACAGCGCACGAGAACGTGCGCTTCAAGTCGCGCTGGTCGCCGAAACCAGCGCCCACGACTTTTACACCAAGCTGGTAGAGCATACCGACGATGGCCCGCTCCGCCGCCTTTACATCGAACTGTCCATGATGGAAGACGGACACGTCGTCTACCTGCAACGAATGCTCGCGGCTTCCGCTACCGGCAGTGACAAGGGCGTGAACTGAGGCGCAAATCGCCGTTGGCCTACGGCTTCCTGAGATCGGGAAACGACTTGAATTCAACCGTCTTTTCGTTCGCCGTCTCGTTGCCTTTCGCATCGCCGGCGTGCAGCGTCAATTTGCCGCGAATCACGCGATAACCCTCATCCCCCACGTGCTTGCCCGGGACCACGGTCAACGTGCCGTCGAGTTCGTACCAGGAGGCATGGACGGTCTTGGTTTTGAAGTACACATGTTCGCCTTGGAGGGTCGCTTTATCGAAGAACTGGTCGATAAACTCTCCCTTGTCGCTTTCGGTGTCGCCAAACCGCGAAATGAACCCTGACAGTTTGCCGTCCTCAAGCGTGAGTTGGACGAACTCGCCGTCCTTGAGAAATGAGTACACGCCCGACGGATCGTTGGGATTGGCGGCAGACGACGTCTGGCCGCCAGCCATCGCCGATAGCGCCGTGACCATCAACAGAAGGCTTCCAGAGACCACCGCGCTCGCCAGCAGTTTGCGAAACATATTGACTCCAGGAATATTCATCATTTCATGCTGCGACAGAATGTGAAAGACGCACAGCGAATAAACTGCACAATGCGGCGCCGCAATCTCACGAGGTCAGCGAATTCGCCGTGAAGGCTGGGGCATTTCGCTATAATCTTCTTACGCGTACCACGGTAGGGGAGGATGTCGGAAGTAACGCCCGCGCAACCCCAGCACGATCCCGCATGGCAAGAAGCGCCGGCTCTGCATTACGAACTGGAGCCGCGGCATCGTGTTTTCTGGAGCAACCTCACAGATTTTCTGCTGCGCCGCGAGCCTCCGCCGCTGGAGACTACGTCGCAACCGGTTCCCGTCCCGCCCGAGACTTTTATTCGCACCGGGCTCGGTCTGCGGCATTTCGCGGAATCGTATGGGTACCACGCCTTACTGATTGTCCTGATATATTTTTTCTCCACCTCGTCCCTGTTCAACCGGCCAGTCGAGTTGCGCTCGCCGTTTGAGAACACGAAGGTGGAACACTATCCGTTGAGCGAGTATTTGCCACCGCTCAACACGGGGCCGCGCGGCGAGGCCAAGCCGCGCAAAGGTGCGCCCAAGCTGGCCAAGCAGGAAATCTTGTCCGTCCCGGCCAATCCCGACAACAATCACCAGACGATCGTGACGCCGCCGCAAGTGAAGCTGAATCACGACGTGCCACTGCCCAACATCGTGGCTTGGACGACGATCCCGGGACAGCCCATCGCGGCGTCGTCCCGCCAGCTGTCGCAGCTCAAGATGCCACAGTTCGCGCCGCAGGTCGTCGAACCAACGGCGGATGTGTCCAAATTGAAATCGAAGACACAGATGCCGCTGATGGCGCAACAGACAGTGGTCGAGCCAACGGCGGATGTGTCGAAGATGAAATCCAAGCTGCAGATGCCGGCCATGGCGCAACCCTCGGTGGTGGAACCTCCGCTCTCGCCGGACCAGTTGAAGCTGAAGCGCGGCGAAATCAACATGGCGCAATTGACTCCGCAGGTGGAGGCGCCCAAACTTCCGGTCCCAACCCAGCGCGCCGCCGGAGTGGGTGACAGCGCGGGAACGGACACCGCAGGTAAGGGCGTTCCGGCGCAGCCCAGCCTGCAGGGCCTGCAATCCTCGAAAGGTCAGGGGCAGATCATCGCATTGGGACTGAGCCCCGCCGACGTACGTGGACCCATCGAAGTACCTGCGGGCAACCGCAGCGGCGAGTTTCATGCCTCGCCCGCTGGCAAACCAGACGCCCCGGGAACTCCCACGATCACGGGAACTCCGGGAGCGACCAATGGCGGGGCCGGCGGGGGCAAGGGCAACGGTTCCGGCAACGGAAATGGGAACGGCAGCGCCCCTGCAGGTATCTCCGTAGGCGCTCCACCGCCCGGAGCAGCCACAACCGCAGTGACCGGGACTCCAACGAAAGACCCCAGCGCCGCCCAGATGGAGGAACGCAAGAAGCTCATTGCTGCCGCGATGCGGCCCTCGCTGCCCAGCGTCAGCCGGCCGCCGGTTGAGCCGCCTCCTCCCACAATGTCGGATAGCGACAATGACGCCTTGGAGCGGCAGGTGTTTGGGCGCAAGAAGTACTACTCGCTGGTACTGAACATGCCTAATCTGACCTCGGCGACCGGAAGCTGGATTGTGCGCTTCGCCGAGTTGAAACAATCGGACAACAAGATTGCGATTGCTGCCCCGGTGGCAGTGTCGAAGGTCGATCCTGCCTACCCTGCCGACGCCATGCGCGACAACGTCGAGGGCACGGTCACGCTCTATGCCTTGATCCATACTGACGGAAGCGTGAGCGGCATCAAGGTGCTGAACAGCGTCGATCCCCGGCTGGATGATGCCGCTGTGCGCGCGCTGTCCCGCTGGCAATTTCGCCCCGGTACCAGGAACGGCGATCCCGTAGAACTGGAAGCGGTGGTCATGATTCCCTTCCGCAAGCACCACATCCACTAGCTGAAGTTCCGCCACGCTATCATGGTTCCCATGAC
>Ga0207927_1000687_pt1 | contig 14292 bp, 12 predicted proteins | sample NGESurdeep072012_2_FD_184456 | JGI IMG/M metagenome (GOLD analysis project Ga0207927, IMG submission 184456) | Arctic peat soil microbial communities from Barrow, Alaska - NGEE Surface sample 210-2 deep-072012 (SPAdes) | ecosystem: Environmental > Terrestrial > Soil > Wetlands > Peat ... | reverse complement strand
GACATCGGCGGTGGCACATCCGAGGTCGCGGTCATCTCCCTCGGTGGCATCGTCGTCTCGCAGTCGATTCGCGTGGGCGGCGATGAGATGGACGAGGCGATCATCAACTACGCCAAGAAAGAGTACAAGCTGCTCATCGGCCAGCAGACCGCCGAGGAGCTCAAGCTCGAGATCGGATCCGCCTGTCCGATGGCCGAGGAGCTGCAGGCCGAGATCCGCGGCCGCGACATGGTCGCCGGGCTGCCGAAGACCGTCGTGCTCACCAGTGAGGAGATCCGCCAGGCGCTCGAGGAGCCGCTCAACCAGATCGTGGACGCGGTCAAGGAGACGCTCGACCGCACTCCGCCGGAGCTCGCATCCGACATCATGGATCGCGGCATCATGCTCGCCGGAGGCGGCTCGCTTCTGCAGGGCCTCGACGAGCGACTGCGCGAGGAGACCCAGATGCCTGCCCACCTTGCGGAGTCGCCGCTCACCTGTGTGGCGGTCGGCTCGGGACGCTCGCTCGAGGAGTTCGAGGCGATCCACCGCTCCAACCGCACCTCGCGCAACCGTCGTCGCAGGTGAGTGCCGCAGCAGCGACGCACCCGTCGCCCCGCCCGCCCGCCGCGCGGGTACTCTGTCCCGTGAACGCTTCGGAAGGTAGTCAAAGGTGTACGACAAGACTGTCCGGCGTCGACGAGCCGTCCTCATGCTGCTCGTTGTGCTGTCCCTGCTTCTGCTGACGGCCTACTTCGGCGAGGCGCCGGGCGGCCGCCTGCACGGTGTCCAGCGGGCCTTCCTCACGGTCGTCTCGCCGATCCAGGACGGCGCCAACAAGGCGCTCAAGCCTGTCCGCGACCTGTTCGGCTGGTTCGGCGACACGCTGCACGCGAAAAGCCAGCGCGACCAGCTGCGCAAGCAGACCGACAAACTGCGCCGCGAACTGGTCGCCGACCAGGCCGAAAAACGCTCCTACAAACAGCTGATCGCGCTGTATCACCTCGATCAGCTCAGCATCAACAACTATCGCCCGGTGACCGCGACGGTGATCGGCAAGACGCCCAACCCCTGGTACGCGACCGTCAACATCGACAAGGGCTCCTCCGCCGGCGTCCACATCAACGACCCCGTGATCAACGGCGAAGGGCTCGTCGGCAAGGTCGTCCAGGTCGCCTCCGACGGCGCGCAGGTCGACCTCATCACCGACAGCTCCGTCGGCGTCTCGGCCCGGATCGGCACGAGCCGGGCCACGGGCATCGTCCAGCCCAAGGTCGGCGAACCCAATGATCTGCTGCTCCAGTATCTGCCGGCAAACACGCAGGTCAACAACGGCGAATACGTCGTCACATCGGGCACGGTCGCGCCGGGCGGCGACGAATCCCTTTACCCGCCCGGCATCGTCATCGGCCAGGTCACCTCGACCAACGAAGAAAGCGCGTACCGCTCGGTCAACGTCCATCCGGCTGCCAATCTCCACAACCTCGACATCGTCCAGGTGCTCACCGCCGGTGCGGGCACCCGCGCGTCGAACCTGAGCCGCGTCGCGGCGAGCCTGCCGGCGAGCAGCGGCTCGAGCAACGCCACCGCCGAACAGCTCGCCTCGACCGGGACGGGCGGATGAGCATTCAGACCTCGCTCGCGTTGCCCCTGCGGGTCGCCGGACTGGCGATCGCGATCGTGTTCTTCCAGATCGGCGTCGTCTCGGAGGTGCCGGTCTTCGGGGTCAGCGTCGACCTCTCGCCGCTGCTCGTCGCGTTCGTCGGGCTGATGTGCGGCTCGACGCTCGGCGCGGTGGCCGGCTTCGCCGTCGGCCTGCTGGTCGACCTGGCGCTGCTGCAGACGCTCGGGCTGACCTCGCTCGTGTTCACCCTGATCGGCTACTGGTGCGGGCGCCTTCGCGAGCTGCGTGACCCCCAGGGCGCGCTCGCGCCCCTGCTCGTCGGTGCCGGGGCCTCGGCGGTGTCGTTGATCGGCTACTCGCTGATGGAGTTCATGCTCGGCGTCGACGCCCCGGTCAGCTTCGAGCTCTTGCGCCAGATCCTGCTCGGCATCGTCGTCAACACCGTCGTCGCACTGCCGATGTGGGCGCTCGTGCGCCGGACGCTCGAGGGCGCGCTCCCGGAGGACCCGCGCCGGCGCCGGCGCCGTCGGGCGTACACGACCGGTGGCCTCAGCCCGCTGTCACGAGCGTGAGCAGGTGAGCGCCATCGAGCGGGCCAAGAGCCCCGACCCGCGGATCCCGGTCTCGCCGCAGCTTGCGCTGCGCGTGGCGATCATCGGGGGCCTGGCGATGGTGATGTTCGGCGTGATCTTCTTCCGCCTGTGGTTCCTTCAGGTGCTCTCGACCGAAAAGTACGTCCAGCAGGCCGACGCCAACCGCGTCCGCGACCTGCCGATACCGGCGCCGCGCGGCGAGGTCCTCGATCGCGAAGGTCTCCCGATCGTCACGAGCAAGACGACCAACGCCGTCCAGATCGTGCCGCGGCTGCTGCCGGTGGCCGTCTCCCAACAGGCGACCGCCTACATCGAACGGCTCGGCCGCGCCGAAGCCGCCTACCGGCTCGCCAGCGACCACCTGCAGCGATATGAGAGCTCGCTCAACGCCGCCGGGCGCCGCGCGAGCAGCGCGCAGCGCCGAGAACTCCACAGCCTCCAGGCGCAGGCGCGGCTGCCGAGGGTCCCGGTGCCGGCGCTGCCCAGCTCAGCACACAGCGCGCGGCGTCTGTTCGCGCGCCTGTCGCATGTGATCGAACTGAGTCCGCGCACGATCGATGAACGCGTCGTGCAGGGGATGACGGCGACGCCGTATGCGAACGTGACCGTCAAGACCGACGCGGGCGCCGGCGCGCTGACCGTGCTCGCCGAGCGCCAGAACGAATTCCCGGGGGTCGTCCAGCAGCCGGTGTCGATCCGCGCCTACCCCTACGGCGAGATGGCGGCCCAGATCCTGGGTCACGTCGATCAGGTCTCCAAGACCGAGCTCGGCATGCCCGCCTTCCGCGGCGTGCAGCAGGGAACCGTGGTGGGCCAGGAAGGCCTCGAGTACTTCTATGACCGCTACCTGCGCGGAAAGCCGGGGGTGCAGCGGGTCGAGGTCAACGCCAACGGCTACCCGGTGCGAAGCGCCCTGCCTCCGACCGCCCCCACGGCCGGACACAGCCTCAAGCTCACGCTCGACCTCGGCCTGCAGAAGGAGAGCGAAAAGGCGCTCCTCCAGGGCATCGAAAACGCGCGTGCGAGCGGGAAACCAGCGGACGCGGGATCGTTCGCCGCGATCGACCCCCTCAACGGGGAAGTCCTCGCGATGGGCTCCTACCCGACGTTCAACCCGAACCGCTTCGCCAAACCGCTGACCCCGGCCGAATACAAGGAACTCGTGGGCAGCGGGAGCGCCAGCGGGCCGCTCACCGACCGGGCGGTCAACGGCGCCTATCCGACGGGGTCGACGTTCAAGCCGATCACAGCGATGGCGACGCTCGAAGCGGGCATCATCTCTCCTTCGGAAGGCCTCGGCGCCGGGCAGTGCATCTCGGTCAGCACCGAGCAGTTCTGCAACGCCGGCAAGGCGGACTTCGGCCCCGTCGGGCTCGTCCAGGCGCTGAAGGTCTCATCCGACACGTACTTCTTCGAAGCCGGCGAGCGCGCCAACGCCCACGGCGCGGTGATCCAGAACATGGCGCGGAGGCTGGGCATCGGGACACCGACCGGTGTCGATCTGCCGAGCGAGCTCAAAGGCGTCGTCCCCGACTCCCGCTGGCGCCTCCAAGACAACGCCGAAGAGCTGCGCTGTCGCAAGCGCCGCCACGTCTCCTCCTGCGGCATCGTCAGCGAAGTGCGCCCGTGGAGCGTCGGCGACAACATGCACCTCGCGGTCGGCCAGGGCGATCTGCTGACGGATCCGCTGCAGATGGCCGTCGCCTACTCGACACTCGCGAACGCCTTTCGCAACGGCGGCACCGGCACGGTCGTCACCCCACACCTCGGACGTGAGATCGACGAAGCCAAGGGCGGTCTGGTGCAGAGCCTGAGCTTCCCGGCCAAGCGCCGCGTGCGCCTCAACTACGAAGACCTGAGCCTCGTGATGGAAGGCATCCACCAGGCCGCCAGCCAGCCGGGGGGGACCTCGGCCGACGTGTGGACGGGGTGGGACCAGGCCCAGCACCCCGTCTACGGCAAGACAGGCACGGCCGAACGCTATGGCAAGGAAGACCAGTCCTGGTACATGGCCTACATCGCCGATCCCAAGCGCCCGATCGTGATCGCCGTCTCAGTTGAGCAGGGCGGGTTCGGAGCCGAAACGGCGGCTCCGATCGCGCGTCTGATGGCCTCGCAGTGGTTCGGCAAGACGCTCAAGTTCGTGGCCGGGAGCTCGAAGACGTTTTGATCACCTCGACCACGATCCTCGCCCCGGCGCGCGCGCGCCGGCGACCCTCCCGCGGGGGTGGCGCACGATGCCGCTGAGCCCGATCCAGCCTCCGGACGAGACCCCGGTGGCGCCGCCGCGCGGGCTGCGCCTGCCCTTCGATCCGCTGCTCACACTCGCCGTCGTGGGTCTGGGGATCTTCTCGGTCGTGACGCTCGGTGCGGCGACCAAGAACCTCGTGGCCGGCCATCCCCGCTACTACGTCGACCGGCAGGGCATCTACCTCGTCGTCGGCTTCGTGCTGATGGCGCTTCTCTCGCGTATCGATTACGCGCAGCTGCGGAAACTGAAAAACGGCATCTACGCCTTCCTGCTGTTCAGCATCCTCGCCGTGCTCGGCCTCGGCCACGCGGCCCGCGGATCGACGAGGGCGATCAACTTCCCGCTGTTCTCCTTCCAGGCATCCGAGCTCGGCAAGGTGCTCCTGATCGTCGCGCTCGCGGCATTCGTGGTCGAGCGCTCCCGAGCGCTGCGCGACCGCGACACGACGATCCGGGTGATGATCGCTGCGCTCGTCCCGGCGATGCTCGTGATCGCCCAGCCCGACCTCGGCTCGGGCATCGTCTACATGGTGATCGCGTACATGCTGCTGTTCGCGGCCGGGTCCTCGTGGCGACACCTCGCGGGGCTCGCGGCCCTCGTCGCGGTCGCGGTCGCGTTCGTCCTCGTCGCGGCGCCGGCGGCAGGGGTGAACGTCCTGAAGCCCTACCAGGTGGCGCGCCTCACGGCGTTCCTGCACCCCTCCTCCAACCCGCAGAAGGAAGGCTACCAACAGCAGGAGTCCAAGATCGCGATCGGGGCGGGCGGCAAGACGGGCCGCGGGACCAACGCCAGCCAGATTCCCAACGGCTTCGTCCCGGAGAGCCACACCGACTTCATCTTCGCGGCGGTCGGCGAGCAGTACGGCTTCGCCGGGGCCGGACTGCTGCTGCTGCTCTACGCGCTGCTGATATCCCGCGCCCTCAGGGTCCTGGTGATGGCCAAGGACCTGTTCGGCTCGCTCATCGCGGCCGGTGTAGCGGCTATGCTCATGTTCCAGGTTTTCGTCAACGTAGGGATGACAATCGGGATCATGCCAATCACCGGCGTCACGCTTCCTCTCATGAGCTATGGCGGCTCGTCTGTCATCACCACCCTGTTGGCCGTTGGCCTGCTGCAATCGATCTACGTACAGGCGCGAGCTTCAGCGGCTCTGAAGAACCGCGTTCTGCGCTACTAGACACCAATGTTCGCCGAGCACCACCAACACACCATCCGCCCCCAGGGGCCCGGCGCCCGGCAGCGGCGCCCGATGGACCGGTGCCGACCCCGGCACCCTCCGATGCGCTCGGCGCGTTTCCACATCGAAAGACTGGATCAAATTGAAAAAGCAAGTGCTTGTCAGCGTCGACCGCGCGGAGACGCGCGTGGCGCTTCTGGAGGCGAGCGGAACGCCCGCCGCCTCGCGTTCCTCATCGGCCGCCCAGAAGGCGGCCAGCCGCAAGCGTGGGAGCCGCGCACCCGAGGCCGGCTATCGCGTCGCTGAGCTCTACATAGAGCGTCGCGGCGGCCGCTCGATCGTCGGCAACATCTACAAGGGCAAGGTCGACAACGTCCTGCCCGGCCTCGAGGCCGCCTTCGTGGACATCGGCCTGGAGAAGAACGGCTTCCTGCACGTCGACGAGATCGTGCTGCCGGGGGTCGAGACGCCAAAGCGCGGGCGCGGCGGCGGAGGCGGGCGCAGGATCTCCGATCTGCTCAGCCCCGGGCAGGAGATCGTCGTGCAGGTCGTCAAGGACCCGCTGAAGACGAAGGGCGCGCGCCTGTCGATGGAGCTGACGATCGCCGGTCGCTACATGGTCTACGCCCCCACCGGCGAGGGCGTCGGCGTCTCCCGGCGCCTGGAGGATCGCGAGCGCGAACGCCTGCGCCGCCAGACGGCCAACCTCGAGATGGACGGCGGCGGCGTGATCGTCCGCACGGCCGCGCACGGCGCCAAGCGCGAAGACTTCGAGCGCGAGCTCAAGTACCTGCACAAGCTCCACGAGGTGCTCGTCAAACGGGTCGCCGACACCGCTGCGCCCGATCTCGTCTTCCAGGAGGCCGACCTCTCCGTGAGGGTCGTGCGCGACATCTTCTCTGCCCACTTCGAGCGGGCGATCGTCGACGACGAGCAGCAGTACCACCGCCTCGTCTCGTTCTTCACCCGTACCGCTCCTGAGCTGGTCGAGCGCGTCGAGCTGTGGAAGGAGGATGACCCGCTGTTCGAGGCCTACGGCGTCGACAAGGCGATCGACGGCGTGCTCTCCAGACGGGTCGACCTGCCGAGCGGCGGCTACCTGATCATCGACTACGCCGAGGCGCTGACCGTCATCGATGTCAACTCCGGCAGCTTCATCGGTCGCGGCAAGGGGGCGGGCCTCGAGGACACGATCACGAGGACGAACCTCGAGGCGGCCGAGGAGGTTGTCAACCAGCTGCGCCTCAGGGACATCGGCGGGATCATCGTCATCGACTTCATCGATATGGCCAGGGCACGCAACCGCGACGCCGTCATGAAGACACTGCGCAAGACGCTCGACGAGGACCGCACGAAGACCTTCACGGCCGAGATCTCAAAGCTCGGGCTCGTCGAGATGACGCGTCAGAACGTCACCGAGGGCGTGCGCGAGATCATGAGCCGCCCCTGCACGACCTGCGATGGCGAGGGCGTGATCCGCTCTGAGGAGACGATCGCGATCGAATTTGAGCGCCGTCTGCGCGACGTCGCCGTCGAGCACCCCGACGCCGAGGCCTTCCTTGTGCAGATCAACCCGCGTGTGAGCACGCAGTTCACGGGCCACAACTCGCGGGTGCTCCATGCGCTGGAGGCCCAGACGGGCAAGTCCTTCCTGTTCGAGGGCTCCGAAGGTCTCGCGCTCGACCACTTCGCGATCACCTTCATCGGCTCGCGCGAGGAGGTCGAGGAGCGCGCCCTGCCGTTCCGCCAGGGAGATGAGGTACTCGTCGAGATCGTCGAGCCGCACATGTACGACGTCGACGATGCTGTCGCCAAAATCGACGGCTACATCATCTCGATCGCGGGGGCGGCCTCATGCGTGGGCGAGAAGCGCATGGTCCGGATCGACGAGGTCGGACGCACGGCGGCCACCGCGCTGCTGCTCGACGAGACCGGCGAGGTCGTGGCCGCCCCGGCGCGTAGCACGCCCGCCCAAGGCGGCGGGCGAACCCGGCGCAAGGCCGCCGAGCCCGAGGGCGAGGACGCCGCCGACGCGCCGCGCCCTCGCAGCCGCCGTCGCCGGGCACCCGCCGACACCGAGGACGGCGAGGCTCGGCGCGAAGCCGGGCTGAGCGAGTCCGCGACGAGTGTCGACTCCGAGCCCGAGGACGAGCCGGCAGGAGATGTGCCCGCCGGGGAGGCGGCGCCTGACGGCGATGGCGCCGATGATGGCCTACAATCCAAGCCTCGGCGTCGTGGCCGCAGGGGCGGACGGCGCCGTTCGGCTGCCAAGGCCAAGGCTACGCCGGAATAGGCACCCAGGGCCCGCCGCGCCACGACGTGGCCGGCAGCGCCCCCAAGTCAGAGAATCGAGAACTGGACAGACATGTACGCGATCGTGAAGACCGGCGGCAAGCAGTACCGCGTCGAGCGTGGCCAGAGGCTGCTCGTCGAGCGCCTGGCCGTCGAGGAGGGCGGCAACGTGGCGCTCGAGCCGATCCTCTACCGCTCCGATGAGACCGTGCTCGACAAGGCCGGGCTAAAGAACGTGAAGGTCACCGCAAAGGTCGTCGCGCACGTCCGCGGCGAGAAGCTGCGCGTCTTCAAGTTCAAGCCCAAGCGCGGCTACAAGCGCCGGAACGGCCACCGGCAGGATCTGACCCAGATCGAGGTGACCGAGATCACGGCCGGTAAAGCCAAAGCGCCCGCCAAGGCGAGCACCGCCAAACCGGCGGCCGCCAAACCGGTGGCCGCGAAGCCGGCCAACGTGAGCGCCGCCGCGCAGACCGCTGTCAAGGAGAAGGCTTCAGATGGCTCATAAGAAGGGGCTCGGATCGAGCCGCAACGGTCGCGACTCCAACGCCCAGCGGCTCGGCGTCAAGACATTCGCCGGCGAGGCCGTCACTGGCGGGGAGATCATCGTGCGCCAGCGCGGGACCCGCTTCAAGCCGGGCGCCGGCGTCGGGATCGGCAAAGACGACACGCTCTACGCGCGTGCCGTCGGCACCGTGCAGTTCAGCAACGGACGCCGCGGGCGCATCGTGAGCATCCTGCCTGACAGCGGCGAGTAGCGCCCCCGATGACGTCCCGGCGAGGTGCCCAGCTGCTCGCAGCTGGCCGCGCCGCGCTCGGCGTCGCCGTGCTCGCCGCCCCCGAGCCGGTCACTCCTCGGCTGTGGCGGGCCTGTACTTCTCTCACAGGCTCGCTCACGCCTGAGCGCGGGCTGCAGGCGCGTCTCGGCTAGCCCGCCTGGGCAGTCGGGCGGATGAGGATCTCGTTGACGTCGACGTGCGGCGGCTGGCCGGCCGCGTACATGACCGCCCTTGCGATGTCGTCATCGGCGAGAGCGTTCGAGGGGCGCTCGTCGAAGAACGGCGTGTCGGTCATCCCGGGCTCGATCAGCGTGACGCGCACCCCCGTTCCGTCCAGGTCCTGCCGGGCCGCCTCGCCCATCGCGGTGACGGCGTGCTTGGTGCACGAGTACATCGATCCCGGGAGCACGCGCCGCCCGGCGACGCTCGAGGTCAGCATCACGTGCCCGCGCTGCTCGGTCAGCGCCGGGATCGTCGCGCGCAGTGTCAGAGCGGCGCCGTAGACGTTCGTCAGGACCATCTCGCGCCAATGCTCAGGCGTGTCCTTGAGGAACCCGCGTGGGCCGCCGAAGCCGGCGTTGGCAAAGGCCACGTCGATGCGCCCGAAGGCCGTCAGCGCCTCCGCGACCATGCGCTGCTGATCCTCCCACTCGGTCACGTCGCAGCGGACCGCGAGCGCGTGCTCGGAGCCGCCGAGCTCCTCGGCCAGGTCTCGCAGTCGCTCCTGCGAGCGTGCGGCCAGAACCAGCCGCCAGCCCTCCTCGCGGGCGCGCCGGGCGGTCGCGGCACCGATCCCCGAGGAGGCGCCGGTGATCAGGAATACGCGGCCGGCGCCGCGGTTGCTCTCGTCGCTCATGGCTGTCAGGTGCTCCTCGTGCTCGTGCTTGGACGGTGTCGGTGTTCGCCCCTACCCATATCCCATCCTGGGCCCGCGCCCGGCCGCGCGGCTGTCACGATGGTCGCGTGCTCCACGATCGCGCGAGGATTCATGTCGGGGCAGGCGCCGGGGGCGACGGCTGCGCCAGCTTCCGCCGCGAAGCCCACGTCCCCAAGGGCGGCCCCGACGGCGGCGACGGCGGGCGCGGCGGCGACGTGGTCGTACTGTGCGACGACTCCCTGCGCGACCTGCAGAGCTTTCGCCGGCGCAGTCACTACCGCGCCGGCCGCGGCGGCCACGGCGAGGGGGCGCTGCGACACGGCGCCGACGGCGAGACGCTCATCCTGCGGGTGCCGCCTGGCACGGAGATCGTCGGTGGGGAGGGGGAGGGAGGAGACCTGCTCGCTCGCCGCTGGGAGCTGCTCTCACACGGGCAGCGCGCGCGGATCGCGGGCGGCGGCTCGGGCGGCAAGGGCAACAAGCGCTTCGCGACCTCGACCCGTCAGGCGCCGCGGTTCGCCGAGCGCGGGCTCGTGGGCGAGGAGGGGTGGCTCGAGCTGCGGCTCAAGCTGCTCGCCGACGTGGGCCTGGTCGGGCTTCCCAACGCCGGGAAGTCCTCGCTGCTCTCGCGCCTGACGAGGGCGGCGCCGAAGGTCGCCAGCTATCCGTTCACGACCCTGTCGCCGGTCCTCGGCGTGCTCGAGGGCGAGGAGCGCCAGCTCGTCGTGGCGGACATCCCCGGGCTGATCGAGGGCGCGAGCGACGGCGCCGGGCTCGGCCACGACTTCCTCGCGCACGTCGAGCGCACGAGGCTGCTCGTCCATGTGCTCGACATCGCACCCGAGGTGTCCCTCGGCGAGCAGGCCGACGCCGTCGCCGACCACGCGACGATCGAGCGCGAGCTGGCCGCCCACGACGAGCGCCTCGCGCGCCTGCCGCGGATCCTCGCGCTCTCGAAGGCGGATCTGGTGACCGACGAGCGCGCCCTCGAGGCGGTCGCCGAATGGCAGGAGCGCCTGGGAGAGGACGTGCCCGTGTTCGCCACCTCGAGCGCCACCCGGGCGGGCCTGACCGAGCTCGCGGCGGAGCTGCTCAGGCGGGTGGCCCCCCGGGAGGACGGCGACGCCGCCACGGGCGAGCGCGCCGCTGCCGTGCGTCCGGGCGAGGAGGGCGAGATGGCGGAGTACATGGTCTTCCGCCCGGCCGTCGCCTCGGGCTTTCAGGTGGAGCGCATCGGCGAGCGCGAGTTCGCGGTGCGCGGCGCCGGCATCGAGCGGCTGTTGAGCCGCTACGACATCGACAACGACGACGCGATGGCCTACCTCGAGGGGCGCCTGCGCCGGATCGGGGTCCTCCGCGCGCTCGAGGCGCAGGGCTTCGAGCCGGGCGACGAGATCGAGATCGGCGGCGTCTCCTTCGAGCTCGATCCGAGCTCCGACGACTGATCGCCGCGAATAAGCTCCACCAATGAGACGCGTCGTGGTCAAGCTCGGCTCGAGCGTCGTCGCGGACAGCGACGGCGCCGTGCGGACGGACGTCCTCGCGGGCGTCTGCGATCAGCTCGCGGCCGTCCACGGCGAGGGCAGCGACGTCGTCGTCGTGACCAGCGGGGCGATCGCGCGAGGGATGCGCGTCATGAGCCTGCCGCAGCGCCCGACGTCGATCGGCGCGCTGCAGGCCGCCAGCGCGGTCGGGCAGGGCAAGCTCTACCGCGTGTATGACGAGCTGCTGCGCGAGCGCGAGGTGACGAGCGCCCAGGTGCTGCTGACGTTCTTCGACATGAGCGCCCGGACCCACTACCTCAACGCCCGCCAAACCCTGACGACTCTGCTGGAGTGGCGTGTGATGCCGGTGATCAACGAGAACGACACGACGGCCACCGATGAGATCTCCTTCGGCGACAACGACTTTCTCGCCGCGCAGGTCGCCGTCCTGATCGCCGCCGACGAGCTGATCCTCCTGACCGACATCGACGGCCTGTACACGGCCGACCCGCGCCTGTACCCGGACGCTCGGATCGTCGCCGAGGTCGAGGACTTCGCGGCGCTCGATGAGCTCGAGATCGGCCACACGACCTCGCCGCTGGGATCGGGTGGCATGCGCTCGAAGGTCGTGGCCGCCGAGATGGCCACGGCGGCGGGCATCCCGACCGTGATCTGCAACGGCACCCGGCCGCAGGCCCTGGCCTCGGTGCTCGCGGGCGAGCGCGAGGGCACCCGCTTCGCGGCGGGCGATGCGCGCTACAGCAGCTTCAAGCTGTGGCTCAAGTACGCCAAGCCCTCGCGCGGCACGCTCGTGATCGACGCGGGCGCCGTGCGCGCGGTGCGCGAGGGCAGCGCGAGCTTGCTGCCCGTGGGCGTGCTCGAGGTGCGCGGCGACTTCGACGCGGGGGATGCTGTCGAGATCGCCGCTGCCGCCGAGGGCGGGGTGACGGGGCGTCCGCTCGCCAAGGGCATCTGCAGCTACTCGGCGGGCGAGCTGCGCCAGGTGATCGGCCTGAAGTCCGACGCCGTGCGGGAGATCCTGCCGCGGGCGACCGACGAGGCGGTGCACCGCGACTACCTCGTGGTCGACTGAGGGCTCTACTCTCTAGGCGATGGCGACGACCCTCTCATCCGTGGGCGCGATCTGCGCGAACGCCAAGAGCGCCTCGCGAGCACTCGCGCGCATCGACACCGTCGTCAAGGACGCCGCCCTGAGCGCGATCGCGCTCGCATTGCGCGAGCGGGCGCAGGAGCTCCTCGCGGCCAACGAGAGCGACATGCAGGCCGCGCGCGAAGCCGACATCGGCGACGCGCTGCTCGACCGCCTGCGCCTCGACGAGTCGCGGATCGAGGCGATCGCCGAGGCAGTCGAACAGATCGCGGCGCTGCCGGACCCGGTCGGCGAGGTGATCGACGGGCACCGCCTGCCCAACGGCCTGGACGTGCGCAAGGTACGTGTGCCGCTCGGCGTCGTCGCGGTCGTCTATGAGGCACGGCCGAACGTGACGATCGACGCGACCGCCCTGTGCCTGAAGTCGGGTAACGCAATCGTCCTGCGGGGCTCCTCGACGGCGGCACATTCCAATGCCGCGCTCGCCGCGATCGCCTCCGAGGCCGCCGTGAGCGCGGGCCTGCCGGAGGGATCGGTCAGTCTGGTAGCCGGCGGCGGGCGCGAGGAGCTCGCGGAGCTGGCCACCCAGCGCGACTCGGTCGACCTGATCATTCCGCGGGGCGGCGAGAGTCTCAAGCAAGCCCTCCAGGCCGTCGCCACGGTGCCCGTCATCTATGCCGCTTCGGGGAACTGCCACGTCTTCGTCGACGAGAGCGCCGATCTCGTGCAGGCGAAGGCGATAGTGATCAACGCGAAGACCCAGCGTCCCGGCGTCTGCAACGCAGCCGAGACACTGCTCGTCCACGAGCGGATCGCGGCCGACTTCCTGCCCGGCATGCTCGGCGAGCTCGCGGCAGCCGGCGTGCTTGTGAGGGGCGACGAGCGGACGCTCGAGATCGCCCGGGCCTCGCCCACCGGCAACGGCTCCTCGGCTGCCTCGATCGAGCCGGCGGAGGAGGAGGACTGGGGGCGGGAGTATCTCGCCCCGGTCATCGCCGTGGGGGTGCTCGCCTCGGTCGAGGAGGCGATCGAGCACATCGGACGCCACGGCAGCGGGCACTCGGAGGCGATCGTGACACGCGACACCGCCGCAGCGCGCGCGTTCCAGCTCGGCGTCGACGCGGCGTGCGTGTACGTGAATGCCTCAACCCGCTTCACCGACGGAGGCGAGTTCGGGATGGGCGCCGAGATCGGCAACTCGACCCAGAAGCTCCACGCCCGCGGCCCCATCGGGCTGCGCGAGCTGTGCACGTTCAAGTACCTCCTCGAAGGTGACGGTCACGTCCGCGGCTGAGGGCCGGGCGGCGAGGGTTGGGATCCTCGGCGGCACGTTCAACCCCCCACATCGTGGACACGTGACGCTCGCGCGCCACGCGTTGGAGGAGCTCGGGCTCGACCGCGTCCTGCTGATGCCGACCGGAAGCCCCTTGCACAAGCCCGCCGCGGCCGACCCCGGCGCCGAGCACAGGCTGAACATGTGCCGCCTCGCCGTCGAGGCCGAGCCGAGGGTGTGCGCGTGCGCGCTTGAGATCGAGCGCGGCGGCCCGTCCTATACCGTGGATACCTTGACCAGCATCGATGCCAGCCACCCGGAGACCCGCCTGACGTTGATCGTGGGAGCCGACACCGCGATGACCCTGCCCGCCTGGCGCTCGCCGGCGAGGCTGCTGGAGCTGGCCGACCTCGCGGTTGCCACCCGGCGCGGCTCGGTAGACGGCGAGATCCGCGACACGGTCGACGTCCTCGCCGGCGAGGACGGGTTGCGCGAGCGCGACCTGCGCTTCCTCTCGATGGCCCCGATCGAGGTGTCCTCCTCCGAGGTGCGGCGCAGGGTCGCCGCCGGCAACCCCGTCGAGGAGCTCGTCGGCGCCGGGGTCGCCGGATACATCGCCGAGCACGACCTCTACACGGTGCCCGAGGAGGAGAGCTGATGGAGGGCGAGGCGCTCCTTGCCGAGATCGCGCGTCTGGCGGCCGACAAGAAGGCAATGGACGTCGTCGAGCTCGACCTGCGCGGGGTGCTCGGCTACACCGACTACTTCCTCGTCTGCTCCGGCAACACCGGACGTCAGACCAAGGCGATCCACGACGGGATCATGGAGGGCCTCAAGCACGAGCACCGCGTG
>Ga0207927_1000686_pt1 | contig 14315 bp, 17 predicted proteins | sample NGESurdeep072012_2_FD_184456 | JGI IMG/M metagenome (GOLD analysis project Ga0207927, IMG submission 184456) | Arctic peat soil microbial communities from Barrow, Alaska - NGEE Surface sample 210-2 deep-072012 (SPAdes) | ecosystem: Environmental > Terrestrial > Soil > Wetlands > Peat ... | reverse complement strand
CGCCGGTTGGTCTTTTACCTTACGAAGGACAGGGGTCATTGTCAATTCCTTCGGGCCGCCAGTCGGCGCTGACGCAAGCGCTACCCCTCAAGCGAGGACTGGTGTCAACAAATCGGATTTAAGCAATTTGGCAAACTCATCGCCGGCAACCGGCGCTTGGAAATAGTAGCCTTGTCCCTCGGCGCATTGTTGAGCCTGAAGCTTTAGGAATTGCAGTCGCATCTCCACGCCCTCCGCGATGACCTTTAGACGAAAACTCTTCCCCATATTGATCACGGCGCTGACAATATTATGGCCACAGTCATCGGGTTCACGGTATGTTCGGGATTGGCGCGGTCGATAATTCGGAACACATCGCCGTACGCCCGGCCCAGCGCTTCGGCCCCCGTCCAACCCGTCATCGCTTGAGCCACCTGGTTAAGATAGGTCACATTGCCCGCGATATCGGTGCTGATGACGCCGTCACCGATGGAATTCAAGGTGACTTGGGCACGCTCCTTGTTATTAGAACCATTCAACTGGTAAATGTCTGTCCGGTAGGAAACACAGTGCTTGACTGCACCGGGACTTGCCGGCGCGCAATACCTGAGGAGTTCGCATCTGGATGACCGGCGGCGCATAATGTCGTGGTTACGTTCGGTAGCGAACAGATTGCGGCATGTACGCCGAGTAAGTTTGTCAAACGTCATTGAGACTTGCGGGAAGTGCAACACGAACTAATCAACCTCGAGGCGCGGATTGACGGCGCCTGAGAGCTCGGAGAATAGAAATGCTGTACACAATAGCGGTAATTTTGGTGGTTCTCTGGCTACTGGGACTGGTCACCTCCTACACGATGGGGGGATTCATTCATATTCTTCTCGTTATCGCCATCATTGTGATCCTGCTGCAGGTCATCCAAGGCCGGCGCATCTAAGGAAGTAGTCCATTTCGGCCGGTAGGAACCCATGTAACCGGAATGGACCTTGATTTAATCGCGCGCCGTGAGAGATTGCCCGGCGCTGCGCGCCTCACCCCTACATGGACGCCGGGAGAAACCCTCCAGCGTTCATCCAAGACATCGATAGTCATGGGTTTCGACTAGCGAAAATCCACTCGTCCGTGCTTGTGATGCGCGCTACACGCCCGCTTTTATGCTGCCATCAAGCTGCGGGACCGCGATTGGAGCCACCTCGACCTTGGCCACCCCTTGGGTTTTCGATATGCCGATCTTCCGCGCGGTCGAGGGCGAGAGATCCAGGATGCGATTTTTTGCATACGGCCCGCGGTCCTGGATGGTGACGATCGCGCTCTGCCCGGTCTCGAGATTGGTTACTTTGGCGGTGGTACCGAGCGGCAGCGTCCGACTCGCCGCATTGGCGCCCTGTGGGTTCATTCTGGTGCCGTCCGCCATCGTCTTGTCCGTAAATGTTGTCGCATAAAAGGACGCCGTGCCGATGCGCTTCTGGCCCGATCGGTCAAGATGCCGTTTGGGTGCTGGGGCGGCCGGCTCAACGGACACCGCGTTCTGCGACGCCGTGCGTGCCAAAGCGTGAGCCTGATATGCGAAACCGGCAACGGCGACGTCGAGGCAGGCAATCACCAAAGTGGCGACCACATTGATTCGAGTGATGCCTGGCGCGGCGCCCGCGCTCGTTGAGAAGGATGACGCGCGCGGCGGGCTTACGGCCTCAATCGAGGTTGCTTGCGACACTTTGCTTCAGCGGAAGACCGCTCATATGTGTATTTATCGTGTGCATGTGCTTTGTCTTGTTTACCGGAGAGATTGGCCTTAGCGGGGCGGAGTGCCAGGCTGACCCGTCGCACCGGTGTTGCCGGTATTGCCTGGGTTGCCGGTGTTGCCTGTTGCGCCGGTATTGCCCGTGTCGCCCGTACTGCCCGTTGCACCCGTACCGCCCGTTGCACCCGGGTTGCCGACATTACCAGTGTCACCGGTTGCACCCGCGTTTCCTGTGCTGCCGGTATTCCCGGTATTCCCGGTATTCCCGGTGTTTCCGGTGTTACCAGTTGCACCCGGCGGACCGGCAGGACCCGGTGAGCAAGCGCCAAAGGCGAGCATCATCAGGGAAGCTACGATTAACTTTGAATATTTCACAGTCGTTCCTCACTATTTGAATCGCGTGAATTGCTCTATTGTCCGCGAGCAATCCTTAAGTTCTTGATCGGTTTTCCATTGATGGTGAAGGCTACGTTCACTTCACCGCCACGTCTGTACGCCGACGCACACAACGAAACGGCACGCTATATTGATCCACCGCGTTAAGTTCGGCAGCGCACGGTCGACCGGCGGCGGTTGCCGCTAGGATTGGGAATTACCTGCACTGGTAACCCAAGGTATGTGTCAACTCTGTCGATCCACGCCTTATATTCTCGCAGCGATGCTACTCGCCGCCTGCGGCGGCGGCGGGGGTGGCGTGGCGGACGCCGGAGGGGGCGGGGGCAGCGCCCCGCCGCGCGGGACGCTGCTGCAGAGCCCACCCGAGTTTTTATCCACTGTGACGGCGCCGAATCTGCTGCTTGAACTCAATCTCGCGGCCAATCTTCAGCTGCTGGCTCTCAGCGGCGTGCCGCACTGCGACATTCTCCTTTATCACATCGAGTACACGACGGTCGGCGGGGCGAACGAAGCCACTACGGCGTCCGCTGCGCTGATGGTGCCCACTGGTCTTGGCGCCGGCTGCACTGGAGCCCGTCCGATCGTCCTATATGCGCATGGCACCACCACCGACCGCGCCTTCAATATGACGAATATGCAGAATGCGGAGACTCTCTCCCTAGCCGCGCTCTTCGCATCGCAGGGGTACATCGTCGTGGCGCCAAACTATGCGGGCTATGACACTTCCACGCTTCCCTATCATCCTTACTTGATCGCCGATCAGGAATCAAAGGACATGATCGACGCACTGACTGCGGCGCGCACCGCGTTGCCGTTCGCCTCTGCAACGTTGACCAAGGATAACGGGCAGTTGTTCATTACCGGTTATTCGCAGGGGGGTTACGTGGCGATGGCCACCCATCGCGCGATGCAGGCTGCCGGGATGAAGGTCACCGCATCGGCGCCGATGTCCGGCCCGTATGCCCTCGCCGCTTTTGTTGACGCGGTTTTCTACGGTGAGGTCAACGGGGCCGGCACCGTATCCTCTACCTTCTTACTCACTGCCTATCAGAAGGCATACGGCACAATTTACGCCAACGCCGCTGACGTATTCGAGCCCCAATATGCCGCCGGCATCGACTCCTTGCTGCCAAGTACGACGCCGAGAAGCGCCCTGTATGCGCAGGGAAAACTTCCCGAATATGCGCTGTTTAGCTTGACGCCACCCGATCCGGCATACACTGACATTACGCCGCCGCTGACGCCGACGAATCTGGCCGAGGTATTTGCGCTCGGCTTTGGCGCAGGCAATTTGCTTCAGAACAGCTATCGCCTCAGCTATCTTAACGATGCACAAGCAAATCCGGATGGCGGCTTTCCGACCATTACCACGGGAATTGCCGCCGCATCCCCCGGCCTTCCGTGGAGACGGGCATTGCAATTGAACGATCTGCGCAATTGGGTCCCGACTGTTCCAGTCCTGCTGTGCGGCGGGGATGTCGATCCGATCGTGTTCTGGCTCAATACTCAGCTGATGCGGGGTTATTGGGCAGCCCACGCACCGGCATCTGCGCCGATCGTGCTCGATCTCGAGTCGACGCCATCGGCCGGCGACCCTTACGCCAATCTGCAGAAAGATTTTGCGCTCGCCAAGGCGCTCGTTGCAGCGGCCGCCATCGCCCAAGGGGCTACTGATGGCGGTGCGCTTGCGGTCGCTGAAGCCTATCATGCGACGCTGGTGGCGCCTTTCTGCTTCGCGGCGGCCAAGTCGTTCTTCGCGACCTTGTAAACCGCAAACCCCCGGGGCAAACAATGTCCTGACGGAAATTCTTGAGGCGCGCTTCAGCGCTTCGGTGTTGCAGGCCGCCAGGATCCGACCGCTTCGGCACAGAAGCTCGCAAGTTCTTCCAGCACGATCTGTACCGCGCGATTGGCAGCAACCACCCCTCCGTAGGGATCCTCACTGGCGGCTGCAATCGTCTCATCGAATTCGCGCCATGCAATCACCCGACGCGTGGCGTCGTCCACAACATAGGCTCGCAGCGTGAAACGGACACGGCTTGGTTGATCAACAAAATCCTGCTCGAGTCGCATTATCTCGGTGTCGAGCCTGATATCGGCGGCCGCGCCGCTGGGCGCGAGCACGACCGCGCGGAACGCGCCTCCCTTCTCGATGGCGGCAACGATGAGCGGTGCGAGCATGCGGGCCGGCGTATCGACCCACTCGCTGTGGGAAAAATACTCGCGCGTATGAGAGCCGCGCACATAGATGATATGGGTGCTGTCAAAACCTGATGCCGCACTCGGAGAATTGATGATCAGCGTGGGCGCCGCCGTCAATACGTGCGAGACGCCACCTGGTGCCGCGCGGGGTACGGCCGGCACGCTGTCAAGAGTATAGAAGGACGGTTGCACCGCCCTCTTCGCGAACAACGCACCGCAGCCGGCGTTCAGGCTCAAAGCCAGACCCGCAATACTAAAGCAGAACAATCGGGCGAAACACCGGCGATTCATGGCGGCCGCTGCCGTTGTGACGATTCACCCGGCCCTTCAGGCACCGGGCTGTGACCCCTGAGGAGGCCGGCCGGATCGCGCTCGGTTTGGTCGCTGAGGCGCCGCAATGAGCTTGAGAGGACACTTAGTTCGCCGAGTAGCCGTTGCAGTTCCGGGATGGTTTCCGCCGTGAGCCGCTTCACGTCAGTGCCGACGAGTTCGACCGTCTTTCCCGCGCTTGTGCTGGCCAATGCGGCCACGTTCCCCATTCGTTCGACAGCCGTTGCGCTGCGGCTGATTTGCTCGATGACCGGGCCCAGTTGGGTTGTCACGCGGGCGCTGTTGTCGAAGGTTTGAGCGGCGCTGGCGATGCCCGCGTCGAGCGTCGTCCGGCGTGCCGCCAGCGTGTGAGAGACCGCGGCAATGTCGGCAAGGGCATTGGTAAACGCGGCTCGGTTGTCATCGCTGAGAATGGCATTGATGTTGTTCGAAGTCTGATCGAGTTTCGCCAAAACGGATGTGAGCACATTTTCCAGACGGGCACTCAGCGAGGGCTTTGTGCGAATCTCCGGGTATTGACCGGGCGCAGCGGCGCGCAGGGGTGCCGAGTCTCGTCCGCCACCCTCGAGTTCGACATAGGCGATGCCGGTTAGGCCTTGTGTCTTCAATACCGCGAGCGTGTCCTGATTGATCGGGGTGCCGCGCTCGATCGCGAACACGAGCCGGACGCGCTCCGGATTTTCAGGATCTAATTGAATGGTGCGGACCTTGCCCACATCGACACCGTTATATTTGACCGGCGCGTTCAGATTGAGCCCGGCAACCGGCTCGGTTTCGATCGCCAGATACAAATCATATTTTTTCTGGAAGGCCCCCCCCGAGGCGAGCCAAAGCACGACGCTCATCATCCCGACGCCGAGCAGGAGCACAAACGCTCCGACCAACGGATAATTTACTTTGGTTTCGATGACGGCTCCTCGGCCTTGCCGGCGGCCTGAACTTCGGGCCGCCGCCCTGCCTGCTCATGTGCCGCTCTGCCCCGCGGGCCGTCGAAGAACTGCCGAACGGCGGGATTGTCCATGCGCGAGAGTTCGGACATCGAACCCACGGCTTGTACCTTGCCCTCGGCGAGGACCGCGACGCGGTCGGCGACCTGCCATAACAAATCGAGATCGTGCGTGATGATGACAATAGTCAGACCGAATAGATCGCGCAGCTTGCGCACCAGCGCATCCACACCGTCGGCGCTCTGCGGATCGAGTCCGGCGGTCGGTTCGTCGAGGAACAGCAACTCCGGGTCGAGCGCGAGAGCGCGAGCGAGCGACGCACGCTTCATCATCCCGCCGCTCAGTTCGGGCGGATATTGCGCGCCGACCGCCGGCGCCAAACCGCTCATCGCGAGCTTCCAGGCGCACAGGTCATCGATCAATCCATCTTCAAGCTCGGTGTGTTCACGCAACGGCAAGCCGACGTTTTCCATCACCGTCAGGGAGCCGAACAATCCGCCGTGCTGGAACATCACACCCCAGCGCTGGCGCAACGCGAGAGCCTGGTCGTCTCCGAGTTGATTCAGATCAACGCCGAGAACCCGGATGGAGCCGGAATCCGGGCGGTGCAGCAGAATCATCTCGCGCAGCAGCGTCGATTTTCCGGAGCCGCTGCCGCCGACCAACGCGAAGATTTCCGCCCGGCGCACCTGCAGGTCGAGTTCGGAATGCACGACGTGACCGCCGAAGTGCGTCGACACCTTGTTGATCTCGATGACCGGCTCAGAGGTTTGCTGATTGTCTTGCACGTCACAGGTCCAGCGCGCTGAAAGCGACGGAAAACAGGGCGTCCGCCAGTATGACCAGGAAGATCGATTGAACCACCGCACGCGTGGTCTGACGGCCGACGCTGTCGGCACCCCCCTGGGTGCGAAAGCCCTGAAAGCAGCCGACCACGGCGATGATGCCGGCGAAAACCGGAGCCTTGCCGATGCCGACCATATAGGCCGTGATGCTGACGGCCTTGACGAATCGATCACCAAACTCAACAAAGCCCACGCCGAGCTGCGCTCGGGCCATCAACATGCCGCCGAACACACCGAGGAAGTCCGCAAACACGATGAGCAGCGGCAAGGCGATCAGCAGCGCGATAATCTTGGGCAGAACCAGCTGCTCCAAGGGGGCGATGCCCAGCGTGCGCATGGCGTCGATCTCTTCGGTCACCTGCATCGTTCCAATTTGCGCTGCGTAGGCGGAGCCTGAGCGCCCGGCGAGGATGATTGCTGTAATTAAGGGCGCAAACTCGCGCAGCATGGACAAACCGACGAGATCAGCAACGAAGATATTGGCGCCGTATTGCCGAAGTTGATCGGCGCCCTGATAGGCGACCACGATGCCGAGCATGAACGACAACAGCCCGACGATGGGAAGTGCGTCGACGCCGGCACTGCGCACGTTGTAAAGCACGGTGCGCCATCGAAATCGTTCCGGGTGTCTGACGCAGCCTGCCAGCGCGTGTGCATTTTTGCCGATGAAGGCGAGCAACGCGATGGTCTGCGACAAGACTGCTTCGCTGCCGCGGCCGATGCGTTCAAGTGCGGTCGCCGGCGGTATCGGAGCGGACACGGGATTGGCCGCTGCGGCGGCAATCTGTTGTGCGACGACGTCCAGCAGCTTTGCGAAACGGGGACGCAAGCCGCGCACGGTCACGACGACGTTGCCGCCGCGCAGCCGCGTCAGGAGCTTGTACAGTACCCAGGCTCCGGCGGTGTCCAATGCTTCGATATGCGTCCCATCCGCGACTGCATCCGTTTTGGACGCAAGACGAACGGTTTCAAGCTGGCGCTCAATGAGGCCAATGCCACGCGCAGTCCAGAATCCCGACAATTCGAGGTCTTGGGCAGTGGGTTGCGAGAGTACTGCGGCTTCCACCGGGCTCGGTTTCATACCCGAACCAGCTTATCGATAATGTCCTACCGCGTATGTACGCCAGGAGACATAGGCTATAGACAAATCCGCAGCTCGAACCAGGGTGACCTCGGGATGGCATCCAGAATTTACACGGGTCCTTTCACGGATTTACCGGTGATATAGTGCGTGAATGCAGCCGGGATCTTCGCCGACGCTTAACGACCAAGAGCTTCTCGACGCGAATCGTCGCTTCTATGACTTGCTTTGGTCCGGCGCTCGCTTGGTGGAACCGGAGCAATTCAACACCTGGCCGCTCGTGCGATCCCTGCTGTCCGATGGCGGTCGACGGCTCGAAGTGGCGCCCGGCCTGCGCCCGCGGCTGCCGATCGAGGGCACACAATTCGTGGACATCAGCGCGCCGGCATTGATGAAGCTGCGCGAGCGCGGCGCGCAGGTCGTCCTGAGCCAAATACGTTCCCTGCCCTTCGCCGACGGCGCCTTTGATCTGGTGTGCGCACTGGATGTGATCGAGCATGTCGATGATGACCACGTCGCCCTGTGGGAGCTGTCGCGTGTCACCAAGCCGGGCGGGACTCTCGTGATCTCGGCGCCCTTGCACCCCTCGCGCTGGACCGCTTTCGACGATTTCGTCGGCCACAAGCGCCGCTACGAGCCCACCGACCTGATCAGCAAACTGGCGCAGCACCAGCTGGTCGTGGAGCACAGCGCCCTATTCGGAATGCAGCCGCGTTCCACCCCGCTCGTCGACATCGGAATGTGGTGGCTCAAACATCACCGCGAACAGGCTCTATGGTGGTACAACAGATTGTTCATGCCGCTCGGATTGAGGTTCCAGAAGACATTGAAACTCGCCCCCGGAATGATCGCGCCGGACGCGGTCGATGAGATCCTGCTCGTCTGCCGTCGGCATAGCTCGCACGATTCGCTCCCCGGTTCGATCCCGCCGGCCCGACCGCAATGAGCAGCCCGAATTCATTAGGCGTGGAGTACCTCTCACGGGCGCAGTTACCGCTGCAGTCGGACTTATGGTGGGAGAGCGTATTGGGTTTGGCGCATTTTGGTTCAGAGCCCGTCGCGAGATCCCGAGAGCAAGTCCCGGTGGCGGAAGTGACCATTGCGCCCCTGGTTACTGCGGACGGCGTGTGCGAGGTCTGGCGCGCCGACGGACCGAAGACGAGTGGCCGCATCGGAGCCGTGCAATTCCGCGCCAGCGAGCAGCTGCTTTATGGGTGTATATCGGTACCGGAGAGCATCGTGCGATGCGGCGGCGCAGACAACGGACACAGCCCATTGGAGCTCGCGACGATGCGCGCCTACACGGAAATCTTTGCCGCGCTCGACGCTTTGGCGTATCCGCAACTAGTGCGCATATGGAATTATGTGTCTTCAATCAATCAGGATGCGGACGACGGAGAACGCTACTGGCAGTTCAATAAAGCGCGCCAAGAGAGCTTTCTCTCCAGGAAGCTACCCGTTGTTGACACCGTACCGGCAGGGTCCGCGTTAGGCACTCCAACGGGGAGCCCGCTGGTCATCTATTTTCTCGCTAGCCGGGTTGCGATGCGGGCCATTGAAAATCCGCGGCAAGTGAGCGCCTATCATTATCCATCACAGTACGGACCCAAAAGTCCGACCTTTTCGCGTGCCGCGCTGCTGAGGGAGCAGGCGGGAGACATGTTGTTAGTTTCGGGAACGGCCAGCATAGTCGGTCACGAGTCCGTGCATACCGACGATGTCGCGGCGCAGACTCGCGAAACCATTGCAAACATCAAAGTGCTGATTACGGAAGCCAATCGGCTTAGCCGGGATCCACGCTACGCCGCGGACATGCTTGCGTACAAGGTCTATGTGCGTAATCCGCAGCACCTGCCGACCATCGCGGCCGAGTTGCGGGCAGCCGTTGGACATCGGGCGACGGTCACGTACTTGCACGCCGATGTGTGCCGCCGCGAATTATTGGTTGAAATCGAAGCCGCGAGCTCTCGAATTCCGACTGCGCAGTAAAGGCCAGGGAAAGTTGCCATGTCCGCATTCTCGACGACGCATCTGGTGCTGGTGCCAAGCTACAACCCAGGCCACAAGGTCTACGATACCATCAGGGCGGCCCGCCAACAGTGGGCGCCCGTTTGGATCATCGTCGATGGCAGCACCGATGGCACCGGCGAGGAACTCGGCCGCATGGCCGCGGAGGATCCGGGTCTGCGGGTACTGCATCTGCCGCGCAATCGAGGAAAGGGTTCCGCGGTGATCCACGGTCTGCAAGTTGCTGCGCGGGCTGGTTTTACGCACGCGTTGACGATGGATGCGGATGGACAGCACCCAAAACAGTTGATCCGAACGTTCATGGCCGCATCGATGAAGTCCCCAACCTCGATGATCTTGGGCGAGCCGCAGTTCGATTCAAGCGCACCCACCGTGCGGGTAGCCGGCCGTCGCCTGTGCAACTGGTGGGTGAATGTCGAAACACTTTGGGCCGGTATCCATGACTCGCTGTTCGGATTCCGGGTCTATCCGATCGCACCGCTGCTTGAAATCATGCGGTGTCAATCCTGGATGCGGCGTTTCGATTTCGATGCCGAAGCCGCGGTGCGGCTGTCCTGGCTCGGTGTCATGCCGGTGAACATCGCCGCGCCGGTCAAATATTTTAGGGCCGACGAGGGCGGCGTGACGCACTTTCACTATGGGCGCGACAATGCTTTGTTGACCTGGATGCACATGCGGCTATTCGCGGAATTTCTGGTGCGGCTCCCGATCTTGATCGCGCGCCGGCGCCGCCACCCATGACTGCTCGGTCAATGGATAGGCTTGCGAGCGCGATACTTGGAAAAAACGCCAAGCTCCACGTGGCGGTTCACTTCGATAAAGCCCGCGAATCGCATGCCTGCCATGACGGCCGATGGCGATATGCACGCTTCGATGGTATCCCAGTAATAGCGCATCAGCTCCGGCATATCGCCGTGACGAGCCACTAACCTGGTCATCAGCGGTACGGCGCCCCTCATATAGGCTTTGAGCAATGCCCGGGATAGCACATGTTCGGGCTTGGTGATTTCCAGCACGCATAGCGTTCCACCGGGTCTGAGTACCCGGTAAAACTCGCCAAAAGCCACGGACAGATCGCTGATGTGCCGCAACGCGTAGCCCATGCAGAGGAAATCGGCCATGCCATCCTCAAGCGGCAGGGACTCGGCGCTGCCGATCATTAACGTGACGCCGTTCGGAACATCGGCATGTTCCACCATACCTGGGCTTGGATCTACGCCGATGACCAACCGCGCATCGCCGGTAATCGCGGCCGCCTCTCGAGCCACCTGGCCAGTGCCGACGCCGACGTCCACCACGGTCATCCCGGGACGCAGACCACTCGCCTTTAGCGCATGGCGCCGATACCAGGATCCGGTACCAAGGGCCATGGCAGACACGACACGCTCGTAGTCCCCAGCGGTTCGGCTGAAAATACTGCGTACCCAAGCGGACCGATCCTGCTCGGCTCCGTAGTACTTCTTCAAAGGCGGGTGTGGCGCTTGCATGCGACTGTGGGCATCTTAAGGGTTCATGGATGATATCCCAGTCTGTGCGCGATTCCGCACCCTGATGGGGCCCCGCCGCTTCAGCGCTGCCCCGCTCGCCTGGACCGTGGCGAACGCGGCGCCGAGTGCGATGAAGCTATTCAATACTCGGCGTAGCGTTCGGTAGCGCACGGTCGAGCACAGGCGATGGACGTTAAAGTCCGGAAAACACCGGAGTTCGCCCATGAACATGACACTCAACATCGCACCGATCATCGCGCTCATCGCCGGCGTGTTGATTCTTCTCGTACCGCGATTATTGAATTACATCGTCGCGATCTATTTGATCGTTACCGGATTGCTCGGACTGTTCGGCACCGGGAATCTCCATCTTCATTAGTGTAGGCGCGCAATTGCTCGCTCGCAGCGATAACCGGGGAACGCCTTAAGAGCGCTTCCTAAGCCGGTAATACGCCCCCCTGCGCAGCGAACCCCCGTCCGCTGCGGCCGGGAGCCGCCGTACGGCGGCGATGATCGACTGCAATGTGAACAGGGTTCCAGCCATGAGCCGCAACCGGCGCCCAATGCTGACCACCCCTTTGTGATGTAACTGCGTGATTTCTGTTGATATTTAAGAGTCAATCTTGGTCACGCTTCAACATTGGTTCGGCCGAAAAAGCAGTCAAGTACGGGCACCTGTTTACAGCAGCTTGCCGCTTGGTGATATCTTCATATTGACATCCCGGGAGCGTGTCGTCTTTCGTGAGTGCGGAGGCAAGAAGATTAAGGATGACCGAGGTCTGGACCAAATGGGAGGGTGAGGTTATTAGGGGAGCTTTTCCGCTGCGCCGCTTTCTGAGCGGCTCGGATCACAGCGGAGTATTCCTAACCCAAGATAATGCACAAAACATTGCCAATGCCGCGGTAAAGATCATACCGACTGATCCGGCACATACACTGGCGCAGCTCTCGCAGTGGAGGACGGCTGCCGCACTTTCCCATCCTCACCTGATTCGCCTTCTCGACGCGGGTCGTTGCCAGCTCGCAGGTCGGCAATTTCTCTACGTCGTGATGGAATATGCCGAAGAGACTCTCTCTCAGATCCTTCCCCACCGAGCGCTCACTCCCGACGAAGTGCGGGATATGCTGCGTCCCACTCTCGACGCCTTGGCTTTCCTTCACCGCAAAAACTTGGTGCATGGCCAGTTGAAGCCGACAAACTTTCTGGTTGTCGGTGATCAACTGAAACTGGCGAGCGATACCATCCACCCCGCCGGCGCATCCAGGGCAAGCATCGAAAAGCCTTCCCTGTACGATCCCCCAGAAGCGATAAATGGAAAGATCTCCGCCGCCGGCGACATTTGGGCTCTCGGCATAACCATGGTTGAGGCTCTCACCCAGTGCCCTCCCGTGTGGCCTGATAAAGGATCCGAGATTGTCTCCTTGCCCGCCAATTTTCCTCCAACATTCGTGGAAACTGTGCAGCGCTGCTTGAGTCACAATCCCGCCGACCGTCCCACGGTTACCGACCTCGAAGGCGAGTTCAATCGGTCGCCGCAGGCAGCCGTGCTTTCGAGTCCTCAGCCTGTCGAACGCAGCGCAACCGGCGAAACCGCTTCTCCACAGAAGTCGCCCAAACAACGCTTGTTCGTGTCCATTATCGCTGTGCTCCTCGTAATATTGGCCGCTGTTTGGGCTGGCTTGCGCCTGTTTCAGAGCAATCCAAACTCCCAGCAACCCGCCTCACGTACTTCGTCCAGCGCAAAATCCACAGAGTCCGAGCCGGCGCCCTCGCGCCCTGCTTCTCCTCCGTCGAATCGACCCGCACGACCGTTGGCGGACACCCCACCCCCCGTGCTCCATAAAGAAATCCCCGACATTCCGCGCACCGCAAGTAGCACCATTCACGGCCATATCAATGTCGCAGTTCGCGTGACCGTCGATAGCTCAGGCAATGTCGTCGGCGAGACCTTGGAAAATCCCGGCCCCAGCAAATATTTCGCCCGTTTGGCAACCGCAGCCGCCAATAAATGGAAGTTCGCTCCCGCAGACAACCAGGACTCTCGAGAGTGGCTATTGTGGTTCGAGTTCAGTCGCGACAGCACCACCGGACACGCCACCTCCCCTCGGTCCTAGCCACATTGGTCGATTTACTGCATTACGAATGAAGATCGGTGAAGAGCAAATCGCCCCGTTGTCATGCCAGATAATGAATGCGCGCGTGGACGGATTACTCGGCGCCGCGCGAAAGCCTCATCGGTCGCCACCCTTCCTCGCCTGCGATTCGAGCTTCCCAAGTCATCTCCCGCAAAGGCTTGCACGCCGGGCCGCTGGGCGCTATTGTGTATTGCAATTGCGATGCACGTAGGACGGGCTGATGACCAACGTTAAATCTCGAACCATTCCCCCGCTGCGCGTTTCTGAGCAACTGCGCACCGACGCCGAGAGCGTGCTCGCGCCGGGTGAGACGCTGTCCGCCTTCGTGATGGATGCAGTGTCGCGCACCATTGATTTTCGCAAGTCCCAACAGGACTTCCTGGCCCGCGGCATGGCAAGCGCGGAGCTTGCACGAACCAAGGGTGGCTACGTCCCCGCCGATAAGACGATTGCCCGGTTACGCAGACGGCTTGCCAGCGCGCGGCGCGCCCGCAAGTGACTTATAAAGTCCGCCTCACGGCGGAAGCCCTCAAGGATCTCGATCGGCTCTACGATTTCCTGGTCAAACGTGATTTAGACGCGGCCGAGCGTGCGCTCGCCGCCATCGAACGTGCATTCGAGCTGCTTAGCTACTCGCCGTTCTCGTGTAGAAAGGCGCTTCTACAGACTAGCCCTCGCTGGCGAGAAATTCTGATCCCGTTTGGTCACTCGGGTTACATCGCCCTTTTTGAGATCGACGACGGCCGTACCGTCACCGTCACGGCAGTTAGGCATCAACGGGAGGAAGACTATCATTGAGCCGTGCACAGGCTGTTCCTTGCAAGGCATTACCTAGCTTGTTGAATTGATTGGCGCGCCCGGACGGATTACTCGGCGCCGCGCGCCTCGCCCCTTCGGGGCCGCCCTTTGGGCGTTCAGCGCCGCTTCGCGGCGCTGTCGAACTGGCTTGTTTGTCTGTCGGCGGTTCGAATCGGCCGCTGATGAGTCGATCGCAGCAAGCTGTGGAAGCAAATTTTTGTGAATATTGCGCGCCCGGACGGATTCGAACCGCCGACCACCTGGTTCGAAGCTCGGCGCCGCACCGGCACATCGAGCGCGGCCGACGTTCAGTCGGTTGCGGGGGCACGTGATGTCGCCGCGGCT
>Ga0207927_1000685_pt1 | contig 14323 bp, 15 predicted proteins | sample NGESurdeep072012_2_FD_184456 | JGI IMG/M metagenome (GOLD analysis project Ga0207927, IMG submission 184456) | Arctic peat soil microbial communities from Barrow, Alaska - NGEE Surface sample 210-2 deep-072012 (SPAdes) | ecosystem: Environmental > Terrestrial > Soil > Wetlands > Peat ... | reverse complement strand
TGTCGCGTTCCACAGATTGATCGTGACCCCGAGGCGTCGCGCCAGCTCATTGGTCGCCGCGGCACCGCCGCCGAACCAGACCGGCATCACCGGACCGAGAGCGATGGCCGTCGCTTCCATCAGTGCCCGACGTTCGTCGGCGCCACGGGGTGCCACGTCGTAGGCCAGGTTCTCCGGGGCCGAGAGTTGATCGCCGGTGCCGAGCGCCGCGAGCACGCGCCGCGGAGCGAGCGCCTCGAGGGTGAGGAACTGCTCGACCAGGTGCGACGTACCGGTGAGACCGACCCGTGCGACGAGAGGTCCCACGACCAGTCGTTCGTGGCGCGCCACGATCGCGGCGAGGACCGCGAACGGCGCGAGCGAAGGTCGCGTCGGCGAACCCATGGGCCACAGGTGGTCGTAGGCGAAGGCGCCGTCGAGACCGGCGTCGTCGGCGCGTCGCGCGAATTCGAACGCCGCGTCCGCACCGACCTCGAAGGTCGGCAGCAGCACGCCGATCCTCACGGCGTACGCTCGAAGGCCACGAGTGCGGCCCCCATCGCGCCCGAGCGCGGTCCGAACATCGACGAGGTGACGGTGATCGCGGGCCGGGCGTCGTAGCCCTCGACGAGCTCGACCAGGTAGTCGCGCGCACTGGGCAGTACGAGGTCCGACGCGCTCGAGAGACCACCCCCGATGACGAAATGGCCGCTGTCGAGAATGACGGCGAGATTCGCGATCCCGAGCGCGAGCCACCAGCCCATCTCCTTCATCAGTAGAACGGCCTCGTCGAGTCCCTGCGCCGCGGCGGCCGTCACGTCCTCCGCCCGAACCGCGTCGACGCCGCCACGATGTCCGACCAGCGTGGGGAGCCGTCCGGTCGCGGCCGCCTCACGCGCCAGGCGACCCAGTCCCCCGCCCGAGGCGTACCGTTCCCAGCAGCCGTGGCCACCGCATCGACACGACGCGCCGTTGGCTTGGACGACCATGTGCCCGATCTCACCGGCGAAGCCGCTGCGTCCGCGTACCAGGTGGCCGTCGGCGAAGATGCCCCCACCGATCCCGGTGCCGAGCGTCACCATCACGAAGTCGTCGATGCCGCGCGCGGCGCCCCATTCGTGTTCAGCCAGCGCCGCGCAGTTGGCGTCGTTCTCACAGAACACCAACGAGCTGCTGAGCGAGTGGCCCAGCTGCGCGCCGAGGTCGGCGCCCGACGCGCTCTGGAGGTTGGGCGCGTAGGCGAGGCGACCGTCACGGCGCATGAGACCGGGCAGGCCGATACCGACGGGGACGTCGCTCGGACTGAGTCCGTGATGACCGGCGAGCTCGCGTATCTGCTCGGTCAACACCGCGGCCGTCGCCGCGCCGGCGTCGTTGCCCTCGAGTTGCGGCGTGGCCGACTTCACCTCGCCGAGGACTCGTCCGTCGCGCGCGACGAACAGCGCGAGCGCCTTGGTGCCACCGACGTCGACGCCGATCGCGACGTCGCTCATGCCAGCAGCTCGGCCTGAGCCTTCAGTTCGCGAAGAGCTTGGGTCTGGATGCGCTGGGCCGCGCGGGACTTGACGAACGTCGGAATCGGGACGAGGAGCTCGACCTCGAGGTCGTAGGTCACCTTGGTCCCCCGCTCGTCGGGTTCGAAGCGGTACTGGCCCTGCAGGGTCTCGGTCAGGTCGCCGCGCGTCTGGGTCCAGCTGAGCTGCTCCGGAGCGCGGCTGTAGTCGTAGCGAAGGGCGTACGTGGTCGAGCGACCGAAGGCCGCCGCGCGAAACTCCACTTCGAGCGGTCGTCCCGCGGCGTCGGATTCGAGGACCTCGATGCGCTTGAGGTCGCTGACCCAGCTGGCGTAGTGGGCAAAGTCGGTCACGACCCGGTACACCACCTCAGGCGGTGCGTAGACCACTATCGACTCTGTCGCACGTTGCGCCACGGCACCTCCCGACACCAGCCTAGGTCAGTTGGTGTTCGTCTTCGAAGTGATCAAACGGTGTCAATTCGTCCGAAAGCCGCTGCGCGAGCGCGTTCCAGTCGAACTGACGCACCGCCACGTCGCGCGCGTTGGCGGCGTAGAAGCGACGCAACTCGTCGTCATCGAGCAGGTCCCCGATCGCGACGGCGAGGTCCGAGACGCTGCGTGAATTGGCGACGACGGTGCCCGTGACGCCGTGCAGGACGGCCTCGTGACTTCCCCCGGAACGGCCGGCGACCTGGGCGACGCCCGAGGCACCGGCCTCGAGAAAGACGATCCCGAAGCCCTCCTGCTCGAGTCCGAGCCAACGGCTGCGACAGTCCATGACCATCAGATCGCTCGCCGCGAGCCAGTCGCCCAGCTGCTCGTCGGGCACCCGGCCGAGAAAGGTCACCGGCGCGCGCAGCGACGTCGCGAGTTTCTCGAGACGCGGGCGGTCGCGCCCCGCGCCACCGATCGCGACCTGGAGTCGTGGCACGTTTACCTTCAGTCGCGCGCTCGCGCGGATCAACGTGTCCATCCCCTTTCGAGGAACGAGGCGCGAGTACGAGCTCACGAGCAACGCGTCCTCGTCAAGTCCCATGGCTCGACGGACTTCGTTACGCCGCACCACGTTGATCGGCACGAATCGCGTCGTGTCGACACCCGGGGGGATCTGTACCACCGGCGGCATCTCCTCGGCGGCGACGCGGCGCGCCTCGCCTTCGCAGTACGCGCCGGCACAGATCGCGACGCTCGCGCGACGCAGCACGTGGCGAAGCGACGACGCGGCGAACGGCAGTCGTCCCGGTATCGCCACCTCGGCCCCGTGCAGGACCACGCCGTAGGGACGCGAGAGGTGAGGTCCGAGCAGACCGAGCGGCCAGACCGGGTCGAGCAGTACGAGGTCGGGATTGTGACGCGCGATCGCCGATTCGATCGCGCGCAACGCGCTGGGCGTCGGCAGGTACAAGGTCGACGTCGCGACCCGTTCGATGACGAGGTCGCAGCCCTCGTCAAAGGACGCGGCGTTCGGATCCGAACTCGCCGTCAAGACCGTCGCGCGACCGTCCTCGAGTCGACGCCACAGTTCGTAGAGGTAGGACTGGATCCCGCCGGTCTTGGGGGGAAAGTCGTTGGTCACGAGGAGATGGCGAGCCATGCACCTCCACGCTAGTCAGGGAGAAATACTGAAGACGTACTACGACTCAGGAGCGGCGCGGTGCTGGAACTTGAGGCGCGGCAACATTCCCTGCGACGTGAACAACTGGACGACGTCGGCGTCGCTCGTGGTCATGACCAGTTCATCGGGCACGTCGCCGAGGACGAAGCTGACGAGACAGTCCGCACAGTCCGGAGTGCCGCGTCGCACGCAGTCGTTACAGCTAATGGACAGTTCAATTCCGTTGTTCATCGTCGTACCTTTCACTTGCGCCCACTCTGTCGCGGGCCTGTGACATCACTCCAGGTACGAAGCGATCTCCGCGGCGACCTGGGCCGGCCCGAAGACGACACCTTCAGTGAGTACGAGTTGACGCTGGGGATCGAGAAGGACGTAGAAGGGAGGCCACTTGATGTCGAGGGCGTCCATCAATGCCGGCGCGATGAAGACCGTTTGCACCGCGTTCGCCCATTCGGCGCTCTCGCTGTCGTCGCGGCTCACGACGATGGTCGTCACGTGGCGCAGTTCCTCGAGTGCTGAGAAGACGAAGTCGTGACAACCGTCGCACGAGGGCTTGATCGCCACTATCAAGGTGGGGCCGGTGAAGGAGTGCGCGACCACGTCGCCACTCAGTGCGTGACCAGTGAATCCTTTAGGAGCGGGACGCTCGCGAGGTCGGTCGAACGAGTGCGCCGAGACGTCGGGGGTCACGGGGCCTCGGTGAAGACCTCGACTTCGCGTCCGTGACCGCACCAACGGCACGCCACCGACTCGACCTTCTTGGCGATGATTTCAGGCTCTTCGACCGAGAGTTCGCCGCCGACGGTGAAATGGTGGAACGACCGGACCGACGTGGTCTCGACCACGTCGAATCGAGTCAGGTTGCCACACGCGGTGCAGCGATAGCGAGTAGTCACACTGTCCACGGTACTGGGATGCATCCGACCCCGTGCACGTCAGCGGTGGCCCCACCGACGTCGAGGGTTGACCTCGTAGTCGTGTGACGACGGGTCGTCGAACTCGAACACGGTGTCAAAGGGCACGCGGTCGTTGTGGTGCGCCGATCGTTCGCGTTCGATAAGTCGGCACAACGCGGACGGGTGACGAACCCGTCCGACGAAAAACGTCCCGCCCGCCGTCTCGAGGATCACGGTGCCGCGACGCGAGATTCGCTCACTCACGCGCTGATCGACCCTCGTGGCAACGACGTCGGCCAGTTCGACCGAGCTGCGATAGTGGCGAGCGACACCGCCTTCGACCGTCAACCGCTCGTTCGTCAGGTGGATCTTGTGCGAGCGCCAACGCCACGTGCGCGTCGCGACGATCACCAGGGCCGGCCCGACGAGCACGAGCAGGAACCAGGCCTCGTGACGATGGATAAACGAAGCGTGAAACGAGCCCAATTGAACGAGAATGGCGAGGACGACGGCGGCCAGGGCAGGGCGGACGAGTCCCTTGGCGACCGGGGTCACCGTAATGATGCGCTCCTCGTTGTCGCGCCATTGCATCCGTCGGGCCATGACACCAGCGTAAAGACTTTTTCCTGCGGTGCGGTGACACGCACCAAATCTGGTGATCGGCGAGGTCAGACGTTTCGCATCTGGTGAGCCGCCATGTCGAAGTACGAGTTCATCTCGGTGAACTGCTCGTCGCTCAGGTCACCACGTACCGTGTCGAGGGCTGAGCGCATTGCCGAGAGCCACGCGTCACGAGCCTTCTTCGTGATGCGAAATGGGGCGTGGCGCATTCGTAAGCGAGGGTGACCGCGCTCGTCCTGATAGGTTCGCGGTCCACCCCAGTACTGCTCGAGAAACATCACGAGATGACGCTTGGACTCCTCGAGGTCGCTGGGATACATCGGACGAAGTACCTCGTCGGTCTCGACGACGTTGTAGAAGGCATCTACCAATCGGACAAAGAACTGATCGCCACCGACCTGCTCGTACATCGAACGCTCCACGCCTCCACGTTAGAAGGTGTGTTCTAGACTGGTCCAAGTCTGAAGAGACGTGCGGGTGTAGCTCAATGGTAGAGCTCCAGCCTTCCAAGCTGGCCATGCGGGTTCGATCCCCGTCACCCGCTCCGCGTAGCGTGAACGCCGTTTTCGGATCGTCTGATTGAGAATCGCATCCGGGATTAGGTCGGCGAGCGCGAAGATTCAAAGTCTCCAATCACAGGCTCGGTCCCGGCGATTACTGCGTCAGTTAATTGGGCGGTCCCGATCAGCCCAGAAGGGTTGGCGCAACTTGAACTTCTGTAGCTTGCCGGTTGCCGTGCGTGCGAGTTCGTCATGGAATTCGATCGACGTCGGTGTCTTGAAACCTGCGAGATGCTGACGGCAGTACTTGATCAACTCTTCCTCGGTGACGATCGCGCCCGCGGTCAAGACGACGAACGCTTTCACCGTCTCACCCCACTTCTCGTCGGGCACGCCGATGACCGCCACTTCGGCGACGGCGCGGTGGCTGAAAAGGACGTCCTCGACCTCGATCGACGAGACGTTCTCTCCACCCGAGATGATCACGTCCTTCAATCGGTCGCTGATGATCAAGTACCCGTCGTCGCCGATCTCACCACCGTCGCCCGTGCGGAACCACCCTTCGTCGAAGGTCGCCTCCGTGGCCTCGGGCTGATTCCAGTACCCCTCCATCACCACGTTCGAACGGGCGAGGACTTCACCCAACGCAGAGGTGCGGATCGTCGCACCGAGCGCCGCAGTGCCCGCGCGGTTCAACTTCGCCGCCCGATCCTCGGCGTCGAGGACGTCCCACTCGGCACGCGAGCGATTGGTCGTGAGAAGGGGCGAGGTCTCGGTGAGGCCGTAGATCTGGATGAACTCCCATCCGAGCACCGACTCGACCTGAGCGACGGTCCTCGTCGGGGGTGGAGCGCCGGCCACGATGATGCGTACCCGATCACGTCCGGGGATGTCGCCGTTCCAGTCCTGCGCAGCGGTGAGTACAGCGTTCACCACCGTTGGTGAGGCGCACATGATCGTCACACCGTGACGTTCGACGCGTCGAAGTATCTCGTTCCCGTCGATCTTTCGCAGCACGATATGCTGCGCGCCGAGTCCGGTCATCGCGAACGGCATGCCCCAGCCGTTCGCGTGGAACATCGGCAGCGTGTGCAGGTACACGTCGCGGTCGTTGACACCGGTGTGCAGCGCGAAGGTGGTGGCGTTGATCCAACTGTTACGGTGCGTGATCTGCACGCCCTTGGGGCGGGCCGTCGTGCCGCTGGTGTAGTTGATGGTCGCCGTCGCGCCCTCGTCGGCTTCCCAGGGCCTCGGCTCGACGCCGAAGGCGTACAGTTCGGCGTCGCTCGACGCACCGAGGACGAACTTGTGCGCGCACGACACTTCGGACAACGACTCCTCCAGCTCAGGATCAATGAGAAGAACGCTGGCGCCGGACTGCTCGACGATGTAGGCCACTTCTTCTTTGGTCAGGCGGAAGTTGATTGGCACGAGGATCCGGCCGTAGTTGGCAACGCCGAAAAAAGACGTGAGCAGCCGCGCACTGTTGTGCGACACGATCGCGACGCGACCACCCGGGGCGACGCCCAGTCGGTCGAGGCCCGCGGCTTGGGCTCGCACGAGCTCGCCCACCCTCGAATACGTCAACCCCAGCAACTGCTCGGCGGGTTGGTCCGGTTCGTCGACGATCCCGATCCGGTCACCGTAGACGGTGACAGCTCGGTCGAGAAAGTCCCTCGTGCTCAATGGTACGAACATGCCAGTACCCCCCTTTCGAGTGCAGCAACCAGTGGCGACGAACCGTGCTGGCGTGCAACCCCACCCGGCGCAGTTCCGCGGTGACGGTCGATCGCGTCATGCCTCCATCGCGGAATCCATGACGGGAGTGTCTGCACTGTCTGAGCGTAGCAATGAGTGACTTCGAGTCCACGCGGAACGAACGTGTCGACGGATCCGCTTCCGCCGACGGCTTGACGCTCTCGGTTATTTTCGCGAGGTCGTCGTTCGAGGCGGCTCGGTCCACGACGGAGCTCGCTTTTCCAAGAAGGAGGCCATCGACTCCTGCGCGTCGGGGATCTGGCTCGCGGCGGCCATGACTTCTACCGCGTAGTCGTAGGCATCGGACTGGACCTGATCGATCTGCGCGTAGAAGGCGTGCTTGCCAATCCCCTTCGACGCAGGACTCCCCCGCGTCACGCGGTGCAGCAAGGCGGCAGTCGCCTTTTCGAGTTCCGCCGCCGGCACGACCTCGTTGATGAGACCCCACGACGCGGCGGTACGCGCGTCGATTTCGTCACCGCTCATCGCCATCTCGAGGGCGCGCTTCCTGGAGATCGAGCGACCAACCGCCACCAGCGGCGTCGTGCAGAACAAGCCGCCCCTGCCGCCGGGCGTGCAGAATCTCGCCTCCTCCGAGCCGACCGCGAGGTCGGCGGTCGCGACCAGCTGACAACCCGCGCCGGTCGCGAGTCCTTGCACCATCGCAACGACGGGTTGAGGAATTGACTGGATGGTCGTCATCAAACGTGTGCACTTCTCGAAGAGCCGGCGAACGTCACGTTGATCGATCCCGGCCATGTCGGAGAAGTCGTGTCCCGCGCAGAAGACGGGGCCGCGGGCGGCGAGAATGACGCCGGTCGCCTCGCTTTCACCGGCGTCAGCGAACGCCCGGGTCAACTCCTTGATGAGTCCACGGGTGAGGACGTTGCGACGTTCGGGGCGGTTCAGCCAGATCGTGATCGTGTCGCCGGATCGATCAACTTGTAACGATTCCTGCTCGCTGCTCACCATGCACGCTCCTCCACGGACCTCAAACCTGAGTGCCCCTTCGGCAAACTCGGGACCTAGTGGCGTACTGTAAATACGCACTCGGACTGAGTTCTGAACCGAAGTATCTCCTAGACGCTAACTGCTAGTGGCGTTTCGGTTGACGCTTCATCGGGGTGAGCCTGAATGCCGAGACAGCCTGGTCTTACCTCCCCTCCACGTCCAGTACCGGAGTTTGTCCCCGGCAGGCCCATCCGGGCCAGGTTGATGGCCGCGTTGTGATCGCGGCCGAGCGTGAGACCACAGGTCCCACAGTGATACGTCCGTTGGTCGAGGGACAGTGTGGCTTTTACTGTCCCGCATTGACTGCAGGTTCTTGAAGAGGGGTAGAACCGATCCACGCGCACGAGGGTCGACCCGTACCATTTCGTCTTGTACTCGAGCTGACGAGTGAACGCACCCCACGCGGCGTCTTGGATGTGCTTAGCGAGGGAGTGGTTCTTCATCATGCCCGCCACGTTCAAGTCCTCGATCACGATCACGTCGTAGTTCTTCGCGAGCATCGTCGTGGTCTCGTGGAGCAGGTTGCTGCGCGCGTTGCGGACCCTCGCGTGTATGTTCTGCACTCGGGCATTGGACTTCATCCATCGCTTCGACGGAGCCACTCCCTTCTTCGGGCCATGGCGACGCGAGGCGATGCGCTGGGCGTGTGCCAGCTTCTTCCCGGCGGTCACGAAGTGGCGCGGGTTGTCCGTGTTGAGGACCCGGGCGCCGTCCGTGGTTGCTCCGGTGAAGAGGGTGGTGAGGCCGACGTCGACACCGATGATTTTCTCTGGTGCTCGAGACGCGGGGATCAACCTCGTGACCTCGACGTTGAAGGCTATGAAGAACTTGCCGTTGCTCAATGACACCGTGGATGACACGATACGACCAGTTCCCCGCTCCAGATGCCGGTGTATTTTGCGCATCGACTCGTAGGTCTTTATTTCACCGATGCGGGTGGCACGTACGTGGTGGCAGTCCGTCAGTCGAACCGCACTGGCGAGGAAGCTCACTGAGCCACCCTGGCCCCGCTTCTTGAACGTCGGGAACTTCGCCCGACCCTTGCGGTGATTGGTGAAGGCCTTGGAAAGGTTCAGGCACGCGTAGTTATATGTCGACGAGCCGTTCTCGCTCCACCACGGCGCCAGCTCATCGCGATTCTCGTACCAGAGTTTCTGGAGATCGAGGTGACTGGTTCCGAGGTAGTCGTCCCTGGTGAGCTCGATTTCTGCTCGCTTCTTCTCCCGGTTCTCGTCCCAATTGGCCTTGACCAGTGAGAGCAACGCGTTGTAGACGAAACGAGTTCCTCCGATGTGACTGCGCAGCGCGTTGGCCTTCTCGCTCGTGGGATCCAACTCGTACCGGTAGGCCTGTCGAACCTGTACTTGGGTCACTTCAGGCCGCTGTGTCACGCGATCAGTTTCGTCACCAGGTGTGACATGAGCCGTACACCATCGGGTCCCGGGTTTGCCGAAGGGGCCCGAGTGTACAGGTGCGGTACTCGATGAACAGGCGAACGACTGTTCAGCGTTTTGACGTTGCGTGGCGTTGCGCTCTCCCTGAGAGCTTCAGACGGCAGCGATCACTCGTGAGTCGAACTCACCGTCTTCAACGTCGGTGTGCCAATGACCGGCGCCGAAGACAACGGCAGGGACCTGCGTTGTTCAGTTCCCCGGAACGCTGGCGCCGTCACGCGCGATTTTCAGACGGGCAGCACGCGGGCGGCCAATTCGAAGGTCAGGCCCCGGCCACGAACATCGTTGCGGCCCGTTACGCCTCGTTCGTCAAACCGCCGGGAGGATGAGCGACTTCGTCGGCTTGATCAGCGTCGTGAAGTCCTTCGCGCTTGGAGTTCGGCTCAGGGACGTAAGCGTCGCGCGCGACGAATATCCCGAGTCGTTGTCCAGGACCCACGAGACGACGAAACCATCATGGTTGACGCACGTGGCCTGGGTCGTTAGACCCTGGGACTGCGTGAGGCATCGCACAGGACCGAAATCCTTTGATTCGTGCGTGGTGATTGTCGAGGGCTTGGACGACTTCATTCCCATCAACTCCTGCAGCGTCTGCAGCACGTACGTCGGTACGAAGCCCGTATCTTGCATCGCGAAACCGTTCGACGGTAGATACGGACTGGGTCTCGAGCACTGCAACGCTCCGTAGTTTCCGTTGCTCGGTCGTGTCATGCACGCGCTCACGTTGGTACCGATCTTGATCCACTGGGCGACGCGGCCCTTCGCGCCGTGATAGAGGTACGCGTAGCGGCCACTTCCGGTGTAGCCGTCGGCGTTGGTCGTCGGCTTGGTTCCCGGCGGACTCGGAATCTGGGCCACCACGATTGTGCCCGTTTGAAAGTAGACGTAATTCTCAACCTGATACGTCGCGACGAACGTGGCGCCGTTGGCCCGCTTCATCGAATCAACAAAGCTCGTCACCAATGTCGTGGCAGCAGTCTTGGTCGACTTTGAGTTCGACGTCTCGGTCACGACGACGACAACGACCACGACCGCAGCCACGCAGACCGCGCCAAGGACTGACCATCGTCGTCGCCGGCCCTCTCTTTGTTTGATCACAACCTCGTGCTCATGACGTTCAACCGGAGACTCTCCTTCTTCCTTGCGGGCGGACGAAGAACTCAAGGCACCGGGATCCGAGCGAGGGTGATGACACACCGCAGCGTAGACCGCCCCTTGTCGCTGACCGCGATCGGCGCCAACTGTCAAGCGACTCGCCGACGGTCAAAAGTCGACGACCAAGGGCCGCGACGCCTCGATTCGACGTTCAGGCGACGCAGGAAGAACGCGTACCTTCGCGGCGCACCAGCGAGGCGCACGGGTCTAGAAGGGCACCCGCTCCCAGTTGCGCCCGCCGTCGAACGTCATTATCAACGAACCGTTGCCCTTCGAATCTTGGATGACGCTGTAGCCTTGCGCCGCGCTGGTGAAGGTGAGTGAAAGAGCCTGACCGGCGTAGACCTTCTGCCACTGTCGTCCGCCGTCGAAACTCCCGAGCAGGTTCCGACCCGACGTGCCTTGACCCCCGGCGAAAATGACCCCCGGCTCCAGGTACGCGAGGGCCTCTTCCTGGAAGAAGACGGGTTGGGGTAGGTGCGACACCGCGTGGAACGTTGCGCCGCCGTCGCGGGACACGTACAACCAGTTTGAGGCCAGCACCGCGCCGGGCGGTCCGCCCGGCGAGACGTAACCGCCGTAACCACCAATCGAGCACACCGTGACCAGATCGCTGCCCGACGCGGCCGCCAGTAGGCCGTCCGCGTCGTCGTTCGAGGAGCAGGGCGGTCGCCAAGTGACCCAATGGCCGGTTCCGTCAAGCTGGTCACTGCCTATGATGCCGCGGTCATTGCCCTCAATGAGCCAGCCCTTCGAACCTCGAAGCAGCAGTTGTCCCACCACGGCGCCGCCGCCCGCGGGGACGCCCAGTGATGGTGCCGCGTCCAACTGCCAGTTGTCAGTTCCCACCACCGATTTCGCCAGCGCCACGTGGAAACCCTTCGCCCACGCCATGAGATACGCGGTCGGCCCCGAAGCCTCCAGATCAAGGATGGAACCTTGCGGGTTGATCCAGGAGAGATGAACCTCTCCCCAATGACTGCCACCATCGTGCGTCGACCAGATGACGACCTGGTTGGTCATCCCGTACACGCTCCCGGGCTGGGTGTGGTACGGAAGGGTGCCGTAGATCCAACCGTCCTGGCGATTGGCGAAGTACACGCGTAGTCCGGTGCCGTCCGCTTGGGCAAGGAGGGCCGCGATCGAGTTCTGAATCGTGCGGCCTGCCGCCTTGATAAGCGAAGCGGGAAGGACCACCGGCGTCCAGGCGTGACCTCCGTCCACGGTCGCCTGCAGAACCAGGCACTCACGACCGAGGTGACACGTCGCCGTTCCTAGTGCCCATCCATAGTCAGTGGTGGCGTACGATGCGGACAACGGTTTGAAGTGCGAGAACCCTTTGGAGGCAACGTGGGGATTCGCGTTCCTGGCCGAACCGTTTTCAGCGCTCAGTCGCCCGATCATGAAGACGCCGACCATGCTCACGATCACCAGGACGGCCGTGATCCAACGAAGCCTCATCACTTCAAGATAGGCCCGCGCTTGATCCCTGACCCATCACAGCGAGGGCTGACACGCCTTGAGCCCCGACTTGGTTCCCTGTGCTTCCCTGCCGGGGAAGAATGACGACACCAGGCCGTCCAGCGCACAGGATCGGCCGTCCAGCGCAACGTTGCCGCCAGGGCGCGACACCACGAACTCGCCGGGACATTCATCCGCGCGGGCGCTCCAGATGACCTTCCCGCCGGCCTTACTGGCGACCGAGATCCTGTACAACAGTGAGTCCTCCATGCACATGCCGCCCGGTGCGCTGCGCAGGAGAGCGATCGCGCTACGGAGGTGTTTCACCTGTGACGCGTTGAGCGTCACGACGACCGGACCACTCGACTGGTTCATGAGAGAAATCGTCGAGTAGCCCGTCAGCGTCACGACGCCCGACGTCGGGAGGTAAACGACGTGGACGGGCAGCCACACGACCGCGACGTCAACGCGCAGTTCCTGACGCCCTGCGCCGAGCAGCCCTGTGGTGTAGGTCACGCCGCAGTACGCCGCGTGACGATCACGACAGAGCGGAAGAATCGAGAAGCTGGATGAAACACGGTTTCCGCCGTCGGTCGTCGAAGAATCACCCTGCCACTGACTCGATGGGAAGTGGGACTTGGCAAAGCCCTCGACGTCGAACGAGGAGGGCAGCGTGAAATATCTCGTGACGTCCGCCATGTGGGCGAGGCCCAGGCTTCCGCTCACGGGTTGCAGTGGCGTGGTGGGCTTGGCGATCGGTGTGGCCAGCGCGGGGAGGGGAATCTTCGAAAAGAGCGACGTGGCGTAACCGTTCGCCGAGACCGACGCACGCCGCGTCGTGTCGTGTCCGGCGACGGGGTTGGCCGTCGAAGCCCGCGTCGCTCCCGCGACCGCGGGCGCGAACAGGATCGCGGCGAGCACCAGCGAAACGACCCCTGGAGCTGAGCGACACGTCGGTCTCGCCCTCATTGACTCATCCCCCACGAGCCCGAGGCTCCGTTCACGAAGGGCGTCACGTCAACCGAAGAGCAAACGAATGCCATCACGCGCGTTGACGTGAATCGCGCCGCTCCAGTGAGTCCGATCTGGAACACCCTCGAAACCGGACAGGGTTTCGGGCCGATTTCGATCCAGACGAGATTGAAACTCGCGACACCCGTACGAGACGAAAGATCGACCAAAGGTGGACGGATCGTCGTGGACTTCGATACCGGACCGACGTAACCCCCCGCGTAGCTGGAGAACGTATCGCTGATCGCGGCGACGCTTCCCGGCGTCATCACGCGTTGCAAGCTCGACTGAATGGCCTGGTCTCGGTGGTCTTCCAACGGGACCCGGACCCGCGGGTACCCCGCCAGCGCGCACGTCGAAGGTCCCCTGTTGTGCACGAGGACTCGAAACGCGCCGTGGCCAAGTCCTCCATTGGACTCGAGCGTGAAGTGCAACGCGCTGAGTGCGCACGGCGGCGGCACCGATGAAGCGCCAGCCAGGTGAGACGCCGCCTCGAAGGCGACCGACGAGATCGCGACAGCAACCGTGAAGGCAACCACGCTCGTGCTTCGCCACCGAGCTCCGTTGACCAAGCCGAGCACCACGCGACACTGCGTTCTCCACCCCACAATCTGACTATGTCACGAGACGACGGATTCTTACGTCGCGCCAACGCGCGAAAGAGCTTCCGCGTAGGGTTGGCCGGCGTCCGCACGGACGTCGCCACGTGAGCGGTACCGGCGTCCTCGACGTCTCGAAATCAGGTCAGTAATGATCCCGATTCGCAGACCCTTCACGGTTACCATCGTCAGTCATGGACTTCGACAGCGGGGGCGCTGTGCCGAAAGAGGACGACGCCGTGGCCGACAACACGCGGCGCTCGGTGTTCCTCCTCGGCTTGGGGATGTTCGGCGCCATCTTCGTGATCAACGTCCTGCTTCTGGTCGCGTACGAGGTGACCTCGCCGCACGTCGCGAACTTGGGGATACTCGCCCCCGTCCTCACTGTGCTGCTGCCGATACTCGATATTCTCGTCGTGCGCCGCGTCGGCAAGAAGCAGTTCCCGGAACTGTCTGAGATACTCTCTCGCTTTCCATTCAGCGTGCCGGGCTATCCGACGTGGATCTACTCCCTGCTGTTGCTCGGCAGCGCCGCCATTTCGGGCTTTCTCATAAGCCGGCCCTGAGCCGGTCGTGCTCGCGACCTGTCAACTGACGACCGGATCAGGTCGCCGCACCGTCAAGGAAGGCGCGTACCTCGGTCGGCGTCTTCAATTCGACGAGGACGTCGGCGCGTCCGAATTGTTCGAGTGCGGCTTCGAGGAGAGGACGGGTCTGGCTCGGATAGCGCCACACCCAGAGCAGGAA
>Ga0207927_1000681_pt1 | contig 14350 bp, 10 predicted proteins | sample NGESurdeep072012_2_FD_184456 | JGI IMG/M metagenome (GOLD analysis project Ga0207927, IMG submission 184456) | Arctic peat soil microbial communities from Barrow, Alaska - NGEE Surface sample 210-2 deep-072012 (SPAdes) | ecosystem: Environmental > Terrestrial > Soil > Wetlands > Peat ... | reverse complement strand
CCTCACCTATTCGCTCTTCTGGACGCACACGTCGAACGGCGTCGCCCGCAACAGCAGCATCCAGTCGTTCCGGGCGGAGACGCGACTCCCCATCGCCGGCTCGCTCTCCGCCGGCGGCTCCTGATCCTGGGGAAAGCGGATCTCGACCTACGACGCGTTCGACACCATCCGCGTCGACGCGACGCAGTGGCGGGCCTTCGTGTCGTGCATGTTCCGGTAGGCCGGTCCCGCCGGGCGATTTTTCGCTAGGCGGCCCTTTTTTCGCTAAGCCGCGCTCTTCGTCCCTTCGCGCCGCCGGATCACGAGGTCGATGAGACCGTACTCCTTGGCTCCGTCCGGCTCGAAGATGTTGTCGCGGTCCGTGTCGCGCGAGATCTTCTCGACGGGCTGGCCGGTGTGGAAAGCGAGGATCTCGTTCAGGCGCTGCTTCGTGCGCAGCATCTCGCGGGCCTGGATCTCGATGTCCGAGGCCTGTCCCTCGGCGCCGCCGTGCGGCTGGTGAATGAGGATGCGCGCGTTGGGCAGCGCCGAGCGCTTGCCCTTGGCGCCGCCCGCGAGAAGAAGCGCGCCCATGGACGCCGCCTGCCCGATGCAGTACGTCGCCACGTCGCATTTCACGTATTGCATCGTGTCGTAGATCGCGAGCCCGGCCGAGACGGAGCCGCCCGGGGTGTTGATGTAGAGCGTGATGTCCTTCTCGGGGTTCTCCGCCTCGAGAAACAGCATCTGCGCGATGATGAGGTTCGCCACGTCGTCATTCACCGTCGAGCCCAGAAAGATGACGTTGTCCTTGAGCAGGCGCGAGTAGATGTCGTACGCGCGCTCGCCGCGGTTCGTCTGCTCGATGACCATCGGAATCAGCATGGAATTCCTCCGCTTTCCCTAGTCTACAAAGCTCTTTAGCTCGCGACGACGGCTTCGGCGAGAAGGAAGTCGAGGACGCGGTCGATCCGCAGCTCCTCGCGCATTCCTTCGAGACGCTCCGCCTTCACGATCGCGGCCTTCAGCTCGGCGAATGTGATGCCCATCGCCTGCGCGCGGCGCTTCAGCTCGGCGTCGAGCTCGGTATCCGTGACCGTCACGTTTTCCTTGTCGCCGATCGCGTCGAGGACCAGATATTCCTTCACGCGGCGTTCGGCCGCCGAACGGGCGTCCTTGCGCAGCTCGTTCCAGTCGACCTTGGCTTCCTTCAGGTCGACGCCCTCGCGCGAGAGGTGCCGGGCGTAGTCCTTCAGGGCCGAGTCGATCTCCGACTCGACCATCGTCTCGGGCGCCGGGACGTCGTGGAGCGCGAGAAGGCCGTCGAGAATGGCGCGCCGGCGCGTCTCCTTGACCGCCTGCTCCCTCTCGCGCTTCAGCGAGTCCGCGACCTTCTCGTTCAGCATCGCGAGGCTCGCGCCTTCGGGGGCCTCGCCCTCCCGTGGCGTCAGCGCAAGAAGCGCGAACTCGTCGTCCAGAGCCGGCAAGACCCGCGACTTCAGGGCCGCCAGGTGCACCGTGTAAAGGACGGTCTTCCCCGCGAAGTCCTTGTCCGGAACGTCGGCTGCCCAGTCCTTCTGGAACGTGACCGTGACCCCGGGCTCCGCGTTCCTCACGTGCGCGGAGAGCTCCGGCATCGTGTGCTCGCCGCCGACCTCGACGAGGGTCTTGTCAGCCGCGAAGTCCTTGCCGTCGCCCTTCGGGAACGAGCCCTTGATGTCCACGAGAGCGAAGTCGCCGTCCTTCGCGGCGCGGCCCTCGATCGGCTCGTAGGTGGAATGTCCCTCGCGGATCCGCCCGATGAGGCGGTCGATGTCCTCGGCGGTCGGCGCCGCGTCGCCGGCGGGCACCTTCAAGCCGCGGTAGTCCTTCGGCTCGACGGCGGGGCGCACCTCGATCTCCGCGCGGAACGAGAGCGGCTCTTCGAACGCGAACTTCAGGTCGCCGATCTTCGGCTGGCCGAGAGGGATGAGGTTCTTCTCGCGCAGGGCCTCTCCGACCGAGGCCTGGATGAGGTGCTCGAGCACGTCGTTCTTGACGTCCGCGGCGAAGCGCTTCCGGATCATGTCCGGCGGGACCTTTCCGGGCCGGAAGCCCGGGAGGCGGATCTGCTTGGCCAAGCCCTTCACCGTGCGGTCGGTGGCCTTGCGGACGTCTTCGGCGGGGACCTCGAACGTCAGGACTTTCTTCGTCGGGGACTCATCGACGTAGGACGTGATCATGGAGCTTCTTCCTTCGTTTGATTTCGGGCCGGGCACTGATGGTGCGGGAGGAGGGACTCGAACCCTCACGGGTCGCCCCACGGGATCCTAAGTCCCGCGCGTCTGCCAATTCCGCCACTCCCGCGGCCCCTGAGGCGGGAAGCGGATGCTAGCACCCGTCATGGAGCGGGTCCGTCGAGACAGAAGGCGCGCGCGTCGGGACACTTCGTCCGCAGGACGGCGCACGGCGCGGCGTCCCCGGGCCGGGGAGTGCCCATGTGCAGCCGGACGCCGGGGGCGAAGCGGCGCGCCCCGACCCAGAGCGCGTACTCCCACGCATCGCCGTCCAGGTCGAGCCGCACGACGCCGCCCGGCCCGCAGCGGCGCGCCACCGTCCGCATCACGTCCTCGACCTCGGCCTGCAGGGCGGGCCGGTTGCGGAAGTAGTCCTCCCAACGCGAGGTCGTGAAGATCGACTGGACACCCTCGGGGACCAACGTTTGCAGCCAGATCGGGCTCTCCGGCGAGATTGAGACGCTGAGGAGAGGGCGGCTCGAGTTGAGGAGCAGCGGCGGGAGGGCCTGGAGGACGAGGAGGGACGCGAGGGCGGCGCGTGGGACACGGCCGAGGCCCTCCGCGACGACCGCGCCCGCCGGAATGGCGAGGAGAACGAGCGCCGGCAGCTGGAGCCGCGCGTTCCACGGCATCCAGCGGACGAGGAGGGCGACGAGGATCCAGGCCGCCCAGCCGAGCGCGAAGATGCCGAGCACGGCGCGCCTGCCTGGGAGAGACCGTCGCGCGAGCGCGAGAACGGTGGCCACGGCGACAATGAGAAACGTCGCTGTCGACGGTGCGGTGTCCTCGTGGTTCAGCAGCGGCCACTCGGCGTCAGAGAACGGGGACATGCCCGAGATCGACGGCTCGTTCACCCCGATGCCGAGCGCGCGGTGCACGCGGGCCGTGGCGGCGACGAGAGTGCTGCCACGCATCCCCGCCATCCGTAGCTGACCCAGCTGCAGAACCGTGGAGCGAAGGATCTGCGAGGCCGCGAGGGCGGGCGCCTTCTGGAGGCCGAGGGCGAGAAACGAGGACGGGCGGACGACTTCGTAGGCGGAGCCGACGGCGGAACCGAGGACCCGCGCGTTTCGCCACCAGAAGCCGACGTTTGGGAGGACGACGACGGCGGCCGCCGCCATGAGCCCGGCGGCCCACACCCGGCGCTGCGGCTCGCGGCGGCGGGCGATTCGGCTGAGGGCGGCGACGCCCGCCGCCGCGAGGAAGGGCGCGGCGAGGAGATAGGCCGTCCCCTTCGTGGCCAAGGCAACGCCGACGGCGGCGCCGCCGAGCGCGAGGTCGCGGAAAGGCGCGCCGTCCGCGGCGAAGGCGCGGAGAAAGAAGAACGCGGCGGCGAGGAGGTAGCCGGCGACGACGACGTCGTTCTGCGTGCTCGTGCTCTGAAGGATCGCCATCGGGAGCGTCGCGACGAGGAGCGCCGCCCACGGGCTCGCGCGTCCGGACGGGACGAGGCGCGCGGCAAGCGCGGCCGCCGCGAGAATCGAGAACGCGAAGAACGCCCACTGCACGAGGTTGAAGAGAACGTCGTTCCCGGTCAGGCCGAGGAACGCGAGCTTGAAGTAGGACGCGAGCGGCGGCATGCGCAACTGGCGGTCGATCGGTGTGTCCCACGGGGCGATCGAGCCGTGGTCCCACCACTCCATGACGCGCGCGTTGTGGTAGGTCATCGAGTCCCAGTTGTTCGGGGCGGCGACGAGCGCGACGACGAACGTCGCAGCGAGGATGGCGCCCGGGACGGCGAGCGCGGCGACCGGCGGCAGCGGGATGGGTCGCGTCCGCGCGGCCCGGCGGACCGCCGCGAACCCCGCCGCTGCGAACGCGGCGGTCGCCGCCCAGAAGAGGCCCCAAGCGGCCCGCGATCCGGCCGCGCCGAGCGCGGAGAGGGCCTCGACCCACGCGACAACCCACAGGCCGGCGACGATGGGTGCGGCGAAGAAGGCCGTCGCGAGCGCGCTCGGGCGCAACGGTCGGGCCTCCGCCGGCGCCGGGGCTAACGGGGACAGGGGACGCCGTTTCAGCGCTCGAGCCACTTCTTCATCCAACCGAACACGGACTCGTGCCAGCGCCGGCTGTTGAGCGGCTTGAGGACCCAGTGGCCCTCGTCCGGAAAGACGAGCGCCTCGGAAGGCACGCCCCGGCGGCGCAGCGCCGTGAAGAGCTGAAGCCCCTGATCGACGGGCACGCGGAAGTCCTTCTCGTTCGTGATGACGAGCGTGGGTGTCTTGATCCTGTCGGCGAAAAGGTGCGGCGACCACTTCGCGAACTGCTCCTTCGCCTTCGCGCCCCACGGCACGCCGCCGAAGTCCCAGTCCGTGAACCACAGCTCCTCGGTCACGCTCGACATGGACTCGAGGTTGAAGACGCCGTCGTGCGTGACGGCCGCCTTGAAGCGGTTCGTGTGCCCGAGGATCCAGTCCACCGCGTAGCCGCCGTAGCTCGCGCCCGCGATGCCCTGCCTGGACGCGTCCACGAAGGGCATTTTCACGACGGCGTCGAACACGGCATCGAGGTCCGTCATGACCTTCCCGCCCCAGTCCCCGCTGATCTCGTCCACGAACTTCTGGCCGAAGCCCGTGGACCCGCGCGGGTTCGGCGCCACGACGACCCAGCCCTGAGCGGCCCACAGCGACGGGTTCCAGCGGGCCGACCAGCCGTCCTCCCACGCGCCCTGCGGGCCGCCGTGGATGAGGAACACGACGGGGTACTTCTTCGCCGCATCGAACGCCGGCGGCCTCACGAGCCAGTACTGCACGCGCGCCCCCCCGGCGCCGGTCGTCGAAAGGCTCTCGGGCGCCGCGAAGGCAACGTCCTTCCGCCACGAGCGGTTTTCGTCGGTCAGTGCCCTGGCCTGTTGCGCCTTCGCGCCGGGAGTCGCCGCTTTTTCTTCGAGTGGAAGAAGGAAGATCTCGGGCGGCGAGGTCAGCGTCGCCTCCGTGAAGACGAGGAAGCCGGGTCCGGCCTGCAGCGAGCCGATGGCCCCGCCCTTTTTCAGCTCGCGGGGCGTTCCACCCGCGAGGGACACTTCGAAGAGATCTCTTCTTCCCTCTCTATCGGCGGTGAAGTAAACGGTCTTGCCGTCCCGGCTCAGGCAGAGCTCCTCGACGGAAAGGTCCGGGCTCTCGAACAGCGTCCGCTTCGCCTTCGTCTTCCGGTCGTAGAGGTCGAGGTACCAGCGATCGGCCTCGAAGCCGGCGCGGCGCTGGGCGCGCACGAGGATCGCGGAGCCGTCGGGCGTGTACGCCGGGTCGAAGTCCGCCGCCGCGTTCAGGGCGGTCAGCTTCGTGGCGGGGCCGCCCGCGACGGGCACCAGGAAAATGTCTTTGTTCGTCGAGAAGGCCTCCGTGTCGTTCCCGTCGCGATTCGAGACGAACGCGATCTCCCCGCCGTCGGGTGAGAACGCGATGCCACCGTCCTCGTAGAGGTGCGGCGGCGAGTCAAAGTCGCCCGGCGTCACGTCCGTCACGGCACCCGTCGCCATGTCGGCCACGAAGACGTGGTGGCGCACGTCCTCGCGCCATTCGTCCCAGTGGCGGTACAGAAGGCGCGTCAGATGGTGGACCTTGACGGGACTCTTCTCGGCCTCCTCGCTCTTCTTCCGGTTGCAGGCCTCGTCGGCGCAGTCCGGATACACGTCGGAGACGAACGCGAGCTTCTTTCCGTCCGGCGAGAAAACAAGCGGATCCTGGACGCCGGCTGCGAGATCGGTCAGCTTGCGCGGCTCGCCGCCGCCGAGGTCCAGCAGGTATACCTGCGGCGCGCCGGAACGCGTCGAGACGAACGCGAGCGTCCTGCCGTCCGGCGAGAAGCGGGGCGCGTTGTCGGTCTTTTCGTGCCGCGTGAGCGCGCGGGGCGGAGCCGACCCGTCGGCGGGAACGATCCAGACGTCCGCGTTGCGCTTGCCGGCGGCGAGATCGGTCGTCGTGCGCACGAAGGCCACCTGCTTGCCATCCGGCGAGAGCCGGGGATCTCCCACGCGCACCGTCATGAGGTTGTCCTCGATCGACATCGGGCGGGACGCCGGGGCCGGCGCCGCCGAAAGGACGAGCAGGGCGACGGCCGGAGCGAAGATCTCGAATCTGGCCATGGATCCGCCTTTCGAAGAAAAGGCCGGCCTCGTGAGGCCGGCCAGAAAATTCGTGGTGAGCCGAGAGGGACTTGAACCCACAACCCAGAGATTAAGAGTCTCTTGCTCTGCCAATTGAGCTATCGGCCCGTGACGCCCCGGAGGTGACCCCGGAGCGGGCCGCGAAATATACCCTCTCGCGGCTGGCGCTTCAAGCGCGCCCTATCCGGGCTTCTTCTTGATGAGCTGCTTGATCTCGTTGTTCCCGAGGGCCGAGGAGGCGGCGATGATGAGCGCCGCGTTCCCGGTGCCGAGGTCGGGCAGGGCGCAGGCGGACGCCACGACGCCGTCGGCGCCCGTGACGCCGCGAAAAAGGATCTGCGGAGGCCGGACCGTCGAAACGACGCGGATCGAAATGTGCGCGCCCGCGAGGGGCCTCTCGGTGAGAGACGTCGAGGCCTTCACGGTGATCGTCACCGTCTCTCCGGACAGCAGCTCACCGTCCGTGGTGACCGCGATCTCGAGGTGCTCCGAAGCGGCCTCCGAGGCGAGGTAGTCGACGATGACCTGGTCGAGAGAGCGGAGCCTGACCCCGGATTTCGCCTTCGACGGGCCCGCGGCCACGGGGGCGGCGGGGGTGACGACCGCCGCCCGCGGCGGCGCGGCGGGAGGAGCCGCCGGGGCACGGGGCGAAGGCGTCCCGACGACCGGCTTGGCCGCACTCGTCGTCACGCGCCCCCGGGCGGAGGCGGGGGGATCCCCGGGAAACGGCTCGGGTGGCGCCGACAGGATCGCGCTCACGGCGGCGAGCGCCGCCGGCGAGACCTTCTCCGGATGCGGCAGCGTGTCGTCGGCCCAGTCGGCGGGCGCCTCGCCGATCTTTCCCTTGTCGAGGCGCCCCCGGCGGACGGCCTCGATCACCCGGCGGTGTTGCAGATCCATCATCTCGCGCAGCGCCTTCTCGTCCACCCGGTCGCCCGTGATCAGGTCCTTGTAGGCGCTCCTCTTCGAGAGCAGGATCTCGCCGCCCACGTAGACGAGGGACTCCACCACGGGATTCGCGAGGCCGCGATCCTCCGTCTGCACGTGAAACATCTTCGTTTCGTGCTTCACGTCCGTATTGAATCCCGTGATCAAGGTAGTTGGAAATTCTAGCGGATCGGGGCCCCGCGACGGCGGGAAAGGCGCGAGGCGAGAAAACGGCCCGTGGCGGACCCCGGGGCCTTCGCGATTTCCTCGGGCGTCCCGGCGGCCACCAGCTCGCCGCCGCGCGCCCCGCCCTCGGGTCCGAGGTCGATCACGTAGTCGGCCGTCTTGACGACGTCGAGGTTGTGCTCGATGACGACGACCGTGTTACCGCGGTCGACGAGGGCGTGCAGAACCTTCAGGAGCTTCTTCACGTCGTCGAAGTGGAGGCCCGTCGTCGGCTCGTCGAGGATGTAGAGCGTGCGTCCGGTCGCGCGGCGGGCCAGCTCGCGGGCCAGCTTCACGCGCTGGGCCTCGCCGCCCGAGAGCGTTGTCGCGGGCTGCCCGAGCTGGATGTACCCGAGGCCCACGTCGTTCAGCGTGTCCGCGATGAGCTTGATGGAAGGCACGTTCGCGAAAACGTCCGCGGCCTGCTCGGCCGTGAGGGCGAGGATGTCCGCGACATTGAGGCCCTTGTAGCGCACCTCGAGCGTCTCGCGGTTGTAGCGCTTCCCGCCGCAGACGTCACAGGTGACGTAAATGTCCGGCAGGAAATGCATTTCGATCGCGATCTGGCCGCCGCCCGCGCAGTTCTCGCAGCGGCCCCCCTTCACGTTGAACGAGAAGCGCCCCGGGCCGTACCCGCGCATCCGGGCATCGGGAACCCGCGCCATGAGGTCGCGGATGGAGTTGAAGACGTTCGTGTACGTGGCCGCGTTGCTCCGCGGCGTGCGTCCGATCGGCGATTGGTCGATGTCGATGACCTTGTCGAGGTGCTCGAGCCCCTCGATCTTCCGATGGGCGCCGGGCTTGCCCGACGACTCGTAGAACATGCGCGCCGCGGCCCGGTAGAGGATGTCGTTCACGAGCGTCGACTTCCCGGAGCCGGAGACGCCCGTCACCGCCGTGAAGACGCCGAGCGGAAATCTCACGGTGACGTTCTTGAGGTTGTTCTCCGTGGCGCCCGCCACCGTCAGAAACTTTCCCGTGCCCGCGCGGCGTTTCGCCGGCACCTCGATCGCGAGCTCGCCGGACAGGTACTTGCCCGTGAGCGAGCGCGGAAAGTTCACGAGCTCGTCGGCGTGGCCCTCGCCCACGATTTCGCCGCCGTGGATGCCCGCGCCGGGGCCGAGGTCCACCACGCGGTCCGCGAGGCGGATCGTCTCCTCGTCGTGCTCCACGACGACGACGGTGTTCCCGAGATCGCGCATCGCGAAGAGCGTGTCGATGAGCTTCCGGTTGTCCTTCGCGTGGAGGCCGATAGAAGGCTCGTCGAGGACGTAGAGGACTCCCATGAGCTTGCTGCCGATCTGCGTCGCGAGGCGGATGCGCTGCGCCTCGCCGCCCGAAAGGGTCGCGGACGCGCGAGCGAGCGAGAGGTACCCGATCCCGACGTCGTTCAGGAAACCGAGGCGGTCCCCGATCTCCTTCAGGATCTTCCCGGCGATCTCCAGCTCGCGCGGCGAGGGCGTCAGGGCGTCGAAGAACGCCTTTGCGTCCTCGAGCGTGAGCGCCGTGAGCGTGTCGATGGGGCGTCCGTCCACGAGCACGGCCAGCGCCTCGGGCTTCAACCGCCGGCCCTTGCACGCCGGGCAGGGCGAGGCCGACATGTAGTTCTCGAGCTCGGCCCGTGCCTCTTCGCTCTCGACCTCCTTGTATTTGCCCTCGAGGAGCGGCACGAGGCCCTTGAAGGCCGACGACCAGTTGTACTCGCCCTTCTCGGACTTCCACTTCCACTTGATCTCTTTCGCGCCCGAACCGTGGAGGATGACGTCCTGCACGTCCTTGCCGAGCTTCTTGAACGGCACGTCGAGCGAGAACTTCATCACCTTCGCAAGGTGCTCGATCTGCCGCAGCCGCCAGTTCGCCGAACCCTGCTTGTAGAGCACGATCGCGCCCTCGCGGATCGACTTCGACGGGTCGGGGATCAGCCGGTCCGGATCCACGTTCTGCACCGTGCCGAGGCCGCTGCACGTGGGGCATGCGCCGAATGGCGAGTTGAACGAGAAGAGGCGCGGCGTGATCTCGGTGAGCGACGTTCCGCAGTCGGGGCAGGCGTAGCTCGTCGAAAGCGTCTCGTCCCTCGTCGGCCCGTCGGGGGTCGCGCCCAGAGTCGCCACCGTCACGAGCCCCTTGCCCACCTTCGTCGCCGTCTCGAGAGAGTCCGTCAGGCGCCGGCGCGTGTCGTCGTCGCGCTTGACGATCAGACGGTCCACGATCACCTCGATCGTGTGCTTCTTCTGCTTGTCGAGCTCGGGCGGGCTCTCGAGGTCCACCATTTTTCCGTTGACCCGGGCGCGGAGGAAGCCTTGCTTGACCATCTCCTCCATCTGCTTGCGGTACTCGCCCTTCTTCCCCCGCACGAACGGCGCGAGAAGCATGAAGCGCGTGCCCTCCGGCATCGCGAGGATGCGGTCCGTCATCTGCTGGATCGTCTGGGCCGCGATCTCCTTGCCGCAGGTCGGGCAGTGGGGCTTCCCGATCGACGCGTAGAGGAGGCGAAGATAGTCGTAGATCTCCGTGACCGTGCCCACCGTCGAGCGCGGGTTCTTCGACGTCGTCTTCTGCTCGATCGAAATCGCGGGCGACAGCCCCTCGATCGAGTCCACGTCCGGCTTCTCCATCTGCTCGAGGAACTGCCGGGCGTACGCGGACAGGGACTCCACGTAACGCCGCTGCCCTTCCGCGAACAGCGTGTCGAACGCAAGAGAGGACTTTCCGGACCCCGACACTCCCGTCAGCACGACGAGCGCGTTCCGCGGGATGGTCAGGGAGAGGTTCTTGAGATTGTGCTCGCGGGCTCCGCGAATGACGATCGAGTCCATCGGGGCGCGGATTATGGACCCGCGGCGTCAGCCTCCGGCGAGCCTCCTCCCGAGCGCTCCGAAGGCCCCCTTCAGCCCTCGCCTCCAAAGGCGCGCGGGATTGCGCCACATGAATTCGAGGACGGCCGGCGGATACGCCCGCCAGGGCACGGGGTGCGGGTCGGTCGCCTGACTGCGGCCGTCCGTGAGGTGGTCCCACTTCGCGACGCACCACCAGAGCGAGACGTAGCCCGTGCGCTTCTTCACGAGCTCCATGATCTCGTCGAGCGCGCGGCTCCAACCCGTCACGGTCTTCGCGTCCGCGTGCATCCGGCAACCGGCCAGCTCGCGGTCGAGAAACCGCATCGAGGACCGCGGATAACGCGCCGCGATGCGCAGCCAGTAGTCATAGTCCATCGTGTGGTGAAGCGCGGCGTCGAAGGGTCCGACCTCCTCCCGGACTTTCCGCCGGAAGAAGGCCGCCGGCTGGGCGATGAAGCAGGCATCGGCGAGACGCTCGATTGCGTCGGGGCGCGCGAGGTACGGCGAGACGCTGTTCCCGGCCTCATCGAGATAGCTCGCGCGGCCCCAGACGAACATCAGGTCCGGTTCGGACGCGAAGACCTCGCCGACGGCCGCGAGCGCACCGGGGGTGAGGACGTCGTCGCTGTTGAGGTACCCGAGCACCTCGCCCGTCGCGCCCGCGAGCCCCTTGTTGATGGCGTCGGCCTGGCCGGTGTCCTTCTCCGACACGAACGGCACGCGCCCCTTGTACGCGCGCAGCACCGCCAGAGTCTCGTCGGTCGATCCCCCGTCCTGCACGCGGTAATCGAGATCCGGACATTCCTGCGAGAGGACGCTCTCGATCGTCGCGCGAATGAACTTTCCCTGGTTGAGTGAAGGGGTGACCAGCGAGATCGAGGGCAGGCGGGTGCTCATCGGTGGAAGAGAAACCGGATGCGCACGAAGTTCGCCAGGAGCACCAACACACGCAGCGCCAGCGACAGCGGCCACAGCAGCCGCGGCCCGTGCCTCCTCCAGATCTCCGCGTGCGCCGACAGCGAGAGGTTGTGCTTGTCGTCGGCCATCCAGCCGGCGTACTGCCGCGCGGTCGGCGCGCCGGCAATCCGGGCGTCGTAATCGCCCACCTCGTGAAAGAGGCGCGCGGCCGGCTCCACGAGCACTGGAATGCCCGCCCGCTTCGCGCGCAGCGAGAAGTCGAGATCGCCCCACGCCATCGGGAACCGCACGGCGTCGGGCAGGCCGATGCGGTCGAAAATCGCGCAGGGCACGAGCGTCCCCATCCCGAACAGCCAGTCCGCCGGGAAGGGCTCCGCCTTCAGCTCCGAGACCGGGGCGCCGTGCCTCAGGACGCGGATCCCCCGGCCCCACCACTCCACCGACCCGCCCGCCGACCAGACGCGGCCGGGCTCCTGCGCGTAGAGGATGGCGCTGCCGACGAGCGCGCCCGGGTAGCGCCCGGCCGTCGCCAGGAGCCGTTCGAAATAGTCCGGCGCGCATGTCACGTCCTGATTGAAGAAGAGAACCGCCTCCTCTCCGAGCGCGCGCGCCCGCTCGATGCCGAGGACGATCGCGCCAGTCCACCAGACCGGCGCCGTCGTGCGGATCACGTCCAGGCCGGGGAACTCGCCGGCCAGGGCGCCCCCGTCGGCAGCGCCTTCGTCATCCACGAAAACGATGCGCTCCGCGCCCGCCGCCCTCAGCGAGGCGATCGCCCGCCGCGACGCCTCGACCCGCTTGAAGGCGGGAATGAGAACGGCCGGCGGCCTCAGGCCGCGTCCCCCCGCCCGTCGAGCTCGGCCAGCTCGGCGTCCACCATGATCCGGACGAGCTCATCGAATCCCGTCTTCGGGGCCCAGCCCAGCTCTTTTCGCGCCTTCGACGCGTCGCCGCGCGTCTCGGTGATATCCACCGGGCGCGCGTAGGTCGGGTCGAGCACGACGTGTTTCTTGTAGTCGAGGCCGACGATCCGGAACGCAGCCTCGCAGAATTCGCCGACCGAGTGCGAGACGCCCGAGGCGAGGATGTAGTCGTCCGGCTTCGCGGCCGAGACGATCAGGCGCATGCCCTCCACGATGTCCGGGGAATAGCTCCAGTCGCGCTTCGGCGTCAGCGTGCCGAGGTGCAGCTCGGTCTGGCGCCCGCGCGCGATGGACGCGGCTCCACGAGCGATTTTCCGCGTGACGTAGTTCTCGCCGCGGCGCGGGCTCTCGTGGTTGAAGAGGATGCCGGCGCACGCAAAGAGCCCGTAGGCGCTCCGGTAGATGCGCACGAGGTTCAGCGCATAGACCTTCGCCGCCGCGTACGGGTTGATCGGGTTCATGGGCGTCCGCTCGGTCTGAGGCGACTCTTTCGCCTCGCCGAAGATCTCGCTCGTGGCCGCGAGGAAGAAGCGGCAGTCCGCAGCCACGTGGCGCATCGACTCGAGGAGCCGCAGCGTGCCGAGGCCCGTCGAGTCGGCGGTGTATTCGGGCAGGTCGAAGGAGATCTTGACGTGGCTCTGTCCGGCGAGGTGGTAGATGACCTCCGGCTTGACGTTCCGGAGCACCGACACGAGGCTGCTCGTATCCGACAGGTCGGCGTAGTGCAGGTTCAGCCGGGACAGGGCACGCGCGTGGACGAGGGCCGGCACGGAATCCAGCCGGGTGCGCTGCAGGAGGCTCGACTGCCGGACGAGTCCGTGTACCTCGTCGCCGCTCGCGAGGTGCGACTCGGCGAGATAGGACCCGTCCTGGCCGGTGATACCCGAGATGAGGATGCGCGCCATGAGCGACAGTTTGTGGGAAAGTAGAAGGATGTCAAAGGGGCGGAGCCTGCGGGTCTTCGTCGACCTCGCTCCCCTGTCGCCGGACGGCGGCAACGGCGGAGTGCGCGTGTTCGTCCTGCGCCTTCTGGAAGCCCTTCTCAAACGGCCCGGCGCGCACGAAATTCACCTGCTCGTCAAGCCGGAAGCCGAGGCTGTCGTCGCGCCGCTCCTCGCGCAGGGCGCCGTCCTCCGGCGTCTCGGCCCCGGTCTCGACGTCGAGGAACCCCGGCGCCTTCTCCGTACGCGCCGCCGGCTTCACGGCTTCTTCCAGCCTCTCCTCGAGCTCGCCGCCCCGGACCGCACGTCGCTGAAGAGGCTCGGCGCCGACGTCCTTCTGAGCCCGCTCGGCACCACGGCCTTCCACGAACCCGAGCTCCCGCACGTCGTCGTCGCGTACGATTTCCAGGACCTCGTCTATCCGGAGTTCTTCGATCCCGACGAGCGCCGCCGTCGCATCGGTTTCCGGGGCGACCTCAGGCGCGCCGACCGCGTCGTGGCGATCTCCGAGGCCACGAAGGCGATGGCCGTCGAGCGCGTGCACGTGAAGGCCGAGCGGATCACGGTTCTGCCGCCCATTGCGGGCCCTCTTCGCGCCCGTCTCGACCCTCGCGAGGTGCTGAATCGCCTCGACGCCCTCGGCCTCTTCCGAACCGAGTACGCCCTCTACCCCGCGAACTTCTGGCCGCACAAGAACCACGAGCGACTTCTCGCGGCGACGGCGCTTGTCGTGCGCGAGGAGCCGGACTTCCGGCTCGTCCTGTGCGGCGCGCTCGACGAGCCGCGCGAGGCCCTGCGCGCGAAGGCCGAGGCGATGGGCCTCGCCGAGAACGTCCGCGTCCTGCCGTACCTCGACGACGCGGACACCACGGCCCTCCTCGAAGGCGCCGAATTCCTCGTCTTCCCGTCCCTTTTCGAGGGCTTCGGCCTCCCCGTCCTGGAGGCGATGGCGCTCGAGACGCCCGTCGCGTGCTCCGATCTTCCCGCGTTGCTCGAGGTCGCGCGCGAAGCAGCGCTTTTCTTCGATCCGGAGGACGTGGCGGGCATGGCCGCGACGATGTTGCGGCTGGAGAAAGAAGAAGAGACGCGTGACGCTCTCGTTCGGAAGGGGCTCAAACGCGCAAAGAGCTACGCGGAAATCGACGTGGCGGGCGCATACCACGAGCTGCTCGGCTCGGCGCGGGAGTGAAGTCGCTCAGGTGACGGACGGATCGACGAG
>Ga0207927_1000680_pt1 | contig 14353 bp, 12 predicted proteins | sample NGESurdeep072012_2_FD_184456 | JGI IMG/M metagenome (GOLD analysis project Ga0207927, IMG submission 184456) | Arctic peat soil microbial communities from Barrow, Alaska - NGEE Surface sample 210-2 deep-072012 (SPAdes) | ecosystem: Environmental > Terrestrial > Soil > Wetlands > Peat ... | reverse complement strand
CCTGCGAATAGGATTGCATCTAAGCCTCCCCTAAAACCGCAGGACAATTATCCCACAAACTGTATATACTTAAATTAGAAATGCTCTAAAGCCCGACTTCCGTGATGCCGCTATCGGCACGGCTGAAGCCGTGCCCTTTCAAGGCGACCGTCGGACTACATTAACTTTGAAACTGCTCTAAATACATGTGAATAAGGTGCGAAGCATACAGACTCCGAGGTCAAAGCCGGAGATTCTTGCAGAACGCAGAGAAGACGAATGCCCACAAGACACCGGGGCCACAGGTGCGGTCATGACGAGAGAGGGTCAACCTGACGAATCAGAGGAGGCGGGCCGCGTCCTTTGCAAAGTAAGTCAGCACGATCGAGGCTCCGGCGCGTTGGATACATGTTAGCGACTCCAGCATCACGCGATCATGGTCTATCCAACCGTTGTTCGCAGCTGCCTTGATCATCGCGTATTCGCCGCTGACTTGGTAGGCGGCCAGTGGAACGTCGAAACGCTCGCGGGCTTCGCGGATCACGTCGAGGTACGGCATGGCTGGCTTGACCATAATCATGTCAGCACCTTCGATCAGGTCTTGCTCGATCTCGCGCATGGCTTCGCGCAGATTGGCAGGATCCATCTGGTACGAGCGCCGGTCCCCGAAATGCGGAGCCGAGTCGGCAGCTTCGCGGAACGGCCCGTAGAAGCCGCTGGCGAACTTTGCGGCGTATGACAGCACGGGAATGTTCTCGTAGCCGGCACTATCAAGCGCGGTCCGAATGGCGTCCACCCGGCCGTCCATCATGTCGGAAGGAGCGATGATGTCCATGCCCGCCTTGGCCTGCGAGACTGCGGTCTTCGCCAGCAACTCCAGCGAGGCGTCGTTGAGGATCTCGTAATCTTCGGCCGCCATCGCCGATGTGACAGCAACAGGGGGCGCGCTGACTTTGACGGCAACGGCCTTCTTGCCTTGGGATTCCAGATCACGCAAGACGGCCGAAACTTCGCGCCGTACATTGTCCGTTTCCACGATGCCGCAGTGTCCGTGCGACATGTACTCGCACAGGCAGACGTCTCCCATCAGCAACAGGCCCGGCACTTCTCGCTTGATGGCGCGAGTTGCCTGCTGCACAATGCCGTCATCGGCCCAAGCTCCGGTGGCAATTTCGTCCTTGCTTTCAGGCAGCCCGAAGAGAATCACACTGGGAATGCCCAGCGCCTTCACCTCGGCGCACTCCTTCACCGCTTCGTCGATGGAGAGGTTGAAGACGCCTGGCATAGAGCCGATGGCCTTGCGTACTCCTTCACCTGGACAGACAAAAAGCGGATATACGAAGCCCTCGGGACTGAGGCGGGTTTCGCGGACAAACGAGCGCATCGCTTCATTACGACGCAGGCGGCGGGGGCGATCGATGGGGAATGCCATAACAGAAAATTCTAGCACCAGCGGAGACGCGCGCAGCCGCTAAAAGTACGGCTGAAAGCAGTTTACAAATTGTGACGGCGCTCACTGACTGCCCGGCCTTGCTCCACATCCTTGCCGATGCCGGGTCATTAGTTTCCCAGTGCAAACGCCGCGGCCGCCCACGCCGCAGCGATCACAATCACCAGACCGGGAATGATCTGCATGGCGAAGCGTCGTCCCCCAGTCGAAATCGCTATGGCTGCTTTGGAGATGGTGTTGGTGGTGAGTCCCGCAAGAATTGGTAACACTGCATCCCGGGCCGTGAACTTGCTCGCAGCCACCAGCGACGCTACCGACACCGCTGCGGAGTGAGTATCAGCGAAGCCCGCAACTGCCGCCGCTGCCAAAACTCCTGCCTTGCCCAGCCACGCGTTGAGCGCAGCGGACAAAAACAACATGGCCGCGATCATTCCTGCAAAAAAGACTGCACTCTTCAGACTGAAGGCCCTTCCCTTTTGCGCCGCCAGCGGAACTTGCTGGCGCACGCTCATAATCGTCAGCACTGCTCCGTAAGCCAGCGCCGCTACTCCCGACGCGATGAGGGGATAGCGCATCTGGTACAGCGTGGCGCGGCTGGTCGCAGCCAAAACCGCGGTCATCTGAACGATGGTCGCTACCGTGGATAACACCGCTCCGGCAACCGCGGGCCGCGCCAGCGCTGGCTCTTGTAATGCGCGTGCTCCCATGGCTCCTATGGTTGCCGTGCTCGATACGAATCCCGAAGCCAGCCCCGCGATCGGCAATCCAAAACGTGGGCCCAGCAATCGCACCGCAACGTAGCCACCGGCGCTGATGGACATCATGAGGATCACGATGTTCCAGATGGTGCGCGGGTTGATGGCGCCGAACGGCCCGAGATAGCGGTTGGGCATCAGCGGCAGCACCACCAGGGTCGCAGCCGCGAAGATCAGCGCGTCCGTCAACTCCTCTTCGCTGATTACCGTGCTGACGAAGTGGTGAAGGCGACCGCGGGCCGCCAGCAGCACGGTCACGATTACCGCCAGGGCGGAGGCAGTCGCCGTCTCGCTTTGCGCCAGGCCGCCGAGCAGAACCGTCAACACCAGTGCGGCTTCGGAAGTCAGTCCAGGGTCTTGTTCATGGGTTCGCAGATAAGCGACAGCGGAGAACATCGCAATCACCGCGGTTGTCACTGCCAACAGCAGGTTGCCGCCGAGAACTACGCTCACGCCACCCAGCAGCGACGCGAGTGCAAATGTACGAAGTCCCGCGGGAGAACGCTGCGGGCCTTCCCCTTTGCGCCGTTCGCGTTCGGCTCCGATCAGAAGGCCGATAGCCAGTGCGCAGGCCAGGCGGAATGCGGGTTCGCCAATGGAGAGCATGCGCGGAGATGCTAACACCAACGCATGTCCGAATGCGGTGACGGGGAGCCAGTCTTACGCTGTGGTACTAAGTTGAATTCGCTCCAGCAAGGCAATTCCTGCTTCGTCGGCGGCGCGGCTCTTGAACTCGCGTTCGAGCACGATGGTCTTCGCTATCGGAGCGAGTTGTTGCAGGACTTTCAACGTTGCCGACGACGACAGCACGCCGCTGTCAGGGCCCAGGACGATTACGTCTACCGTGGAAGCGTTCAGCAGAATTTTGGCATCACCCATCAGCCCGGTGGAGAGCACACGGTAGCCGTGCCTTGTCAGCAACGCGCGCACGAAGGCGCAAGTGTCAGGCGAAGGATCGAGAAACAGCACGCGCGGTCCGGTGTTGGCGGAGTCGGCGGGTATCGAGGCGCCCTCTTTCAGAAACGATACGATCGCGGATTCTTCGTCAGCATAGATGCGGAACACCGCAGAAAGTTTGGTGACCTCCAGCAGTTTGGTGACGAAGGGTGTGGGACCAGCCAGGCGCAGGTCGCCGCCGCGAGTGCGCGCATGCCACAAAAAGCGCACCATCAGCCCCATGCCGGAGCTGTCCACATAGTTGACTTCGCTCACGTTCAGCACCAACCGGGTAAACTCACGCAACCCACGTTTGAGGGCCTCTTCGAGGAGCGCAGACTCTTGCCCGGCGACCAACCGGCCTGCACAGCGAACGACATATACCGATCCGCAATGACGCGATTCCAGAGCCAGGGACATGCCCAGCACCCGCTTTCCGTGGCGCGATAACTCGCGGTAATCTTACAGCACACAGTCAACCTCGACGAGTGCCAATCCTCCGACCGCCATAAGGTGCCGAACCCGGCTGGCCCGGTAGTGGTGGGAATGGGAGATCCTTGGCCCTCGTCTCCCGTTGCACACGGCCTGCGGGCCGATGGTACGATTGCAGCAAGCGACGGCAGGTTCCTTGCCGCGCCATCTAAACAGTTGTACAGGTTCGCATAGGGAGCCATTGCCAATGAAGACACGCATATTCGCATTTGTTATGCTCGCGGCGCTGGTGGCCACCACAGCGTCTGCCCAGAAAGTCAACGTCGATTGGGACCGTGGCACCAATTTCAATCAGTTTCACACCTATGCCTGGCAGCCCAGCACGCATCCGGCCAAAGGACTCTGGGACCAGCGCATCATCGACGCGGTCAATCAGCAACTCCAGGCCAAGGGATTTCAGCTCGTGCAGTCGAACCCTCAGTTGTGGGTGGTCTATAGCAACAGCATTAAGAAAGACCAGCAGGTAGTGGGCACGGGCTACAACATGGGACCGGGGTGGGGCTGGGGTTACGGTTGGGGCGGACCTACCACGACGACCTATCAAACCTATACTACCAGGGAAGGTACGTTGATTGTTGATATTGCCGACGCCAACGGACACACGTTGCTGTGGCGGGGCTCGGCGACGAATAGCATCGCCGATAACTCTGACAAGAACATCAAGAACCTGAACAATATGGTGAACAAGCTGTTCAAGAACTTCCCACCCAAGCCGGGCAGCAAATAAGACTGAGCGCGTGGTCACTGCATTCGCGCGGTGGATCGAACTAGCGAAAGTTCTCGACCAGCATCAAGTCGGCGGCGGTATCGTCGATCTGCGCCCATGCGATCTCGCGACCGTCGGGCGAGATTGCCATAGACCAGTCGGTGAGGAACCTTTGGTCGTGGTAAACCGTCGTCACGGTATTCTTGACGAATTGAAAGAACAGCAGGTCTCCGTTTCCGTTGACGAGGTAAATTCCGGACGCAACCACCGCCCAATGCGAAGTGTCGAAGGGCTTGGGGACACCGGGCACCTGCTCTTCGGGGCCGCCTGTAACCGGAATGCGCCAAATCGTAAAGTCAATCGCACTTCGGGAATAGTAGAGGTACTTGCCGTCGGCCGACTCCGCGGCATAAATACCGCTCCCGCTGGTGACCGATTGCGGGGCGCCGCCCGCCACCGGCAGCTTCCAGACGCTGGTTATACCGTTGTGGTTTGAGGAGTAATAGACCCATTTCCCGTCGTGCGAAAAGGAAGGCAGCTCGCCACCGGCGGCGTCATTGGTGAGTAGGCGCGGCTTACCGCCGTCCGCGGAAACCACATACACCTGCGACACTCCGTTGGCGCGTGAGTCGAACACAATCTGTCGGCCGTCTGGTGACCAACGCGGCGTGCCCGTAAGCGCTCCGCCGAAATGGCTCAATTGGACGCCGTTCGAGCCGTCGCGATCACAAATCCATATCTCCCAGCTTCCGCTACGATCGGACTGGAAGGCGATGCGCGTGCCGTCGGGCGAGAAGGACGGGGCAGCCTGTTGGTGGGTGCTCGAAATCAGCTTGGACGGCTCTCCAGTCGCATGGGTGAAGTCGTGCAGATCCAGCTTCCAGATGTTGGCATTGACTGCGGACTTTACGAACGCAAGCAAGTTGCCGCGCACCGACGGAAACGTTGCCGGCCCGGGCAGGTAGGAGACGTTGGTAATTGACGGTTCCCCTCTGCCAGCGGACACACGCCGCAGCTGATTTCCTCCGAAGACTATTTCGCGGTCGTCTGAGGTCCAAGCCAAACCGTCGATGAAGTCGGTAATAAAGTTGGACGTGAGCAGGCGTGCGTCACCACCGCTCGACGGCAGGACATAGATCTGCTCCAGGTCGAGGATGTTGCGCTGGAACGCCAGGGTCTTGCCGTCGTGAGAGAACGCTGGGTCTCCGTCCCCTTCCGAGTTCGGCGGGGGATTGGTGATCTGGCGGGACTGCAGCGTGCCCAAGTCGAGCAGAAACAGTGCCACGGTCTCTTGCCCGGGAATTTCACTGGGATAAACCAGCGTATGCTCCGTCGGCGATACATCAAAGCGGGCCCGCCGGAGCCGGCGGCCGGCAAGAGAGGTCGCAATCAATTGGCGAGCGGGCCCACCTTCGACTGACGCGAAGTAGATTCCCGAGCTTCCGCCGCCACGGCGAAAAAAGTAAATCGACTTTCCGTCAGGGGACCACACGGGATCTCCGTCGGCTGCTCCGGCGGGCGTCTCCACCAGGCGATGTGCCCTGTCGTCGCCAATCGGTCTGACGTAAACACTGTAGGGGTTGCTGCGGTTCGTACCGGTCCAGGCGAAGGCGACTCGCCTTCCGTCAGGCGACAACGACGGCATATATTCCAAGCCGGGGTACGTGGTGAGCGGCAAGACCTTGGGTTCTGCGCTCTCCGACTGCGGACGTAAGAACCATATCGCAGCCACCGCCGCCATCCACAGAGCCAACGTCAGGACGAACCGCCGCAGCAGAACCGAGCGGCGCGAAGGCTTCAACGAAACTGAAGTGATTGACTCGATCTCTGCCGAGCCTGCAGGCCGGCTGACCGCGTCGGCGGGTCCCGCTTCGCCTGAACTAGCTTCGATAATGCCAGGCGGCGCCTCGTGAACCGTAACTGGGTACAGCCAACGGTAGCCTCTGCGCGGTACGGTTTCGATGTACTGCGGGTTGTCCGGATCGTCACCGAAAGCCTGGCGAAGCTTGTTTACCGCAACTCTTAGACTATTGTCGAAGTCCCTTACAGAGTCTTCAGGCCACGCCCGTTCGCGGATCTCGTCCCTAGTAACCACGTCGCCGGAGTACTCCAGCAATACCAAAAGGACGCGTAGAGGCTGGTATTGCAGGCGCAGAATCTCACCGTTCCTGCGCAACTCGCCGGAGCGAACGGAAAACTCAAACTCTCCGAATCGGTAAACCTGGTTGAGGTTGGGTGGGGTCCGCACTACTGACAACGCGCACCTCGCAATGGGAGCCTGCACGATGATACGCATTGTCGAGGCTGGGCTGCAAGTGCCGAATATCGTTGGCGATCAATAGCTTACGCAGCAAGAGTCCCCAACAACGGGGCATGACCGGCTGGGTGCGAACTGTCAGGTGGAGGATAGTAACTCGTATGGCCACTACAACCAGGAACAAGAATTTGACAATTCTCTAAGCCATTAACTCAGTTAAATAATCGTCCGTTAACGTCGACACAGCCCCGTCCGCGATGGCGAACTGAGCTGTGTGCTTTACGATTAATGCCGCAAGACTACTTGAGGTTGACCTTATGCGTGAGAGAAAGGTCCTTTGACGAACTACCGGCCATGAATGTGTAGCTGCCAGGCAGCAACTTCCAGTTATTTGAATCTGCGTCATAGATCGACAGATAGAGCGGAGGCACGGGCACGGTAACCTGTTTGCTCTCGCCCGGATTCAATTGCACTTTGCTCCAGCCCACAAGTCGCTTCGGCGGCTCGCCCGCATCGGCGGGAAGTGCCGCGTAAACCTGTGCAACTTCCGCTCCCGCGCGACTGCCCGTATTCTTCACAGTGAAAGTAACCGTCGTATCTTTACCGTGAGTGACCTTAATGTCCGAGTAGCTGTAGGTGGTATAGGAAAGTCCGTGGCCGAAGGGGAACAGCACAGGCTTTTTCTCGGCGTCGTACCACTTGTAACCAACTTTCAATCCTTCGTCATAGTGAATGTCGAATGTTGGCTTGGTCAGCACGGTGTGGAAGCCGGCCACGATATCCTTCGCGGTGGGCGGTGGCTGAACTACCTGGGTGTGAGGCAGATCAGCCACGTTCAGCGGGAAAGTCATGGGCAGCTTGGCGCTGGGATTCACATCGCCAAACAAAATGTTGGCCACAGCGTCGGCGCCCTTGCTGCCGGCATACCACACTTCCAGCACGCCGCTCACCTGGTCGATCCACGGCATGGTTACGGCGGTACCGGTTTCAAGCACCACGATTGTCCTTGGATTTGCCGCTGCAACTGCTGCGATCAGCGCATCCTGGTTGTCGGGCAGCGAGAGGTTGGGCAAGTCCATACCCTCGCTGATCCACTGGTGCGCGAACACAATGGCGACGTCTGCCGATTTTGCCAGTGCGGCAGCCGAGGCCGGGTCCGCGCCCGGACTGAACTTGATCTCGGCCGATCGCGCCTTTGCCTTGATCGCCTTCAAGGGCGACGTCGGGAACCATACATGCGCCAACCACTCGGGTTTATCTCCTCCTGAGGGATCCACCTGCGCCGATCCACCGCCGGAAATCATGCCGGTGTCGGCATTGAATCCGATAATCGCAATGCTGTGCAACGCCGTGCGGTCGAGTGGCAACACACCCTTATCGTTCTTCAACAACACGGAGCTCTGCTCTGCGAGCCGGCGCGCTGTATCGAAACCAGCTTCGACATCGACAACACTCTTTTTCGTGGGATAGTCCACGATTCCGCTGGCGAACTCGGAACGCAGAATGCGACGCACATGGTCATCGAGTTCAGCCATTGAAACCTCGCCCGACTGCACTGCCGCCTTGAGCTTGGCGCCGAAAAAGTCGTCGAGTGGCTCTTCGTTGTCGAGTCCGGCGTGCGAAGCTTTCACCGTGCTGTGCGTGCCTCCCCAATCGGAAACCACAAAGCCGGGATACTTCCAATTCCCCTTGAGGACTTCGGCCAGCAGATATTTGTTCTCGCACGCGAAATCTCCATTGACGGCGTTGTAGGAGCACATCACGGCGCCTGGATTTCCAATGCCAATGCCGATCTCGAAGGCCAGCAGGTCGGTTTCGTGCATTGCCCGCTTGTCGATGATCACGTTCACTTCATTGCGGCCGCTCTCCTGATCGTTGACGGCGTAATGCTTGATGTCGCCGATTACGTGCTGCGCCTGCTCGCACTTGATGCGGTTGCCAACCAGAGTTCCGGCCAGGATGGGATCTTCGCCGAGGTATTCAAAGGTACGGCCATTGCGCAGTTCGCGCGTGATATTAGTGCCGCCGCCGAGCGTCATGTTGTAGCCCTGGGCGCGCAACTCGCGTCCAATCAGGGCGCCGTACTCGCAGGCTGCCTGTGGGTCCCAACTCGATGCCGACGCCAGCGCCGAGGGCAATGCGGTCGAGTAGCGGCCATTCTCGGCGCTGCTGCGCACTCCGTAGGATGCGTCGCTCATCTGGATGATCGGGATACCCAAGCGCGGCACGCCCAACACAAATCCTGCGCCACCATTTCCCAGATAGTAATTCGGCCGGTCAGGTCCCCAGCCGGGCATGCCATTGCCGTGCACCAGGTCCATCTTCTCGTCGAGCGTCAGGCGACTCAACACCATGTTGGCGCGCTCGTCGGGAGAAAGCGTTCTGTCCATCCAGGGGAAGTTCGGTTTAGTTCCTTGGTTCTGTGCGAAGGCAGCGCCGAGCGAGAGAAGAATTGAAACGGCAACGGAGAAAACAAATTGCTTACAAAACCGATTGTTCATTGGAGATTTAGATACCTCGGTTCATAAATTATTCACGTACAACCATACCAGCAGGTGGCGCGTAGAGCTAAGACAAAGATGGGGTGTGGGCGATATTCTCTGGCATGACCCGGCCGGGCGGTGATCTGGGGAGGTCCGGCCCGGCGGCGATTCCGGCGGATCAAGAGATCGACATCAAGATCCGGAAAGCAGATTCCCCAGCGGCTGTAGCCGCCGAGGAATGACAAACATTCGGGGGATGGAACGGCACCGCACCACCCAAGGCTACTGCGGAGGAGGCGTGGACGGGATGTATCCGTGGGGACCTACGGGCGCTTCGCCAGGCTTGAGCTTGCGGCAGCAGCCGTTCACGACGTCGCCTTCCGGCAAGTAGATCTGACCGTTGTACAGGAACTGTTTCTGTTGCACGGTATCAACGCACTTGCCCTTGGTGATGGTCGCGGTCAGTCCGCCGCCGCTGCCGGTCGCTGCGCTGCCGTGCCACGACCACTGCCCGTCGACATACATGAACTTACCGATCCAGTACTTGTCGCCTTCGCTGATACCCAGAGTACGAGCGGCGGTGTCGCCGAACTGAAAACTCCACCGTGGATTGTTGCCGAAGCACACCATGTCCGGGACGTGTGCCGGCTGGGCCGGCGGAGCCTCCTGTTGCTTGCCGGTAGGAGCGCGGGGCCGTTGGGCCCGAACGGGCTGTCCTGAGCGACCGCGCCCAGCGCGGAGCAAAGCAATACAAATGCGAGAAATGCGCGCACAACACCAACTGCCATCAGGATCCTCCGGGAATACTTGATTGTAGCTGTAGTCGTAGCTTTCGACAGCAATCTTGCTGGTTTAACTCGCGGCTACGGCTTGGGCGCGCCCCCCGGCTCTGGCACGCCCAACTCGGTCAGCAGGAACGCCCAGTTGAAGGCCACTTCGTGAATGCGATCGTAACGGCCGCTCGATCCCCCATGTCCGCCGTGCATGTTGGTGTAGAAGATGAGCGGATTGTTGTCAGTCTTCAAGGTGCGCAATTTCGCGACATATTTCGCCGGCTCCCAGTACATCACCTGGCTGTCATCGAACGAAGTGCGGACCAGCATGGTTGGATAATCCTTGTGCGCCAGGTTGTCGTACGGGGAATACGACAGCATGTAGTCAAACGCGGGCTCGGTGTTGGGGTTGCCCCACTCCTCGTACTCGGGGACCGTCAGGGGGAGGGATGCGTCCAGCATGGTGTTCATCACGTCAACGAACGGCACTTCACACAGCACCACACGGAACAGGTCGGGACGCATGTTAGTGACAGCGCCCTTCAGCAGGCCACCAGCGCTTCCACCTTCGATGGCAATTTTGTCTTTCGCGCCATAACCGTGACTGGCCAGGTATTCGGCGCTGGCGATGAAGTCGGTGAAGGTATTTTTCTTGTTCATCATCTTGCCGGCGTCGTGCCACGGCTTGCCCAACTCGCCTCCGCCGCGAATGTGCGCCAGCGCGACGATGAGGCCGCGATCGACCAGCGGCAATCGCGCCGGGCTGAACGTCACCGGCAGCGAATATCCGTACGAACCGTATCCATAGAGATAAAGAGGGGCCTGCGCCTTGTTCTTCAGGTCCTTGCGGTAGAACAGCGAGATCGGGATCTTAGTGCCGTCGCTCGCCGTTGCAAAGACGCGCTCTGACACATAGTTGTTGCGGTCGAATCCGCCCGGCACTTCGTTCTGCTTCAGCAGCGTCGAGTGCTTGGTGGAGACGTTGTAGTCAAACACCGAAGGAGGAGTAATCAGTGACTGGTAGTTGTACCGGAAGTTCGCGGTGTTGAACTCGACATTGTTGGCCGGCGTGGCGAAATAGGCGGGCTCGGGGAACTTGATCGACGCCGACGATCCATCGCTGAACTGAATCACGCGGAACACCGGCAGCCCGGCGATGCGCTCCGTCAGGGCGTAGAAATTCTGGAACACGTCAAAATCTTCCAAGGGAACATCGGGTCGACTGGCCACCAGCTCTTTCCAGTTCTCTTTGCCCGGACTGGCAACCGGCGCCGTCACCAGGCGAAACGTCTGTGACGTGTCATTGGTGCGAATGTAGAACGTGTCGCCGCGGTGATCGACGTAATACTCGACGTTGTCGACGTGGGGAGCGATCAGTTTCCATTGTCCGTTGGGCTGATCGGCCGGCAGGAAGCGCACATCGCTTGAGATATGGCTGCCCGCCGTCAGCAGCAGATACTGCTTACTCCGGGTGCGATTTACATAGACGTCGAAGCGTTCGTCTTTCTCCTCGTACACGACAGGGTCCGACTTGGCATCGCTTCCCACCGCGTGTTTATAAAGACGATAGCTGCGCTTCTGGACTTCGTCCTCGACGGTGTAGAACAGCGTGCGATTGTCGGCTGCCCAAGCCAGCGAAACTGCGCGTTCGCTGGTATCTGGCAGGTCCTGCAGGGTGCGCAGGTCGCGGATATGCAGGTGGTACTGGCGGAAGCCCACATTGTCGGTGGTGTAGGCCAGCAGGTTGCCGTCATCGCTGACCGCCCATTGCCCCACCGCCATGAACTTCTGGCCTTCGCCCATCTGGTTCAGGTCGAGGATGATTTGCTCCGGAGCGTCGAGCGATCCCTTCTTGCGGCAAAGCTGGTAATACTGCTTCCCCTTCTCGGTTCGCGTGTAGTAGTAATAGCCGTCCTTGAGGAACGGAACGGTGTCGTCGCTCTCCTTAATATGGCTCACTATTTCGTCGTAAAGCTTTTTCTGCCGCGCCTCGGTCGGCTTCATGACGTATTCCGCGTAGGCGTTCTCGGCTTCCAGCAACGCTTTTACGTCAGGATTGGAGCGCTCGCGCAGCCACGCGTAATCGTCCACCAACGTCTTGCCGTTGACCGTCTTCTCGGTGTGGATCTTCCTGGCGACTGGCGGCTTGATTTCGCCGCCTTGAGGTTGTGGGGATGACGAGTTAACTTGCGCGGGTGTAGCGGAATTTTGTGAGTTTGCGGCCATGGGAATCACTATCAGAATGAACAGAAGAACTCGTAGCATAAGCGCTCCGCTGTGCGTCACTTTAGCTGTGCGACGCAAGCAACGAGCGCTGATTATACGTTAGTTTCGAAACGTAAGCCGCCGTCCAGACGGGTGTCCCGAAGCGGGCTTGCATCCGTGAGGAATCACGCAGCAGACGCGACTATCCCCAGACTCTTTTCACGGATCTCCAACTGATCTCCCACCGCGGTAGAAGTTTCAGCAATCACTCCCGCAGGCAACTCCAGAACGCAACGCGCTTTCCAGTGCAATCCGGTCATTCGGTATGGAGCCATCGCTCGTCGCAAATACACAACTCGCCAGTCGCAGTCGAGGAAGACTACGTCGATGGCAAAGTGCATGGCCACGGTATGGATGGCTTGCGAGGGTATGATGAGCAGTCCGGTGCCCGGATCGAGGCGCTCGCGACCGAGCAGTCCGACCATGCGGCGCACGGACGTTTCGGCAACGCTGACGCGTTCACCTAATACCGTCTGGCGCGTACGGTTGAGAATCGCTACTTTCTTCATTGGACCTCACTTCCACCACATGGCCAGGAATACGTAGAACGTGCCTGCAGCTATGGCCAATCCATACGGCATGCGCAGAGTGCTTGGATTATCGAGGTTCAGTTCAGGGTGAGTTTGCAGACCGGCCCGAGCATGGAATTGCAGCGCCCCGCCAACATTGATAAGCGTGCTTCGTATACGGTGGCGGTAAATGATGTACACCATGGCCAATACTCCGCCGCAGATCGCAGTGGCGAGAAGCATGACGAGTGCGTCACTCGGCCCCAGCAGCGATCCAATCGCCGCCACCAGTTTCACGTCCCCTGCCCCCATTGCGCGCACGACGTAAAACAGCAGGAAGATGCCGCCCGCCAGGGCGCATCCGGCAAGTGCGCTGGCTGCCCCTTCCCATCCCAGCAGGATGCTGCGCAACAACAGGCCGGAAATGATTCCTGGATAGGTAAGCCAATTCGGAATACGGCGCTGCTTAACGTCGATCGCGGCGGCGGCGACGGACAGGGCGAGTGCGATCGAAAGGAGCACGAGGTCGGGATTCATAGCGAAACCGAATTCATTCATCCCCGAATGAAGAGCAGATTCCCCGCGGGCTGAAGCCCGCGGGGAATGACAAGACTTAGGAGGCGTGCGCGGCGCAGCTAGAGCTGCGCCCCTTCAAAGCGACCCTCTACTAAGTAAATCGGCGGTCGTGCTCAATCCTTGAGATGACGGCAAAATCCCCTCCGAGCGCGCCGCAATTCATTCCCATTTTGAAATGCGCGCTGGTTTAATCACCACCTGGCGTGAGCTTAATCACGCGCGGAAGGTAGCTGCATCACAGAAACTCTTGTGCCATCCCTGTAAAAAACTCGTGTTGTTGAAAAGGACTGACAAGGTCCCCTTTAGCAAGCCATGCAAATCACCCGTGCCGCCGACTATGCCGTTCGCGTGATGGTCCACCTGGCGAGCCTTCCCCCGGGCTCAAGAGTGAAAAAAAGTGCGTTAGTCGAGTTAAGCGAAGCTCCGGAAAGTTTTCTGTCGAAGGTACTGCAAAGCATGGTTGCCAACCGGCTGATTACGTCACGGCGTGGCGGGGGCGGAGGCTTTGAGCTGGCGATGCCGCCGGACCGAGTTTCCGTGCTGACGGTGGTAGAGGCGATTGACGGCCCGATCCACTTGAATCTCTGTGTTCCGGGAGCCAGTGGATGCGATCGCAGCCTCGCTTGTGCGGTTCATCCGGTGTGGGTGGAGGCGCGGGCCGCGCTGGTAAAGGTTCTCAGCGGGGCCACCATGGCGCGATTGGCGCGCAAGCGGCGCAGCGTTAAATGGCCGCCTCAGGCGGCAGAAGTCAACTGGTTGTAGGCGTTGGAATGGAAGTTACCTGGATCGCGATTATCGCCAGCGTTTTCATGGGGATCGGAGCGGTCCTGATCTTCGTTTTCGCGGTGAAGAAGAACTACTTCCGCAACCTAGAGGACGCCAAGTACCAAATGTTCTGGTCAGACGTGGAAGAGCTGGTTGAGTCAGGAAAGCCAAAGAAGAAGGAGAACGGAAATGGTGATGAAGACGCCTGAAGCGACAGTCGATGCTGCAGGCGAAGACCAGATGACGAGACGCAAGATGCTGTCCTGGCTGACCGGCTTCGGATTGTTTGGTTCGGCCATCATCACGGTCTTCTCGAACCGCGTTCTCACGGTGTCAAGTTCGCCCGCTGACGGTCAATTGTCAATTCACCTTGCATCCAAATTTGGTTCACGCCGTAAGTTGCTGTT
>Ga0207927_1000676_pt1 | contig 14393 bp, 13 predicted proteins | sample NGESurdeep072012_2_FD_184456 | JGI IMG/M metagenome (GOLD analysis project Ga0207927, IMG submission 184456) | Arctic peat soil microbial communities from Barrow, Alaska - NGEE Surface sample 210-2 deep-072012 (SPAdes) | ecosystem: Environmental > Terrestrial > Soil > Wetlands > Peat ... | reverse complement strand
AACAAGTCTCCCTACTCGCGCATGCCCGTATACGAAGGCGACATCGATCACATCAAGGGAATCATGCACACCAAGGACGTGCTACAGGTCGCCGACACCGAAGCCGGAAAAAAGACGGTTGGCGACCTGATGAAGACGGATGTTTACTTCGTTCCCGAAACCAAGTTGGGCAGCGAGTTGCTGCGTGAGATGCAACAGGAAAACATCCGGATGGCAATCGTGGCCGACGAATACGGCGGTGTCGCCGGACTGGTGACCATCGAGGACCTGGTCGAGGAGATTGTGGGCGAGATCCGCGATGAGCACGAGAAGTCGGACATCGTGAAGGAGAGCGATACCTCGTACATCTTCAACGGCAATACCGATCTCGACTTGCTTGAGAAACTGCTGGGCGGTGTGCGGCCCGATGACAAAGAGGCGACGACGATTGGCGGGCTGGTGAGTGAGTTAGCTGGCCGCATCCCTGCAGCTGGCGAGGTCTTCGAAGATAACGGTCTACGTTTTGAAGTTCTGGAATCGACTGAGCGGCGCGTCGAGCGCGTGCGTGTTAGTCTTCAGAACGTATCTGCTCCCAAGCAGATTCGAGCCTGACATGGCATTCCGCTCTGGATTCATCTCGATCATCGGCCGTCCCAACGCAGGAAAATCCACTCTACTCAATGCGCTCGTGGGCGAGAAGTTGGCGATCGTCACGCGCAAGCCGCAGACCACGCGCAACCGCATTCAGGGCATCGTCAACGTCGAGAAAAAAGGGAAGCGGCCTGCCGGGCAATTGGTCCTGATCGATACGCCGGGCGTGCATAAGCCCATCAACTCTCTCAACCGTCGCATGATGAAAGAGGTCTACGACGCGTTGGAAGGTTGCGACTTGCTGTTGGTGATTGTCGATGCCACGGGAAGGTTCGACGAGGGGGACGAGTTTGTCCTGAATCTCGCAAAGAAGACCAACGTCCCCATCATTCTGCTGCTAAACAAAATCGATCTAATCCCCAAGGAACGGCTGCTACCGCTGATCGCGCAATACAAAGAGCTGCACGATTTCGTTGACGTTATTCCCATCTCGGCGCTCAAGGAAAAGGGACTCGATACGCTACTCGACGTCATTATCAAAGCGCTGCCGGAAGGCCCGCGCTATTTTCCGAAGGACCAGATCACCGATCAGCCCGAACGCTTTCTGGTGTCGGAGTTGATTCGCGAGCAGGTGCTGCAATACACCTCGCAGGAAGTTCCCCACGCCACTACCGTGCTGATTGATCAGTATGAAGAGGGTGCGAAGCTGACGCGAATTGCGGCGACCATCTACTGCGAACGTGAGGGGCAGAAGGCGATCCTGATCGGCAAGCAGGGCGCGAACCTGAAGAAGATCGGAACCAACGCGCGGTTGCAAATCGAGCGCCTCCTGGCCACGAAGGTCTTCCTCGAATTATTCGTGAAGGTGCGCGCGGGCTGGCGCGATTCGCGCGCCTTTGTTGAGGAGATCGACTGGCGGCGGCAGGGAGCATCTCTCAGACGCCCAACGAGGCAAGAGAAACAACTCAGAAGCCGATGAAAACTGAGAATTCGCCGACTACGTTGCAGTCCGCCAATCACTAATTACTAACCACTAATCACTAATTACCAATTACCAATTACCAACTACTAATTACTCTTTCACCGCAATCCCCAGCGTCTTCATCTTGCGATACATGTGGCTGCGTTCGAGTCCCAGGACTTCGGCGGTGCGGCTCACGTTGCCGAGATTTTCATCCAGCTTCTTGAGGATGTAGTCGCGCTCGTAGGAGGCCCGTGCCTCGTGCAGACTGGAGAACTCACCGAGACTGCGGCGTCCACCCTCGCGATAAACCAAGGTGGGCAGATGTTTGCGTTCCAGGCGGGCGACCGCTGGATTCATGATGACAATCCGCTCAATCAAGTTGCGCAGTTCACGAACGTTTCCCGGCCAGGTATAACGCATAAGAGTTTCAAGAGCATCCTCAGCGATTTCCCTCGGACGCCGGTTATAGGTGTGCGAAAACTCCTTGAGGAAATGTCTGGCCAGTTGCGCGATGTCTTCTTTGCGTTCACGCAGGGGTGGCACATAGAACGGAATAACGTTCAGGCGATAAAAAAGATCTTCTCGGAAGTTGCCTTTGGAGATCTCGTCTTCCAGGTCTTTGTTGGTGGCGGCAATCACGCGAGCGTCCGCCGTGATTGGTTCTTCCTCTCCCACCGGCACGAAGCGTCCTTCGTCGAGCGTGCGGAGCACTTTGGACTGCGTCTTGAGACTCATGTCGCCGACTTCGTCGAGGAACAACGTCCCTCCATCGGCCTTCTGGAACTTGCCTTCCTTGTCGGAGGACGCACCCGGGAACGAGCCAACGCGATGTCCGAACAACTCGCTCTCGATCAAGTCCTCTGGGATGGCCGCACAGTTGACCTCAACGAACATTTCATTCTTGCGCAGGCTCTGAGCGTGGATGGCGCGCGCCACCAACTCTTTGCCCGTTCCCGACTCGCCATAAATCAGCACGCGCCCGTTGGTTGGCGCCATCAACGAGATCTGCTGGCGCAACGCCTTCATCGGGATGCTGTCGCCGGCGATGACGCTGCGGGCTTGAAACTGCTTTCTGTATTCGAGGTTGTCGCTGCGCAGACGCTTGGCGTCGATGGCGTTCTTCAGGACGATCAGGGTCCGCTCCAGCGAGAGCGGTTTCTCGAGAAAGTCGAATGCCCCCAGCTTGGTGGCGCGCACGGCGGTCTCGATGTTGCCGTGGCCCGAGATCATGATGACTTCGGGCGGATCGTCCATTTCGACGATGCGCTCCAGCGCTTCCAGTCCGTCAATGCCGGGGAGCCAGATATCGAGCAGGACCACATCGACAAGCTTGCGTGCGAGTGTGGTGAGGCATTCTTCGCCACTCTCCGCAAGTACGGTCTTGTAGCCCTCGTCCTCCAGCACGCCTTGCAGCGAGCTGCGAATTTCGGACTCGTCATCCACGATCAGAATGGTGTGCATGTTGTTCAGACGGCTGCGCGACCATCGCCGCTGCCACAGGTAACTCTACGATAAAGCGCGTTCCGATGGGATCATTCTCCTCGACGCGGATCGAGCCGTGGTGGTCTTCGATGATGCGACTTACGATCGCCAGGCCCAAGCCGGTGCCGCGCTTCTTGGTGGAGAAATAGGGTAGGAAGAGCTTCTCTTTGAGCGCTGGCGTCACGCCGTGCCCAGTGTCGGACAATACGATTTCGACCGAGTCACGTTCTCCAGCAAGCGCTGTCGATATCACGATCTCCTTAACCATGGAGCCCTGCATCGCCTCGGCGGCGTTGTCGACGAGATTGGCAATCGCGCGCCTGATCGCGTCGGGATCGGCATGGACCGCGGGGAGATCTGTCGCCAAAATCTTTCGGACCCGGATCCCACTGAGGCGGCCGTCAAACATGAGCAAAGCACTCTCGACAATGCTGTTGATGTCAGAGGGCATGGGACGCGACGCTGGGAAGCGCGCCAGGGTGGCAAATTCGTCGACCAAGGTCCGCACCGTCTGCACCGACGAACCAATAGTGTCGACACAGTTGCGTATGATTTTGAGCGAAGCCGCATCCGGAGGCGCTCCCCGTTCGAGATGGCGGCGAATGCGCTCGGCCGACAACGCGATGGGAGTGAGCGGGTTCTTGATTTCGTGGGCAACGCGGCGTGCGACTTCACTCCAGGCAGTCTGTTTCTGGGCGCGGAGCAGGTCGGTGATGTCTTCCAGTACCACGACGTATCCCATGCGCTGCGCCATGGGTTCCTGCGCTCGTGCCGTCGAATCGAGTGAGGCCACTGTGACTGCGACATTGAGATTAACGCGCGAGGTCACGATCTCCATCTGGCTGGTGGTCGTGCCCATGCGATCCGCCTTGCGCAGCAAATGCGCAAGGTCCGCAGTCACGTCCTCGGGGAAGAGTTCATCCAGGGTTCGAGCCGCCCGGGCGGGCGAGGGATCGAGATGGAGCAGTCGCTCGAAGGCGCCATTCATGTGGACGACGTGGCGGGATGCGTCGAGCGAGAGTACGCCGGTCGGAATGCTTTCCAGGATGGTCTCGATATGACGGTTGCGCTGCTCGATCTGAACGTTGACATCGGCCAGATCGGCGCGCGAGGCCTCGATGCTGGCGCGACTCGCTTCCAGGTCCGCTGCCATCTGGTTAAAGGAGTTTACCAGTTGCCCGATTTCACTGCCGACCTGCACATCCACACGGTAGTCTAGGTGGCCTCGCGAAATCTCCTGTGTGGCTTCGGCCAGTGCAAGCAGCGGACGGGTCACCATCTTCGACAAATACAAGGCCAACCAGGTCGAGGCAAACAAGACACCCACGGTGAGCAGCAAAAGGTAGCCAAGATAGGTGCGACGTAGACGCCGTCGCTGCTTGCGGAGTTCCTGGTACTGTTGCTGGGCTTGCTCGATGTCAGCCAGCGCGGCGGAATAATTTGCGGGCAGTGGCATAGCGACTAGGATCTGGCCCGCCGGTCCCACCACCGCTCGGCCGAGCACGTAGCTCTTTCCGAGAATGTCAAAAGCCTTGGGCTTGGTCCCCCCCGCTTCTTTCATGGGCAAGTGGTCGCGCAGCAGCGGCCAAGGCTGGGGAGCGTGAAAACTGGCCTCGGCACGGCCTTCGGCGACCGCGAAGGCGAATCCGCCCTGCAAGCTGACCTCGCTGCGGCGGAACTCCTCCATGACCAACGTGAAATTGTCGGTTTCGAACGACTTCCTGGCGGCCGGCGATGACGCAATTCGTTCAGCTTCGACGCGGGCATTGTCGGCAGCATAGTCGGTCAGGAGCGATGCCACCACGCCGGTTCGGTATTGCACATCTTCCACTGGGCGCGAGAACCATTTCTCGATTGAGCGGTTGATCAGACCGTAGGAGAACAGGAATAGGAAGATGACCGGACCCAGCGACAGCAGCAACGCGCCCATTACCATTCGGCTGCGCAGCTTCGATCCCATGGCGCCGGTCTTGCGTTCGGCGTAGAGGCGGAGCAGGATGCGGAGCAACACAAACGTCAGCGCCACGAACAGGAGAAAGATGAGCGCGGAGAGCGCAGCGAAGATCAGCGTTTCTTCGCTGGTGTCGGGCTGAAGGAACGTCAGATTAAAGGTGGCCTGCGAAAAGATGGTCGCGAACAACAGGAAAACTGCGATCGACAGGCCGACAATCGCGGGAGTGCGGCTACGCTTGTGGTCTGGGCGGTTTGGAGGTGTGACGGGCGACATGACTCGCAAGGGCGACGCCGATCGATGAGCGCACCCAACTTCATTGCACCATGAAAATACCGGTTTCAGGGCCGAGTTTGATTATACCCGCGATTTCGCTGGCTTTTTTGACGGTCGCCGCTTAATGCCGGACGGGTGCTTCGGAGCGTTGCGCTGCACACCTAGGTTGACTGGATGGAAAAGCATCGTGCCCAGGGGACACACTTCGCACTCGGGCTGCTGCTTGTGACAATAGTGCTTGCCCACCTGCACGAACAGGCCATGCATTTCGTTGTAAACCTGGGCCCGAGGAGTGCGTGATGCGGTGCTCATCGCTGACGGGGGATGGGTCTGAGGACGTTGCTGGTTGAGCGACCGGGGCGCGATCGCCGGCAACGGTTTTTCGCATTGCAATGCATTCTCGACCAAGGTGCGGATCTCGTCATACTTTGCGTTTGCGGCGACAGCGTCATGACGTTCCAGCACCCGGCGAGTGTAGGCATCGACGACAAAGATTGGGTGATGTCCTGAGTAGAGAAGGATGGAGTCCGCGGTCTCGGCGCCGATACCTTTTAGCGCGAGGAGTTCTGCCCGCAATTGCTCGGTGGGTGTCGCGAACATGGAGTCAAGCGATCCGCGATGGTTCTCGTCCAAAAACGCGATGAAACTCTTCAGCCGCAGCGCTTTTTGTCGAAAGTAACCAGATGAGCGAACCAGTTGCTCGAGTTCGTCCAACGGCAACTGACGTATGCCTTCTACGCTTAACACGTCAGCCTCACGAAGCTTTGCCAGGGCGCGCTCCACGTTTGTCCACGAAGTGTTCTGGGTGAGGATCGCGCCGGCGATTACCTCGAAAGGAGTCTCGGCCGGCCACCAGTGTTGTGGGCCCCAGATCCGCGACAATTTGCGATAGATTGCGCTAACTGTTTTCGCTGACGAAGGCGGCTCGGCGGTCTGTTCTTCACGCGGTGTGACCCGTTGCCGGCGAGACTTCACGGCTGTGTCGTCTTGCCCTGCTTGAGTTGCTGCTTCCAGCCGAGAATGCGGGCCTTGTTGGCCTCGGCTTCCGCTTCTGGAACCATTCCCTTGCGCTGGTAAAGGATCGACAGGCTGGTGTGGGCGAGAACGTCGTCGGGATCGAGTTCAGTGATGCGATTGGCGACCGTGATGGCTTGGTCGAACTGCTCGGTGTCCTGATAGGCGCGCGCCAGCCCGTGCATGGCGTCGAGGAACGTCGGATCGGTAGCGATGGCTGCCTCGTAATCGGCAATCGCCTCGGTCAACCTGCCTTCGGCGTAATGGTCGAGCGCGGCGTAGTAGCGATCTTCGGCGGCCTGTCGCGAGGTTTCGTCGGTCATGAATATCCGAGGCGAGTTTAGCATGCTGGGTCTGCCGCAAACGCAGCAGTGAGGTGCCGCTATACTGGTCATGCGGCGGCAGAAACCAACGGCTGGCGACAGTTCAGACTGCATTGAAGCACATCGCCTACATAATTCGTTTTCTGTGGAATGCGACGCGCGGACATCATCTTACCCCGTGGCGCAGTCCCTACCTGCGTTGGCGCATTGAGACCTATACCGGCCTGAAAATGCAGAGCATTGGATTCCTGGAGTTCTGGGGATTCAGTTGGCGCGAACGGCGGGAACTGATGCGTTTTCTTACCTGGACGGGCGAGATGGAACGCTATGCGCGGGTGAAACCGAAGAACCCTTAACCCTCCAGTATTACTCCGACTGGCGTGCCCATGCCGGCGGACAATTTTTCTGCCGCAGATGCTTGCCGGGCGGCAATTTCTAAATATCCCGAACTGCCCAGAATGGCGAAAAATTCGTCATCGCCGCCTTCCGCGTACGAGCGGCATACCCGCGTAATCGTCTGGCCCGCAATCAGCAACTGGACGCTCGGTGGGGTTGCGGCGAAGAGTGCCGGTGCCTCTTGTTCGCTGAGGTTGGTGATGAGATTGCCGAATTTGTCGACTTTGAGCACGACACCGCGCAGGCTGTTTTCGCCGACGCGCTCTACCGCAGGCAGGGGAAGGCGAACGTAATCCGAAACCTCGAGACCAAACTCCGCGGGCGACACTCCCTTGCTGAGCCAGGCCGCTACTGGGGAGAAAATGTCACGCCCGTGAAACGTCTGGCTGACCGGCTGGAGAAAGTAGCGATCAGCCGTGATGTGGCGAACGGCGAACTTGGGCTCGCGCGCCTCGACCAAAGACAGAACACCGTTGTCGGGAGCCACGAAGATATAGTCGTCGGTCTCGGCGAGGATAGGGCGGCGCGTGCTGCCTACTCCGGGATCGACAACGACCACGTGCACGGTGCGCGGCGGGAAGAAGCGATAGGCTTGTGCGATGGTCCATGCGGCATCGAGCACATCGAACGACGGGATGGCGTGACAGATGTCGACCATGCGGGTCTCAGGATGAATGCTAAGCACAACGCCGTGCATGATTCCGACGAAAGGATCGTGAAGTCCGAAATCGGTGGTGAAGGTAACAACCCGTGGCACGGCCATGACCGAACGCTAGTCGGAAGCCGAACGGGAGTCAAGCGGGCGCAAAACTCCTGCATTGTTTTCCACGTGGGCGGCATCCGATGAACACACCCCAGGAATGATGTGCTGAAAGGGACTCATGCGCGTGGCGGAACTGTGGCGTTATCCGGTTAAGAGTATGCGGGGCGAGTTGTTGCAGCAGGCTGAAGTCTTGCCAACCGGTATTCGCGGCGATCGCGAGATCGTGGTGGTCTCAAAGTCGCGTCAGCGAGTGATTACCTCGCGGACCCATCACCGCCTGCTGGGTTTGCAAGGCGGCATTTCGTCCGATACCCACGAAGCCACGGTCAACGGCTTACCGTGGGACAGTCCCGAGTCCCGGGCATTAGTGGAAGAGGCGGTTGGCGAAGCGGTCCGACTAGTGCACGTCACGAGCACCGAGCGCTTTGATGTCTTGCCACTACTGGTCGCGACTGACGGGGCTATCAATACGTTTGGCGTAGATCGGCGACGATTCCGTCCCAACATCCTCATTGGCGGCGTGGAAGGACTCATGGAGCGGCAGTGGGAAGGGAAGCGGATCTGTATCGGCGAGATTGAGATTCATGCAGCTCAGCTGCGCGCTCGTTGCGTGATGACCACTTACGATCCCGATACCTTGGTGCAGGATCGCAACGTGCTGTTTCGCATCGTGCAGGAATTCGACGGGACCATGGCGTTGGATTGTTCGGTGCTGCAGCCGGGAACGATTCGGGTGGGCGATCCGGTGACGATCGAAGAGTAGCGAGCGCCACCGGAAGACACTCAATATCTAGCGAATATCTACGTCACCCGAACCCGTCGACACTTCCACCTCGGGACCGCCACCGCGTACTGCACCTTTCAGTTCGTGACGACCCATGGTGCCCTGGACCGTGATCGGCAGGTCGGAGTGAATCGAACCCGAACTGGTGTGCACGTTGAGGTTGAAGCCGCCGCCGGACGACAGCGCCATCTTGATGTTTCCTGATCCGCTGTGCAACTGCCAGGGACCCTTCACATCTCCGTCAGCCCCAATGCCGCCGCTTCCGGTGCGTGCGCGCAGGCCGCCCTTGATGCCGCGGAGGCGAATTCCGCCTGAGCCGGTATGCACGTCAACATCGCCGCTTCCCGTCAGATCGGCCTGAATCTCTCCGCTTCCCGTTCCTGCGGAGAACGGAGCAGCAACCGACTCAGCGTGGATGCTTCCGCTGCCGGTATCGACATGAGATTGGGGGCCGAGGTCCTGCACCCGGATGTCGCCAGAGCCAGTATGGAGTTTCACGGGCGAGCGCACGCCTTGTACCGAAATTTCGCCCGATCCAGAGCCTGCATTCACGGTGGTATCGGCCGGAACGGTAAGTTCGTAGCTGATAGAAATGTGGTGCTTGGCGTCCTCAGGCAGGTTGTAGCCAATGCGAATCGTGCCGCCGTTCTGCTCGATCGGAGGATTGGATGCAACGCTATGGACGAGGCGATCAGCATTGTCGCCAAACCATTCGTTATTGCTGCGAACCCGGCCGTGCACGACCACTTGATTGGAGCCGCCAGTCTTGATGATCACTTCACCTGACCCGGTCGTGAGGTCGAGGTTTACTGATCCCGAAACCTGGAGAGTGCGATCGAACTGGTCCTCAGCACGAGCAAATAGCAGAACCGGAACCAGCAGAAAGATGGGAACAATTGCGGTGATGTACTTTTTCATGATTTCGCCCCAGATGATTGAGACTGTATTTGCCAGAAAGATGGGCTGCCGTTGCCGGCAGCCCGCGGAGGAGGAGGAAACACTACTGCTGTAATACGACCTGGTCGCCTTCCTTCAGGCCGGACAACACTTCTGTCTTAGCGCCGTTGGAGATACCGATATTCAGTGCTACTTTGCGCTTGCCTTCTTTGCCTTTCGGGTCGGGCACTTCGGTTGAAGCCTTCTTGTCCTTGTCGTACAGGATGGCGCCTTCGGGGATCATCAGCACGTTCTTGTGCTCGTCGAGGATGATCTCTGCATTGGCCGTCATCTCAGCTTTCAACTCGCCACCCGGATTGTTGATAGACACGCGAACTTCAAAGGTCGTGACGTTGTCCTTCTCAGCGCCCATGGGTGAAATCTTGGTCACATGGCCAGTGAAGGTCTTGTCTTTGAACGTCTCTACGCGAATGCGCGCGGGCTGTCCGAGGTATACCTTGCCGATATCGCTTTCGTCGACCTTACCTTTTACGTAAACCTCGCTGGTATCGCCAATGGTCATGACCAGCGTGGCCGCCGAGCCCATCACCAGGATGGAGCTGACCGCGTCGCCCATTTCCACATCGCGCGACAGAATGATGCCGTCGATAGGAGCGACGATGGTGGTATAGCTCAACTGCTCTTCCAACTGTTTGAGGGTAGCGTCGCTTTTCTGGACGTCGGCTCGCGCCTGAGCAACCTTGGCTTTGCTGACTACCAATTGGGCCCGCGCCACGTCGCGCTTATTGACGGCCAGTATGTAGCTGCGTTGCGCGTCATCAAGGGCGGAAGTGGATACGATTCCACTCTTGGCCATCTCCTGTGCGCGTTCATAAGCACGTTGCAAGGTCGGGATGTCGACGCCTTGGGCATCAACTTCGGCGCGCTTCATATCGGCTTCGGCGCCTTCCTGGTTGGCCTTCGCTGACTGCAACTGTGCGCGGGCGGAGTTAACCGTCGCTTCAATCTCAACCCGATCAAGCTCGGCCAGGATCTGGTCCTTTTTCACCGTGTCACCGGCATCAACGTAGAGCTTCTTCACAATGCCGCTAGCTTTTGACTTGATCTCGACCTTGGTGATGGGCGTGACTTTGCCGGTCGCCACCACGCTCTTGGCGAGATCACCCTTTTCCACCTTCGCCAGCTTGGTAGGATCGATCTTGGTGCCGCCGCGCGTGGCCGCTACCGCCACGATGACCAGCGCCACAACTGCCACAGCCACGGACGTAATGATGATCAGGCGCTTCTTCTTTTTCTTGCCGTTGCCGTTACCGTTTGCCACTGCCGCCTCCCGACGCTAGGTAGCATTCCATTCTGATGGTGTGTACGTACCAGTATGAAGAGAAGTTCCGTGCCCGATGATGAAAAACCCGCCCCGGATCACCCTTTTCCATCGAGTTAGACCGAATTGGGAGGGAAACGGTAGCAGAGCTTCGTGACTGGCGTAAGTTACTGGTCAGAAGACGCTTATCACACAGCGCCCAGTGACGGACAACCGCCCGATGTTAAGATTTCAGCTGCATGGTTACCTTCGTTGTGCTGCGGATCGTGGCGGTGGTTCTGCTGGTCGCGGCAAACGCATTCTTTGTTGCGGCCGAGTTTGCGCTGGTCAGCGTCCGGGAAACCCGGCTGCAGCAACTCATCGCTGCCCATCGTATTGGCGCCCGCACCGTCCAGAAGCTCCACCAGAAGCTAGACGAGTTTATTGCCGCGGTGCAGTTCGGGGTGACGGTCTCCAGCCTGGCGCTGGGCTGGATCGGTGAGGCGGCAATGGCTCGTGTACTCGAGCCGCTGTTCGTTCGTCTGCCCTACTCCCACATTTATGCCCACGCCTTCAGCATCGGGTTTGCGTTCATCCTGATCACCTACATGCACGTGATCCTGGGTGAGATCGTGCCCAAGTCGCTGGCCTTGCAGCGGACAGAGACTGTCGCTCTGGCGGTCGCCGGCCCGATGGACGTATTCATGACACTGGCGGCCCCGCTCCTCGCAGTGATGACTGCCTCCTCTCGCGTAGTTCTCAAGGCCTTTGGAGCGCGCCAGGTGCGCGAAGGCGGGGTACATTCTCCGGAGGAGCTGAAGCTGATTGTCTCGGCCAGCCGCCGTATCGGGATACTGGAAGCGCCGCAGGAACAGATGATCCATCGCGCACTTGATCTGGAAAACGTGTTCGTACGTGAGATCATGGTTCCTCGAATGGACATCTTTTCGTTGCCGGGCGACATGCCGCTCGACGAAGCATTTCAAAAAGTGGCAGATGAGCAGCACTCGCGGGTGCCGGTTTACGATCCCGAGCGCGGCCCCGAACACATCATTGGGGTACTTTATGCCAAAGATCTATTGCGCTGGTTGCGTTATCGTCTGGGCCAGCTGATGTCGGGCCAGGTGGCCAGCCGGTCCAGCGATCTGAAGGTGCGACACGTGATGCGCGAGGTGCTGGTGGTCCCGGAAACCAAGCCGCTTCCGGATTTGTTGATGGAGTTCAAGCAGCGCAAGCGTCATCTCGCGGTCGTGGTTGACGAATTCGGCTCGACCGCCGGCGTTGTGACCGTCGAGGACATCCTCGAGCAACTGGTGGGCGAGATCGAAGACGAGTTCGACATCAGCGATCCGGTGTTCGCACCTGGCGACCCTTCGATCGAGCTGAATGGAGCCGTCAACATCCGCGACCTTGAGTCGCAGTACAAAATCAACCTTCCGCGCGATGAAGGCTTCGAGACCCTGGCCGGGTTCGTGCTCGCGAAACTGCAAAAGATCCCAGAATTGGGTGACAGCTTCGAATTCGAGGGTCGGCGCTTTACCGTGGTCTCGATGGATGGCTTGCGCGTGGACACGGTGAAGATCGAAGTGCTGCAGCCGCAAACACCGGCGGCAAAACGGGTGGTGCATTAGAACTGGTTGCATAGATACGATTTGAAAGGGCACGGCTTCACAGGCTGTGGAAAATGCGCGTTTCGCGAGGTTTTGAAAGGGCACAGCTTTAGCTGTGCCGTACAGGTTCTTTATTTTTGTCATTCCTCGCGGGCTTCAGCCCGCGAGGAATCTGCTTTCTCGACTTTTTCCGCAGCCTGTTCAGCCGTGCCGCTCCTGGCTCGTTGAACATTGGGCTTTAGCCCCTGAGGGAATTCGAATTCCATCACGCCCACCATTTAGGAGACGGATTCCAATGCTCCGCTATATCTTCACCCGCCTGTCGTACATGCTGCCAGTGATCTGGCTCGTGGTTTCGGTAGTCTTTCTGCTGATTCACATCGTTCCCGGCGATCCCATTCAGCAAATGCTGGGCGAAGGCGCACCGGCAGCCGACATTGCGGCCGCGCGCCACGCGTACGGACTGGATGTCCCGCTGGGAACGCAGTACGTGAACTACTGGCGCGGCCTGTTGCACGGCGATATGGGACGTTCGTTCCGTTTCAACCAGAATGTCGGACACATCATTGCGCAAGCGTATCCGTGGACGCTGCAACTAACGCTGGCAGCGCTGACCGTGGCGCTGTGCCTGGCCATTCCGGCAGGCGTGCGCTCGGCCCTGCGTCGCAATCGATGGGACGACCGCGCGCTCAGCTTTGTTTCGCTTCTGGGATTGTCGTTCCCAAACTTCGCGCTGGGACCAATCCTCATTTTGTTGTTCGCGATTGAACTGGGTTGGTTGCCGGTCTCGGGGTCGGGCTCATGGCAGAATCTGGTGCTTCCGGCGATCACCATGGGGGGCGCGCTGGCTGCGATCCTCACCCGCATGGTGCGTACCTCGATGTTGGAAGAGCTCGGGCAGGACTACATCCGAACCGCCCGCGCCAAGGGACTGACCGAGCGAGCGGTCGTCTATCGGCACGCGTTGCGCAACGCGATGATTCCGGTGCTGACCGTCGTGGGCTTGCAGTTTGGCGCCATGCTCGCCGGGGCCATCGTGACGGAGACGATCTTTTCCTGGCCGGGAATTGGCCGCCTCACGGTGCAGGCTATCTCCAGCCGCGATTATTACCTGGTGCAGGGCTGCATCCTCGTAATCGGACTCACCTACGTGCTGGTGAACTTTCTCACCGATCTGATGTATTCAGCGCTGAATCCGCGCATCCGGCAGTAACTCCGCTCAAGCAGAGGAGACACGGGCTCAGCGATGTGCTGGTGAGAAGGGAACGTGCTGTCCGGCGACGATAGCAGCGGGATTGTGCGTAACTAGCGCGTCGGCTACGTCCTCACCGACGAGAGCGGCAACCCGGTCGCGCGCCTCGGATAACAGCGGTGGGCGCAAGTTCAAATCGTGAGCATCACTAGCGACCACGTGAACGGCTTCGCGGTGGAGTAACCACTCCGCCGCCTTGCGGGACTTGGAGCCCCAAAAGCCGGTGAGTGCATTGGCGGTGACCTGTACTAGGCAGCCTGCTTCAATAAATCGCAACACGGTTTCCGGATGCTTGATCAGGAAAGCATTGCGCTCGGGATGAGTGATGATCGGAACCATGCCGCGGCTAGTCAGCGCCAACAGTAACTCGCTCGCGTTCGTGGGAATTCCGTGGTGATCGAATTCCACCAGCAGGTACTGGGAATCGCCGATGGCAAAGCGTTGCGGATCGGCGAGCGCGTCCGCAACATTGTGGGGAGTAACGTGGAAGTCGCAGCCGATGCTGAAAGTGAGTCGTCCATCGGCGACCTCGCTCAATGTTGCCAGCATGTCGGTGAAGTGTTCGCGGTCGTACTCGAACTGAGCGTCGCAATGCGGCGTGGCGACGATGTGCGTAATGCCGTCAAGCGCCGCCATGCGGCACATTTTGGCCGTTATCTCCCAGGACTCGGAACCGTCATCGATTGCGGGAAGAATGTGGCAGTGAATATCGACCATCTTGTTTCGCCCGTACCAAAACCAAAAGCAGCCACGGATTACGCGGAAATACGCGGATCAGAATTGAATCATAAAGACCAAGAATTATCCGCGT
>Ga0207927_1000670_pt1 | contig 14436 bp, 14 predicted proteins | sample NGESurdeep072012_2_FD_184456 | JGI IMG/M metagenome (GOLD analysis project Ga0207927, IMG submission 184456) | Arctic peat soil microbial communities from Barrow, Alaska - NGEE Surface sample 210-2 deep-072012 (SPAdes) | ecosystem: Environmental > Terrestrial > Soil > Wetlands > Peat ... | reverse complement strand
GCTTCAATTCCGTCGAGCTCCGGCATGGATATGTCGGCCACGATGATGTCAGGATTCAGCCGCTTCGCCTTCTCGACCATTTCGAGACCGTTGTGCGCTACTCCCACAACATCGAACGTCGACTGCAGAAACTTTGCCACCCGCTCCAGAAGGAGGGGATGATCGTCCGCCAGCAGGATACGCCGACGATTCTCAGAGCCTTCAATCTTTCCGATTTCTGACATGGGCCCGTCCAATGACGACAGATCGTCGCCGAGACACGTTCACAACAACACCCCGATGGTAGGTTCGGTGTTAAGGAGTGACAACTAGGGAAAACCCTAGTTCCTAAAGTCAGAGACTGCGGTGGGAGGTATCAGAAGGACGGGGCTCGCTGCAAAGGATTGGAATCCATTAATCCTGCGGATTCTTCCTCATCGCGGCCTTGGTTTAACGAGGAATTGCTTGAACCGGCTATCAGGATCAGCCCACGCGGACTGCGCCGCATCACACTACTATCACACATAGTTGTGACGTCCGTCACTGCTGAAGGGTCACGGAAAGGAAATACTCCCATTCCCATAAGCCGAAACAGAGGTGCAACGGCGCTGGTATCGACCGTTGCTCCAGTGTCCAAAGAGGAGAGTCGCAATGAGTTCGCAGCCGTCACCTCAAGGTAAGAAGTTCCTGCCGCCCATCCTATTGGTTCTTATGGTTCTTACGGCGTATCAGAGCTTCGCTATTCCGGCGTTCTCTCGGCAGTACGGCACCAGTTGCAGCACCTGCCATATCGACTTTCCCAAGCTGAACGACTTCGGGAAAGCCTTTAAGGATGCTGGCTTCAAGTTCCCCAAAGACGATGAGTCGATGCTTAAAATTCCCCCGGTCATGTTGGGGGCTCCTGCCAACGCAGAATTATGGCCAAAAGCGATCTGGCCGGGGAGCATACCTGGACTCCCTCCAATCGGGCTGCGTTACAACAATTACATGCAGTTCACCAGTGGCAGCCGCAACAATTTCAACAACCTGTTGCCGCCAGGGTCGATTGGCCCGTTCGTTCCAACCGCCGACTTTGAGACCGGACTCTTCAGCATTTTCACTGCCGGCAACTTCGGCAGCGACATCGCCTTCTGGGTGGATGACGACATCAGCGTGTCCGGAGCGAACGCCAACGGCGGACTGGGCGAGGCTTACCTGAAGTTCGTCAACGTCGGCCGTTTGCTGAAACTGCCGGAAAATGCTTTGAACCTGCGCGTGGGGCAGATGGAATTGGACATTCCGTTCACACAGTCCAAGTCGATCTGGGTCAGTCCGTATGACATCTACACGCAGGCGAATGTCGGTGTGGTGAATCCGGCGTTCAACCAGCAGTTTGTGAACAACTCGTACACGCTGGCAGGGTCGGGCCAGGGTATCGAATTCAGTGGCGGACGCCACACCGGCGGCTACAACTATTCTCTTGCTTTCATCAACCAGAACACCAGCGGGGTGGGGCAGGACGCGAATCCGGGCAGTCCGTACATTCCGCAGGCTACCGGCAGCAACAACGGCGGCGTGGGCGTGTCCTCGGATGCCAACTTCAAGGACATCTACGCCAGCTTCAATTACCGCTTCAATTTGGAGAAGGCCAAAGAAAGCCGCAACTCCATCCAGGCCGCAGGACCGAGCGGTCCGCGCGACCACACCTACCTGAACTTCGGTGCGTATTATTTCTACGGACGTTCGGTGCAACGCCTCAGCGGCACGACGCTGGCTGGAACGTCGGTTGTGCTCACAGCACGCGAGCCGTTCTACCGTGTGGGCGGCAACTTCACCTTCAATTACCACAACGTGCAGATCAACGGCCTCTACATGTACGGCCACGACTACAACCTGCTCCCCATTGACTCAAACGGCGCGCTGATCCCTTTGCCAGTGAGCGACGCGACGCCGGTAGGATTCGTTCGTGGCTCTCCGGCAACTTTCAGCGGCGGATTCGTGGATGCGGAGTGGCTGGCGTACCCGTGGATGTATGTGATGGTCCGATACGACGGGGTCAACTCCACTTCGGATTACTACAATGCCCTGGTGCCGGGGGGATTTACCGGCTCATCGTTCAACGGTGCGTCCAGCGTGACCCGCAATCGCATCACGCCGGCGGTGCAGTTCCTGATCCACGCCAACATCAAGGCCATTGCCGAGTACCAATTCAGGCCGGGACAATCGGTCACATTGGCGATCAATCCGATCAACGGCTTGCCGATGGCGGTAAACTCATTTCATACCAACACGCTGGTGCTGGGATTTGAGTTTGCCTACTAACGAAGCACAACGAATTAGGACCTTATGAAAGGGAAACATATGACACGACGTTTTTCGCTCACGCTGTTGTTGGTTCTTGTTTTTGCAACTGCAGCCTTCGCCGGCACCATAACAGGCACAGTATCTCCCGGTAAAGCCTCGGTCGTTTACGTTGACGCCATCGCTGGCAAGACCTTTCCTCCTCCGTCCGCAAAACCGCTAATGGACCAGAAGGGGCTGATGTTCACTCCGCACGTCCTGGCCATACAGCAAGGGACGACAGTAGAGTTCCTGAACAGTGATACCGTCCAGCACAATGTTTTCTGGCCCTCCATCAGCGGCAACAAGAAGCTGACCGGCAACCTCGGAACCTGGCCCAAGGGCGAGAAGAAGTCCTTCAAGTTCGACAACCCCGGTGTGGTGCCGCTGCTGTGCAACGTTCACCCTGAGATGGCCGGTTACATCGTGGTCAGCCCCACTCCTTACTTCGCCGAAACCGATGCCAGCGGGAACTACAAGATTGATAACGTTCCGGATAGCAAATACAACGTCGTTGCCTGGCACGAAGGCATGAAGCCACAGACTAAATCTGTGGACGTAGCCGGCGCGGCCAAGGCCGACTTCACTCTCTCCAAATAACGTTCGCGAATGGCGCGCTCTGGTCGGCGCGCCGTAACTCTTGGGTCACACAACGTACACCTCGTCGGACAGAGGGCTATGCTTAGCCGTTTCACCAAGAAGACGGTTGACCGGGAATGGCTCAACACCAACTTCCCCTGCATGATGGCGTGTCCTGCGCACACCAATGCCGGCCGTTACGTCACGCTGATTGCTGAAGGGAAGTTCGAAGAGGCGTACAAGTATGCGCGCGATCCTAATCCTATGGCGAGCATTTGCGGACGGGTTTGCGCACATCCCTGTGAGACCGCGTGCAGACGCGGCGAAATCGACCGGCCAATCGCGATTCGCGCCCTCAAGCGGTTCCTGACGGAGCGTCATGGTCCGGAGTCGCGGCATCCCGTTGCTCCAACTACACGACCGTCTGCGAAACTCCCTTACAAAGTTGCGGTCATCGGTGGAGGGCCCGTCGGACTCTCTGCCGCCCACGATCTAGCGTTGATGGGTTATTCCGTCACGATTTTCGAAGCTTCGCCGGTCGCCGGCGGAATGTTGTACCTCGGCATTCCGGAATACCGTCTGCCGCGCAGCGTGGTCGAGGCGCAGGTGCGCGAGATCCTCGAGACCGGCGATATTACTCTTCGCCTGAACTCTGCCGCAGGGCGCGACTTCACGGTTGGTGAGCTAAGGCACCAGGGTTTTGACGCTGTGCTGATTGGCGTAGGCGCGCACCGCAGCCGCGATTTGTCGATTCCCGGCGTCGACCTCGATGGTGTACATCGCGGCATTGAGTTCTTGCTCAACGTGAACCTCGGCTACAAATTCACCATTGGCAAGAAGGTGCTGGTTATCGGCGGCGGTAATGTGGCAATGGACGTCGCCCGCTCCGCCGCGCGCGAAGTTCTGCGTCAGCATGACGAGCCTGGCGATATCACTCCCTCAGAAGAAAATGTGCAGACCGTCGCCACTCACGAAATGGTTGACATTTCTTTGTCTGCGCTGCGCATGGGCGCTCGCGAAGTCGGCCTCGTCTGCCTGGAGAACCGCGATGAAATGCCGGCCGCGTTGGAAGAAATCGAAGAGGCGGAGACGGAAGGCATCATCATGCATCCGGGCTACGGACCCAAGCGAGTTCTGGGGCGCGACGGCAGAGTCGTCGGTCTGGAATGTCTGAAGACGAAATACGTTTTCGATGAGAACCGCCGGTTCAATCCTGCGTTCTATGACAACAGCGACACTCAGTTCGATTGCGACACCATCATTCTCTCGATCGGGCAGGCGCCCAATCTGGATTTTCTGAGGCCCGAAGATGGCGTACTGATTTCCCCACGCGGACTGGTCAATGTGAATCGCGACACCCTTATGACTTCCGCCCCCGGAATCTTCGCTGGCGGCGACTGCGCTTTTGGTCCGCGCCTGATCATCGACAGCGTTGGCGACGGCAAGCGTGCAGCGGTCGGTATCGACGAACACCTTCGCGGGGAGAAGCGTGCCGAGCCCAAGATCGAAGTGCAGGTGCTGGATCGCTGGCAGATGGCCGTGGACTACATGAACATCCAGCGCCAGACAATTCCGATGCTTCCGCTGGAGCGCCGCACCGGCATGACTGAGGTCGAGCTTCCCTACACCGAGCAGGAAGCCATGGCCGAGGCGCAGCGCTGTCTCAAGTGCTACGTCAACACCATTCTTGAAGGCAGCGAGCAGGACGGCACGGATTGCGTGCTGTGCGGGGCGTGTGTCGATGTGTGTCCGGAGAACTGCCTGGAGTTGGTGCCGCTCGACCGCATCGAGTTCGAGCCGAACGCGATTGATGCACTGGCAAATAATCCGGAGTTGTTCACCTTCGAACTGGAAGGCATTCAGCCGTCGGAGTTGGGCAGCATCAGCGGGACCGCGATGATCAAGGATGAGACCCGCTGCATCCGTTGCGGATTATGCGCGCTGCGTTGTCCGGCAAATACCATCACCATGGAGGCTTATCACCTGTTGCCGTCGACACCCACGGGACTCATCACCATTCAGAGCTTTGATGGACCCAAACTAGTCGCAGCTATCAAGTAATCATTTAGTGAGGATTTATGGCTGAGGATCCAAAACGAGCACCTGCTCCGGATAGTCCGGAGGAAATGAGCCGGCGGAAGTTCTTCGTCAAAGTCGGAGTCGGCTCGGCAGCGGTGGCGGCCCTGGGCACGGCTGCTTTCGCATACCAATACCTTTCGCCCAACGTTCTTTACGAGCCGTCACCCATCGTCGATGCCGGGAAGCCCGACCGCTATGCTCCTGACTCGGTAACTATGGATCCGCAGAACGCAATCTACGTGGTCCGGACCGGCGAAGGGTTCTTTGCGCTTTCGGCGATCTGCACTCATCTTGGCTGTTTGACGGCGTACAAGCCAGACCTCGGCATCATTGCATGCCCTTGCCACGGCAGCAAGTTCAACAAGGATGGAGTGAAGATCGAAGGGCCGGCGCCACGGCCGCTCCCCTGGTTGCGCATGTGGCTCAGCGATGACGGCAACTTGTTGGTCGACAGGTCGAACGCCATCGCGATCAAACAACTGGTGAGGGTGTAGCCATGGCAAACACCGTTGACAATCTCATCAACCAGGTGCGCGAGAACCGCATCTGGCGGTCCATCTTCCGCGGCGGCAGCGGCGAAAGTAACTTGCGTCGCTCGCTGGTTGTGCAGCAAAACGTGTTCCTGCACTTGTTCTCCATCAAGTCGCGCAAGCGCGTGCTGGAGTTCAGCGCGACTTGGTATCTGGGCGCTCTCACCTTCGGAACTTTTCTCATTCTTGTAATCACCGGCATTCTGCTGATGCTCTACTACCATCCTTCAGTCCCGCAGGCTTACGCCGACATGAAAGACCTGCAATACGTGGTTTCGTCCGGCGTATTTTTGCGCAACCTTCATCGCTGGTCGGCACACGCCATGGTGTTCCTGGTATTTGCCCACATGTTCAAGGTCTTCTATCGCGGAGCCTACCGCACACCGCGTGAGTTCAACTGGATCATCGGCGTGGTTCTGCTGCTTGTGACACTGCTACTGAGCTACACCGGCTACCTGCTGCCGTGGGACCAGTTGGCTTACTGGGCGGTAACAGTGGGAAGCAACATCGCGTCCGCTGTGCCTCTGATTGGCGCCAAGATGCGTTTCCTGATGCTGGGAGGAACCGCGGTGAACGCTAACGCGCTGCTGCGTTTCTACGTGTTGCACTGCGTCATCCTGCCGGTGACAGCGGTCGTCCTCATCGCTGTGCACTTCTGGCGGATCCGCAAAGACGGCGGAATTTATCCAGGCGAATCGGATGCGGAGGTGAGCAACAAATGAGCGACCCTAAAGACTTCGTCGCCGTAGTCGACTCGGATGCGCGCAAGACGCCACGCCGGATCGCGTTCATCACCAAGCGCAGTTCGCCGCAGGTACACGTGAAGGACGAAGACCGGGTAATGACGTATCCCGAAGTCTTCTTTCGCGCGGCTGTTGCCATCGAGGTCATGGCAATCGCGCTGGTCATCATCGCGTTGATTTGGGACGCCCCGCTCGAAGGGCTGGCCGATCCCATGCACACCCCGAATCCGGCCAAGGCCCCATGGTACTTTCTCGGACTGCAGGAGATGCTGCACTATTTCCCGCCCGTGGTGGCGGGAGTACTTGTACCCGGATTAGTGGTAATGGCGCTGATCATCATCCCGTATTTCAAAATCAATGTCGAAGCCGAAGGGCTGTGGTTGCGCGACAAAGCCAAACGCCTGCGGATCTTCGGAATCGTCGTTGTTCTCTTCTGTATTTTCCTGGTTGTCTTCGATGTCTGGGTCGCGTTGGTTCCCACGCTGATCGTGGCGGGATTCATGCTATTGGCCGCGCAAACCGACGTTCAGACAGCCCACGGATTCCGACGATGGCTGGTGCGAAAGCCGCTATCTTTCTGGGTCATGACATGGTTCCTGGTTGAACTTGTGGTGCTGACCGTTGTTGGGACATTCTTCCGTGGCCCGGGTTGGTCCTGGGTCCTGCCCTGGAGGGCCTAAGTGACCATGACTGACAAACTCAAGTCACTGTGGCGTTTCTTCTTCGGCGACAGCGCTCGCGCATTTGGATCGGTGAGCCTGATCCTGCTCGCGCTGCTTGCGATCTCCCCGGCCAAAGATCATTTCAGCCAGTGGCGCCATTATCAGAAGCAATACTTACATCTCATTCGTGGACGCGCCGACGCTGTGACTCTGGAACGCCATTTCGAGGGCGGCATTCAACAGATTTGGATCCCCGAGCAGCAGGTCACTGACCGCTGTACGACTTGCCATCTTGGACTGAAAGAAAACAGCCTTGCTGACGTGAGTGCGGTGGCATATCGCAAGCACCCGGTGGTTCCCCACTCGCTGACGGCGTTTGGCTGCACCACCTGCCATCGTGGTCAAGGCGCCGCGACCACGGTGGAAGAAGCGCACAACGCTACCGAGCAGTGGGAGCAGCCGTTGCTTCCCGCTAAGTACATCGAAGCTGGTTGCGGACAATGCCATCTGGAGAAGCAGACGGCCACGCCGTTCCTGAACCAGGGCCGGCAGACCATCGCAAGCTACGGTTGCACGCATTGCCATACCATTAAGCGGGGCGACGGGACATTTATTCTCCCCGAAGATGACCCGCCATCGCTGAAGCACATCGCCGACAAGACGACTCGCGAGTGGGTTTATGCCTGGATTAAAGATCCCCAGGCTTATGCCAGCACGGCCACCATGCCGAACTATCACTTCAGCGATGACGATGCGCGCGATGTCTCGGCGTTCATCCTGGCGCAGAGCACGGCGCTGGAGCCGCCGCTGCAGCCGCTCAACGCCAAGCCGAATCCCGATCCTGCAGCAGGAACAACGTTGTACGGCCAGTCCTTCTGCGCCTCGTGCCACGCCATGCAAAACGCTGCCGGCATCATGGTCGGAGGCAATGTCGGTCCCGAGCTGACCGGCATCGGAACCAAAGCGAAACCCGAATGGCTTGCGGACTGGGTCACGAACCCGGACCATTACGATCCCATCACCATGATGCCGCGTTACCGCTTCGATCCCACTCAGGTGGCAACGATTGCCGCCTTCCTGGAGTCGAAGACGGAGCCCGACTTTGTCGCTAACGTGCATCTCGAGGCTGCGACTCCGCAGCAGGTCGAACACGGCAAGCGTCTCGTCCTGGAGAACGGATGCGCGAGTTGCCACGAGATCAACGGCATCAAGAAGCCGGAAAACTTCGCACCGGAGCTAAGCCGCATCGGCAGCAAGCCGATCTCGCAGTTGCTGTTCGTCGAGGGCGTCGAACACAAGCTGCCTTCGTATGTTGCCGCGAAGGTACGCAATCCCCGTTCGTTCGGGCCAGCGTTGAAGATGCCGCAGTTCCAGTTCACGCCGCAGCAAGTGGATGCCATCACCACCGCGCTGCTGGCGCAGACCGATCGCGCGGCAACTCAGCCTCCGACGATGCGCATCGCGGCAGTTCAGCAATCGAACTACGAGCCTGCGGGACATGCCGGACAACTCATGCATGACCTGCGTTGTTTCAGTTGTCACATGATCAATGGACACGGTGGCGATATGGCTCCCGACCTCACCTTTGAAGGGACCTCGGTACAGCGGGAATGGCTGACGCAATTTCTGAAGAATCCGGAGACCCTGCGCCCCGCTCTGATTCGCCGCATGCCGAAGTTCAACCTCAGCGATGCGGACATCAACACGCTCACCGACTACATAATGACCGTGTATCAGACGCCGCAGTTCGACCGCGATTCGCTACCGGCGTCGGAACTGACACTGGCTGCGGTGGAACAGGGGCGGCAGCTCTTCTACTCAAAATTCGCATGTCAGTCCTGCCACATCGCCGACTTCGCGAAGGACAAAGGCTACATTGGTCCGGCCCTTGCGGGCACCGGAAAGCGCTTCAACGCGGCTTGGATCTATCATTGGCTGAAAGATCCGCAAGCGCTGCGGCCAGGGACCATCGAACCCAACCAGCACATGACCGACGAAGAGGCCCGGTCGTTGACCGCATTCCTAATGTCGCTCAAGGCATCCGGCGCGAAGGAGGTGGCCAAGAAATGAAACGCGCGCTCATCGTTTTTTGTGCCCTGACGCTGCTGACCGCTGGATGCTCACACAAGAGCAAGCAGCCTGCGCCGCTGCAGGCCACCGCCACCGGTGCTGCCATCGTCGAGACCAGCGGCGGCAAACAGATTGGCTACATCGGAATGCCGCTCGACCAGCCAGTCGTTGTGCAAGTAAACGACGCTTCGGGAAGCGCAGTCGCCGGAGCAGCCGTGTATTTCCGCGGGCCATCGGGAGTGGTGTTTACGCCAGCCGCGGCGTTGACCGACTCCAGCGGGCAGGTCACGACCACCGTCTCGCTCGGACAGCAGGCGGGGCGATACAAATTCGTCGCCACGACTCGCGATGCGTCAGGTAAAACCGTCGAGCTTCCTCTCGAAGAAATCGCTCTGGGCTACCAGCAGACAGTCGGAGCCCAACTCAATGCGCAGTACTGCATTCGCTGCCACGATCCGGAATCGTCGTCATTGCGCGTCTCGAACATGGGCAATCTCTCGGTAAAGCCGCACGCCTTCACCGAAGGCGACACGCTCAACAAAATGAGTGACGCGGATTTGATTGCCATCATCAGTCACGGCGGTCCGGCGTTGAACAAATCGGCAGAGATGCCGCCCTGGGGCTACTCGCTCTCCAAAAGCGATATAGCCGCCCTGGTGTCTTACATACGCGCCGTCGCCGATCCTCCCTACGAAGCGGGCGGTCTGGTGTACGCTCAGAAGTGATACGCCGGGAGAATCTGCCGTAATGAAGTGGGTCGCAGGTGTTGCGCTATGGTTGGTGGTGTTGGGGACACCGTCGTCACTTGCCGCGCAGGTACTCACCCCGACGGAGTTGTCCGATCCGAAGACACAACGCCTGCAACAGCTCTACTTCAAGGCGTTGGTCGCGATCGGCAGCGAAGTTGAGGCGCACAAGTTCCCTTACCCGTTCTACTTTAGTCGGGTTCTCGACGTCGATCAGTCCAAGATGCCGATGCAGGACCAGCGCTCCATCCGCTTCGATTTCTACAAAAACCAGACCGTGCTGGAGATTACCGGCAATTATTACGCCGCATATTCCGCCGATCGTATGGACCCTTACGCCCGCTTGAAAGAGACTTTCCAGCAGGTCGTGATGCCGATTCTGCAAGCCTCAGTCCCGCATTTTCCCGATGACTCCGCATTCACAGCATACGCGGTCGAGGTGTCGCACCATGTTCGGCAAAAAGAGATGGGTCTCAGCGCCGAGCATCCGGAAAACGTAACTGTCATCATCCCAGTCTTGTCGGCGCAGAAATTGGTAGACGCGAAGACCGACGATCAGAAGCAGGCCGCAGTTCTCGACGCCCAGGTGTTTCTGAACGGCCAACCTTATTCCATCTGGATGCAGGAGGGTGCTCCGTCGGAAGAGTGGAAGGAAAGCAACGCTCCGCGACCTACGACCAACAAGCAATCCGCCGAAACTGCCGCGGTGACAGCCCAACCGGCGGCATCGGCTGGCCCTTCCGTCTCGGCCAGCCTGATGAAGACCAAGCCGTCAACCATGCGGATTTATACGCAGGAAGACCTAGCCAAGCTGCAGCGCCAGAACGATGACGCAATCAGCCGCATGACCAAGGGCCTCGACAAGGAAGCCCATTTTCTGGCCTATGCTCCTCCCAGCTTCATCGGATTTCGTCAGGGTGCCTACCTGCAGCTTTCGATCGCCACCCAACTGAATGCCGCCGCTGGAACGTCCCGTTACAAGCTGGCGGCGCTGGCTTTCGATGAGCACATCTCCCATCTGGTTCGGCCCTTGCTGAATTACTTCCCGGAAGATCAGGATTTTGATGGGATTAATTTCACCAGCATGATTCACATTGCCGACGGTTCCACCCCGTTGGCGGTTGAATTCTTCTTTCCATTCCGCACGATGCGCTGCTTTGCCAGCTACGATTGCACGGGCCAGCAAATGATCGACTCAGGAACGGTAGTCATCAACGGCGAGCGTTCCGCCCTCGACCTGCAGGTCGCCGAAGGCAAGAACTGAGTCGCTGCGTTCTCAGTTTCATCGCGGCATGGCTTACCTGGTCTCGTGGTCGGATCACTGGCAATCCGCTAGCAATGGCTCCAGACTGGTCTCGATAACGCGCTAGCATCCATCGACTGCGAGTTTCCTACGCTATGCGTTGCCCACATCCGTGTCAGTTGGCGAAGAATCGCCTTCGCATGAGCAGAGAAATGGCGATATCCCGCGAGAACTCTCAGGCGCCGAGTTTCTCCCGAGTCACGACCAATCTTGAACGTCTGCGAAGGCGGACACTGAATCGCATCGGTTCTTTTCGGTCGGCAAGACGCGAAGTTCCCCCGAAGTCTTGTTCTGGGAAGTCCGCCCAGGACAATGGCTGAGGCTCTTCCCGTGCGAGGGTCAACACAGAATTTGGCTATGTTTTCGGGATTGGTACCCGCAAATGCCCTTGTGGGACCTTGAGGACCGGGCAGCGTGCGTCGATTCGACACCTCCCACAAGCCGACTCCTGTTCGAGCGATACAGGGGTCGCCCGTGGGCGGAAACTCTATGGGCCCCAAAGTGCCGGCGACCCAAGTGACGCGAATGTAATTCAGCCGGCGGCCTCTGACCTGACGTTGCGGCGTGTCGGCCTGGAAGAATTCGACCAAGCCCGACTCCGTGAAGTTTCCCAATCGTGCGTTCTTACACCTGCACGCGTTTCGCATAGGGGTTGCCTCATCCGTTGCCGACTTGGTGCATCAATTCGACGTGCTCATTCGATGCACGACCACTGTAAGAAATGTGAGCGATCATAGCTCCCGTGGAATCGTATACTCTGCCGCAGTTGGGTTTCACGTTGGACGCACCAAGCGCAAAACATTCACCTGATCGCCGAAACGTCCTTGCACTTTCAATCCATCCGCATAGGCCAACGTGGCCGTCACCGGCACATTGGCTTCAAACGCGACTCGTTCTTTCATAGTTCACCTCCCGAAGATTTGCTTGTTGATTGTTGGGTTGCCTGGGAACACACCTCCGGCTGTCCCTTCGGCAGCCAACGGCGGTGGTAAAGGAGTTGGAGAATGGGAAAACAGGCTGATAGGCCGAGCAGGCAACAGACTCAAGCGAGCCGTGCGGACTTGGTTTTAGGCGACGAATCGAGGCTTGAGAGCCGATGTTCAGGAACCTAAACGGCGAAGATCAATTCAATCCGGCACACGTCGTAAAACTGGTGGGAGGGCGGGAATATAGTCTCGAACCAAGCTCAATGCGCCCAGAGACTTGCAAGCCGCCCCGAAACGGATTCGAACGCCTACGGAAAGGCATGGGAACGTCAAAACATTTTGGCAATGGCCCTTCTAGCCAGCCCTTTCCCCGAATTGACAGGGCGCGGAATTGCGGGAAAGACTAGTTAGCCCTCGACACAATACACTAATCGTTGTACAACATAATAGACTAGTGCAGACACAACGCCACGCACTAACTGAAGCACAAGGCATCGTACGAGTTGAAGGATGAACCGCCATGCCCTCACCCTCGGAAAAACTGGCTCAGTCCCTAGAAGTCCTCCATCGGTTGCAGAGCGCCAACGTCACCGCTGCCATACGGGCGAGAGACATGACGCGGACTCACCGGGAGCGTCTTCTCGCAAGCGGGTTTCTGCAGGAGGTGATTAAGGGGTGGTACATTCCCAGCCGCCCAGACGATGTGCGGGGAGAGAGCACCGCCTGGTACGCGTCATTCTGGCAGTTTGCCGCTGCGTATCTGGAATCGCGATTCCCCGCCGGAATTGGTGCCTGTCCCCCGAGCAGTCTCTGTCTCTGCACGGCGGGAACTGGACTGTCCCTGTACAACTCGTCGCCCGATCACCCAAGGGCAGGAACAATGTGACCAAACTCCCACACGGGACCTCTTTGCTGGATCTGCACGCCGCATTGCCTGCACCGGCTGACAGAGAGGAAAAGGAAGGATTGCGTGTTTTTTCCCTCCAATCGGCCCTGATCGAGTGCTCTCCGCAATATTTCTCGCGTCATCCGACTGACGTGCGCGCCGCGCTGGCGATGATCCTCGACTCTTCCGGCCTGCTCGCCAAGCTTTTGGAAGGCGGTCGCAGCACGATTGCCGGACGACTGGCGGGAGCCTTCCGCAACAGCGGACGCGACCGAATCGCGGATGAGATCAGGGAAACGATGTCGGCCGCAGGCTACAGCGTGCGTGAGGCTGATCCCTTCACCGATGCTCCGTCCCTCGTCCTCCCACTGCGCGAAACATCTCCCTATGTGAGCCGCGTAAGACTGCTGTGGCAAAAGATGAGGAGACCCGTCATTGAGCGGTTCCCAAGAGCGCCGGGACTGCCGCGCAATGTCGGCGCGTACATGAAACGAGTTGAAGAAGCGTATGTGAGCGATGCCTATCATTCACTCTCCATCGAGGGATATCGCGTCACTCCTGACCTGATTCAGCGCGTCCGCGGCGGAAGATGGAATCCGGAAGAAAACGAACAGGACCGTGAGCAGCAGAATGCCATGGCGGCACGCGGATACTGGCAGGCTTATCAGGCGGTGCAGAAAAGCATCGGCCGGGTCCTGAAGGACGAAAACCCGGGTCGGGTCGCCGAAGAAGATCACCGAACGTGGTATCGGGAGATGTTTGCTCCGAGCGTCGCCGCCGGCCTGTTAAACCCAGCCGACCTTGCCGGTTATCGCAACGGCCAAGTTTACATTCGTCAGTCTATGCATGTGCCTCCGAACCGCGACGCGGTGCGGGATGTCATGCCTGCGTTCTTCGATCTGTTGCACGAAGAAGAAGATCCCGCGGTGCGAGTTGTACTCGGACACTTTGTATTTGTGTACATCCATCCCTATATGGACGGGAACGGTCGCATGGGGAGGTTTCTGATGAATGTAATGATGGCGTCGGGCGGTTATCTCTGGACGGTTATTCCGGTCGCGGACCGCAAGACTTACATGGAGGCACTGGAAAAAGCCAGTGTGGGCGAGGACATCGTGCCGTTCTCGGATTTTCTGGCGCGCCTGGTGAAGAGAGGACTTGCCGGAGCACCGCTGCCTGCCGTGCCGAAGACTTCGAAGTGACCAGTCGGACGTCGAAGCGTGGTGTAATCTGTGGGCTGCTGCGCGGCCAAAACCAGTTCCGTCTCCAGACCCACTACTTTGCTTGCTCGAGTAATGAATTAGAAATGCCCAGTTACTGCAATCCTTTCTGGCCGACCTTGAAAAGCCTTATGTTTTATTCATCGCTGCATTCCACATGGCCTTCATGCTCTGGACAAGATGGTCCAACCCCTCCGCAGCGTCGAGGGTGTAAAGCGCATTTGTCTCTATGCCGTTCGGCAATTGGCAGCCGAGCCGGCGTTCGCCTCCCTTTTTCGTACTCCCAGGGATCTTAACTATACAGATGCGCATAAATAAAGGGACATAATAGTTAACAAAAAGAAGCCAGATAGGGTTTTATCAGCTCCGGGTGGGATTGCATTTCAGTAAAGAC
>Ga0207927_1000668_pt1 | contig 14453 bp, 16 predicted proteins | sample NGESurdeep072012_2_FD_184456 | JGI IMG/M metagenome (GOLD analysis project Ga0207927, IMG submission 184456) | Arctic peat soil microbial communities from Barrow, Alaska - NGEE Surface sample 210-2 deep-072012 (SPAdes) | ecosystem: Environmental > Terrestrial > Soil > Wetlands > Peat ... | reverse complement strand
TCGCAGAGACGCGATTGTTGTACTCGCCGTGCTCGCCGGCCGCGCGCACCGACACCGGCACGAGCGTCCGCACCTCGCGCTGGGTCGACTCGCCGCGCCCCGCGAGCAGAGCCCGGAAGCCTCCCGCGATCACGCTCAGGACGACATCGTTGACAGTCCCGCCGAACGCCTCGCGGACCTGCCTGACATCTGAGAGCTGCGATCGCGCCCACGCCCACCGGCGACTCGATCCGATCGGGCCGTTCAGCGAAGACGAGGGCGGCGGCGTGACGACGGCGCCCATGTTCCACAGCCCCCGCGCGACTGACGCCGCGTTGCTCACGGCGACGCGCGGCGAGCGGACCGCCGCGCGTGCGGCGCGCACCTGCTCATATGGGCTCACGACCCGCCGGGTGATCGCATTGACGGCAAGCTCGGCGCCGGTCGGCTGGCGCTCGGGACGCCACCGCTGCGGCTCGGGGAGATCGGGGTTGTGCTCCGTATCGAGGATCGCGGCCATCAGCTCCGCGCCCGACACGCCGTCGACCATGCAGTGGTGGAGCTTTGTGATCAGCCCCCAACGCCCCTCACTCAACCCCTCGATGACCCACATCTCCCACAGCGGCCTGTCGCGGTCGAGCTGGTGGGACATGACGCGGCCGACCAGCCTGCGAAGCTCCTCGTCGCCGCCCGGCGCCGGCAGGGCTGTGCGGCGCAGGTGATAGCCGAGCTCGAAGCTCGGATCGTCGACCCACACCGGCCGGCCGAGCGCGGCGGGCACGAAGTGGACCCGCTGGCGATAGCGCTGCACACTCGGCAGATGGGCGCTGACCATCCGCTCCAGCGCCTCATAGGAGGGCACCGGGCCCTCGAGGATCGCCACCGTCCCGATGTGCATGTGGCTGACCGAGTCCTCCAGATGCAGGAACGACGCGTCCTGGGGGCTGAGGCGCTCCACGACTCCCTCCGCGGTCGAGGTTCTGAGAACGCAACGGACCGTACCACCGGTGAGGTGATGCCACGTGCGGGTTCTCCGCACTGGTCGGGTGGCTTCACCCGCAGCCACCCTCGGGCTCGCCGGGGGTGGCCCCAAGCGAGCTAAGGTCCGTCGATGCGGGTTGCCGTCATCGGCGCCGGCGTCGCCGGCCTCACCGCCGCCGCACGGCTTGCCGAGCAGGGACTCGCAGTAACCGTCCTCGACCAGGGCCGGCGGCCGGGCGGGCATCTGGCCACACGGGAGCTCGCGGGCGCCCGGGCCGATCACGGCGCGGCCTCGCCGCCGCCGAGGCCGTAACGCGCGCGCTCGGCTGACCCCGGCTATACGCTGGATGAACGGGAATGGAGGGAATGAATATGGGGATGGGGATCGCTGTGTGGATTCGACGGGCGTGCCTGTCGGCGGTGGCCGTCGCGGCACTCGCACCCGCGGGTGTCGCCAGCGCTGACATCGGCGCCTTCGCCGGTCCCCAGCCCGTCGTCATCGAGGGCTACTCGGGTGAGGCGATGGAGCCGTTCATCACCCCCGACGGCCGCTATCTGCTGTTCAACACATCGAACGCGGCACCCGGCATCCCCGCACTCCAGATCGCCGGGAGCCTCGACGCCGGGACCTTCGAATACGAGGGACCGCTGCAGGGAGAAGGCGTCAACGAAGAAGGCTTCCTCTCAGGCACGCCCACGATGGATCGCGCGGGGACGCTCTACTTCATCTCCAACCGCAGCTACCCGCAGACGCTCTCGACCGTCTACGCCGGCCAGTTCGCCGCGGGGGCGCTCGGCGGGGTGCATCTCGTCCCCGGCATCACGGGCGGCACGCCCGGCACGGTCGACTTCGACGTCGGCGTCAGCCCCGACGGCGCCTCGCTGTATGTAGCCGTCGGCCAGTTCGGCCCGGGCGGCGGCCCCTCGAGTGCCGGCCTCGTGCTGTTCGACCGGGTCGGCTCGGCCTTCGCCCGCGATCCACGCAGCACCGAACTGCTGCGCGCCGTCAACGCCCCCGGGTCACTCACATATGCGGCTGCCGCATCCCCCGACGGCCTCGAACTCTTCTACACGCGGGCGAGCCTCACCTCGGGCACCCCCGCGATCTACCGCTCGACTCGCACCAGCACCACACGCCCGTTCGGCGCCGCTCAGCGCATCGCGGCCATCACCGGCTTCGCCGAGGCGCCGTCGCTGAGCAGCGATGGGACGACCCTCTACTCTCACCACCTCCTCTCCGGGAACCACTTCGTGATCGAACGCGTGACCCGGGTATACGCCCCGGCTCCCGCTGTCAGCGCCGTTTCGCCGGCCCGCGGACTCGCGTCGGGCGCCACGGCCGTGCGCATCATGGGCACGCACCTCTCGGGCGCGAGCGCCGTCGACTTCGGGGGCCTCTCGGCCGTCGACGTGGCCGCGGTCTCAGAAACCGAAGTCACGGCCGTCGCGCCGGCGAGCACCGCGGGCACGCTCGACGTGACCGTCACGACGGCCGGGGGGACGAGCGCGATCTCGGCCCGCGATCACTTCAAGTCCTATCCCACCGTCGCGGGCGTGGTGCCCGGCTCGGGCACGCACGCGGGAGGCGAGAGCGTCACGGTGACGGGCAGCGGGTTCGCCGTCGGTGCCGGCGTCACCACCTTCAGATTCGGCGCGGCGGGCCCCGTGGCTGGTGAATGTGCCTCGAGCACGACCTGCACCGTGCTCACCCCGCCGCACTCGAGCGGTAGGGTCGATGTCAAAGCGACGGTCGCCAAGCTCACTAGCGCCGCCAACCGCCCGGCCGACCAGTACACATACAACTGATGCGCAAGATCCAGACCCAGGGCCTGCACCACATCACCCTCACCGGTGCCGATCGCCGGACCTCGATCGACTTCTGGGAGGGCCTTCTGGGCATGCCGTTCGTCTTCGAGCAGCCGAATCTCGACAACGCCGCCGAGAGCCACCTGTACTTCGACCCGGGCGACGGCCGGCTGATCACCGTCTTCACCAACGAGGAGCGCCGCGGCGACCCGGTGCGCACGCCCACCGATCCCGGCTGCGTCCACCACGTCGCGCTGTCGCTCTCGCAGGCGACGTTCCGCCAGACCGTCGAACGCCTCGACGAGCGCGGGATCGAGCACAGCGGCGTCAAGGACCGCGGCTTCATGGACTCGATCTACTTCAACGACCCGCTCGGCCTCACGATCGAGCTCGCCTCCTACCGATTCGAGCCCCCCGCCGGCCACACCCACGCCGGCGTCCTGCTCGAGGCGCACCGGATTCGCGTGCAGCGGGGCGATCGCAACATCGAGCCGATCCACCTCGCCGACGCGATCGAGGCGCTCGCCCTGCGGAGCACCGGTTCGCTGTCGGAGGACCGCTCTCCCAAGAACCCCTACTGAGCGCCCGCCGGTGCGTCGCGGATGTCCGCCCGGCGCCTGAGCCTCTGGGCGAGGCCTGCGCCCGTCTGGGAGACTGCCGCCGATGGCCTCCAGCGAGACCAACCCGGCGATCACGGTCGCCCTGTCGGTCGAACGCCTCGCCGGCAGCTTCCCCGGCGATCTGGGCATCGAACTGACGGAGATCACCGACGAGCACGTGCTCGGGCGCATGCTGATCGACCACCGCCACCTGCATCCGATGGGCGAAGTCCACGGCGGCGCCTGGGTCGCCTTCGCGGACACTGTCGCCGCCTGGGGCGCCATGCGCCACCTCTCGCCCGACCGCGGGTTCTCGACCGGAGGGCTCAGCATCAACGTCCTCGCCACCGCCCGCGACGGCGACGAGCTGAGCGCCGTGGGCACGCCTCTGCATATCGGCTCCCGCACACACGTCTGGCAGGTCCAGGTCCACAACGGCGATCGCCTGGCTGCCCACTTCGTCTGCACTCAGATCGTCATCTGAGCTGACTCGCCCCGGGGCGCGCGTCGGCTAGCGCGCCCCGACCGAGGTCTCGACGGCGCGTTCCCGCGCGGCGGCCCCGAGGTGGCGCTCGAGAAAACGCAGCTCGTCGGCCATGGCCTGCTCGAACGCGGCCCCTGTGTAGATGTCGAAGTGCCCGATCGGGTATGTCCGCACCTCGGCCCGGCCCGTCGCGCGCCATGCCGCGTCCTGAGCTGCCTTGACCGGCGCGACCGCGTCGTGGTCGGCGATCTGCACAAGGATCGGGCACGGCAGACGGTCGGCCTGCAGTCCCGGACGATGCAGAGATGCGAGCAGCACGATCCGGGCCGCCACCTCGTTGCGCCAGGTGGGCCCGGTGATCGCTTTGTATCCGGCCTCGGCGTCCTCGCTCGTCATCACTCCGAGGCCGCCCGGCGGTCCAACGACAGGAACCATCACCGGCGGGCGGCCGCGCAGCGAGGCGGCGACATCGCGCAGGCCCGCGAGCGTGAGCTTCGCCAACTGCCCCACGCCGGCGTAGCGCCCAGCATTGAGGAGCGCCGCCGCTCCGTCCATCGCCGGGACCTGCGAGACGACCGCAGCTACGCGCCCATCGGCGACGGCCACCTGGACCACGTGTCCGCCCGCGTATGAGGAGCCCCAGAGCACGATCCGCTCGGGGTCGACCCCGTCGAGCGTCCGCGCGAAGGCAATCGCCGCGGCGAAGTCCTCGAGCTGGCGAGCGACCGACAGCAGCTGGCGCGGCTCGCCCTCGCTGCGGCCGAAGTGGCGATAGTCGAACGCGAGCGCGTCGAGCCCGGCGGCGGCGAAGCCCTCGGCGTAGGGCATCAGGCCCGAGTCGACCGTTCCGGCGAAACCGTGGCCCATCACCACGCACGGCCGGCGTCCGTCGGCGCCGGCGAACGCCTCCCCCACACCGGCCAGATGCACCCCGGCGCAGTGCACGCGGCCGCTGACGAAGCCGACCTCGCTCGCGACGCTCATGCCGGGGCCCGTGACTCCCGCAGCGCGGCGGCCCGCCCGGCGGCGAGTGCGCCGGTCGGCGCGCCGGCGCGCGCACGCGTCTGGCCCGCTGGGATCGAGCGTGTCTTGAGCTCGTGCTCGAAGCCGTACCACTCGAGCTGCATCGTGTGGCGCGGCTTATTCGTGAAGTGCCCCGTGTGGAAGGCCTCGTCGCGGCGGATCTCCTCCTCCATCTGCTCTCGCGGCGGCGGCGCCCAGTCGCCACTCAGCCAGCGAGCGGCGAGCTTTGACTGCAGCTCGGAGAAGGGGAAGATCGTCGGGATCGGCTGGCCGAGGCCGATGAAAGCCAGGTCGTCGATGCCCGGTTTGAGCATCCGCTTGTAGAGCGGCAGGACGTTTTCGGGCGCCGAAAGGAACTCGGAGTCGAAGAAGGGGAAGCTGACGTCGTAGCCTGTCGCGTAGATGATCGCGTCGACCGCCTCGATCGACCCGTCGGCGAAGCGCACACGGTCGCCCAAGAGCTCGGCCACGTCACCCTTGGCGACGGCGTCGCCCGCGCCCAGGCGGCCGAGGAGCTCGCTCGAGACGGTCGGGTGGGCGTCGAGGAACTTGTGGTTGGGCGTCGGCAGGCCGAAGTCCTCCATCCGCCCGGAGAAGATCCGCGGCAGCATCCGCCCCATCCTCCGCTGCAGGCCGACCGGGATGCGCGGGTTGGTCTTGACGACCTGATCGGCCGGCTTGCCGAAGATGTACTTGGGGATCACGTAGGCGCCAGAGCGGGTCGACAGGAAGACGATCTCCGAGACCGTCTTGCGGGCCAGCTCGGAGACGATGTCCACGGCGCTGTTGCCGATCCCGACGACGAGCACGCGCCGGCCGTTGAGGTCGAGCGGCGTGCTCGGGTCGATGTAATCGTGGGAGTGGATCTCGGGGCCGTCGAAGGAGCCGGGGAAGTCCGGGCGGCGGGGGTCCCAGTGGTGCCCGTTGCACACGAGCAGTGCGTCGAAGGCGTGCTCGGAGTCGTCATCGAGCGTGATCCTCCAGCCCCCTTTCGCTCCGCGCTCGGCCCGCATGACCCGGGTATTGAAGCGGATCCGCTCGCGCACGCCGAACGCATCGGCGTAGTCGCGAAGCCACTCGAAGATGTGCGTGTGATGGGGGTAGTCCGGGTAGCGCTGCGGCATCGGGAAGTCGCGAAAGGAGATCGACGGCTTGGAGATGTCGATGTGAAGCGAGCGGTAGGCGGATGACACCCCGTTGGGGTTCTGGAAGTACCAGTTGCCGCCGACCTCGTCGGAGGCCTCAAAGCACGTGTGGGGGACACCGAAATCCGCAAGCGCCTTGCACGCCGTGAGTCCGCTGACGCCGGCGCCGATTACGCAGACCGACGGCAGCTCGGCCACTAGCCGACCTTCAGGGGCGCCGAGCCGAAGTTGCCCCCACCGCAGCGGCCGGTCACGGTGAAGCTGCCCTTCCCGGCGGCACTCGAGACGCGCACCGAGACGGCGTAGAGGCCGAATTTCCCGACCTTCGTGAGCACCGCCGGTACGCCGGCGAAGCGGCTCCGCGTGGCACCCTTGAAGGCCTTGGAGATCAGCGTGACCTGGGAGCCCTGATGGCACCCCGAGCCGACCGAGCCGTAGATCGCGACGCTCTTACCCGCCTTGACCTTTTCCGGCGCGACATGGATGTGGCTGGTCGCGGCGACTGCGCTGGGCACGAGCGCCAGCGAGGCGGCGGCGACGGCGATCATGCTCTTCATTCAGGCTCCATCCCGTGTCATGGTCAGTCTGTCCGCGTGCGATTCTACGCCCTCGGATGGCAGTCGCGCTCCGCTGCGGTCCGGTGCGCAGGCGATGATCTGCGCATGTCCCGCATCTGCACCGAGACCGCCTGATGACCTGCCTGCTGCTGGTGCGCTTCTTCCGGCGCAAGGGCTGGATGTGAGCTAGGAGCCGCCCGCGGTCGGGCCACCGGGCGGGTTCGCGGCGGCGGTGCCCGTCTGCGTCTCGCTCGCCGGCGGCACAGCCGGGTCCGGCGTTGCGCCGGCGTCGTTGCCCTCGAGGCCCTCCACGAGGCCGACCGCCTTCTCACCGGCCTTCTGGATCTGCTCGTGGTAGCGCCCGCCGGTCCGCTGATCTGCAACCTCGCCGGCCTTGTTGACGGCCTGGTTGATCTGGTCTTTGCGTTCTACGACGGCCTCCTCGGCCTTGCTGCGCAGATCCTTGAGCTTGTCTGACAGTGCCATGGGCGCCTCTCGGTCGGTCTCGGTGGTCTCGCCCTCCATGCTAGGCGCCTCCCGCTCCCCTCCAGCCGTCGGGTCTGGTGAGCGGCTCCCAGCGGCCCCCGCTGTATGGTGGACTGATGGACGACGACCGCGCAAGGGAGCTCCTGGCCGCCGAGCGAGCCAGGCTGGAGCAGACGATCGCCCGCCTGCACGAGGACGATCGCGCGGCCGCCGGCGACGAGGACGAACCCGGCGAACTCGGTTCCGAGGAGCTGCTGCGCAAGGAGCTCGACGCGGGCCTCGGCGAGGATCTGGCCGAGCAGCTGGCGGCCGTCGAGCGAGCCGAGAAGCGCCTCTCCGAGGGCACCTATGGCCTGTCGGTAGACAGTGGCGAGCCGATTCCCGATGCTCGCCTGGAGGCCAAGCCGGCCGCCGAGCGCACCGTCGCCGAGCAGGAGGCCGTCGAGCGCGGATAGCCCCGTGGGCGCAGTTCGCGCCCACGGGTGTCAGCTATCCGGAGGTGGTCTCAGCGCGTCGCCGCGAGCGGGCGGGAAGCGCGGGCTGCCGGTGCACGGCGAGGATGCGCGACGGGCTCGGCGCGGGCCGCGCGAGTCGGCGGCGCATCGGCGGCTGAGACGTGCGGCGTCAGGGCGCGTGCGCGGGACATGACGTAGGCCAGACCGGCGATCAGGGCGAGGTCTGCGATGAGGATGAGGGCGATTGCAAGTGAGGCGGTCATTGTCTGCTCCTGTGGTCGTTTCTCGATTCCTCACGAGTCTCGCTCGGGCGCCTTGGGCGAACGTGAGACGAACCTGGGAGCCGGCTGAGAGCGTTCGGGCGGGGTTGTGGGATGATCGACACATGTCCCCCGCCGAGCAGTCGCGATCGCGACTAGTCGCCGTTGATCAGCTCGGCACCTCGCAGGTCGCCGTCGTCGAGGACACGCCCCATGGAACGCTGGCCGTCGGCATCAGCGATGGGCGGCCGTTCGCCGTCTCCAACCGCTGCCGGCACCTGTTCGCGTCGCTCGGCACCGGCAAGGTCGCCGCCGACGGCTGCCTGGAATGCCCGTGGCACGCCGCCCTCTACAACGTCTCGAACGGCAAGATGGTCCGCGGGCCTCAGGGTGCCTTCAAGCCCCTCGCCGGCGCCGTCAAGGCGACGGCCGGCGCGCGCGCGCTCAAGACCCATGCGGTCGAGATCCGCGACGGAGCCATCTGGCTGAAGGACTGACGGCCGGCGCAGCGTGCCGGCCAGGCGTCAGTCGCCGCGCTTGAGCGCGGCCCTGGCGGCACTGCCGCGAGGACCGTACAACACCCGTCTGGGCATGGGTACCGGGCTCAGACGCCTGACGGCCGTGCCTAAGAACAGCCGCGGCTCCAGACGCGCGAGGAGATACAACAGCTCCCGCCGCTCGGCCGGCGTCAGCGAGCTCGGCCGCCCCCGCGAGCGCACCAGGAGCGCCAGCAACCGGCGGCGCTGGACGGCGTCGAGCCGTCCGAGGTGCCGCCGTGCGACGATCGCCACCTCGCCGATCAGAAGCAGTCGGGCGACCGGCACGCCGTGGCTGACCCGTTTGACCCACCGCGATCTCGCCAGCGATCCGAGCACACGGCCATCCTAGGACGCCGACGGGCGCCTGCCGTCGAACAGGCCCGTCAGTCGGCGACCGAGAAGCGCAGCCGCGCGTGCTCGAAGCGCTCGACACAGCCGGTGCCGAGCGCCGCCGCGGGGGTCAGGCAACCGGCCGTCGTGGGCGTGCGCCCCTCCTCGGAGAGAAGGATCCCGGCCTCGCCGAGAAGCCTTGCCGTCGCCAGGTATCCGGGGTGCCCGTCGGCCGACAGGTTGACCTCCACGAGCTTGCCGCCGACGGTCCGCGCGTGAGCGCTCATGCTCCAGCGCCATCCCTCGAGACGATCGGCGGCCGGGCCGAACCCGGAGCCCGGACCAAGGCGCCCCATGGCGCGCGCCAGCGGGCGACGTATGCCCGGGCGTGCCCGGGCGAGCCCGGGCAGTCCGGCCTGGGTCGAGGAGAGGGCGCCGGCCACGAGCCACCGCGCCGGGAGTGTCGCCGCCGATCCGCCCAGCGCCATTCCCTCGCGATAGGCGAACGGCTCTGCCGCGCGCCCCTCGGCCGCGGCGCTCAGCGCAGCCGTCCGCTGGATCACCGCGGGATTGATGAAGGCTGCGGGCGTCATCGGCGCGATCACCGCCCCGTCGCGCCCGCGGCGCGGCGCCAGGGTGATCAGGCTCACGCGCCGAACCGCCGCCGCGACGGCCGGGTCGGTGATCAGCAGGGCAGGGTCGGTGATCGAGGCCGCGTCCTCGCTGCCCGCCACGACCGAGAGACTCTGGAAGGTCCCACCCGACACGCCGTCTGACGGGCGCGGCAGCCCCGGCGGAGGAACGAACGTCACATCGACGTCGACCGACGCGAGACCCTCACCTCCCCAGCGCTCGCGTGCCCGCTCGGCCGCCAGCGCGACCATCAGGTCGGGTGGCAGTGCCTCGAACCCGCAGACCTGCACGATCTTCACGCCGGCCTCGACCGCCGGACCGTGGAACTCGTCGATGATCGAGCGCACGAACGGCATCTCGCCAGTCAGGTCTGCATAGTGCGCACCGCCCGCCACACACGCCTCGATGACCGGACGCCCGTAGAGCGTGTAGGGACCGACCAGATCGAGCACCACGGTGGTGCGGCTCGCCATCGCGGCGAGCGACTTCGGATCGACCACGTCGGCGACGATCGTCTCAGGCGCACTCACGCCTAAGTCTCCAAGCAGACGGGTCGCCTTGGCGGCGTCCCGTCCCGCCGCCGCCCAGCGCAGACCCGTCTCGCCCGAGCGCTCGGCCAGGTATGCCGCCACCCGCCGGCCGGTCACCCCCGTCGCGCCGAACACGACGACGTCCAGATCGCGATCGCTCACCGCCCGGACGTTACAGCCGCCGAGAGCCGACCGTGAGGTCGCCCGGCGGCCGCGGCTGCCCCGCTGCCGTCCGCCGAGCTCGGACGAGGAGGAACACGAGCGCCGCCAGCAGTGCCGGGGAGCAGCAGGCCCCCGCCCGTCTCGAACCCACCCGCGAGAATCTCGAGCGCCCCGGGCCAGGGCAGTCCAAACGCCTGGAAGTTGTGCAGCTCCCACGAGTGGAACACGAACTTGACGAGGCCCGCCGGCACGAACACGAGCCCGCACAGCCGCGCGACGCGGCGCGCGGCGGGGTCCGCCCCGCTGGGCTCACGCGTTCCCGACGCTCGTCACGCGCGCCATCTCGCGAAACACGCGCCGCACGGTCTAGGATCGCGACGGGACGCTCCCCGGGCGCCCGACGTTCTCGAAGATCGCGCTCATGCCCTGCCCCCCGCCGATGCACATCGTCTCGAGGCCGTAGCGAGCGCTCCGGCGATCGAGCTCGCGCAGGAGCGTCGTCAGGATGCGCCCACCGGTCGCGCCCACCGGGTGCCCGAGCGAGATCCCCGAGCCGTGCACGTTGACGCGGTCCAGGCCGTCGGGCAACTGCCACTCGCTCAGCACCGCCAGCGCCTGCGCGGCGAAGGCCTCGTTGAGCTCGATCAGGTCAATGTCGGCGAGGGTCAGACCGGCATGCTGCAGGGCACGCGCGGTCGATGGGACCGGGCCGATGCCCATCGTCTCCGGTGCCACGCCGGCCACCGCCCAGGAGACCAGGCGCGCGAGCGGGCGCAGACCGAGCTCGGCGGCCTTCTCGGGGTGGGTCACGATGCAGATCGCGGCTCCGTCGTTCTGCCCACTCGCGTTGCCCGCGGTCACGGTCGCCTGAGGGTCGCTCGAGAGCATCAGCGGTTTCAGGCCGGCGAGGCGCTCGAGCGTCGTGTCGGGCCGCGGATGCTCGTCGCGCTCGATGACCGTCTCGCCCCGACGGCCGGGCACCGTCACGGGCACGATCTCCTCGGCGAACGTCCCGTCCTCCTGCGCCGCCACAGCGAGGCGATGGGAGCGCAGCGCGAGCTCGTCCTGGTCGGCGCGTGAGATCCCATAACTGCGTCTGACGTTCTCGGCCGTCTCGATCATGCCGCCCGGCACGGGGTGGTTGATGCCCCCGGCTGTCACCCTTGGGCGGAGGAGTCGATCCTCGAGCACGACCGGCCCGCTCTTGACCCCCCAGCGCATCCCGAGCGCATAGAACTCCGTCTGGCTCATGCTCTCCACGCCTCCGGCCAGGACGAGCTCGCTGGCGCCGGTCTGGACGCCCATGCAGCCCATCAGGATCGCCTGCAGACCTGAGCCGCAACGGCGGTCGACCTGTGCACCGGGAACCTCGATCCCGAGGCCCGCGTCGAGGGCCGCGACCCTCCCGATCGCGGGCGCCTCGCCGCTCGGCGAGCACTGGCCGAGGATCACGTCCTCGATCTCGCCCGAGGGCAGCCCGGTGCGGCGGACGACCTCGCTGATGACGGTGCTCGCGAGAACCTTGGCGGGGACGTCGCGAAAGACGCCGCCGAAGCCTCCGACGGGGGTCCGCAGTGGTTCACAGATGACGGCGTCGCGCATCACGGGCCCTAGCCGGCGACCAGCACGTGGTTGAGGTTGACGCGACCCTCGACGCGATAGCCGAGCGGTTGGAGGTGCTCGGCTATCCAGGAGGCCTGCGGGAGCGTCTCGACCACGATCAGCGGCCGCGAGCGGGCGATAGTCGCGAGCGCGCCTGTCAACGCGTCCTGCTCATGACCCTCGACGTCGAGGTGGATGACGGCCACGCGCCGCTCCTCGCCCACCGTCGCATCGACCGACACGAGCTCGATCTCTTCGTTGCTGAACCAGCGAGCCTTCGCCGCGTCTTTGATCACACGGCTCGCGCCGCCAAGCGGTACGCCCGAGCGGTCGGCCGTCGCGAGGTGAGCCACGCCGCCGCCCGAGCCGAGGCCCGCCCGCGCCAGGCGCACGTTCTCCAGCCCGTTCAGCTCGATCGTCCGCGTCGCGTATGCGTGGTTCTCGACGCTCGGCTCGAAGGCCCACACGACCGCGCCGCCCGTGCGCGAGTGCGCGAGCGCGGGCAGGAAGTCCCCGAAGTAGGTCCCGGCGTGCACGATGTCGCCGTCGCTGTCGGTGCCGCGAAGGAGGTCGAGCGTCTCGGCCTCCCACACCTTCGATTCGAGGATCGCCTGCGAGACGGGCCGGTGGCTCGAGGCGCTCGGCACGCAGTAGCGGCCGTGCTCGTTCGACGCGCTCAGGTGCTCCTTCGCGGCCGGCACGCCCGGCGACGCAGCCGAACCCGCCCCTCGGGTCCCGCTCCCTCGCCCTCGGCGCGACTTCAGCCACCGTCGCGACGAGTAGGCCCACCCGGCCAATACCTTCAGAGCTCGCTTGACCGATGGTGGAAGCGCCTTGCGCAGCGCCGCCGCCGTCATGCCGATCAGCCTACCAGCGGGAGAGCAAGATCGCCCCTGCCGACGATCACCGCCGAGCCGCCCACAGCCACCCTCTCGATGCTCCCGGCGGTGCCCTCCGCGAAGGCATAGAGCAGCGAGGGCCGGCCGATCTCGGCTCCCTGGCGGATCTCGACCTCAGCGCCGAAGGCGATCCTGCCGTGGCGACTCAGATGCACCGCGAGAGGGCCTGCCGCCGATCCCGTCGCCGGATCCTCCGCGACCCCGAGCCCCGGCGCGAACATCCGCGTCGTCCAGTGACGGCCCGAGCCCGCGAAACAGCTCACGCAGAAGGGGCCGAGCTCACCGAGCGCGTGGAGGTCGGGCCGCAGCGCGGCGACCGCCGCCGCCTCCTCGAGCTCGACGCAGACGTGGTGGGGGCCGTTGTCGTAGACCTCCACCGGCAGGCCTGAGCGCTCGACGCCGAGCGCCCGCAGCAGCCGCGACTCCTCCTGGAACGGCTGCCAGGTGGGCACCGGCTGATCCATCCAGCCCGAGACCGCCACCCCGTCCTCGCTGCGGACGCGAACATCAACCGGCCCCGAGAGGGTCTCGACGGTGACGCTCTCGAGACCCAGGGCGCCGCCGAGGAGGATCGCCGTGCCCAGCACCGGGTGTCCGGCGAACGGCAGCTCGACAGCGGGCGTGAAGATCCGGATCGCCACGTCCCCGCGCTCGCGCGCCGGCAACACGAACACCGTCTCCGAAAGCTTCAGCTCGCGGGCGAGCGGCTGCATCCAATCGGGCTCGATCGCCCGGGCATCCATGAACACCGCGAGCTGGTTGCCCGCGAGCGCGACGTCCGTGAAGACGTCGAGCAGCGCATAGCGGGCGGTTGCCGGGGCGTCTGTAGCGACCGGGGGCTCCCGCCGCCCAGCCAGCGGGTCGTGCGCGGCGAGGACATCAAGCGGCTCGGCCATCGAGTCAGCGCTTCTCCGCGCGGAACTCGGCCGGGCGAGCCCGATCGGCCTGCGCCGGCGCGGCCCTCACCCGGTGTGCGTCGCCGTCGGTCCCGTATACGGGCGTCTCGGGTCCGCGCGAGTTGGCGACCGACATGTCGTGCCCGAGCCCGCTCAGGCGCCTGGTCGGGGCCCCGCCGATGTTGCCTGCGCCGATGATGCCGGTCTTCATGTCCGCTCCTTGCGTCGTTGGTGCGCCTTTGCTGTCAAGCAGACCTACCCCGATAGGCTCGCAGGCAACGGCAGGAGACGACAGCGAGGGGACGGGAACATGAGTGAAGTGGTGCAGAAACGTGTCGAGCGCGGCGTCGCGGTGCTGACGCTGAACCGGCCCGATCGGCTGAACGCGTGGACCGCCGAGATGGAGCACGAATACTTCGCCCTGCTCGACGAGTGCGCGGCCTCGCCCGACGTACGCGTCATCCTCCTCACCGGCGAGGGCCGCGGCTTCTGCGCGGGCGCCGACATGCACGAGCTCCAGGCCCTGGGCGACGACGGCGGCGAGGATGCGGCCACCCACGCGCGTGACCGGCGCCCGCAGAGCCACCCCCTGTCGATTCCCAAGCCGATCATCGCGGCCATCAACGGAGCCTGCGCGGGGATCGGGCTCGTCCAGGCGCTCATGTGCGACATCCGCTTCGCCGCCGCCGGCGCCAAGCTGACGACGGCGTTCGCGCGCCGCGGCCTCGTCGCCGAGCACGGCATCTCGTGGATGCTGCCGCGGCTCATCGGCCCGGCCCGCGCGCTCGACCTGCTCCTGTCCGGCCGAGTCGTGCTCTCCCAGGAGGCACTTGCGCTCGGACTCGTCAACCGGGTCTGCGAGCCCGACCGGCTGATCGAGCAGGCACTCGACTACGCGCACGAGCTCGCCGGGAACTGCTCGCCCGCGAGCATGGCGAGCATGAAGCGTCAGGTCTACGGTGCCCTCGAGCTCGGCCTCGCCGAGGCGACCACCGAGGCCGACCGGCTGATGCTCGAGTCCTTCGCTGCCCCCGACTTCGTCGAGGGCGTCACCAGCTTCCTCGAGCGACGCGACCCGCGCTTCGCC
>Ga0207927_1000667_pt1 | contig 14478 bp, 10 predicted proteins | sample NGESurdeep072012_2_FD_184456 | JGI IMG/M metagenome (GOLD analysis project Ga0207927, IMG submission 184456) | Arctic peat soil microbial communities from Barrow, Alaska - NGEE Surface sample 210-2 deep-072012 (SPAdes) | ecosystem: Environmental > Terrestrial > Soil > Wetlands > Peat ... | reverse complement strand
GAGTTGCGTGGAGCGGGTCGGACGGTCGTCTTTTACGAGGCGCCGCACCGCATTCGAGAAACGCTCGAACAGTTGAAGGTGATGATTGGTGATTGCCGCGTCGCTGTGGGTCGTGAGCTGACGAAGGCGCACGAAGAATTGGTCAGAGGACCAATATCATTAGTTCTTGACCAGCTCAAAGAACCGCGAGGCGAGTTCACCGTTGTAATCGAAGTTGGTCAAACGACAGATAACACACCAGCTGCGCTTCCGGCGGGCTCGGACATGCTGTCTGAATTTGGTGAAATGACAGAACAATTGAAGTTGCCGCGCCGGAAAGCGATTAACGCGCTCGCCAGGAAGTATCAGCGCTCGCCCAACGAGGTCTACGATGCAATCGAGAAGGCCAAGAAATTGGTCGAATGACCATTTGACCAGGCAACGTCCTTCTGTTACTTTACCCGCCGCCTTCGGCGCGAAATGTCGCCTCGCGTCCTCGCGCGCGCAGGAGTTTCATGGCGAAGCCGCGGCAGCCGCCGCCTAAACCGACCAGGGCGCAAGCCACCTCGTCTCCGGCGCCGGCGCCCGCACAGCGCCGCTCCACCTACGTCGAAGCGGTCGCGCTGTACGAGCGCGGGCTCGCGGCGCTCCAACGCCACGATTACAACGGCGCCGCCGACATCTTCGAGTCGGTGCTCCGGCAATACGCCGAAGAGAAAGAGCTGCACGAGCGCGTGCGGTCGTATCTCAACATCTGCCGGCGCCAGGCCGCGCCGCGCGAAGCGACGCCCAAGACCGTCGACGAGCGGCTCTACGCCGCCACGCTCTCGATCAACGGCGGCCGCTACGATGAAGCCATCACCCACTTGCGTCTCGTGCGCGACGAGGATCCCGACAACGATCACGCGCTCTACATGCTCGCCGTCGCGCACGCGCAGCGCGGCGAACACACGGAAGCGATCGCGCATCTCGAGCGCGCCATCGCGCTCAATCACGAGAACCGCGCCGTCGCGCGGCAGGATCCCGATCTCGAACCGCTCCGCGCGGACGACTCGTTCCGTGCAGCCCTCGACACACCCTCGACGGGCCGTTCCGACCGCCGCCGCCCGATCCGGCCGCGAACCGCGCGATAATCTAGTCCTTGGTTCTTGGTCCTTTGGCCTTGGTCCGTCCTTGGTCATTGGAAGAAGCAAGCCCCAAGGACTAGGGACGCTAAGGACTAAGGACGGACGAAGAACCAAGGCCAAAGGACCAAGGACTGACAGAAGACAAGATGCCGGACACTCACATCGTCGTCCTTGCCGCCGGCAAAGGGACGCGCATGCTATCGGCACGGCCGAAAGTGCTGCACCGTGTCGCCGGCCTCCCCATGATCGACCACGTCCTGGCGTCCGCGGCGGCGCTCCAGCCGAAGACGACGACCGTCGTCGTGAGTTCCCAGGCGGAACTGCTGAAAGCGGCGCTGCCGGGCCACCCAGGCCTCACGTTTGTGGTCCAGGAACCACAGCGGGGGACCGCACACGCGCTGCTTGTGGCCGAACCGGCGCTTCGCGGCCAGACCGGAACGCTCGTGCTGCTCTCCGGCGATGTGCCGATGCTCACGCCGGAAACGCTGAAGCGGCTGCTGGATCACCACACGGCCACGGGCGCCGCGGCGACAGTGCTGACCGCGAGGGTCGACCGTCCCCGCGGCTACGGCCGCATCGTCCGATCCGGCGAGCAGATTGCACGTATTGTTGAGGAACGCGACGCCAGCCCGGCGGAACGGGACATCCGCGAGATCAATTCCGGCATTTATGCCTTCGCGCTCGACGGGCTCTTCGACGCGGTGCGCACCATCGCGCCGCAGAATGCGCAGCGGGAGTACTACCTGACCGACCTGGTCGCGGTGTACCGCCAGCGGGGTCTCGGCGTCGAAACCGTGACGGTGTCGAACGCCGACGAAATCCGCGGCATCAACAGCCGGAGCGAGCTGGCGGAAGTGAGCCGAATCGTGAGACAGCAAAAGAACGACGAACTGATGGCGGCCGGCGTGACGATCGAAGATCCGGCGACGACCTACATCGACGCCGCCGTCCAGGTGGGCGCGGACACGATCATCCGCCCCGGGGTGTCGCTCGAGGGACGGACGACCATCGGGGCGAACTGCGAGATTCACAGCGGCGTCCGCATCGTCGACTCGCGGATCGGCGATCGCGTGACGGTGCTCAACCACTGCGTCGTCACCAACGCCTCGATCGCGGACGGCGCGAGCGTCGGGCCGTTCGCGCATCTCAGAAACGAAGCGGACGTCCGCGAGAAGGCGCGCGTCGGCAATTTCGTCGAGCTGAAGAAGACCGTGCTCGGGCCCGGATCGAAGTCGATGCACCTGGCGTATCTCGGCGACGCCACGATCGGCGCAGGTGTGAACATCGGCGCCGGCACCATCACGTGCAACTACGACGGCGTGAAGAAGAACGCGACAGTGATCGAAGACGGTGCGTTCATCGGCAGCGATTCGCAGCTCATCGCGCCGGTGACGGTCGGCAAGGGCGCGTATGTCGGCAGCGGCACCACGGTCCGCGTGGACGTGCCCGCCGGCTCGCTCGCGGTCAGCGCGGGCAAGCAAAGGAACATCGAGGGCTGGGTCGAGAAGAAGGCAAAAAGCAAAAGTAAGAAGTGAAACGTTAAAAGCCATGTGCGGAATCATTGGATATATCGGACCGAGAGAAGTCGTTCCGATCCTCATCGACGGACTGCGGCGGCTCGAGTACCGCGGGTACGACTCGGCGGGCGTGGCGGTCGTGCACGACGGCGTCGTCGAGCTGCGGCGGAGCGCGGGCAAACTCTCGCGGCTCGAGGAGGTCATCAGGCAGCACCCGATTACGGGTGATTACGGCGTCGGCCACACGCGGTGGGCGACGCACGGCCGCCCCACGGAGGAAAATGCGCATCCGCACCGCGACTGCACCGGCAGGATCGTCGTCGTCCACAACGGCATCATCGAGAACTACCTCGATCTGAAGCACGAGCTCCAGAGCCAGGGGCACACATTCGTCACCGAGACGGACACGGAGATCGTCGCGCATCTGGTCGAGCGCGAGATGAAGACCGACGGCCTCGAGAACGCGGTCCGCCGGGCGCTGACGTTCCTGCGCGGCCTCTTCGCGCTCGTGCTCCTCTCCGCCGACGACCCCGAGAAGATTGTCGCCGTCCGTAACGGGCCGCCGATTGTCATCGGCCTGGGCGACGGCGAATTCTTCGTCGCCTCAGACATCCCGGCGATTCTGAGCCACACGCGCGACGTGGTGTTTCTCGGCGACGAGGAGATGGCGATCGTCACGCGCACGGGCGTGGTGTTCACCGATTTTCTCGGCCGTCCGATTTCCAAAGCGACGCAGCGCGTCCTCTGGGATCCGATCATGGCGGAGAAGGCCGGCTACAAGCACTTCATGCTCAAGGAGATCTTCGAGCAGCCGACGGCCGCGCGCGAGACGATTCTCGGCCGCGTCTCGCAGGACAGCGGCAAGGTGTTTCTCGAGGAGATGAAGATCACCGACGCGCAGCTGCGCGGCATCGAGAAGGTCACCATTCTCGCGTGCGGGACGTCGTGGCACGCGGCGCTCGTCGGCAAGTTCATGCTCGAGCAGCTCGCGCGGCTGCCCGTGGAAGTCGATTACGGCTCGGAGTATCGCTATCGCAGCCCGATCGTCTCGTCGAAGACGCTGGCCGTCGTCATCACGCAGTCTGGCGAAACGGCGGACACCCTCGCCGCGTTGCGCGAGGCGAAGCGCGAAGGCGCCCGCAGCATCTCGATCTGCAACGTCGTCGGCAGCATGGCGACGCGCGAGACCGACGGGACGATCTACACGCACGCAGGGCCGGAGATCGGCGTGGCGTCCACCAAGGCGTTCACCTCGCAGCTCGTCGCGCTGTACCTCCTGGGCCTGCGTCTCGGCCAGATTCGCGGCGCGCTCTCCGACGAGGCGTCGAAGCCGCACATCGACGCGCTGCTGCAGCTCCCACAGCTTCTCGAGCAGGCGCTGAAGATCGCGCCTGAGGTCGACGAGGTCGCGGCGGCGTTGCAGACGCGGACTGATTTCCTGTATCTCGGCCGCGGCATCAACTATCCCATTGCGCTCGAAGGGGCGCTCAAGCTGAAGGAGATTTCCTACATCCACGCGGAAGGCTATCCGGCCGGCGAGATGAAGCACGGGCCGATCGCGCTCATCGACGAGCGCCTGCCGGTGGTCGCGCTCGCGCCGCACGACGCCGTGTTCGAGAAGATGATCGGCAACATCCAGGAGGTCAAGGCGCGCAGCGGCTCGGTCGTCGCGGTGACGACGCGCGGCGACAGGAAGCTCGCGTCGCTCCTCGACCCCAAGAGCGATTTCGTGCTCGAGGTGCCGGAGGCCCCGGAGCTGCTGACGCCAATCGTCATGGTCGTGCCGCTGCAGCTGCTTGCGTACGACATCGCCGTGCGGCGCGGCTGCGACGTCGATCAGCCGAGGAATCTCGCAAAGTCAGTCACGGTAGAATGAAGGTGCGTGCAATTCCTCGATTCCCTCAATCCTGAACAGCGTGAAGCGGTTCTCCACATCAACGGACCGCTCCTCATCCTGGCGGGCGCCGGATCGGGCAAGACGCGCGTCATCACGAGCCGCATCGCGTATCTGGTCGGCGACGGCCACGCGAGCCCCGCCGAAGTGCTCGCGGTCACCTTCACCAACAAAGCGGCGGAAGAAATGCGGGCCCGCGTCGAGGCGCTGCTCGGCTCTGACGTCAGCGGGATGTGGGTGTCGACGTTCCACGCGCTGTGCGCGCGTCTGCTGCGCCGCGAGGCGCCGGCGATCGGCCTCTCGCGGGACTTCGTCATCTACGACTCATCCGACCAGCTCTCCGTCGTCAAGCAGGCCTTGAAGCAGCTGCACATCGACGACAGTTTCATCCAGCCGCGCGCCGCGCTGTCGCGCATCAGCAGCGCGAAGAACCGGATGGAAGGCCCCGACGCCATGGCGGACGCCGCGGCCTGGAACCGGCGCGATGAGCAGATCGCGAAAGTGTATACGTACTATCTGCAGACCCTGAAGGACAGCAACGCGCTCGACTTCGACGATCTGCTGCTCAAAACCGTCGATCTCGTCGAGCAGTCCGAGCGCGTCCGTGCGAAGTACGCCCAGCAGTTCCGCTTCGTCATGGTGGACGAATACCAGGACACCAACCGGCCGCAGTACCTGCTGATTCGGCGGCTCGCCGAGATCCACCGCAACCTCTGCGTCGTCGGCGATCCGGATCAGTCGATCTACAAATGGCGCGGCGCGGACCTGCGCAACATTCTCGACTTCGAGCAGGACTTCGGCGAAGCGACGATCGTCAAGCTCGAACGCAACTACCGCTCGACGCAGATCATTCTCGACGCCGCATCGGCCGTCATCAGCCAGAACCGCAACCGCAAGGACAAGCATCTCTGGACCGATCGCCGCGGCGGCGATCGCATCACCTACTTCCGCGGCGGCGACGAGCTCGAGGAGGCCGACTTCATCACGCGCACGGCCCGCACGGCGCTGGCCGAAGACGTGGACGCGACCGTCGCGGTCCTCTATCGCACCAACGCCCAGTCGCGCGCGATTGAAGACGCGATGATGCGCGAAGGCGTCGCGTACAAGGTGATCGGCGGCGTCCGCTTCTACGAGCGCAAGGAGGTCAAGGACGCGCTCGCCTACATGCGCCTCGTCATCAACCCGCACGACGATGTGAGCGTGCGAAGAGTCATCAATGTCCCGTCGCGCGGCGTCGGCAAGGGAGTGATGGACGCGGTCGAGCAGGTGTCAATCGACGGCGCGTCCGGCGGCGTCGGCAGCGGCCCTGGAGACAACGACCTGCCGCTGCTCATGGCGGGCCTGCAGCCCGCCGTGTCCGCGAACTCGCTCTGGACGCGCATCGTGCGCGGTCTGGACGAGCGCGCGTTCACCCCGCGCGCGGCCGCCTCGCTCGCCGTGTTCCGCGACCTGATCGTGACGCTCACCGACGTGGCCCGGAGCGAGCCGGTCTCGATCGCGATCGGCAAGATGCTCGACCGGAGCGGCTACCTGCAGGATCTGCGCGACGAACGGAGCGAGGACGCCGAAGGCCGCATCGAGAATCTCGCCGAGCTCGTGTCCGCGGCGCGGGAATACGAGAGCCGCGAGCCGGAGCCGTCGCTCAACGGCTTCGTCGACCGATTGTCGCTGCTCTCGGACGCCGATGAGGAGGCCGGCTCGCAGAACGCGCGGGTCTGGATGATGACGCTCCACAGCGCCAAAGGGCTCGAGTTCCCGGTCGTGATTCTCGCGGGGCTCGAGGAAGGTCTGTTCCCGCATTCGCGCTCGAAGGACGACGAGGAGGAGCTCGAGGAAGAGCGCCGGCTCTGCTACGTCGGCATGACGCGGGCGCGCGCCAAACTCGTGCTCACGGGCGCCGCGCGCCGGCGCATCTTCGGCGAGTACCAGTCGAGCGAGCCGTCGCGCTTCATCGACGAAGTGCCGGCGGAGCTGGTCGATCGGATCGCGCCGAGCTTCTCGTCCTTCCCAGGCGGCCAGCAGGGCCACTTCGCGCACTACGAGTCTCGCGCCAATCCGTACGGCAAAGGCCGCGGCCGCGCGCGCGAGGACGCGCCGGCCTACGCGTACGAAGACGAGGATCAGTCAACCGGCCTCGCGCTACGGCCGGGGATGCGCGTGCGCCACCCGCAGTTTGGCGTCGGCAGCGTCGTCAGCGTCGAGGCGCTCACGGACGACACGAAACTTGTCGTGCGCTTCGCCGCCGTCGGCGTGAAGACGCTTCGCGCCAAATACGCGCGCCTGGAATCCGCGTGACGCACTTCATTCTGGGCCGGAACCCGCGCCTCACGCTGATCCGCGCCTCGGCGCTAATCGTGTCGGCGATTGTCCTCTTCGGCTTCGTCCTGCTTCCCGTGCGGCTGCACGGCATCAGCATGCTCCCCACCTACAACGACGGCGGGCTGAACTTCGCCAATCGCGCCGCGTACTGGTGGCGGGAACCGGCTCGCGGCGACGCCGTGGCGATCCGCATGGCCGGCGAGCATGTCGTCTACGTCAAGCGCATCGTCGGCTTGCCGCGCGAGCGCATCGCCATCATCGCCGGCGTCGTGCTCGTCAACGATGAGCCGCTGGTCGAGCCGGCGGTGGTGTACAGAGCGCCGTGGAACGTCCCGGCGTTCACGCTCGGCGACGGTGAGTATTTCCTGATCGGCGACAACCGGGCCATGGCGGCGCAGAATCACGATTTCGGAACGACGACGCGCGCCCGCGTTGTCGGAAAGATGCTGTTCTGAGGTGATGCGCCGGGCCGCTGTTCTTCTCGTGTCCCTGGCGGTGATCGCATGTGCCGTCTATTTCTGGTGGCCTTCGGAGGAGCGCGTCGTCAGGAATCGCCTGCGGGGACTGGCCGACACGCTGTCGATCCCCGCGCAAGACAGCGACGTCGGCCGCGTCACGCGCTTCGCGCAGTTGCGCCGCTACTTTGCAGACGAAGTGGAAATCCGGTCCGGCACGGCCGATCCGCAATCGATCTCGCGCGACGCGGTGCTGGCGGCGATCGGGAGTTGGACGCCGCCGCCGGGCGGTCTCGCCATCGAGTTCGTCGACGTGCAGGTGACGATGGCACCAGACGCGGCGAGCGCGAAGGTTTATCTGACCGCGAAAATATCCGGGCACGACGCGCGCACGGGTGAGCCGACGGTCGATGCCCGCGAAGCGCACCTGCGGATGATCAAACGCAACGGCGAGTGGGTCGTCGCGAGCGTGGAAACGACGGACACGCTGGAGCGCCCCCCGTCATGAGATCATGACGTCTTGGCGCCCGCCGGCGCCGAGGGATCCTTCACGCCCGTGATGATCCAGCGGCCGGTGATGGTCTTGTCGCTCTTCAACACCGCGCGCTGCATCGTCACCACCAACGGCTTCTGAGCCGACTCGCCGCTCGGCAACTTCATCGACGCGGAGACGGTGACGTCCTTGGACACCATCTCGCCTTCGTATTTCGTCGGATCGACGGGCGCGGACGGGTTGGCGACGCTCAGAGCGACGATGCCGCTCTCGGAGGCGAGTCTGTTGCGCGCCTCTGCGAGCTTGTGCGTCATGTCCGTGCCTTGCTCGCGGAATTTCGTCCAGGCGGCCTGCACGTCGGCATCTTTGCCTTTTAACGTCGCGTGCTCGGCCTCGGCCTTCAGCACGCGATGGACCGCCTCGGAATTCGCGCTCAGGTATTCCACCTTGCGTTTGGTGAACTCGTCGTCTTCCGCTTTCACCTCGTCGAGCGCCTGGCCGAGCGCCTTCAGGTGCAGCGGCGCCGTCCGCTCAGGGCTGACGCCGGTGATCGTGAAGCTGTTGACGGTGCCGTCGGTGTGCGGCTCGAACGCGACGGTGGCGAAATTCTCGAGCGAGGTGTTGTCGCCCAGCCGCGACGCGGTGAAGAACTGGTAGAGGATCGGCTGCTCGGGCGCGCTCGAGCAGGCGGCGCCGGCCAGGGCGGCCAGCCACACGGCGAAGAGGGCGACCGATTTCAGCCGGAACATTCCGCACCTCCTTGGAAATGACTCAGATGGGGTTGTCGAGCCCTTCTTCCTCTTCTTTTTCGACCAGACGCGCGATGGAGACGACCTTGTCGTCGCCCTCGATGTCGATCAACTTGACGCCCTGCGTCGCGCGTCCGATGGCGCGGACGTCGTTGGTCTGCATCCGGAGAATCATGCCTTGCTGCGTGATCAGCAGCAGCTCGTCGCCCTCCTGCACGTAGGCGACGCCCACCACCAGTCCGTTCCGCTCGCTCGTCGAGATGTTGATGATACCCACGCCGCCGCGCGTTTGTACCCGGTATTCCTCGATCTCCGTGCGTTTGCCGAAGCCCTGCTCGGTGACCGTCAGCAGCGTCCCGCCGGGCTTGACGACCTCCATGGCCACGACGAAGTCGTCGTCTCTCAACGAGATGCCGCGAACGCCGTACGCGGTGCGCCCCATGGGTCGGACGTCGGTCTCCGCGAAGCGAATCGCCATGCCGTTGCGGGTCCCGATGAAGATCTCGCCGGTTCCGTCGGTGAGCTGCACGGTGATCACCGCGTCACCGTCCTCGACGCCCATGGCGATGATGCCGCCGGCGCGCGGGTTGCTGAACGCCGACAGCGCGGTCTTCTTGATCACCCCGCGCCGCGATCCCATGACGACGAAGTGGCTGTCGTCGAACTCCTTCACGGTCAGCAGCGCCGCGATCTTCTCGCCCTCTTCCATCGACACGAGGTTCGCGATCGATTTGCCTTTGCCGCCGGGCCCGACGTCCGGAATCTCGTGGACCTTCAGCCAGTACGCACGGCCGCGGTCCGAGAAAATCATGATGTAGGCGTGCGTGGAGGCGACGAAGAGATGTCCGACGAAATCCTCCTCGCGCGTCCGCATGCCGATGCGCCCTTTGCCGCCGCGGCGCTGATTGCGATAGGTCGAGATGGCCGTCCGCTTGATGTAGCCGGTGTTGCTGACCGTGATCGCCATGTCCTCGTCGCTGATCAGGTCTTCGATGCTCAACTCGCCCGATTCGCCCTCGATGATCACCGTGCGGCGATCGTCGCCGTATTTCTCGCGCACCGCCTTCAGCTCATCGACGATGATCTGCATCAGCAGCCGCTCGCTGGCGAGGATCGCACGCAGCCGTTCTATTGTTTGAAGGAGCTCCGCCAGCTCGTCGAGAATCTTCTGCCGTTCGAGCCCCGTGAGGCGCTGGAGCTGCATGTCGAGAATGGCCTGCGACTGAATCGTCGACAGGCCGAACTGCGCCATCAGGCCGTCGCGCGCCTCGGGCACCGTCTTCGATCCGCGGATCAGCGTGATGACGGCGTCGAGCCGATCGAGCGCGATCTTCAGCCCTTCGAGGATGTGGTAGCGCGCCTCGGCCTTGCGCAGCTCGAACTCGACGCGCCGCCGCACCACCTCGCGCCGGAACTCGACGAAGCTCTCGACCATCTCGAGCAGCGTCATCACCTTCGGCCGCCCGCCGACGATCGCCAGCATGATGATGCCGAAGCTCGATTGCAGCGGCGTGTGCTTGTAGAGGTTGTTGAGAATCACGTCCGGCATTTCGCCGCGCTTCAGCTCGATGACGATCCGCATGCCGTCCCGATCGGATTCGTCGCGCAGGTCGGAAATGCCCTCGATGACCTTCTCGCGCACCAGATCCGCGATCCGCTCGATCAGCTTCGCCTTGTTGACCTGGTACGGAATCTCGGTGATGACGATCGAGACGCGATCGCCCTTCTTGTTCGTCTCGGTCGCCGACTTCGCGCGCATCATGATCGAGCCGCGCCCGGTCATGTAGGCCTGCACGATCCCCTGGCGTCCGACGATGTAGCCGGCGGTCGGAAAGTCCGGCCCGGGAATCAGCCGCAGCAGCTGCTTCAGCTTCTCGACGCGCGTGAGCGCCGCCGAGGCTTCGGCGTCCGCCAGGTGCGTGTGCTCGATCACCCAGATGCAGCCGTCGATCACCTCGCGCAGATTGTGCGGCGGAATGTTGGTGGCCATGCCGACGGCGATGCCGGCCGATCCGTTGACGAGCAGGTTCGGAAACGGGGTCGGCAGCACGGTCGGTTCTTCGGTCGTCTCGTCGTAGTTGGGCGTGAAGTCGACGGTCTCTTTGTCGAGATCCGCCATCATGTCGTCGGCGAGCGCCTTCAGCCGCGCCTCGGTGTACCGCATGGCGGCCGGCGGGTCGCCGTCGATCGATCCGAAGTTGCCCTGCCCGTCCACCGACGGGTAGCGCATGTTGAAATCCTGCGCGAGGCGGACGAGGGTGTCGTAGATCGACGCGTCGCCGTGGGGATGGAAGTTGCCCATCACCTCGCCGACGATCTTCGCGCACTTGCGGTAGCCGCGCGTCGCCGACAGGCCCATCGTCTTCATGCCGTACAGCACGCGGCGATGCGCCGGCTTCAGGCCGTCGCGCGCGTCGGGCAGCGCTCGTCCAATGATCACGCTCATGGCGTAATCCATGTACGACCGCTTCATTTCGTCTTCGATGTTGACGGGGTGCTGGTGGGCGGCGAATTCGGCCATTGTTTTGGTGGCTAGTGGCTAGTGGCCCAAGCCACTACACATCGAGGTTCTTCACATCCAACGCATTGTCTTCGATGAACTTGCGGCGCGGCTCGACCTGATCGCCCATCAGCGTGGTGAACATCAGGTCGGCTTCCGTGTGATCTTCGGCGCGGACCTGCAACAGCGTCCTCACCTCGGGATTCATCGTCGTCTCCCAGAGCTGATCGGGGTTCATCTCGCCGAGCCCTTTGTAGCGGTTGACGGCGATGCCTTTCTTGCCGGCGGTGATGAAGTAGTCCACGAGCTCGTCGATCGAGCGCAGGCGCACGTCGGCAGGCTTCGGCTTCGCCGCCTTCGCCTCGGGCGCCGGCGCCGCGGCGCCGCCTTCCTCCGAATCCTCGCCCGACGCGCCGGCCGCGCTCGTGACGATGATGTCGCCGTCGAACGCCGGGATGTCGCGATGGTTGGCGAGCAGCGTCCGGTATTCGCCGGCCGTCACGAAATCGACGCCGATCGTGTGGTGGCGCGGGTACCCCGTCGCGCGATCCTCGACCTGCAGCAGGTAGCGGTTGTGCTCCTCGTCGCGCTGCACGGTGACGGTTCTCAGCGTGGTCGTCAGCGCCCGCGCGAGCGTGTCGAGCTTGTTCTTGTCGGCGAAGTATTCGCGATCGGCCCCGGCGGCGACGAGCGCTTCGACGATTTCGCGCGGGTGGCCGCGGCGCTCGATCGTCTGCAGCAGCTTCTGATGGGCGATCATCTTCTGCAGCAGCTTCTCGAGCTCGGGCCCGGAGACTTCCCGATGGGCCGACGGGATCTTCACGACGCGCGCTTCGGCCGCGCGCTTCACCAAGAACGCCTCGAGCTCGCGTTCATCTTTGATATACGTTTCCGACTTGCCGCGCTTGGCGCGGAAGAGCGGCGGCTGCGCGATGTAGACGTAGCCGTTCTCGATGATCTTCGGGAGCTGGCGGTAGAAGAACGTCAACAGCAATGTCCGGATGTGCGATCCGTCCACGTCCGCGTCGGTCATGATGATGATGCGGTGGTAGCGGAGTTTGGCGAGGTCGAAATCCTCGGCGCCGATCCCGCAGCCGAGCGCCGCGATCATCGTCTTGATTTCGTCGCTGCCGAGCATCTTGTCGAAGCGGGCCTTCTCGACGTTCAGAATCTTGCCCTTGAGCGGCAGGATGGCCTGGAAGCGACGATCGCGTCCCTGCTTGGCCGACCCCCCTGCCGATTCGCCTTCGACGATGTAGAGCTCGCAGAGGGCCGGATCGCGCTCCTGGCAGTCGGCGAGCTTGCCGGGGAGCGAGCTCCCGTCGAGGGCGCCCTTGCGGCGGACGAGATCGCGCGCCTTCCGCGCCGCGTCCCGCGCGCGGGCCGCGTCGATCGCTTTGCCGATCACCTTACGGGCGACGCCGGGGTTCTCCTCGAGATACGCGCCCAGCTTGTCGTTGACGATGGTCTCGACGATGCCCTTGACCTCGGTGTTGCCGAGCTTGGTCTTGGTCTGCCCTTCGAACTGGGGATGCGGAATCTTGACGCTGATGACGGCCGTCAGCCCTTCGCGGATGTCGTCGCCGCTGACGCTCTCCTTGAGGTCTTTGGCGAGGTTGTTCTTGCCCGCGTAGACGTTGATCGTGCGCGTGAGCGCGGCCCGGAATCCCGAGAGGTGCGTGCCGCCTTCGTGCGTGTTGATGTTGTTGGCGAACGAATAGAGCGTTTCGGCGTAGCCGTCGTTCCATTGCAGCGCGATCTCGGCGTCGATCCCGTCCTTTTCGCCGCGCATGTAAATCGGCTTCTCGTTGACCGCCGCCTTGTTCTTGTTCAGATGCTGGACGAAGGAGACGATGCCGCCGTCGTAGTGGAACTTGTGGCTCTTGCCGTCGCGCTCGTCATCGAGCGTGATGACGATGCCGCCGTTCAGGAACGCGAGCTCGCGGAGCCGCTGCGCCAGCGTGTCGAAGCTGAAGACCGTCGTCTCGAAGATCTGCGCGTCCGGTTTGAAGGTGACTTTCGTGCCGCGGCGCTTGGTCGTGCCGGTCATCTCGAGGTCGCCCGCCGGCGTGCCGCGCTCGTAGCTTTGCTGGTAGACCTGGCCGTTGCGCCAGATTTCGAGATCCAGCGTTTCCGACAGCGCGTTGACGACCGACACGCCGACGCCGTGCAGGCCGCCCGACACCTTGTAGCTGTCGTTGTCGAACTTGCCGCCGGCGTGCAGCACGGTGAGGACGACCTCGGCCGCCGACTTGCCGCTCGTGTGCTGATCGACCGGAATGCCGCGGCCGTTGTCGATCACGGTGAGGGAGCCGTCGATGTGAATCGTGACGTTGACCTGATCGCAGAAGCCGGCGAGCGCTTCGTCGATGGAGTTGTCGACGACTTCGTACACGAGGTGGTGCAGCCCGGACGGTCCGGTGGACCCGATGTACATCGCGGGCCGCAGGCGCACCGCGTCGAGGCCTTCGAGCACCTTGATCTTGTCGGCGCCGTAGTCTTCGCTCGCGCCGTTCCCTCCGTGTCCGTTGCCGCCCGCGGGGACCTCCGGCGTGATCGGCTGCTTGTCGTCCGGCGTCTCGTGTGGGTCGGTGTGATTCATGGGTTCCTGGGCTGACACCGATGTGTCCGCCCGATCAAACGCGCATCGGCATGATGACGTAGGTGTAGTCGTACCCCTCGGCGCCGACCGGCTTGAGGACGGCCTGGCTCACTTCGTCTTTGAGCTCGAGCGCCACGACGTCGGTCGTGACCGCGGACATGAAGTCGAGCACGTATTGCGCGTTGAAACAGATTTGCATCGCGTCGCCCGTGTACTCCACCGGGAGCGTCTCGCGCGCCTCGCCCAGGTCGGGGCTGCTCGAGGTGACGTCGACCTTGCCTTTTTCGAGCTGAAATTTCACCGCGCGCGAGCGCTCGTTCGAGAGCAGCGCCACGCGCTTGACGGCGTTCGTCAGCCGATCGCGCTCGAACTCGATGTGCTTGTCGTTGCCTTTCGGGATGACGCGTTCGTACGCCGGAAATTGTCCGTCGATCATCCGCGAAATGAGCATGCGTTCGCCGACGCCGAAAAAAAGATGGTTCTCGCCGCGCTCGTATTTGATGTCCTCGTTGCCCTCCGCGAGCAGGCGTCCGAGCTCGCCGAGCGTCTTCTTCGGGAGGATGGCTTTGATCTCCTCGGCGTCCTTCTTGGCCTTGCCGTCGCGCGGTACGGTGACGAGCGCGAGACGATGGCCGTCGGTGGCGACCAGGCTCATGGAGTCAGGACGCAGCACGAAGAGCGCGCCGTTCAGAAAGTAGCGCGTGTCCTCGCCGGTGATCGCAAATTGCGTTTTCGAGACCATCTCCTTGACCGACGCGCTCGTGAGCGTGGCGGTCGGCGTCGCGCTCGCCTCGGGCAGCGTCGGAAAGTCCTCGCGCGGAAGCGTCTGCATCCGCGCGTCGA
>Ga0207927_1000666_pt1 | contig 14494 bp, 10 predicted proteins | sample NGESurdeep072012_2_FD_184456 | JGI IMG/M metagenome (GOLD analysis project Ga0207927, IMG submission 184456) | Arctic peat soil microbial communities from Barrow, Alaska - NGEE Surface sample 210-2 deep-072012 (SPAdes) | ecosystem: Environmental > Terrestrial > Soil > Wetlands > Peat ... | reverse complement strand
CGCCAGGCTTGATCCCGAGCTTCGCCGAGAGCTCCTCGGTGACGCGTTCGGCGCCGTTCAGCGCGCAGGAGAGCGTCCGGCACACCTGCAGCACGAAGCGGCCGACCGGCTTCGTGTAGAACATCGAGTAGAACGACACGACGTCTTCGACGTCGGCCGGCGTGATGCCGAGCAGGCCGGCGACGTACCGCATGGCGCTCGCCGTGATGTGCCCCTGCTGGTATTGCACGAGGTAGAGCGCGGGCAGCACGGCCGATCGGCGCTGCGCGTCCGGATAGCGCTGCACGATCCGGTCGAAACGCGCGCGGTTCTCCGCGGTGTACTCGAAGGGCGGCCCCTGATCTCCATCGGGATCGAGATCGCGCGCCGACTTGTGGAAGGCCGCGCCGTACGTCATCTTCGGATGAAAGCTCACCGGTCCACGTCTCCCATCACGACGTCAATCGATCCAATCACGGCGACCACGTCGGCGATCAAGCCGCCGACGACCATCGTTTCGAGCGCCTGGCACGCGAGCAGCGACGGCGCGCGCGACTTCACGCGCCACGGCCGGTTCGTCCCGTCGGAGACGACGTAGAAGCCCTGTTCGCCGCGCGGCCCTTCCACCGGCACGTAGGCCTCGCCCGCGGGGACCGTGAAGCCCTGCGAATAGATCAGGAAGTGCTGAATGAGCGCTTCCATCTCCGTGTAGACGCGATCCTTGGGCGGCGGCGTGATGCGCGGGTCGTCGATCGCGAAGGCGCCCGTCGGGCTGATGCGATCGAGCGCCTGACGGCAGATCGCGATGCTCTCCCGCATTTCGGCGACGCGCACCAGATAGCGTGAGTAGACGTCGCCGTCGGTCTGAACCGGCACCTGAAAGTCGAACGTCTCGTAGCCGAGATAAGGAAACGCTTTGCGGACGTCGTAGGTGACGCCGGCCGCGCGCGCGATCGGGCCCACCAGGCCGTAGGCGATCGCGTCTTCTTTCGAAATCCGTCCGACGCCGCGCGTGCGCTCGATGTAGATCTCGTTCTTCGTCAGCAGATCTTCGTACTCGTTCAGCTTCCCCGGCAGCCGATCGAGGACCTCGCGCACGGCCGCGTGGAAGCCGCGCGGCAGATCCTCGCGCAGGCCGCCGACGCGGTTGTAGCTCGGAAACATGCGGAACCCGGCGATGAGCTCGTTGATGTTGAGGAGCAACTCGCGCTCGCGGAAGCAGTACATCAGCACCGACACGGCGCCGAGCTCCATGCCGTGGGTGCCGAGCCAGACCAGGTGGCTGTTGAGGCGCTGCAGCTCCGCCAGCAGCACGCGGATCGTCTTCACGCGCTCGGGAATCTCGACCGCCAGCAGCCGCTCGACGGAGAGGCAGAACGCCATGCTGTTGGACTGCGCGCTCAGGTAGTCCATCCGCTCGACGAGCGGAATCACCTGCTGCCATTTCTTCTGCTCGGTGGTCTTTTCGATGCCCGTGTGCAGGTAGCCGATGGTCGGCGCGACAGACAGGACCGTTTCGCCATCGAGCTCGAGGACCAGACGCAGCACGCCGTGCGTGCTGGGGTGCTGCGGCCCCATGTTGACGGTCATGATTTCCGTCTTGATATCCGCCATCAGGCTGCTCTCAGCGCTGCGTCAGCCATCGACAAACGCGTTCTCCACGATCTCGCAAATCGCGTGCAAGAGCGTCCGGTGCACTTCCTGTACGCGCGCGGTCGATTCGGCCGGCACGTTCACGTGAATCTCGACGACTTTGCCGACGTGGCCGCCATCGCGGCCCGTCAGCCCGATCGTCCGCAGCCCGTGGGCTTTCGCCGTCTCGAGCCCGGAGATGACGTTGGGCGAGAGCCCGCTGGTGCTGATGCCGAACGCGACGTCGCCGGCGCGTCCGAGCGCTTCGATCTGCCGCACAAACACGCGCTCGTAGCTGTCGTCGTTGCCGAGCGAGGTGAGCACGCTCGTGTCGGTCGTGAGCGCGATGGCCGACAGCGCCGCGCGGTCGTGCTGGAAGCGGCCAACGAGCTCGGCGGCCACGTGCTGCGCATCCGCCGCGCTGCCGCCGTTGCCGAACAGCAGCAGTTTGCCGCCGCTCTTGAGCGACGCGACAATCACCTCCGCCGCGGACACGACCGGCTCCAGATGGCCCTTGCGAATGCGCTCGTGCAGCGCCGCGGCCTCCGCCAGCATCGACGACACGACCTGGGTGTGCGTCTTGTCGGTCACGTGCGCGCCAGCCGATCCCGTTCGACGCTGGCGCGGAACTGCTGCTCGGTCACCTGCAGCGGCTCGGCGGTGCGCGGCACCATCGTGATCTGGACCGGATAGTCCTTGCGCAGCGGAAACCCCTCCCAGTCCTCCGGCATCAGCAGCCGGCGCGGATCGGGATGGCCGTCAAAGACAATGCCGAAGAGATCCCAGACTTCGCGCTCGAGCCAATTGGCCGCCGGCCAGATCGCGCTGACGGTGGCGACGTGCGCGTCGGCGCCCGGCAGCCGCACTTTCACACGGATGCGATGGACGAGCTCGGTCGAGACGAGCATGTACACGAGCTCGAAGCGCGGCTCGCGCGGCGAGAAATCGACGGCGGTCAATTCGGCCAGAAAATCGAACCGGAGGCCGGCGCCGTCGCGCAGCGCCCGCGCGATGGCCGGCAGATCGTCGCGCGGCGCATAGATGGTCGCGTGCAAATCGAGACTGGCCGCGCTCTCGAGCGTGGCGCCCGGCACAGCCTCCTGCAACGATCGAACGAGCTCGGTGGAGTCCATTTAGGAGAGATGCTGCCGCGCGATCTTCGCCTGCAGCTGGACGATGCCGTAGATGAGCGATTCGGGGCGCGGCGGACAGCCGGGCACGTACACGTCGACCGGCACGATTTGATCGACGCCCTGCACAAGCGCGTAGTTGTCGAAGACGCCGCCGATCGACGCGCAGGCGCCCATCGAGATCACCCATTTGGGTTCGGGCATCTGGTCGTAGATGCGGCGCAGCGCCGGCGCCATCTTGCGCGACAGACGGCCGGCGACGATCATCAGGTCGGACTGGCGCGGGCTGCCGCGGAACACCTCGGCGCCGAAGCGCGCGATGTCGTAGCGCGAGCAGCTCATCGCCATCATCTCGATGGCGCAGCACGCCAGGCCGAACGTCACCGGCCAGATGGACGAGCGCCGCGCCCACTGCACCATCTTCTCGACGCTCGTCGTCAGAACAGGGATGTCGGATTCAAGTCCCACTTGGGCCCCAATCGAGCGCGCCCTTGCGCCAGACGTAGACGTAGCCGGCCAGCAGCAGCGCCATGAACAACACGACCTGGACGAAGCCGGGCCAGCCGAGATCGCGCAGCGCCATGGCCCAGGGATACAGGAACGCCACCTCGATGTCGAACAGCAGGAAGATCATCGCGACGAGATAGAACTTGACCGATTGCCGTTCGCGCGCGTCGCCGACCGCCGGCATGCCGCATTCGTAGGGCGCCGATTTTTCGGGCGACGGGTTGCGCGGACCGAGCACGCTCGACAACAGGATCGACACCAGCGCGAAGCCCGCGCCGAGCGCGATCATGATGAGGATGGAGAACCAGCCCTGCATTGGGTGAGTCCGGGCTTTGTCTAACGCGCGGGGTCACGCCCCGTGGCGAGGCTTGTGAACAATTTCCCAAGCCAGGCCCAATGCTACAGCAGTCGATGGCGGTTAGTCGATAGCGGGAGGGGCTGACGCCTTCTGTTCGCGTGCGTATCCCGGCGCGGTCGTCAACCGCGCGTCCTCGGACGGCGTGCCGATCGTGAAGTGATACAGGCTCTGAAACGCGTGGCCCCTGTGGTCGCTGTCGTCGCTGTCGCCGCTGTCGCCACCCATGCCCAGCACCTCATGCACCGCATCGTCGTAGAAACAGCCGATCCCCGTCGCCCGCGCGCCGGCAGCCTCCGCCTCGAGATACAACACCTGCCCGACAACCCCCGACTCCCAGAAGAGCTGCCGATAGAACGACGCGCCGAGCTCGTCGAGGCTCGCGTCGAAGTCGGCGAGCATCGCGAGGCTGAAGAAGCCGTCGGCCGCAATGTCCTGATCGCAGCTGAGACGCGCCGCCACGCGCCGGTAATCGCCGCGCGCGAGGCGCAGGAGCGGGACGCCATTCCCGGGGTCGGACGCCGGCTCCCAGAGAAACTCGCGGCCCAAGGACGCCTTCAAGCGCGCGATCGCCCGCTGATCGCGCGGCAGCAGATACAGACCCGGCTCCACGTCGTCGACGCGATGCACGAACAGGACGAGATGGATGCGCGCGTCCCACCACAACGCGTCCCACGGCGCGTGCGCGCCGGGCATCACGCGCGAGAGCATGCGCAGGAAGCCGTCGCGGTCGATCGACGATCGGCCGTCGAAGGCCAGCGCGCTGCGGCGCTGGAGGATGAGATCACGGGCCGGAGGGGCTGGAACGGCGGGAGGGGCAGGAAAGGAGCGCCCGCGGCCCGCGCGAAGATCAAGGGCGGGAGGGGCGGTTCTGCCTTCGTCCTCCGTCGCGCGCGCGACCTCGTCGATGAACCTCCACTCGACGTGGTCAGCGCTCAACTGATTCGCTCGTCCCTGCCACAGGCCGAGGCGCGCGGCGTCGGCCAGGGCGGCCGGCACGTCCCCGCTCCCCGGCGCGCCGGCATCGGCGGTGACGAGCAGCAGGCACGCCGGCTCTTCGCGCTCGGCCTCCACGTAGTCCTCATCGCGATCGATGCCGATGAGCGACGCCACGGCGCGATGCGGCCACGCCGGCTGCAGACGCAACCGCCACCCGGCGAGCGCGGCCGACAGCCGCAGCGCCGCGATCGCGTGTCCGAGATCGTGCTGGCAGTAGCGGAACGCACGCTCGCCGTATTTCCACGCCTCCCGCCAGTGAATCGAGGTCAGCGCGATGAGGAAGGCCGATCGGCCGCCGCACGAGGCTCGCCACGCGTCGGCCGAAAATGTCGACCGCGCTTCGAGGACGTGCCGATCCGGCGCGTAGTGGTACACGCCGGCGGCGTCCGACAAGCCGCTCACCGGGCCCGCCACGACGTACGCTTCGGTGGGATGGAGATTACCGCTCGAAGGGTTCACGCGAAGCGCCCAGCGCGACTCGCGATACTGCTTCCACGCGGAGAGGCCGAGCGCGTGGCGGAGCAAGCCGCCGATCGATGCCGCCGAAAGCTCGCGCGGCGTGACCAGCCCGGGCTCGAAGAGCTGATCGTAGGTCACACCGCTCACAGGGCTGGACGCCCGTCCTCCCAGCTCCAGCGGGACGACCGGCGCGCCGTCGAAGGATCGAAACGGGTTGGGTTGAGACGCCCAGTCGAGATAGCCGAGCGACTGGGCGAATCGATGGAAGTGGTGCTTGGTGCCGTCGTGATACCGCACGACGGCCGACCGGCTCACGGCTTGCGCGACGCCATCTGCGTGTCGGTCGACTTCATGCGCCGGTCGATCTCTTCGATGGCCTGGCCGATCTGCGCCTTCCTGCGGTCGTGCGTCGTCGCGGCCAGCTGCTGCGCGAGCTCTGCGCGCGCGAGGCGCAGCGACTCCAGGGCGCTGACCAGTTCCGGATCCCGGACCGGCTTCGCGTTCTTCTGCGAGCGCTCGCGCTCGAGATCCTCCATCCGTTCCTGAATTCGTGCTTCCGCGTCGATCAATCCTTCGCCAGCGTCACCCATGCGTTTGCTCTCCCGTTAGTGTTCCGATCCTCATTATAAGATGGAGCGCGTGACTGCGCGGCCGAATTCCGATCCCCTCGCGCCGTTTCATCCGGCTGTCCGGCGGTGGTTCGCGAGCGCGTTCGACGCGCCGACTCGTCCGCAAACGCTCGGTTGGCCGGCGATCGCACGCGGCGAGTCGACGCTCATCCTGGCGCCGACCGGCAGCGGCAAGACGCTGGCGGCGTTTTTGTGGTGCCTCGAGCGGCTGATGTTCACGCCCCAGCCGCCCAAGGCCGAGCGCTGCCGCGTCCTCTACGTCTCGCCGCTCAAGGCGCTGGCGGTGGACGTCGAGCGGAACCTGCGCGCGCCGCTCGCCGGCATCGCGCACGAGGCGGGCGCGCTCGGCGAGCCCTACCTCACGCCGGCGATCGCGATTCGCACGGGCGATACGCCGGCCGCCGAGCGCGCGCGCTTCCAGCGCGAGCCCGCCGACATCCTGATCACGACGCCCGAATCGCTGTACCTGCTCCTCACGTCGAACGCGCGCAACGCGCTGCGCTCGGTCGACACGATCATCCTCGACGAAATCCACGCGCTCGTGCCGACCAAGCGCGGGGCGCACCTCGCGCTGTCGGTGGAGCGGCTGACGGCGTTCTGCGCGCGCCCGCCGCAGCGCATCGGCCTGTCCGCCACGCAGCGTCCCTTGGATGAGGTGGCGCGATTCCTGGGCGGCGTCGAGTCAGGGGCTCGTCGGCCGACACGCGCGGGACGGGCGAGCACACCGCCGCGGCCGCGCGCCGAAGCCGAGGTCGCCGACGAGTTTTCGATTCACCGCGGCGCCGTCCGCTATCGCCCGGTCACGATCATCGACGCCGGCTCGAAAAAGGCGCTGAAGCTCACCGTCGAGGTGCCGGTCGAAGACATGGCGCGTCTCACGACGGCGGACGATATTCCGAGCGGGCCGGCATCGGTCGGCGATACGCGTCCTTCGATCTGGTCGGCGATCCATCCGCGGCTCCTCGAGCTGATTCGCGCGCACCGGTCAACACTCATTTTTGTGAACAGCCGCCGCCTCGCGGAACGGCTGGCCGGCGCACTGAACGAGCTCGCGGGCGAGACGCTCGTCCGCTCGCATCACGGCTCGATCGCGCGGCCGCAGCGCGCCGAGATCGAGGATCTGCTCAAGGCGGGCGCGCTGCGCGCGTTGGTCGCCACCTCGTCACTCGAGCTCGGCATCGACATGGGCGCGATCGATCTCGTCGTGCAGATTGAAGCGCCGCCCTCGGTTGCGAGCGGCCTCCAGCGGATCGGCCGCGGCGGGCACCAGGCCAACGCCGTGAGCGAAGGCGTCATCTTCCCGAAGTTCCGCGGCGATCTCGTGGCGTGCGCCGCGGTGGCCAGGGCGATGCACGACGGCGCCGTCGAATCGAGCCGCTATCCGCGCAACCCTCTCGACATCGTCGCCCAACACGTGGTGGCGATGACGTCGATGGACGCGTGGGATGTCGACGAGCTGTTCGCGACGCTGCGGCGGGCAGCGCCGTTTGCCGAGTTGAGCCGCACGGTGTTCGAGGGCGTGCTCGACATGCTGTCGGGCCGCTACCCCTCGGACGAATTCGCGGAGCTGCGCCCGCGCGTCACGTGGGACCGCGTGGCCGGCACGATCGTGGCGCGCGAAGGCGCGAAGCGCGTCGCGATCGCCAACGGAGGGACGATTCCCGATCGCGGCTTGTACGGCGTCTTTCTCGTCGGCGCCGGTCCGGGCGCCGGACGCGTCGGCGAGCTCGACGAGGAAATGGTGTTCGAGAGCCGCCCGGGAGAGATTTTCGTGCTCGGCGCGTCGAGTTGGCGCATCGAGGAGATCACGCACGATCGCGTCCTGGTGTCGCCGGCGCCAGGCCAGCCGGGCAAGATGCCGTTCTGGAAAGGCGATCGCGCCGGCCGGCCGCTCGAGCTCGGCCTGGCAATCGGCCGGCTGACCCACGACCTGCTGCGGCTGCCGCCGGCCGCCGCCGTCAGCCGCCTCACGCGGGATCACGATCTCGACGCGCGCGCGGCGGAAAATCTCCTGCAGTACCTGCGCGATCAACTGGCGGCGACGCGCGAGGTTCCCGATGCCACGACGATTCTGGTGGAGCGCGTGCGCGACGATCTCGGCGACTGGCGGATCTGCGTCCTCTCGCCGCGCGGCGGGCGCATCCACGCGCCGTGGGCGATGGCCGTCGCCGCGAAGATTCGCGAAGAGCGCGGGGTCGACGTCGAAACGCTCTGGGGCGACGATGGGTTCGTCGTGAGGTTCCCGGACGTGGACGAGCCGCCGGATCCGCGGCTGCTGCTGCCCGACCCGGACGACGTGCAGGCGCTCGTCGTCCGACAGCTCGGCGCGACGGCGCTCTTCGCGGCGAAGTTCCGCGAGAACGCGGCGCGGTCGCTCCTCCTGCCGAAGCGCCGCCCGGGCATGCGCACGCCGCTCTGGCAGCAGCGCAAGCGCTCGGCCGATCTCCTGGCGGTCGCGTCGCGATACGGATCGTTCCCGGTGCTGCTCGAGACCTACCGCGAGTGTCTGCGCGATTTCTTCGACATGCCCGCGCTCATCACGACGCTCGCCGACGTCCGCAGCCGGAAGATCCGCGTCGTGACCGTCGATTCCGACACGCCGTCGCCGTTCGCCGCGTCGCTGCTCTTCAGCTACGTGGCCAGCTTTCTGTACGACGGCGACGCGCCGCTCGCCGAACGCCGCGCGCAGGCGCTGGCGGTCGATCAGGCGCAGCTAGGCGAGCTCCTCGGCAGCGCCGAGCTGCGCGAGCTGCTCGACGCCGAATCGATGGACGCCATCGAGCAGCAGCTTCAGCGTCTGGATCCCCGCTATCACGCCAAGAGTGCGGACGCGGTGCACGACCTGCTGCTCGCCATCGGCGATCTCACCGCCGAGGAGCTGGCCGCCAGGACCTCGAGCCCCGAGGTCGCCGCAACCGCGCCGGAGCTCGTCAAGGCGCGCCGCGTGCTCAACGTGCACGTCGCCGGCGAGGCGCGGTACGTCGCCTCGGAGGACGCCGCCCGCTATCGCGACGCGCTCGGCGTCCCGCTGCCGCCCGGGATCCCCGACGCGCTGCTGCAGCCGGTGCGCGATCCGCTGGGCGATCTCGCCCTGCGCTACGCGCGGACGCACGCGCCGTTCACCGACGTCGATTTCGCCGGGCGGTACGGCCTGTCGCCGCCGGCGGCCGAGGCGGTGCTCATGCGGCTCGCGGCGGAAGGGCGCCTCGTCGAAGGCGAGTTTCGTCCGGGCGGCACGCGGCGCGAATGGACCGACGCCGGCGTCCTCCGCCTGCTGCGACGCCGCTCGCTCGCGAAGCTGCGGCACGAGATCGAGCCGGTCGATCCCACGGCACTCGGACGGTTCACGACGACGTGGCAGGGCGTCGCGAAGCGGCGTCACGGCGCCGACGCGCTGCTCGATGCGATCGAACAGCTGCAGGGCGCGCCTCTCGCGGCGTCGATCCTCGAGACCGAGCTGCTGCCGGCGCGCATCGAAGGCTACGACGCCGGCGATCTCGACGCGGTGATCGCCGCCGGCGAAATCGTCTGGATCGGCGTCGAGCCGCTCGGCGAACGCGACGGCCGGGTGGCGTTGTATCTCGCGGATCATCTGCCGCGGCTCCTGGCGCCTGCCGAGCCCGTCCGCGTGCCTGACTCGCGCGAGGCCGCGATCCTCGAATGCCTCCGCGCGCGCGGCGCATCCTTCTTCGGGCCGCTGCACGACGCGGTCGGCGGCGGCTACCCCGCCGAGACGGTCGACGCGCTGTGGACTCTCGCCTGGAAAGGACTCGTGACGAACGACACGTTTCACGCCCTGCGCGCCTTCACGCGCGTGCGCGCGCCGCGCCGCCGCGCGAAGCGCCCGGACGCGTCCGCGTTTCGATCGCGGCGTCTGGCGCCCGCGTCCGCCGAAGGCAGATGGTCGGTGGTCGAACGCGCGCCTGCACGGTCCGCGCCTCAGCAGCCGGCGCGCCAGTCGGCCCGGTCGGCCACACACTGGGCGGCCGCCGTGGCGCAGCAACTGCTCGCGCGCCACGGCGTGGTGACGCGCGAAGCGGTCATGGCCGAAGCCATTCCGGGCGGATTCGGCAGCGTGTATCCCGTGTTGAAAGCGATGGAAGAAAAAGGACGGCTGCGCCGCGGTTATTTCGTGTCGGGGCTTGGCGCGACGCAGTTCGCGCTGCCTGGCGCGCTCGACCTGCTGCGCTCGCTGCGCGATGCGCCGGACGAGGCGGAGGTCGTCGTGCTCGCGGCGACCGATCCCGCGAGTCCGTACGGCGCATCGCTGAAATTTCCCGCCTTCGCCGCGGGCACGGCTTCGGCGGGGCGCGGGCCGACCAGGACGGTCGGCGCGACGGTCATCCTGGTCGACGGCGCGCTCGTCGCCTATCTGGCGCGCGGCGATCGGCAGCTCCTCGTCTTTCTGCCGGACGCGGAGCCTGAGCGATCGAAAGCCGGCCGCGCGATCGCCCGCGCGCTCCTCGATCGCGCGCGGGAGGGCGGCGACACGCCGCGCGGCATGTTGATCGAAGAGATCGACGGCGCGCCGGCCGCGCTCCATCCAATGGCGCCCTACCTGACCGACGCCGGGTTTCGCAGCGGCGCGATGGGGTTTTCAGCCGCTAGTCGCGAGTCCTGATCCGCAGCTCCGCGCCGAAGAGCTTCGTCCGGTCGTTGTCGCGCGCCGCCCGGACCAGCCGCCGACACGACGGCCAGCGCACACGAGACGCACAACGCCAGCACCGCTCTCTTCATCGATGCACTCCGGGCGCCTCGTGTCCGGTCCGGGCCACGTAGTCGACATACGACCCTGGATACGCATGCGGCTCCGCCTCGGTGCCGCTCTCGCCGCCGAGCTCGAGCACGCGGTTGCTCAACCCGCGCAGGAACGCGCGGTCGTGCGAGACAAACAGCATCGTTCCGTCGAACCGGCCGAGCGATTCGAGCAGCATGTCCTTGGTCGCGAGGTCGAGATGGTTCGTCGGCTCGTCGAGCACGAGGAAATTCGGCGGGTTGAGGAGCATGCGCGCCATCACGAGCCGGGTCTTCTCGCCGCCGGACAGCGTGCGGATCTTCTTGTCGATCTCATCGCCGGAGAATTGAAACGCGCCGGCCAGATTGCGGACGACGCCGATCGATTCGTGCGGGAAGTCCTTCTGCAGCTGCTCTTCGATCGTGAGATCCGGATCGAGCACGTCGAGCGCCTGCTGCGAGAAATAGCCCATCGTGACGCTCGCGCCGATCGTCACGCGGCCGGAATCGGGCGCCAGAACGCCCGCCACCATCTTGAGCAGCGTCGATTTGCCGGCGCCGTTTCTTCCCATCACGCACCAGCGCTCGCCGCGGCGGATGATCAGGTTGAGGCAGTGGTGGACCACTCTGTGGCCGTACGCCTTCGACACGCAGTCGAGCGTGGCCACCTGCTCGCCCGACCGCGGCGGCGCGCGGAAGTCGAACTTGACGACGCGCCGCTTCTTCGGCAGCTCGATCTTCTCGATCTTCTCGAGCGCCTTCACGCGGCTCTGCACCTGCGCCGCCTTCGCCGCGTGCGCCGCGAATCGCTCGATAAAGCGCTGTTCCTTGGCGAGCATCGCCTGCTGTCTGGCGTACGCGGCCTCGCGGTTGGCTTCGCGGACGGCGCGCTCGTGCTCGTAGAAATCGTAGTTGCCGGAGTACGTGGTGATCTCGCCGCCGTCGATCTCGGCGATGCGCGAGACGCTGCGGTTCAGGAACTCGCGGTCGTGCGATGTCATGAGCAGCGCGCCCGGACGCGACTTCAGGAACGCCTCGAGCCAGATGATCGACTCGATGTCGAGGTGGTTGGTGGGCTCGTCCATCAGCAGCACTTCCGGCTCGCCGAGGAGCACGCGCGCCATCGCCACGCGCATCTTCCAGCCGCCCGAGAGCGCGCCCACGTCCCCGTCAATCCGCTCATCGTCGAACCCGAGGCCGTGGAGGACTTCGCGGGTGCGGTTCTCGAGCGCATAGCCGCCGAGGTGTTCGTACTCTTCCTGCACCTCACCGAAGCGCGCGAGAATCGTGTCCATCTCGTCGACGCGGCTCGGATCGGACATCGCGTGCTGCACGTCTTCGAGCTCGTGATGCAGCGAGCCGAGCCGGCCGCTCCCCGCGATCGCTTCGTCGAGCACCGAGCGGCCGGACATCTCCTCGACGTCCTGCCGGAAGTAGCCGATCGTCAGCTTCTTCGGCACCGAGACGTCGCCTTCGTCTGGCACTTCTTCGCCCGCAATCATGCGGAACAACGTGGTTTTTCCGGACCCGTTCGGGCCCACCAGTCCGACCTTCTCGCCCGGGTTGAGTTGAAAGGACGCATCGACAAACAGCATTTGCCGTCCGTACTGCTTGCTGATGTGCGAGAGCGAGATCATAGGGTCTCGATCGTCACCACCGCGTTGTAGTCGGGCTCCATCGACTCGGGATCGATCGCGGAGCCCGAGAGGAGCGCCATCCCTTCGGGCCAATGCACCTCGAGGTTGCCGGGCGCCATGGGCGCCGACTTGAGCGTGCCGGTGAAGGAGCCCGAATCCGACGTCAACCGGACGGCCGCGCCATCGGGAAGATGCAGACGCGCGAGGTCCTCGGCGCTGATGAGCACGTCGTGCCTGCGCGCGCCGGTCAGCGGATCCACGTCGCGCTGCACCATCGAGTTGAATTGCTTGCCGCGCCGCGTCGACACCTGAAAGTGTCCCGCACGAGCGGGACCGTGTCGCGCCGACGTGACGGAGAAATGCGCCTTGCCGTCCGGCGTGGCGAACCGGCCATCGGCGAACAAGGTCGGGCCGCCCCACTGCACCTGATCCCCTTTCGCGTTCAGCGTCTCGATGCCGGCGTAGAGCGGCACGGCCCGTGCGATCTCGCTGCGAATGTCGCCCGCACTGTCGAAGCGGATGTAGTTCCTGCGGTTGGGGAACGCCCGCGCCATCGCCTCGCCGAACACCCACCACTCGGGCTTGGCCGATCCGATCCGCCGGCCGCGAATCTCCGGCGAAAAGATAATGCGCCGCTCGGTCGAGGTTTCGGTGCCGCCGCCGACCGATTCGTATCTCGTCGTGGCGGGCAGAATCAGCACGTCGCCGTCGCCGTCCACCAGCATCGACGAGGACAGCACGATGTCCTGATGAATGCGCAGGCGCGGACGCCGGAGCGCGCGGGCGCTGCGGTCGGCGTCGGGCAGCGTCTCGAGAAAATTGCCGCCGACGATCCAGAAGAGGTCCACGCCGCCGTTCGCCGACGCGTCGATCATCTCGGACGTCGTCCACCCGGGCGACGTCGGCACCGGGAAGTCCCACACGGCGGACCATCGCGCCGCGGTGTCGGCGTCGACCTTCGGCGCGCAGCCGACTTCGGCGCCCCCCTGCACCCCTGAATGGCCGCGGATCGGCACGAGGCCGCGGTTGGGCCGTCCGGGCAAGCCGCGCGCGAGGCCCACGTTGATCAGCGCCTTGATCGTCTCGACGCCGTGCGTGTGCTGCGTGAGCCCCATCGACCACACGAAGATGGCGTTGGGTTTGTCGATGAGCAGACGCGCGAAGTCCTGCATGCGCGCGCGCGGCGCCCCGCTGTCGCGCTCCAGCGCGCCCCAGTCGGACGCCAGCGCGGCGGCCCGCGCCTCCGCGAATCCCGTGGTGCGCTCGCGCACGAATGTCTCGTCCACGCCGTCGAGCTCGAGAAGGGCGCGGAAGACGCCGGTCAAGAACGCGAGGTCGCCGCCCGTATTCACGTCGAACCAGTCGTCGGCGAGCGCGGTGCCGAAGAGCGCGCTCTCGGGAATCGACGGCACCCAGTAGCGCGCCAGTCCAGGTTCACGGTACGTGTTGACGGACGCGATCCGCGCGCCGTTCTTCTTGGCGTAGTGCAGATACTTCGCCGTGACCGGCTGGTTGTTCGTGACGTTCGATCCGAAGAAGACAATGACGTCGGCGTGGAGCCAATCGGCGTAACTGCACGTTGACGCGCCGTAGCCGAGCACCGTCTTCATCGCCGAGGTCGACGCGGCATGACAGAGCCGCGCGGAATTGTCGACGTGATTGGTGCCGAGGAAACGCGCCGCTTTCTGCGCGGCGTAATACACCTCGTTGGTGATCCCGCGCGACGTGAGATAGAAGGCGGCGCGCGCCGGATCGACGATCGCGAGCTCCTCGGCGACGCGGTCGAGCGCCTCGTCCCACGTGGCCACGAGAAAGCCGCGCTCGCCGCGCCGCCGCAGCATCGGCTCCGGCAGCCGTCCGAACTGACGGAGCTCTTTCGAGCTGTGCGGGCGCAGCGACGCGACGTCGGTGAGGATCGACGGATCGAGCGCGGGCGCCGTGTTGAGACGCATCAGCTCGAGCCGCACCATGCACAGATGCGTGCCCTCGATCGTCCAGTCGGAGAGGCCTGAGGTGCCGAGCGCGCAGCCGTCGCACACGCCGTCGGTGAGGATGCGCCAGGCGAACGGCAGCTGGTCGCGGTTTTCCCACGCGACCCTGGCCATCTCCAGATAGTGATGCGGCTTCTGATGTCCGAGACCGAAGATGGACATTCAGGGACCGATACGGGCCGGATGCGCGTAGACGTTGAAGCCTTCGCCGCGAACGAAGCCGACCAGCGTGATCCCGGCCTCGCGCGCCAGATCGATCGCCAGGCTCGAGGGCGCCGACACCGACGCGACGATCGGGATGCCGGCGAACAGCGCTTTCTGCACGATCTCGAACGACGTGCGGCCGCTGACACAGAGGAGCGCGTCAGACAACGGCAGCCGGTCCGCCATCAGCAGGCGGCCGATCACCTTGTCGACCGCGTTGTGGCGGCCGACATCTTCC